>Ga0058701_10004329_pt1 | contig 11491 bp, 4 predicted proteins | sample AgamicOrMae_FD_97039 | JGI IMG/M metagenome (GOLD analysis project Ga0058701, IMG submission 97039) | Agave microbial communities from Guanajuato, Mexico - Or.Ma.e | ecosystem: Host-associated > Plants > Phyllosphere > Phylloplane/Leaf | place: Guanajuato, Mexico | collected 2012-06-04 | reverse complement strand
CCCCTGTCTTCGGGGGATAAAAGAGTTTTTTTATTTTTTTTATTTATTTTGGTATGCCGGAGCCACAAAAAAAAATTGCTTGGTAAAGTGGCTGGACTCTAAATTTGGCCCTAACTTTGACAAAGTATGGTAAGTTCATAAAAGAAATTAAGGTCGTGTATTCATTGGAGAGGGAAATGCGGGGGATTAATGGGGTGCTCAACCAATTTTTATCGAGGTAGCCATCAGAAAGAACTAAATAATGAAGAAAAGTCAAAAACAGCACCTGAATACATTCACCCGACCGCCCGGAAATCGAGCTCAAAGTTGCCTATGACGTCATAGAATCCGTGGAATTCGGCAAAATAATATGGATTCTATGACATCACAAGCGACATCGAACTCGAATTCCGGGCGATCAGCTTATTGTTTCTTGGTGCTGCTTTAGATTTTTCTTCGTCATTTTTTTTACTTCTTTCTGATGCTTATTTCGATTAAAATTGGTTAAGCACCCTATCCCCCCCCCCAAAAAAAAAACAATATCACGACCGAAATAGTATTTTGAGAGATGGTCTTGATTTCAATAGCTACACATCGATTAGACCCATTGATAGGCTGTCATGGCTCATTGAGAGTAGTGGAGGTTGATTGGTCCAGTTTTGGAGAACAAACAATTTACGTATCTGGAGCCTGTGTCTAGTTGGAATTCCTTTACGCATCGTGACTCAATAGTATCTTCTTTCCTAACTCCAAGCAGGGACAAAAGTTGAGGGGGCCAGGAAATGTGTCCTTGCATTGTACTGACTGTATTGTCTTCGTACGATTAACGTTTGGATAATATTGGAAAATGTCTTAATTTAGGTAAGTCCGAAATGGTACCAATTAAATAGATACCGAACAAGTTTCTGGACGTGACAAGCACTTTTGTTATTCCCAGTTGCGGTCCTCTGCCCCCATTGCGTATGAAATCGAGCCCCCCTAAATTTCCTTTAAATAATGGTGACTGACAGGGCTCTTCGAAGCATTGAATGCATTAGCAATGATACGTACGAATTCAACAGATTAATGTATCAAAATGCAGCGCGGTACAAGAAAAAAGCGGCGTTTAAGGCATGACGCTCAAATCAGGTGTCGCGCTGGGACAAAGATTCTGCCGTAGCTATTAGTGCGGTTCCGCCGTGAAAATGGTCCTGCAACGCCCTGAGCACACACATGGTCCAAACAAACGCACCCGGTGCGGTGTGATGATGAGCTACCCGAACAACTTAACCAGCGGTACGACGCGATATCATGCGACGTGACGAGACCAGGCTATGTGGACCGTATCCGCCGTTTGCGCGGGCAGCATGCTCCGGATTCGGTCTACTTCACTGACGTTGTAAACCTCCCACCATCTCCATTTCAAGACTGTCATCTCAAGTGTGTATTTTTTTTTTGTCGCGACGCCAATACGTTTTTTGCCATCGTCCGAGTTGGTCGCAATCCGGCGATATACTATCAACGAAGTCCAGCCTGTTGGCGGAGCTGGAGGATGTGTCCACTTCGGTGAGGGCGCCTTTGAGCCAGGGTGGCCCGCGGGCGCCCATCTCTCTGCTATGTATTTTTTTCGTGCTCCTGCCTCTTCTCAGTCTGTGCGCGGCGGAGTCCACCGAAGCGCCTGTGATCGAATCAAGGGACGGCACCAAGAACGCCAAGGAAGTGTATGTTTACTCAGGAAGTGTTAGTCAGAGCCCATACCCCGGCGGATTCCAGCTTTTATCGTCGTCCGACAAGCACAATGGTCATGTAACGATCAAGCCGAAGCCGAGTGTTCCAGCGTTCCCTACCTCTTCTACTACAACCACTAGCACGACTACTCGACGACCCGTCACCGCAGTTTCAACGGAAACCCCGATTCTGGCCAAGGAGGCATTGCTTTCCTTGCCTCCGAGTGTGAAAGTTATTGAGGGTCGTCCGAGCCATGGTTCGTACGTTCAGTTTCCTTCGGGAGAAGCCGGTAATTTGATCAGTTCCACAAAAAGCCCATCAGATATAGACTTTGGTGGGGTTGGAACGGATATTCTTGGAGAAGCGATCGACCAGGAGGCACTTGGTACCATTCACTCCCATACCATCATCAGCGAGTGTGACGGGGAGGAGTGTTGCCCAGGACCTCATTGCACAAAGGACCTCATCTGTCGCCATGGTGAGTACCCAAAAACGTTTTGAGGGTTCAAAGTTCTCTCGATGGGCAGAGTTGCAATCAATAGCGCCTTATTTTCCGGTCCGACTATGGAGAGAGAAATGACAAAGAGCCCTCTCGTCGGCCCTGTAAAGAGGCGCAGACGACTATTTCTCGATGATAAATTGAATCTAAAAAAAAAGCATTTTTGGTATAACCAAATAAGTAGTTCAAGCCTTCCTGTTTCACGATTCTAGTCCTTATGTTTTGATTGCATCATTTCAATAACCTATGCAGAGAGGTGTTTTTTTTTTGTCCTGATGTTTTCTGTTAGGCTTGCGTGTGATTAATATATCATTTGAAGAACAAACATTCCAATGTCAGTGTTTACTCTCATATTAAATGAATTGCTGAAGAAATGCATCATTTCGTGAATCAAATTAAAACTGTTAAGGAATATTAAGAATAAAAATCTGCACGCCAATTATTAAAAAATAAAATTGAACACCGTTTGAGACTCAAGTATGTCAAAATTATTTTTCTTCGGCTTAGAAAGGGCAAGTTTCTCTTTACGGATCTTTTTTTAGCGGTGCCTAATGCGTGAAACAATCCGATGTCCGGTGCGTTACTAAACGTAGGTGCGCTGCACGGCAGGAGTGTTGCTCGCTGCTTAGCAAACGTCCACACCTTTTTTTAACGCTCTAAATTAAATGGCCAGCACGAGAGTCGAGCTCCTTTGTTGGGTCTTTTCTTTTTTATGAGTGTAATTGAAAAAGCAATCTTTGCGCTGATAAAAAATTAAAAAAATAAAATGTCGAGGAAAAATATTTGAATCTTTTTTAGACTACTTACTTGAAGTAAATCGGAGTGATGCGATAAACATGTTCGTAGTTTTCTTCTTATTCGGAGAAATGAATTCATGTTGGTATGAAAGCGTCATTGCATTTCTTAGAAGAAGTCATACCTCGAAAATTTTTGGTTGAGACGCATTGGTTTAATCTTCTCTTGCTGTATATATTCATTGCAACGGTATTTCTAGTTTGTATTTTTTATTTCATTGCGGCGTCGCGTAATAAGAATGAGGTTTCTTTCAGGACGGTCTGAAAACGACGAGATTGTTTTACTCTGACAGATCAACATGTTTTGCGTTTGGAAGAGGGTATTTCTATGTGATAGAATGACACAGCTTTCGATTGGCAATAGTCTATTTCTTGCATCATTGATGGACGAGGCCTATGCAGAATTATGATTCGAGAGATATGTTTCATAAATTGCCTTAGTCATTCCGAACGGAAATATCGATGAAGCGAGGCAGTTTTGTAGTCAGTGTGTTCCGGGTTGTTGTGCGCTACCACCCATTCGCTTTGGGGAGCTACGACCCGTTCTTTGGGAGCCTATCGCCGCTTTAGCAAATTGTTCTATGCGTCAAAAGCTATTTCCGTTACAAAGCTTCAAACTTGCAGAATTTTGCTCCAAGAAAAACGACAAAGGCTAAATTTTTTATAGGTCTTAAGTGCCCTTTTTGTGAATGTTTGAATGAACGCTGCTGTTTGCTTTTCGGTCAATACTTTAATTCCTTTATTTCAATTTTGGCTCGTTGAAATATCGATTTCTTCATTGATCAAGCATCCGAAATAAAAAAGCAGTCCCTATTTATTTTTAATAACTCTCATGCAATAATAATAATAATGATAAAAAAATTAAGACTATATGGTCTGACCCAAGGAGTAACAACTCATGGTATCCGATGTAAAAAAGGCATTGATATCCGGTTAATATCCTTGATATCCGACTGTTGGATTGGGTCGCAACTTAGTTATTTTCAGCAATTTTTCAATTTTTTTTTGTTTTTTTTTTGTGCTATCTGATCATTGTCTACTAAAATCTGGCTAATATTTAGGTATATCCAGGTGATATTTTTAATATTCTGCCATTAGGTGAAATTTGGTAAATTTTTGTCTCTATATCCGTTTATTATACCTCTGACATCCAGCTGATATCCTTGATATCCTAATATCCGTTTTCTATGCTGATAAGTAAGTAAAGAAGAAACAGCAAGTAATGCATAACTTTTAAAGTTACTCCTTTTTCAATGGCAGCCAGAACGTCAGATAATTTCTTCGTAATTACAGTAGATGCCATCCATAGAGACTCATGGTGTTTGCTTTTGGCTGTAGTTACGTTGATTCAGATACCTTAAAAAATGGAAACTATAAGAGGAGGAGACAAGCCTGTCAGCGAAGAAACAAAAATCTGAAATTTACGCCTTTTTCCTTCAAACTTGTTATGGTTTCCTGTCAAAAAATTAAACAAAGTGTCAATTTACACGCTGGCCCATTTAAAATGTATTCAGTAGGTTCCCGTGCGTTCAAGTCACCTCCTATTTAAAATGCATTTGGTTGATTTCCGTGCTTTCACGTATCCCTTGTATGAATACGAGCGTGTGAATGCAACTGACCTAAATTAAAAAGGCATAGGCATGGCACTGACTTTGAAAATATCTTTACTTGTTGCAGGGAGAGACTGTTATTACGTCCCACACAAAAAGGTCACTCATCACTACCCAACGTACCAACCACCGCATTATTACGAGCCACCTATAACAGCACCACCACTACGGAGGCCTGTCAAGCATCGGCCGTACAATCCTTTACCGAAGCCTCAGCTAATCAGCAACACGAAAAGCAAGCCGCGTCCCACTAAAAACAAGGCTTCTTCTCACTACAATGCCAAACCAAACCAGCAGCAAGGATACCGACCTAACCAAGTCGCCCTCGTGAAACCAGCAGCCAGTAGCGTCTCTCTCAAAACTAAGAAACCGCCGCTGAGGAACGGTTTAGAAACAGGTGCCATTGCTAACTTTGTAGAGGAGGGAGGCGTCAGTACCTTTACCAGAGATGGTAAGAAAGAAAAATTCAAAAAACTCAAAAAGAAAAAGTTCATGGAAAAGTACATGATGCCGCTACTGATGGCTTATAAGATGATGTTCATGGTGGCTGTTCCTGTTATGGTTAAAACTATGATGATGGCCTTAAGCAGTTCCGGCTTTACAGGCTTCTTCATAGCACTTTTTGGGGCAGCAGTTACTTTCCATTACTATCACAACAGGATGAACTCGATTCCCACTGTAACTCTGGCGTCTCCTTCACCTCCACCGACGGAGTCAACTACAGTAATGAAAGTAATTAAGTATCTACCGGTGCCGCAGCCCGTCATGCCCCAGCCCATGCTCCCTCCTCCTCCACCACCACCGGCGCCCCCGCCGACTCCTCAGCCCCCCTACCACCCACCAGAAGAGCCCTATGGGGGTTACCATTACCCTAACTACTACGACTGGATGGACAAAAGAAAGGCTAAAAAGCGGAAGAGACACAACAAAGGCTCGACTACCAGGCCTTAGTCCCTTCACATAACAATCCTTCTGCCATTTTTTTTTAGATATTTAGACAGCAGTTAGTTCATATTTTCGTACAAGCTGCGCTGAAATTTACGTTGCCACAAATGCTGCCTTATAGAGCCCAGTTTGATTATTATGTCAGTCTGCAAAAAATGCTTACAATTAGACTTTTTCTCGCAATCTTAGCCTTTTGTTATCAAAACCCCCAAAACAAGGAGCAGGACAAAGCGTTTTTGGCTAGAGCTGAGTTATTTCAGATACAATAATTTCAGATTATAATACGCAGTTTTAGCACAAAAGTTACCGATCTCTTGCCGACTTATAGGGGCACTTAAAGCGAGAAAATTTGTGAATCGATGCTGAGGTGCCAATGGAAATAGGCTGGTGCTCAGTGTTAAACGAAATAGTGTTAAGCAGTGAAAAGTATCCCAAATTTGAAATGTAGGGTTTAATTTAATGCCTGTTTCCTGTAGCAGATGTCTATTGTCATTATCTCGTGTTAATTTGTAATGAAGACAGCAATATTTCACTTTTCTTCATTATTGAAATCGCTGTTTACGTTGTGGTTTACCTTAAACCGCAGCTAGGATGTGCTGTACCGCTAGAGTGGTTGCACCGGCCCGAATATGTTGACCAGATAAAGGATTGCCCATTCCTCATGAGTGTTGTTTGGAACTTCCGTGGAAGTGTTTGGTTATGGTTTTAGAAGTGGCGCGCTTCTCCATTTTTAAGGTTGCATATTTTGTCTACCACCTTTCGTCGCAACTGTTAGTATAGAACCAGAAATAATAGAGGCCGGTATAAACGAAGCGAGGCAAAGGGCACCTGATAAAACCTAACGAAAGCAGTTCGGGGTAACTTTTCGCTTGATGAAATGACATTCATCCAATGTGGTCCAAAAAAAAAGTGAAAATGTAAGCTTCGGGTGTATGCTTTGACTTAGTTTGCCTCATCTCAGAGTTCAAGAAACCCTAGAACAACCTTTAAGCCATATGTAAGATATTGTGCAACTTTGTGCGGTGTTGGTTGTCAACGAATAGCGGATTATAGTAACTTATTTGCAGTCTGCTGTACCCCATTGGTCGTTTTTTTTTAAATTTATCTTTTACATAGTACGTTAGGATGAATCTCAGGAGAAGCAATGGCTTTAAATTGTGGTTAACGGACTATTGGGTTATTTCTACGTAAGTATCTACCTTCTTGAGTCAACATAGGATCCGTTAAAACTGATAACGACTATATTTTGACGTTCAAACATCAGGCGTTTTATTTAAAAATTAACATATTTTCCCTACATGTAATATTCCTGCAGCATACACTCAATGCCATATTTTATAAATGGTCGTGGGTATTCGCCCATCGGCGCGAATACAAGATTTGAACGCACGTAATGCATTTTAAATGGGAGGCGACTTGAACGCACGGAACCCAACCTAATACATTTTATATGGGGCTGGTGGGCGAATAGCCACTCCCTTTATTATTTTATTTGAAGGAAAGGAGCAAATCTTGACTTATTTTACCTTTGAAACAGCATGTATTTTTTCTTCGCTTGCAAGGATTAAATTTCAAGCTCGAAAAATCTTATCACGACTCATTCAACCTCGTCTTTTTTCATCCATTGTAATCGTGATTTTAACAACAAAAAAACGAGCAATAGGGAAAAATCGAAAGCGGATATATTGTTTCAAGGTATTTATCATTTATTTATGCACAGAAATAAATAATGTGTGAGTCGGATGTGGTTTGTTTCTGCGTATGGCTCAAACATTTTGTAAGAGAGTCATAAAAGAAGAGTATGTTGCTATTCACTTCACATTCTACAATTGAAAAAAGGCGGGCAGTCTCTTGTACTTTGTTGCAAGTTTTTGATAAAATAGGTATGCTCAAACATAATTCTGAGAGACAGTCTCTATTTTTGTCAGCAAAAGATCATGTTTCTTGCCCTCAAAACCACGGCAATGATATTGCAGTACCTCTGTATTCGCCTGTCCCGATCCGCTCCTTTGGCATGTGTTTCAAAGCTATGTGTTGTACAATTACTATTCTCGCGCGAAAATTATCGAAGACTTATTGTTTTTATCAATCAACAGGGTTGCACAATTAAGGTTTGGAAATAAAGTTGAATTCGTTGATGTGCCTGCATAATCGGTGCTCCACTGTCGAACGGTTCACAGTCAAACCTCTTCAGAAGGGTGTCACAACAGAGAACACCTGAACTTTGGAGCTTTGGCTTTTACTTCTGAACATGCGGTACAACTATTTCAAAGGGCCAGTAAGGTTCAGAACACAAGGAATTGTTACTGGCAATGTGTAATTACCGTAAGAAAAGAAAAAAATACTGTATCCACTTCCTGGAGCACAGGAAACATTGTCAGTATAATTCCAGTTTATTAGTACAAAGTGCACGAGGCAAAATCATCTTCCTTTGTTTGAAGGATCATGCAGTAGACCGGCTCGGCTGGTTCAAATACCAGGTGTATTGTACGGCATTACTTATCGTCCGGCTCGTATGTATATCGAATTGTATATTGTCTTTTGACACGACGAAGTTCAAAACAACAAATAAGTGTTGCTTTCGTCTGCATTGGTTTTGTCGTGTTGACAGAAAATATATGCCAAGGGTGGGTAGGGCGTTACCCCCAATATTATCACTTATATTTAAAAGTAGTGCACAACTGGGATTATTTTGAAACAACAGCTCGAAAAATAAAGAACAAAATAAGAAATATGCGACTAACGATACTTTTTACTCTTGAAATGTTCAGCGGCTCTTTCCCCTGTAAGAAAGCCCGATTTCAACACCGATCATCATTTCACTCTGGGAAGATTTACCCAAATGATATCAAAATTTCGTTTCGTTCGGCCTTTTCAATACAGTATTCAATTTTTTAAGCAGATGGGCCCGCCCTATTCCTTTCAGGGTGTGTGCTTCTTGAATGTGTCTGAGGACGTTTTTAAGAATGGGTCTACGTGTGTGTAGAATTGCTTAACAGCAAGGTCACTAATTTTTGTGTGAGTTTAATGCAACCACCCGAAGTTCAGACTTCGATTACAATGGCCGCCTCATCAATACTGTGAATATCTTACAAGATAATATTAAAAAGCCCAAAAAAAGAAGAAAAGGAGCTGGTTTGCGCTCGAGGAAGTATCGAATAAACCAAGCGATCGAGTAGTCTTAAAAAAATCAAACCTTAAATAACTCAAAACGACGATGACTGGCAAGATTCACTGCCACCTCACCGTCGTCAGGGGAGGATTTCCCATATTGAACGTCACTACCATACCATTACCCACAGTCACAATAGGATACATACATTTATAAAGACTCAAGCAAAACTACTGTATATTAAACCTTTTCCCGAAAAATAGGCATAAAAACTCGCACTAAAATAATGCTGATCTTTTTGGTAATTTTGTAATAGTTTTTCTATTTGCTTTGTTAAAGCAAATCAAACATTTTGATGAGAATCGGACTATAGTACTTATTTGGATATTGCTAAATATAATTTTTATTAGTCAACCTGAAAATCTTAACGGTTGCGTTTTTTGTCTGAGGTAATTCATCGTCCCTTACCAAGTTAAGCGGAGCGAAACATAAGTCATAATGTTAGCCTTCTGTAACCATATTTAACGGGGTCTTTCGTTCACAAAGACTCATGCCGCTTACCTTGGTAAGGTTTTTTTTTTTCCTTCAGTTTTCTCAGTCGTTAAGGCTGAAGCGGCTTCCTTCTCGACGGAGGTTGGCGCTAGCTGAGAAGTTAGCTGGTAACCAGTTGAGCTGGATGTCTTGCGCCTCGCTCCACCCTGGTTGCGCTCAGCTTGATGACGAGGGGTACTATCAGTCTCAAAAGTATTGATCGCTCCAATTTTGTCAAACCTTCTTTAATTTTCTCAAAAGAGAGATAAGTCAGATATACACAGAATGCAATCGCTAGATCTTCGAGAGATCTGGCATTTTGGTTGTAGCTTTTTCGTCGGGCCTCTTTCCGTTCCAACGATCCGGAGACCTGAAAGAGTTGGAACGATCAATACTTTTGAGTATGCGAGTACTTCCGACGCTTAAAATGAACGATGTACATTCGTCTATCACCGAAAGCTCATTACATTATTTGACAAAGTCTAGGCCAGGGCTTTATTACGTTATAATTTTGAAAGAAAATCGTCCGTATTAAAACTTTTTTTTATTTATTTTTTGATAGATAGAGGCTCAACACTTCATGTTTATACGAAGATCTTAATTTGGAGCGCAAAAAGTACCAGACGTTGTATGAGTTATTATTTTGTAAATAATGACATGGTCAACCCATTGATGCGTCCATCGTTGGAATATTTTATTTCTCACAGTCATTGCATTCAGTCGATGCATCTGAATTGTAGGTACTCTGAAAGTGCCAACGAATATCGCATTGGAAGCATGCAGTTTGATTTGCCGAGAAACTTACAGAACCTACATAGGAGTCTTTTCTCAATGTTAAAATATGAAAGCCATTCCATTTTACTCTTATCACCATAACAGGAAAGATTTGCTTTCACATGTCTTTGAGTTTAGATACACACTGCCTTTATTAGAAATTACAATCAGACATGATTTTTGTTAGATCTTTTAAGACTCGGAAATCTAATTTTGCAGTGTCGGAGAATAATTATACAGTGATTTGGACCTTGATATATTAAAATTAAAAGTTAGATAACAATTTTGCACTTGGTGCCTGTAAAAAGTTGTTTCATCTCCCACGTTCCACATGCGTGGACTTATCGGCGCATGGTTGATTGTAAACGCCTTGTAAAATATGTATCGAGATACAGGGTGTTTAGATATTAGTGTGCCAGCCGAAAATGGGTGGTTGGGCTCAAAAATCTCAGAAGGTTTCGCCGAAGGACTCCTGTCCGGAAGTGAACCGTTCAGCGTCTAGACGCATGTAATGACTTTTTCAATCAACTGCCGTTGTAGTTAGACAAGTGTCGCTGGAGAAAAAAATCCCGATCATGTAGTCGCTCTGAATAGTTTTAAGGAATTTTTATGCCAGGACTTTTGTCATAAGGCGGTAGAGGTCAGAAATCAAATATACACAGAGTCCCACCTGACGCTGTATATTCGGATCCTTGGTTTCTCGCCTCTGCTGCCTTAATTGTAAATGTTAGGACAAAATCCGTACCCTGATCATTTCTTAAAACAATGCAAAATGACTGAACCACCAGGATTTTTTTCTTGGGTGACACTCAAGCTACAACAGTAAGTAATTGAAAAACTTATTACATGCGTCTGTACACTAAACGGTTAATTTCCGGACAGGGGTCCGTTAGCAAAATCTTTTTAGATTTGTGAGCCCTACTACCCATTTTCAGTTGTCACACTAATATCCGAACACCCTGTATGTTGAGGTCTTTGCTTTAAAACTATCTACTAGAGTTTTCCTTAAACATGAAATGTTTTTTTTTCCTCTGAAAGGTAAATGGTTGCTGATATGGTGAAATGGTCTTTTTTTGCGTATGAAGACTAAACGAGAGCGTAAGGCTAATATTCACCAATTAGCTTCTCATGAGCAATGGCATAAAATTGATGCTGCCTGAGGGAACGCAATCGACGATTTCCTTGAGATTTGTACGAAAATGGCTCGTTTCATTTTAACCCGTTGAGAGATACTGAAACCGCAACCAGAACTAAGAGGTTGAATTAACGAACCGAGAATGTCACTCTGGGAATTACCGTCCGTAAACGAAAGGTAGCAGCAAATGCACTCCACGTTTTGATGAATCTTTTTGAAGAGCAGACCTAAGTAAATACTACGCTTCCATGGGTTCAATATCTGTCGAAAGAGAGTTATCCAGAAAACCAATGTTTACGCGCCTACCGCACGAGCAAGGGAATACCTACATGAGTGAGTATCTCTCTAAAAGTAATTAGAATGTCCGTTTTCAGAGTCAAAGCATACTATCCATACGTTTTAAGT
>Ga0058701_10004328_pt1 | contig 11494 bp, 7 predicted proteins | sample AgamicOrMae_FD_97039 | JGI IMG/M metagenome (GOLD analysis project Ga0058701, IMG submission 97039) | Agave microbial communities from Guanajuato, Mexico - Or.Ma.e | ecosystem: Host-associated > Plants > Phyllosphere > Phylloplane/Leaf | place: Guanajuato, Mexico | collected 2012-06-04 | reverse complement strand
TTTTTTTTTTTTTTTTTTTTTTTTTTTGTTTTGCTCCTTTGTACCTCTAATTTTACTAAACTTTTGTTCTATCTCTTATTTTCAACCATTTAATTCCTTTGTTGAAATCAGAAATCATATCAAAGTAATGAGCTTTTTTTTATTATTTTTTTTATGTATTCTCATCTGAGAGCATATCAGCTTAAGATTTTATTTAAATTTGATATTGTAGTGAGATGCAGTTAAATAGCTAATTTATTTTGAAAAATGGAAAGATTTATCACAGTCAGTTTAAATGTCTTCCAAGTTGACAATCATATTCTATTTAACTGCTTAAAACTAAGTGTGCGAACAATACATTGAGCTTTCTGTTCAAATATCATTTGTACAGGCAAGATCAGAAGTTGTGTCTTATCCATTACATGGAAACATCCATAACAATTGTGACACAACTTTTGATGTAGGTAGTAAATTACTCAGCCAGTCTACGCTTTAGATATTTAAAATGGAGTTTGTGCTTGGGCTAAGACCTGTCAGTGGTGTCTTGTCCTATTTAAATTGTGATTCCTTATAATCTAAACTTATATATTCTGAACGTGACTCGAGTTTAAGATGCGACGACTTTTTAGTGTGTCTCTTAGGAGAAGGGCTTTACGTTATTTTTTTTTCCAACACTGCTTACTTGTCAGCGTCTTTGTCAAGTGTTGAATAGCTTTTCAAGGTAGAACATTATAAGGTATAGTTTTTCAGTGTGAAATCATGCTCTATCAGTGTTTTTGACTGTATTTCACACTTTGGTTTCTGACTTTGTAGTTTGTAAAATGCCCTTCTCCTATGCTCGTTGACGTTTCAGTGTATTAGGTAGCTTATTTGTTCTACCGCTGTCGATTCATGGCTTCGTTTTATGCTTTAATAATATTTGGGGTATATGTTAATCATATGGCATTATTGATACGATAGCCTTTATCTCCGCGAACATATCTGAGTTATATGTCATTGTTTTATATGATTTTAGGTTCTATGCATTCGAAACCTCGGTTGTTTTTAAGGAGGGAAATCATGTGTGTGACTCCATCCTGTGTATAAGTAGAATCTAGTTCCAAATTTTTTGGTTCCCCGCAAGTTCGTTGGGGGACGAGGATATGTGACGTCGTTTGTACATTATCTAGAAAAAAAAAATTAGAACGCTAAATAGTGAGTTGTAGGAAATACGGTGAAATGAAAACTTCATTGGTGCTCCGAGAAAGTATGTTTCCAAATGAAAACCACACCAATGCTTAGCGCCGAAACCAGCCCCCCTAAGGTAGCTAATTATCTCAGAGTTTGACAATTGTATTTTTTTTTCTCCTCGAGATTCAGCGGTCAAATCAATTACAATCGAAAGCTGATTTTTTGCCTCAAGTCACGATGTTCATTCGTAGATTCACGTATGTTGTCGTCTATTTTCGTAAACATATCGTTTTTCGGGCGGCGTTTGTTCTCCACGACGTTTGAGCAAGTTGGCGTCATGTTTCTATCTACTCGCATGATTCAACCTCCATCAAATCTTCAAACTACCTTCACATCTGAATTTAAGAAACGTTTGCGATAGCTTCTCCTACGCTTGCTGTTTGGAAAGGATGATAGCCCCCATAACTCTCGGTAACGTCCACCAATCAGAAAGCTCAGTTTCTGAAAGATCCGCCAATCAGATGCGATCTTAAGTCGATTCTCCTCACTGAGGGTGTATAGCTTTCATCGTTGTTCTGCGCTATCCGTAGAACCTTCGGTCGTGATTGCATCGATGCCTTGGTCAGGGTAAATCACAACTTATTTTTTGATATTCCCTCTCTTCATCTTTAAAGTTCCTGAGCCTCTTTGCTCACTCCCAGTACTCTAGCCATCCCGTACCGAAATCATATCTTCTTCATCCGAATTGAACATCGTAGGCAAGCCGATGTCTTTCATAAAGAGAATATTTTAAATCACTCGTAGATATATTAGGTATCTAAATAGGCTTAAAAACCTTCCAGTTTAAACTGTCCCTGTCAACTTTGTCAATTACTCAAGGATGTCTCTTCGTCTTACAACTTTTTCATATCGCGGACAGGAATGGCGTTGGTTTTGCAAATAGTGGGTGATTTTCGCGCAACACTCGTACTGGGGAAACCGTTCCCGCGCAAGCGTCACAATGTATGAAGTCTATGAGCATTTCCAACGTTTAAAAATTGTGGAATAAATTGTTATTTGAGCATTAGGTGATCGGAGTGCAGAAAGGCACCTCGGTCATCAAGTTTTAGGTTTGACGTTTTGGTTTAAAGGTCACCTGAATCTGACTGTTCCAGCGGGGGACATCGTACAGCAAACTTAAATCGGAATCAGAAAAAGAATCAGAAAAAAAAATCGAAACCATTGATAGCTTGGTCCTATATTTGAAAGCTTTAATCCTCTCTCAGCTTGGTATATTTTTAAGCTGTGATTCTGTCTCTCTCTTCTGTTCCACCTTATGTTGCCCAGCCTTCGGAGCGAGGCACACGGCACATCACTTACTCGAACCAACCAATCCATCGACCGTCAAGAGAAGCCCTATCCAAGCGAGTTTGACCTAACGCATGCGGTTCTTGTCACTTTTGTTAACTAAAGTTTCTCGAAGGTTAATTGTTTAGGTGACCTTTCTAACCAATAGACATTTGGGGCATGTTTTCCCTTGAGAGTTCGGTGGCAGATAGGCAACACTCGTTGCAGAAACGTTAATAGTGCTGCCTAAAGCAGTATTTCTCAGGTTGCTGGCTCGAATCGGTGTAGTGTCGCTCCACTTATGGATGCTCTTGAACTCTTCAGCTTCTTGATCTTACCTCCGTAGCGTTCATCTGTTAAAAGTAAATTTTCTAGTATACTTAAACCAATTCTTATGTTAACTATTTCTCAAAAATTAGCGTTGACTTACCTGGAACAATCACAGGAAGTCTCAAGGAGAGGTTTGACGTTGTAAAATCCTTTTTATTTCTGCAAGGTTTTGTATTTACAAGAAATTTCTGGGCGTGGCCCACATATGGTATAGATTGGAAAGAGTTACTCGAAAATACATGCTCCTTCTATCGAGGTGTTCATCTGACTAACCCCTAATTTTGCGCTGTTACGTCTTTAACGGGCTTATCTTTTCTATTACTTCGCCACCAAAATGCAAATGTCACGCAAATTCTTATTCTCTAATTGAGAAGTGGCCAGAGGATGTTTAAATGTCATCATGAAATAATGTTTGTCAAGGCTATGTCAAGGGCTCATCTATAAATGACGTTATCGGGATTTTATGGAGACCCCGCGTGTTTTGCCGTTGGCACTCAGGCCTGGCCCGTGGTTTATAGGTGGTCCCTAACGGAGTTGCATGAAATGTTAAATTTGACAATACTGTGTTTTAGCTTGGACAATAATGTTGTGATAAAAACTGCATTACAAACGGAAATTTATCTTTTCTTCCTGAAACGCGGGAAGTAGCTCAAATTTTATTGTAATTCTAAGAGATTGTAGACTGTTCTTCTGAATGTATTGCCCGCACTGGAAATTTGAAATGAATTGTCCACCTTTTGTTCCAAGTTTTGTCAAGTGGAACGAAGCACAATGCAACTGACGCTTGTTAACCTCACCTGAAGGTTACCAAGCTGAGCGGAGCGAGGCAGTCCTCGGAATGTGATATCAATTAAACCAGGGTAGGAAATGTCACACAAGGTAGAAAATACCTTCTTTCAAATTTACAGTGCGGTGTTATGAACTACTCTTTGTACGCGATTCAGAGTAAGCCACAGTTTCTCTAGTTTTGTTTCTTGTAGGATATTCCCTTATCTAACATAGTAGAAAATGTAAAACAGACTATAGCGTAGATTTGAGAGCTCCGATTGAAATACCCTACAAAGGGGGCGCTTATTTCTTAGTGTTATGTAAGTTTTATTTTAAATTATGTTTAAAAGTTTTTTTTCAACTTTAAATAAGAATTTTGAAGAAGAAAATCAGCGATGCGAAATGGATAAACAGTATATTAGTAGAAGTAAAAGGAGGTAAATTTGAGCTAGGTTTTTGCGAATCCGAGGTTAATTTTAGCAAGGCCTGCAGCAAACATTGGTTTACCTAAGCTGGCTTGGCAAATCTGGGCCAATTTCACCTGACCTAGTGTCAGCCATTTCATTTGATAGAAAAAAGTTAACCTAGCGTGATTTTAGTAAGTATTAAAAAAGGTCGGGTGAATCTCTTCATTATCAAAAAATAATCCTTTAAATAATCGGCGTTTGCGCAACTACCCTAAGCCAAGATCTTTGGCTCTGTTGCCCAGTTAATTGAATTTTAACCCGCCAAGTTCAATGGACAGTTGAAATCAGAAATCGTTTCATCCTTTTTACATTGGATAGCCCCTATAACTGGAGATATGACCTTTGATCACTTAAATTATTTAAAAGAAAAAATTTAATGTAAATTTATACATTTTTTGTATTTTTTACACGGTTTTTTATTTTTTAAAGTTATTTTTGCACTTTTTTTCAACCTTTTTTTTTTAAAGATTTTTCTTTTATACATATTTTACTTATGACCTTTTTTTCTCGGAGCACTCGCCCGCCCATTACCATGCAAATTAGGGAATCTATTGCTGAAACCGCGTATATTCGAAAAGAAGAGTTAATTTATATTGAACCTCAATGTTATATAGTGCTATTTATTTAGCTTAATGTGTATTCGTATCAGTGCCGTTGAGTGACTTTTAGAAATGTTATTAAACTTTTATTGATGTATTACACCTCTATCGGAGAATCTGTGTGTTTGCTTAAGGTGTGTTCTGTGGAGCATTTTCTACAGATTGTTACTAGTTTCGCTTGTGCCTGCAACTGGACGCTTTATTAGAGTTCAATTTCGATTATTTACAATAACTTTTTTATTATTCGTTAAGTTTGATGTATGTTAAATGACGATATGGTGTTTGTGGGAGTAAAGCGATTTCCTTTTTAGCCAGTTGGGATTGGTTGACCTTCAGCGGGGTGGAATGTCATGACAGTCAATCTAAAAGTTGAGAGCAGTTTTAGTGTATGATTTTTTACGTTTATGGTGCGATTTAAGGCAATTTTAGCCTTTTTGTTACCGCGTCAATCCTCTTCATTAAAACAGGCCTCTCTTCACAAATACTTGGTTTTCCTACAAAGACTGTTTTTTAAAAAATAAGTCAGTACTGTTATTTTCTAAAATATTTTTGCTTTGTAAACCGTTTTCAATGCAAAATTTATGATTTATATGACCTAAACTTATAATAACGTTTTCAAAAAGATGTAATTGTCAAACTTGCATTTATGTCAACTGTTCGACATGTATGACCTATGTCACTTCCGATCGTACCTCTAGAAATTGATTGATGTGGCGGGTATGTTTGAAGCATAACTAGAATCACGTTAAATCGTAAGGGAATTACCAATTTTTTTTTTAAATTTTAATTAATGAGAGTGATAACTGGAGACTAAATAGTATTACTCATACGTACCTGTTCCGTAGTAATTATGTAAGATACTTTAGTTTTGTTACTGCAATTGTGATATAATACATTTGTTACTTCGCATTCAGTCTATCATTATGTCAATTGATGACCAAGTTTTTAGCCGATTTTGGTGTATTTGGACTTCACTATTCAACCCAAATTCAAAAAAAATGTTTCCTTTTATTTTTTTCTTTCTGTTTTATAAGTTTTTTTTTTTTAAGTAATTGATCTCTCTTAACTCTGTGATTCATTAATTAAGTTTCGCTGATTTGAATTGAAATAAGAATGCAGGGAAGTAATCGTACTAAAGTCTGTTTCAAGTAAGCGACGAGAAAAATATTTGTGGTATTGAATTTTGCTCGGTGTCCATATCTTTAATATGCTTAAATCTTAATGTAGGCAAAATGTGACAATAAATTGTGTATGTGGCAAGCATTACGGTTGATCATTTATCTAGCCTTCTGTCGGGGGGAGGGTACTGCACAACCCTGTATAAGGAGGAGGATTTGGTACCCTAATTCATTGAGAAGACAAAGATATGGTTTTATTTATCTTTGTTAATAAAATTGGTAACATTGAAAACACATATAAAATTACCTCATAAATTTCGAGCCGTGGTGGCACAGTCTTACAAAAAGTTAACAAAAATATTTCAGCTGTTTTGGCTTTTTAAATTTTTTCGTTGTTGGATAGGGTCTATATATAAATCAGAGTATCTATACTTTAAAAGTCCTTATTCGCAGCCAGTACATGCGAAAATAAGGCAATTCTCTCTAAATCGTTATTAAAAGGGAAGGCTTTCAGTGGCTGAAGAACAAATCTGTAGCTTCTGGCGCACAGTACGCTGGGGCTGTGGTACAGAAAACGAGTTCTTCTTGCGGTACTACCAACCTAACCTCAACATTAGAAAATATCCAAACCCCGTCCTACGACCAAAGTAGTCTCTACACCAAGTTTTGACATTGTGCTTTCTGTATTTTGATTGTCTGCATATCCAAGAGTCACTGCGTCGTGATTATCGAGTAAGCAGACCACGGGTCAAATGAGACAAAAGTACTTAGGAGTCGTTTCACCGTTGGCTGAAATGCTTTTCGCGGGAAACGTCCTCCAATCAGAGGAAAGGACTCTGCAAGATTGTCTTTTGTTTGATTTGACCACGGCTGGCTTGAGTCTATTGGGCGCGTTTTGGTTTAGCTCTCTTGTGAACTTTGACCTTGATGACCTTGTCTTTGCTCCGGACGAAGGGGTAATTGTTCTCGGCGTTCTCCATGCCTGGTGGGTGCATTCGCATCTGTAAATGGAAAAAAAAGGTCATTCGACTGAAGAGAGGAATCTGCGTAGCATGCAGGCAGATCTCGCGAAAGTTGACAGTATCTGAAAAAAGCCGACACAGAAGAGAAGTCGATGAAACGGTTTTCTGTTGTTTGCTGCTTCGTTGTCGTTGTCTCTGAGTTGTCTCAACATTCGCACTATGAAAACGTGGGAAATTAGAGTCAAAGTCGATCATAGGTTGTCCTGTCCATTGTTGCTGAAAGAGGAAGGTATTCGGCGCTAGTAGAGATACTGGAGTGTGTGCAGAATGCAGTATGGAGCAGTGATCAGGTAGTTCACGCCAGCGGCCTAAGACGTCACAATACTACTCCCAACTGCCGTAGTCTTATCCGTACTGTAGTCTCTTAGCATGTCTCTATACTGGAGTACTATCGTAGACAGAAAAAACCTCCCCTCCCCCCTGCAACCACCTGGACATCGGTGCGTTGCGGTTGCCTACCGTTGTTTGTTTGGAATCAGGCAGGTGATTGGCTGATGCCATACTAAGGTAGACATCCGCAACGCACCGATGTGTAGGTGTTTGCAGGGGGGGGGGGGCGTTTTTCTCTCTCAATGATAGTACATTGGTATGTCTGGTGTTTGTGTTTGGGTTCAGACAATAAGGCTTTTGGTCCATCAGCCGCTTAGAGACCATAACGTTGGCGTATCGTAAGGAAAAGGGAAGAACATAGAAAGTTTTGAGTGATTCGAGGAAGATAGGAAGTTCAAGTCCCTTAAAAGCCGTTGTCGTAAAAAAAAACATTTCAACTGATGCTGGAAGTTTAATTCCAGGAAAGATAAAACAAGGAGTCGTTAATAGAGTTGTGCGTATAGAGGAGTGTGTGCATTAGAATGCTCGTAAAGATAGTGTAAGCGATTCAGTGTTAAGCTGTCAGAAGTAAGAGTCCAAAGATAGGTAACTGAAAATATTCAACAGAAAGCATGCGAAGTCGCGGCCTACGCTCCTGCAAAGAAGTTTGTAATTGTTTTGCGCAATTTACCCAAATATAAAGTTAGATCGAGCCTCCCACTCACACAAAATATAAGCATACCATACATGTAGTTCTAAGGGCTTATTTTTTTCTGGTCCGTTAATTCTGCCTGAAAGGACGTGTTTCAGTCTATTTCAAATCTAAAATTTCTGTGATAAGCATTAAGTAACATTTCGAACAGTTTACAAGGACTTATATACAAAGCTTATAGAGCGGAAGTTTCTTGAAAACTGAAATATTCTACGTCATGCAACCTGAAAGGCAAATTTTACTCACAAAAGAGTAAGTGGATTTTTTTTTTGGGGGGGGAATCTCGGTGAGGAAGCAGGTAAAGTGAGAAATAGGGAACAGGTTTACGCAAAGCTCAATTTATTTTGTGTAATCAGGAAGCTTGAACTAGTTTGGGTCGGAATACTCAGAAAAATGTTAATTATTAGACACACAAAGCATGGAAGAAGAAGATGAGTTTTCGATTATTTCAACTTCCGTTACCATCAAATTTTGTTAGCGGATGATCTTCATGACGAACTAGAAGCAGATGAGACGGTTTCCATTTTGACGAGGCGTTTCTGGAAGAAAAGTGCGTTGCGGGGTCAAGCTGCTATCTTGCGTTACATTTTTAATATTCCGTTACACTTAATCATGCCCATTCAGCTATTAAATGCTGTTACATCGCTGCAGGTACTGAACGGGATTAGGCTCTAAATTATTCAGGGAAAAGCTATTGTAATAATTAACGGAGTGGCTATTCACCCGACAACGTGAATGCGTGCTAGTTACCATGACTTCCTACTGACCGACTGTCCATGTTAGGTGTTGAAACACTTCACGTGAGGTCCGAGTTATAGGAATTTCGATTCAGGAAGGAGCGTTTTGCTTATTCACTCGCCAGTTGTCGAGCGAATAGCCCGATCCAAAAATTGAAGTCATAAAAGTCTCAGTACCGGTACTTAATATGTAGACAGTGAACTTTTTGCAAGTGATTGCAAATTTACTCTTTCTTAATTTGCAGTGAATCCTCAGGTGCGTACCGAGGTAAAATGTAATGTTTTGATCGATTTTCATTTTCATTCTGTTATGAATTTTAAGCATTAATTTAATTCTGTTTTTAAGTACGTACTATTTTAAAGACAGCACTGTAAATGAACGCAGGCATTGAAGCAAAAAACACTTTTTTTGATAACGGAGTGTCTATTGACCTGACTGCCCCATTCAAAATGTATTAGGTTGGGTTCCGTGCTTTCAAGTCACCTCCCATTTAAAATTAATTAGGCTGGATCCGTGCGTTCAAGTCTCCCTGTAATGCATGTCGGGTCAATAGCAACACCCTTTTAATGAAGATTTTGGAAAAAAATCTGCCTTTTCCAAGCTTAAATTATTTCACCCTTCTAAACCTTTATTGCATTCAAGATAATGTTTACTTCTATGTTTAATTCATCGTAATAAAGAAATCGAATTTTTAATCGGAAAAAGCAACCGGATTTGAGATTATACCGGATTCAGTTTTGAATATTCCGGAGCTAACTAGGACGACATATGCTGCAAAATTAGTACTATCGAAAATTAGTGAGCTGGCACATTTAATCATTACTTTTTTAAGCCGACACACGGAAAATGGACTGACGAACACAAACCGATTAAGTCGTGGCGCTGTCTATTTTCCGTGTGTCCGAGTGTTTTGCTTCCACAATGAACGCTCCTCGGAGTCCGAGGCTCAACTAGTTTGCATTGTTAAGTGTGCAAAAAATGCGTTGCGGCTCTTCCAGCCGACGCACACACTCACCATGATGCGGCTCTTCTCCTTACAAGCATAGTCTGTTTCGTCCACATCGTCGTAACAATCGCTTTTGTAGTCCTCCGGTAAAGGCATCCCGAATTCGCACAGCTTACTCAAAGGTTTCGCCCGGACTATCATTTTGCTCAAACCTGTTGAGGAGAAATTGTTTTTCTATGTCTTTGGACTCAGTGTTACAAGGTTGAAGCTCGAATTTCCCACCCATAAAATATTTTTGAAACAAAAAATTGAAAAGAACCTAGACGTACCCCTTGCCTTTTTCAAATTTTGAGCCTAAAACTTTTTGTTGAATTTTTAAAGTTGCATAGTTGGAATTGTTTAGGAGGAACTAAAAAAATGCTTTTTACCGTCGTCGGTTGCCCATTTCGTAAGGAAGATGCCCAGCCTCGTAACTAACCTGTAGGTTTGTGCTGAGGACAGTAAAATACGTCGGGAGTGTTCTTGTCGAAAACTATGGACTTCTTCAACATACTGTCTTTGACAGCAGATACTGCTACGATCACCTGTGATAAGAAAAAAAATATTAACGTCGATGCTTGGAATTCAATGCTTTTCGTGTCCGTCCAAGCAATGCTATAAAAGCTCACATTAGGGCGGGTGGCTCAATCACCAACAATCAAAACAAAAATATTTCGTTTTGATCAAAGGTGGCTGGCAAACCCTAAAAACTCCGAAGAACCTCGAATAGATAAACCGTAAAATAAATATTTTAAAAAAATGAAGTGATGCGGGGTACACTCTACATTTTTAAGGTTGCATTTTCAACCTTTTGGTTCAACCCCTAAGACGTTAAGCCGAGCGGAGCGATAGCGAAGCGAGGAACAAGCCTCGTAACCTTACCTAACCTAACCTAGGGTTACCTAATTAAACGGTCGCCAAGCTTGATGCCGCGCTTACTTCTCGGCAGCCCTAAATCGGCCGCCGAGAAGTAAGCGGCATCAGGCTTGGCGACAGCCGAGCGGAGCGACAGCGAAGCGATGGCGAAGCGATGGCGAAGCGATGGCGAAGCGATGGCGAAGCGATGGCGAAGCGAAGGCGAAGCGATGGCGAAGCGATGGCGAAGCGATGGCGAAGCGAGGCACAAGTGACTTTAATTTTGGTAAACGGCAAGGGGCTTGGTTAGGATAGGTTAAGTTAAGTTGGATGCCTCATGCCTCTCTCCGCTGTCGTTCCGCTTGATTTGACGACGGAAGGTTGAACCAAAAGGTTTAAATTGCTACCTTAAAAAATTAGAGTGTAGGTACCCCCCTTTACTCCTACTCATTGCGTAGGACATCCGCTTTACTTGGGGTATAAAGACTCACCGCTAGTACAGTCAGGAGACCGAGATACGCTCTGGAAGCTGCAACAAACAAGCAATTTTAACAATGTGCGGACACAGCGTCACCGATGTCTCCTCGGGCGAGCCGCAAAGTTCGAGTACGTCGAGTACCCGGTAGTTTCGTCACGGGATAGGACCTTTAATTATTTTTTCGTCGCGATTTGGGTTACTTTTTTTCCTGTGTAGAAATCATCTTACGAAATACATACTGAAAAAATCTAGCATCTTTTACGTCTTACTCTATGACTGATTTTTTAATACAACCTGCGGATTAACGACGTATGATCCCGTAGGTTAGGTTAGGTCACGTGCAGTACGCGTCGCTTCGCTGCCGCTCCGCTCGGCCGTCGCTAAGCGTGTTGCTACTAAACACCAGGTATCGCGACGAAAGGTTCAATAACGCGTGAGTTTGGAGGTGCGTAACCTTTAAAATTTAGCGTAAGTCCTTCTGCGTAGCTTAATTGTGTTAGTCATTTCGTAATTGCATGTACGAGTTACGATTTCTTGCCTCTTTGAGGTTGCCGAAGCCAAACAAGAGCTCTCAACGCTTGTGCTGAGTCATTTTTGCGTTGGCTAACGGATAATAGCTCACAGGTGCTCTTTAACAT
>Ga0058701_10004327_pt1 | contig 11494 bp, 6 predicted proteins | sample AgamicOrMae_FD_97039 | JGI IMG/M metagenome (GOLD analysis project Ga0058701, IMG submission 97039) | Agave microbial communities from Guanajuato, Mexico - Or.Ma.e | ecosystem: Host-associated > Plants > Phyllosphere > Phylloplane/Leaf | place: Guanajuato, Mexico | collected 2012-06-04 | reverse complement strand
TCGCTGGGCGGTAGTAGGTGAAGAATAGATTTTTTAAAACATTTTTAATGTGGTGAATTGCCTTATGCGGGAAGTATATCCAGATATGAGACTGTCATACATCGTTATAGCGTATACTTCATAAGAACTTTTTCTGTGGTTTCAGTAAAATTTCTTCCTTTGAATAACCATCGATATTTTTGCGCTGTGACTACCTGTGTCCCGAGTCCGAGAGACAGAGCCTCTGTTTTTCTATAAAGAAAAGTCAGTAGCACTGACAATTGGGACTTTCAGTGCTACTGAGTTCAGTGCTCGGTGGGCACTGAATTCAGCGCTAAGCGGGCACTGGATGTAGTGACCTTTCCACACGTTTTCAGTGCTATAATAGTCAGTGCTCTGAATCCACTGAATTCAGTAACCTCTGCTCTTTGTTTTCGATGCTACAAAAGTCAGTGCTTTAAAATTCAGTCATGTGGCACTGAATTTAGTGCTAGTGGAGCTCTGTTTTCAGTGCTTCAATTGTCAGTGCCACTTAATTCAGTAAAAATACACTGAATTCAGTGCAAACAGTGCAGAAAGCACTGACAACAGTGCAGAAAGCACTGACAACAGTGCCCGAAGAGCACTGTTTCTCGGACTCGAGGTTATGAAATGGATTTCTTGTAAACTTATTAATATGATTTGACGGTTCGAAACTGGTTGATTTGGCACATTGATGAGTGTTGCTTTGAGCTGGTACTTCGGTATCGTTCTTAGAGTAAAGCTTTGCTGATGCTTTTCAGCAACGAAAGCTGGATCACAGAGGGGTGGAAAAAAAACTTAAATAGAACACTGAAAGCCTACGTAGTGCTGTGACGGGGAACTGTTCTAAATGTACTGCTCCCTAAAAAGTTGTATATTGAGATGCTGTGGCGCGCGTTCCATGGACCAAAGTAGCTTAGAATGACGAGGAGGAAAAAAGGCAGACGATTCATCCTTCAAGGAAAACCGAAGCATTACGTCTGACGCGAGTCTGCGGATCCAAGTAAATGTTGCACAATTTTTCGGATGAGACCGCTAGATTATCTAAAACCTATAACTTAACCATATTTTTTTCATTTTTTTTTAAATCACAGCAGAAAAAGGACAAAAAAACTAATTAGGGCTCGGCAGGAACAAAATAACGAAGGCTCATTGGTTATATGTCTACTGAGGTTATGTTAACTAGGACTTGGTCAGGTTAGATCAAAAACAGGGTTCAAATAACCCATAACCATCCAAAGTATTTGGAGTGAAATTTAGCTTAAGAGATATTAAACGGATTTTTCCATTAAAATACGCAATTTTGAGTCTTGGAAAATGTCCAAATTCTTAAATTTCAGGTTTTCTGAGGGGTGATATTTTTTAAAGTGACAATACTGAACTGAAAAGATCCTCCAAAATATTTTTTTCTGTTTGCGAACGACATCGCTAGGCGGTTGGGGTTTAATTAATTGATGACTGTGTATTAGAAGAAACTATACGATAAAGAGAATTGGCGGTGAAATTTGCAAAGTTTTTGCAGTGACTCTGCACTTTTGCAAGTAAAAAATCAAATGTTTAGACTTGGTTTCTTACGTATTGTGATGTGCTTTAAATATAGAAATACAGCGAGTCGAACCGGCAAAAGCATCGCGCGCCTCGAACTAATGAGGTCTCCACTCATTTGGTTTTCTTTGCGGCTCCGCTTCAGTTTAAAAAGGCTTTTAGGTGTACTTTGCTCTCTTTGTTAAAGTATCTCTTACATTCTTGAAGCTTTTAGCAGAAAGAAGCTCTCAATTTGATCCTTCTGGCAACGAAAAACTAATTGTTTCTTGCTTTTTAAAGCTGTTTTGATCCATTAATAAGATATTTTTTATTCAACAAAGCCCAGATTAATAAATTGTTTGCTTGCTTGTTGCTACAATCACTAAACACTGTGGTCATAAGTAATAATGAACAAGTTACTTACGGATAAGGAAACTTAATACTCTCTCGACAAAAAGATATAAAAATTAATTTAATAAAACATTGGCATTTGCTATGACGTTTCGTGACATAGTTTAACAAGAAAAGTCAAAGTTGTTTGTGTTTATAAGCATTTGAGTTCCCTTCGGTACATATGTCTTTTGCCTTACCTAATCGTAACATAAACCTGGTGAACCTTACCCAAGTTAAGAAAGTCCTTGTCAACGTAAGCTTACCTAACTGAATCTTAATTAACCGAACTCGTAAGGTACCTGAGGTTCACCGAACCTCAGTTAACCTTGCTTTCGTTTTTAGGAAATAGCTGTATATCTTAATTTAACTGAACTGTCTTGATACATTATCTCCGTTGTAGACAAAGTGGGAGTACTCAACTGCTGTTACATCAGCTAACACAAGAAAGGTCTAGAGTGGCAGAAAACTTAAAAAAATGAAGTATTATCTCACAAATAATAATCCGATACTTACAGATAATTTCGCAACACATGGCATAACATAACCCAAAGCTGCTTTTTTATATTATTTTTTTTCTACGTGAGAACTTTGTGCCTTGGAAATCAGTGAAGTATGACTAGAAAAAAAAAGATAGAAACTGAAAATAGTTAAGTTTATAGAAACAACGCAGCAAAAGTAACGAGTTGGGCTGAATCAGCACAAGCGACTCCACTAACAAGAAGAATGAGGATAAAAATAGTCAGTAGTAGCAACAGCGTCTATTTTTGCTATTCAGCCGCAAAATTAGCTTTGACGGCTACACTAATTCAACTTGGAGCCCAATATTCATTGAATGCTCTAACACCTCGGATGGAAACCACAGAAAATGAATTTTAAGACTACTTTTCCTTCATTCACGCACGTAGCCCAGATCGGACAATCGGTTATATCCTGAGTAAATTCATTAGGGTATCCATGGTAATCACTCACACCGTAATTATGCGACCATTCTATGCTTCACGGATATCCTTGACGGCGCCTTTCTTTCTATGGGGCAAGGATATCTGTGGTTCCACGGACATCCTTAAGAGTCTTACGACGTCCTCTGTAATTGTCATTTCTCTGAAATTTTACTGGAAATATTTCCAATTTAACAAATTTAATTTTCAGAGATTTTTCGTCATCCCTTAAGCCTTCGGCACATGTTTATTTTTTGTCGGCTCCTTTTAATTTTTGTATTACGATTTAAAAAACGATCTTAATGCTACCTAATTGTAAGAAGAATTTTATTGGCTCTAAAATATGATTCTCTGCATCAATATTTCAGTTCAATCAAACATTTTTTTATTTTTTTTTTCAACGACGAATACCTTCTCTTAACTACTTGTACTTTTAAAGTAATATCAAGTCTACAACTCATCTTATTTCATCTGCTGAAATATTATTGTTAACCGATTTAATTGAATCGTCAAAACAAGATTTTTTGAATCTAATTATCAAAGAAAAAAATCCTGCAATTTCGTTGTTTAATAAAGCCTCCTCCTTGCATCGACTAGTTAGATATTAAAATCCACGTGCTTTGCAAAGTTTACTTGCGAATAGCAAAGGACACCAAAGCACTGGGCGACTTCCGTCAAACACAGCATTGCAGATGCCAATCAATCGAGGAGGGGAGACTTTAACAAAGTTTGCAAGTTTAACTCCTACCGGATAAGAATGTCCGCGACATAAGTATGACGTCACTGACAGGAGGAGCTCTCCAAAATCATGGACAAGAAAAAAAAGTGGGTGGATGCCGCAAAAACTATTTTTAGATACCAAGCTATTCCCCTGTGGAGTTGGAGACCCTTGGGAGGGGGGGGATTCCGGATGCCCCCTCCCCTCCAGTTCCTGTCCCTAACCTCTCCCTGTCAGAGTCCGCTAGCCGTCACCAGCATCCACTCCTCCGACGTTTCCTCTCAGGATTTCTATTAGCCTTGAACTAAAAGTGTATCTGATGCGGAGGTTTTGATGGGGGTGGATTCGTAACTCGCCGTTTTGATAGATTCTCTCTCGAGCTCAGTTATTTAAAATGGCGCCTAAATGCATTGTCTATTCCGAAGGTCAGATTTTCTACCGCATATGGTCCCGGTACGATCAATCTATTAATAAATAAATGAGAATTAACGACATCGCAAAGGTTAGCTTAACCGAGGTTAATTTTACCTAGGATTAGCCTATAGGGCACTTGGACTGTTCGCGCCAAGCTTTACGTCGCATACTATTTCAAAGAGGCTGATACTGCCGACGAGAAGTAAGCGCAATCTTGCTGAAAAAAAAGAGGAAGTATAGATTGACCCGACTGCCTCATTTAAAATGTATTAGGTTAGATTCCGTGCGTTCAAGTCACCTCCCATTTAAAATGCATTAGGTGGGTTACGTGCGATTAAGTCTCCCTCTATCAATGCAAGTCGGGTCAATAGCAACATCCTAAAAAAAAAGATTGGTCTGATTGATTAAAAAAAATATAACAGCGCTTAAATTTTGAGCAAGTCTGTATTTGAGTATTCTAGAGCCAACTCAGTGGCTGATTTTATATGGTCTTTTTCACATTTTTTTACTGCAGAGATATACTGTAATCAGTTTCATGTGTGAACTCTTTTCCCAATCCTAAACTTAACCCTTTAAAAGAGGTAAGAGCTCAAGTTTTTTTTTGGGGGGGGGTTAAACTTATTATTTCAGCGGATGAAAAACCGTGTTTGGCGCTGGCAAAATGAACCGTTACCTCAATGTCCGACTTTATTTTTCAATGCTGGATATTTTAGGCTTGAAGCAGCTTTGAAGGGGCGAAATAATATGCCGCTGATGAGTTTAATCGAGAATGCAAAAGGCCCCCGTAAGCCAACCGACTGGCGCCATATTCCCCTTCACTCCCCCGCACCATGTGATTGACCCCGGGTACAGTCCCTGGCAGGCGCGCCCGGCTTTGGCTTTTGTGAGCGTGCGGCCGCTCGTGCGGGCCCCGGCCCGTGCGGGCGGACCTCCGTGCGGGCGGGCATGCGGGCCCCAGCGCACCGCGCACCCCCCAGCTGCCCACAATAGTATACCCTATGCTCATCGCCTTCCCTGCTTGGCACCGCCCCACCCGCTCTTAGCGTACACGTCACAAACATGTGTTCCCGTCTCCTGCATGCCGCAAACCTCTGTGCCCGCACTGATAAAAATGACCACCTGCTTTAGGCACTCCTGCCCAAAGTTTTCAAGGATGCATTTTCTACCTCTCGAATAATACTCTTTCCTCCGCTGAATTCATTGGAGTGAGGCACAGTGCACCTGATTCTAACATATTCTAATAACCGGAAACAAATCTCTGTAAAATTTTTAACTCAAGAACCTGAGTTAACTTTACGCCCAAAATCAAGACTGATACACAGTAAAAACTAACCCTCGTTTTAGGTAATCCCAGGCCTGTTTCGGGTGTGAAAGTGGAACAGGGGGAGAGCGTAATTTGGTTACTTTTGAAGTTAAACCTATCAACAATCATATCAATGAAAAGGTCTCGTCGAGAGCTCTCCATTGATAAAGTTATTCATAGGGTTATCTTATTCATAGTAAACAAATTACGCTTTTCCCATGTTTTGCCTTCATGCCTGCAATAGGGGCTAGTTCTGACTGGCAAGACCTGCTGCCCAAGAACAGGCTTTTATTTTGTATTTTCCTTACAGTGTAGTTGCAAGGACATGAATGTTGCTTTGGAGTCGTCGTCCATAAGATGAGACGTCCAGTGAGACAGTTCGAATGAATAAGTAAAACGGCGCCACGTGCTCACAGCTCGTAAACTAAAGATGAACCTTGAGAAGTCCAAATCAATTTCGGATATTTCAGCGGCCTATCGTGCTGAGGCCTTCCAGGAACAGTCAGCATCAGTAGCTGTCGTGACCTATGAAGGAGAAGTCAAGGCTTTCCACAGCGAGGGGCAAGAAAGGTTTTTACAAGAGGGTGAGGAGACATTTAAAGAAAACGTTGACATTTGTTTCAGCAGGTTTTGAAGTTAAAAAGAGCACAGATAAAAAGGAAAATTGAAAACCCTGTTTTGGGGAATGATAAACCTGTTTTGGGTACGAAACTAAACGGGGGGAGTGCGTATTTTGGTAATTTTTCAACATAGACCTATGTTCAGCCAGATCAATGGAAAGCTGTCGCCGAGGCATTTTGAATGATATGGCTGAACACAGGCCTATCTTGAAAAATAACCGAAATACGTACCATTCCCGTTTTGTTTTCACCCCCAAAACAGGTATAGAATTCTAGAAAACGGGGTTTTGTTTTTACTGTGATATTTCAAAGATTAAGCATCATCAGGCTTATAGGTCCCCTGTGCTTCACTCCAATATCACTCTGCTCCCCAACGCGACGGAGAGTAAGCTAGAAATATCGAAAATACCTTATAGCCATTAATGGCCGCAGGTTATTCGCCTTTGATCTCGGGCCGCTGATTCAGACCTTGGCATTCTTTGAAATCAATCCTGTTTTCTAGGACAAATGTATTTCTAAATACTTTAAGTAATCGCATCTTTGATTTTGGGATCAGTGTAAATATTTAATACGCGATGTCGAACGGAACCGGATGTAGAAAACCGAGAGAGCGAATGCTGCGCGCAGCTCCCAACGCACCTTAAAAATAGGTTGACCGACGAGAACAGGCGGCGATGGAGGGCGTACAAGGCGGTGGGATGAAAGGCGGGCATCGCACGGTGCAGGCGCCCTCTATTTGCGCGTCTCTTGCGGACAAACGCCGCGTCTGGCGCCTTTCCGTAGCGCGCCAAACAACACCGCTATTCATCTTCCGATCAAACGAATTCCTAGATTCATTATCAGCTTAATTAGTTACGCACCATCGCATCTAAATACATGCGTTTATTTTCTCAGAGATGACGACAACTCAGGATGTTGAGTTTTGTAAGTTCCATTCGAGATGTAGGCCACAATATAACCCTGATTGCAACTCACCCGAAGAAGCGCAAATTACCCGAGTTACGCACTAGACTAACTAACGTGAGCAAAACTTATGTAAAACAGGCTAACTTCAGCTCGATTACCTTAACCTGAGGCTTATCAACCTAACCTCAGCTGAAGTAACTTGAGCTGAAGTTACTTAGACTTACAGGGGCTCTGATCTAAAGGGAGCTTAACTGTGAGATAATTTTATCTTCAGCCTTGAGCAATGTTAAATATCCAATAATTCGATTTAAAATGATTAGGTCGTAACATGAATTTCAAATTTTGTATACGGGAAAATAAATCTGTAAAGAAAGAACAAAATCAGGACTAGAATTCGAAAATATACGCAAATTAATTGGCGTCCGATTTTGGAATATCGTATACAAGATTTTTCCACTTGCACACACGAGCAAAAACTGTAAAACTGTGGTAAAGCCGTTCGAAATATTTTAAGAGTTCCTAGTACCTACTTTGAGTAAGGTGAAGAAAATCTAACCAACTTCTCGCACCGTAATACGACGTTGAAATCTGAAGACTTTGAAGAATACTCCTCTCATTAGAATTAAAAGTTGAGTATTTTCCATCGAATCAGATAAGTTTCTCTGCGCGGCTGCACTTCAAAGCACAGGGTCCTAACGAGCAAGCTTTGACATCAGCCTCTACCTGTGCCGATCTCATAAGCAAGACATGCGTTCCGAATCCGACAGTGTTGCCAGACTTGACAGCTCCGTCAAAGTTAACCAAGATTAACTTAAGCACTATCCTTTTATGAATAGATTGTTTAAAAGCACTCTAAAGCCAAGCAATCCATAGGTTATTGGACTCTTAACTCAGACTTTCTGATTAAAAGCGTTTGAATTTAACGGAGACATGAAATAGGGCAACACTGAGTTCAAATCACAATTTTGCTTGCAATTTAGAACATATTCTATCAAATATAACTCGCTATTTCGTTTATTATAATTTATTTTAATCTCTGTATTGCATTTGCTGGTAAGCTGGTCTTTATGAATACGTTCAGCCTGGACACCCTTTTTTTTTAACTGTCGATTTACAGGCGCGCTTTTGGAGGACAACATCCGCACCTGATCCCATTTGCTATTCCCTGCCACATCTGCGTAGGCGACTCGCATGACACGGATGAAGAGGGGGTTGCCTAATTAATGCCCCTGGGACATTCCGCCGACATCGGAGTGAAGTGTCCGATGCATTCGCACCATGAATATCTATTCAGAGACGCTATATTTTGTTCCGCATCGATAAAGCGTTTTGAGGTCATGTTATATATTTTTCCTCAATAACTTTAAAGGTGACATTAATATTAGTTTTGATACTTGAATCGAATACCGACTACCTCCATAACGAACACTTTCAATGGTGTTCAAGATGGTTTAGTAGCCCTATATTTTTAAAAAAGGAAAGATAAATATCATTTCTAAAAAAAAGCGTAATTTTCAAAAATAAAAAATAAAAAAAGAGTGTAATTTTCGAAAAAAAAGAAGAAAAAAAGGCAGTTTGATTGCAGGAAAATTTTCTAGATTATCCACGTAGTAATATATTCGTACTCCCGAAAAGATTTTTTTTAAATCTAATTTAAATTGATGAGGAAAACTGGTCCTTAAATTGCATGTCCTAAGAGATGTTCGAAAAACGTCAGTATGTTTCCGCACTGACAACGCAATCTTTTGAGCTACCGGTTCACAAAGTTTACGGTTATGGCTGGACATCAAGTCACAGTTAACAGTGCTCTGAAGTCCAGTCACATCTACTATCTTGTCTTTTTTGAAGCACGCTGCCGCAATCGCTACTGCCCTCACAGCGCAGTTATACGCTTCAAACCTGATCCTTTTTTGTGTACACACGATAAGAACACTCGAGTTCAAAAGCCACGACCAGATCCTGACCAATTTCAGCGGTTACCTCCTTCAATATATCAGTTACTTTAGCGAGCCCAAAAGTCCCCCTCTATCCCGCCTCCACCCGGCAGCCTGCGCAGGTGTGGTCCAACACTACATCAGTTGAGTTGGGTCCGGTATTTAGGATGCTCCCCATAAGTCATACCTTCTGTCAGCCTGTCAGGCAGTGAACTACCGTTTTCTTTACAAAGGAAGACGACTAAGATCTGGCCCAAGCTCACTCAACTCATCACCGGCCAAAGCGGTGGACTCCCAGACAACGGGAGCACTGTGAAGGTACACTTCATGACTACAGCTATTTCATCTTTAACACGAACCATTTGACCTAAATTGTGGTAATGGCGTCAAAACCAAAAACGGGATAGTGAGAATAGCGGAATTTCTTCTCATCATTATCGCCCCTACCCTATGGTGGCTAAGGTACTCCATACCGGTATCATAATGATGTGTACCGTACGAGCGAATGAGCCATAGCTTTTTATTTACCCTGGATGAAGATGTACTATGGGTCACAAAAGTCATGTCCCCTGCTTTCATAAGAAATACATGAAAGCAGGGGGCATGACTTTTGTGGTCCACTGCACAGCGGGGACTAAAAGATTTTATTCATGAAAACTCGAAATAGTAGGCAATTAGATACACAAACCGACGCCGAGTCGACTACTCTTTTGCATTTTAAACCGAGCATAAAAAAAATAGTTTAGCCGCTTTCCATAACGAGTGTCAGCAGAAGAGTCACTTATGATATACATTTTTCCTTGACCTTTTTTGTATCACAAACTCGAATAGCATGAAGCACTATAATTACTTTAAAGGAGGTTTTGTTCAACTTCATAAATTTAGGTTAGGTTTGGCATAAAATTATGAGCTCGACAACCAATAGAAAAAGAAGGTGAAAACATTTTCAACTGTGCTTACTGGCCCGTCTTTGCAGCTTATTTGGTCTTCAGCACAAGAGCAGGTGGCCACTGACAGTGAGCAAGTTGTTTTAGACCAGTGAAAAGCTGCAGACTCGGCGCAACTAACCAGGAAGCGTCCCGAAGTAGTCAATAAATATCTGATACAATGATTGCATTGAGAGTACTTAACCCGACCGAGCATTTGCGGATTGGGAATGGAACAATTAATCTGCATAGCTAGCCGATCTGGAGGTTGAAATATTTCGAGAGGGGGGAGGGGAGATGCAAATCCCCGAGGGGGAGTACTCGAACAGGCCAAGATTTGTAGCGTGCGTCGTTGCATTATTGTCTACTCTACTGGGTCCCATATATGCGTGCTGCCTATCTGTTCCATCCATGTGACAGGTTTCGCGATTCAGATGAGTTTAATCGAGGGTTAATCAAGAACCATCAGAAAAAAAATCTGCACTAATGATTTCTACAAAGTTTTGTCTTCCATTCCTCGTCGCCTTGCAAAATCGAACGGAACGTTAACGAAGTCAACGCACCTAAGCTTAAGCTTATACCTATCGTCGTCATGTCAAGCGAAGCGACTTACTGTATAGCCTAAGCGATAATTGTATGTCGTTATTTGAACCCGTTTAATGTATGATCGGTTGAATTGCACGGTAGAACACAAGAGGTAAACAATGTGACCGTTAAATAGAGTAGTAAAGTATATACCGTGATTTGGGAACCGCTCCATGGTAGGCTTTTGTTTACTACAAGTACGAATCTATGCCGGTTAAAAAGTTATCCACAAATACAATTTATTTCTGGAGTCGTAAGGTCTAAAAACATCGAGAACCGCAACAATCTCGCAATCGGAATTTACCCGATTCCAAGACTTTTCCTCGACAAAAACAAACAATGCAACAACAGCTTTTGTTTACGTCTCAGCGAATAATCAGTGGGGAGGGAGACTTTGGACAGCATTCTGCAGTTTAATGTCAACGTTGTCCGTCTGTAGTCAGGCATGTTAAACGCCAAATTAAGCCATGTGCATTTCCACCAAACATGCGAGCTACCCTTTTCTCGGCAAGCACTGAAAAAAAAGAAAGAAAAAAAGCGAAACGGAAAATACTTTTTCCCCATCAACAGCCCGCGTTGCCTTCCCGGCTAAGTGCGTAACTCCAGCTGCATGGTGTCAGCTGATTTAATTTTTTTTACAACATTTTGCAGCTGGGTTCTAAGAAACGAACCTTGCGGGATAGATACTCGCAAGTAAACTTTGAGCAATTTTGAGTGGCAGCGCCCTGGTCCGAGAATCCGAGCAAATCCATGCCTGTATTTCCAAAAATCCACGAATATCAACATGGATATCCATAATCTTTGGATGTCAGTCTGCAATTATCCATACAAGCGTGGATATCCACATTGATATCCATGCAAGGACATTCCGAAATGGATATCCGTAAACAAAAATATCCATAAATGAATATCTATGTTTTTTATGGGTATCAGTCTTCAAATATCCATGCTTTTATGGATATCCATGGATTTATATGGATATCCATGCATTGACTTGCTATGGATTCTCGATCCAAGGGAGAAACTTAAAGATACAGTGAAACCTCCCATTAGCGGACAGCCATCGGCCTGAAAAAAGTGTCCGCTATTGGGAGGTGTACGCTATTGGGGAAAAGGTCATATTTTAGCTGTAGAAGGCAATGAAAAACACTATTCTCGGATGTTTCGCCGTAAATTCAAAAATATTTTTTGATTGTCTAAGTAATTTCAAAGATAAGGCTTCCCGTATCGTCT
>Ga0058701_10004326_pt1 | contig 11497 bp, 12 predicted proteins | sample AgamicOrMae_FD_97039 | JGI IMG/M metagenome (GOLD analysis project Ga0058701, IMG submission 97039) | Agave microbial communities from Guanajuato, Mexico - Or.Ma.e | ecosystem: Host-associated > Plants > Phyllosphere > Phylloplane/Leaf | place: Guanajuato, Mexico | collected 2012-06-04 | reverse complement strand
TCATTCGTCCCCCCTCCCGTCCTTCCGACTGCACTATTTTTCATGACGGGTACATGGTGTTTCCATGGATTTCATCCAGTAAAATTCAGTGCCAATGAACTTAATGTCTGGTTTCTACAATTCCTTTCGATCGCTTCGTTTGGGGATAGAGCAGTGCATGGGCCAGCGCGCGGGTATGCGCCGCCGCGGCACTACCGCGCGGCGCGGGTTTTTGCTGTTTTTCTGGGTTGTTTTCAACCGCAACTTAAACACATATACCGTCGGAAAGCTAATGACATTGTCTACAACGTTAGTGGCGAATAAAATATCGATTTTCTCGCCCGTTGAGGTGCAATTATAGTTCAAACAGAGAACGTGGAGCAATTCTGAGGCATTTTGCGAAGAACACACGGGTATTTTACCCATTTGTATAAACCAGAACCCCCATATCTTACATTTCTACAATTGGCAAAGCTATGTCATCATTTATTTAAACACCTGTATCTAAAAAATCGATCGATAAATGAACGAAGGAGATCGATTTTAGTGGTCCAAGTCAGATGCGCCCCAAGGGGGTACTTTAGGGCACCCAAAAAAGGGGATGCACACGCCCTAGACTCACGGACTTTTTAGGAGGTGTTCCTGGAGTACTAAGGAACATCTGTGCTAAAAATCAAAACTACCTTATCCAATTTGATGTTAAAACCTATACTGCCTAGGCTATCAGAATTATTTCATGGTTCTGCTACCCGAATTTCAGCCAAATGTGTCACATGGCGTTTAGAAGAGTACGTGTTCCGTAGAAGAAGAAAAAACGGCGTCAAGACCGAACAAAAGAGGTTACTCGGCTGCGCCTCGTGCCTAAAAAACGTGATAATGAACCGGTTGAGAGTATGCAATGTTACCTGAGAACCGAAAATCTTTTGGTCCAACGTGTTTAATCTTCTGTAGATTATTTTTTCAGAGGCTTAATGAACGTGAGGTAGTCAATGACAGAAACTTCGGTGAATAATCGAGCTTTTGTCTTTTATGAAAATACATTTTTAACGCCTTCTTGAAACCGCGATGACAGGTGTATTTTCACAGGGGCGGACCGAGGCCCTTTTGGCCCAATTTTCAGGGGGATGTGTACCCACCCCCTTGGTGGCCTAAGGTGTTAAGATGTGACAAAAAGGAAAAGGAAAATGAGAGGGAAAGGAAAAAGAAAGAAAGGAGAGAAAAAGGAGAGTCCAAAAGCTCATTTTTCGTAAGAAAGGGGAGGCGGTACCCGAGCCCTCGGGGATTCCCCGCCTTGAGGAGATTTCGAGTTCCGCACGCCGCTGGATTTGCACACTGATTGCGTTCCATGTCTCCTTACGAAGCCAAGCGGAGTGGGGTGCATGCCACGTAAAACTAAATGCTAGTGAAATATATTTCGTTTCTATAGAAACGAAAAACTTTCCGGATTAATGGTGATGCAACTTCTCGTCGATGGCTCCCGTCAAGCCATTGATAGCTGCACGCGCTCATAAGGCTGTACCTACCTTGAAGCAGTGCATATCGACTTATCTGCATTTGCGCGCCATTTCTGATAAAGCGATATGAATCGTCGCGCGGCAGCTACAGCGTTAGAAGTACCATGTGAGTTGCGAGCCCCTGAGGATTTTCTGAAATGACGATACAACCTGCTCGACATTAGTGCCATGCGTGCTGCCTACTATGGGCTGGATTCCTGGCTTTTCAGCCTGCAGTGGACAACACGCGTGGCACTCGTATCGAGCAGGGTGTATCGTCATTTCAGAATCCTCAGGGGCTCGCAACTCACATGGTACATCGAGCGCAGCTATCAACTTTTTGATGGAAGCTATCGTTGTTTCTAAGATTTCAAGGCAAAGAGACAAAAAAGGGGGAATATGGGAAAAAACAAGAAAACCTATCATCAAAAAAGAAATGTCGCCTTTCTTAATTTTTATCTTTCGCTGCTTCCGGATTTTCTCCGTCTATTATCCAAAATTACAAACCTACAAAAAAGAAAAGGAAAAAGGGAAAAAAGGGTAGAAGTTCGTTGATAAATGCGAAGTTAAGCTCCATTCTTTTTTTTTGTATACATATCTTACAGTTAAGTCGTTTTTCCCTCATTAATTTTCTGTGTCTTGTGGAGGATAAAACCCGTCATTAAAGTGTTTGTTAATCAAGTCGGATTTGATAAGGTGGAGGATGGAAGAAACGGCAAAGGTGTCCTAGACGACTGAGTCGACTGTAAAAAGTATTTTTTAAAAATTGTAAAAAAAGAATTATACTCCGCCATGAGAGAAGGGCCTTCTCTCATGACTCCGCCAACCATTCCCGCACAGTCAATTTCTTTGGTAAAATTTTCAATCTCCTGTGTCCTAAACTTGATTAATTCTCCTTTGCATTACAAGGATTACCGAAATACACAAACGCATAGGTTCGGTAAAACTAGGTTAGGTTATGTTACGTCAAATGCTGGAGCCTTTCTCCACTACCGCTCTCCTCAGCTCATCGACGGAAGGTTGAACACAATAAGTGGGAAGTTCCATCTTAATACGCGGTGGGTCCCGCGAGCGTGAACGAAGTTCACTAACTGAAAATACTTGGTAGGTACGTTCGCAGTTTGGCGTGGGAAGGCGACAAGGACGGAGCTGAGGTGCAGGCAGGTAACCTAACCTAGGACCATCTAAAATAGCCTTCGTGGTTATACATAATTAATCCTCAATATGTAATGGAACATCAAACCAGGGGAGTGCACACTTTATAAGGCGAATCTCTGATTTACAATATAATTGATTAAAATGAAAATAAGCACACGGTTTAGCTCGGAAGTATACCAACAAGTACGTTTATTACACCTAAATAAATTTTACTAATTTTTGCGTTTCTTATACAATTTATTTTCAGTAGTCCTTTGATTTGATAAAAACTAACTAGCGCGATCGACACTAAGAATTGCATTTTCCAGTCAGCTAATCTTGACATGGCCCTACGCATCTTGATCCAGTCTAATAAAAACTAAACGTATCTAGTTCACGACAAACTTAGCATTATTACGGATCGCTAACCCGAAATCCACCTGATCCAAAACCTACACAAGCTTCATGCAGCTTAGGATAACATCATGAAAGAATCCCCTCCCAACAAGTGGTCTGAGGCTTTTTTTTTCCCAGACGAATATTTTTGACTCCACGTCTATACCATGGCGTACATTGCACTAGTTGCTGTGGGATCAATTGTACTATTGTACCTATACTTGCTGTGGCGCTATAGTTATCGGTACCGCCGTGGTGTTCCCCAGGGAAACCCCCTTAAACTTTTCGGAGATCTCAGCGACGTACTACTTTTGTCAACCATTCCGTTTTGGGAGTTACATCGCCGGCTAACAAGGTAAGCAAGGTAGGAGGAAATACAGGTTTGTTGATTTGACCCCAACAAAAATTTTTTGATTTTTTCTTTACGGTGGTTTTGGCCGATTACAGTATGTGAGCAAAGATTTTTTAAAGGGTGATAACCTCAAATCGCGATACACCCAATATTAAATGTGATTTCTTTAGTGTTGATGGGATACCACAGTTTCTCAGGCCTCTTTGCGATATAAGAAGACGATCAACCCCGAACGACAGAAGTTAAGATACGTTTATGAAACCCTATAGGGACAGGGACGGTACACAAACCACGTGGTCCGTAAAGGGGGGAGGAAGGGGGTTTCTTGTAAAACCATGTAAAACCATAATGGGGGAAAGGGGGGGCGGGTCCGTCAATAAGCCACGTGGTCTCTTTTGGCTGTTTTCTGACTGAAACCGTTGTGAGACCCGGAGCATAAGAAACGGAATCTTTAAATGCGCATCTTTTTCGGGGCCGCCCCTTCTCGTCGATCACAATCACCTTTTCTTTTCCCGTCCGCGATTCATAATGACTTATAAACATTGTACCGTATTTCTTTCATAAAATATAGAGCATTTTAATGATTAGCAGTGTTCTATTGTGACGTAAACAGCCTGCCGGTAGAAACGCATTTTTTACAAAGATGCCACGTGTTTTCTTTTTTTTGGGGGGATCTCTCAAAAAACCACGTAAAACCAAGATGGGGGAGGGGAAAGGTAAAAATTGTCAAAAAAAAAGACCACTTGGTTTGTGCACCGTCCCATAGCCAACGATAAGGAACTCTGTATTTCAGCAGTTCAACAATGTATCATTTCACAATCAAAATCACGTACCGGTAATAAAATTGAATCAAAGGTGGCGATTCCTATTTAGGGCTTCTGTTAACAGGAAGTATCCTGACAAAGCGTACTTCGGGGTGTATTGTCTCACTTCGCCCCGCCTGTACGTCCGTGACCCCAACATGGTGAAGGCCATCTTGACGAGCAAATTCTCCAGTTTTTCGGAAAATGGCTTTGCGATCAGTAAGGACCTTGATCCTATAATTGGCCGAAACCCAGCTTTCATTCAAGACCGGAGGGAGTAAGTTTTTTTAAGTAAGGTACTTTCAACGCCCTAACTAAAGGCGTGCGAACGCGCAACGCCAACTAGCGGCAGCCGTGAGAGCTAAGCCACATAATATGATGGATTCTGCTCTAATGGTCAAGCTCTGATCAACGCAACAATAATCGAAGCGAAGATTATGCTAGTGAAGGTGTCCTGAAAGGGAAAGCGGTAGGTAGAAGAGAAACAAAATGGAAAATTCGGGCACACCAAACTGCCCCCATCTTAGATACAACGTCGAATTTCAGAGGTTACTGGAACACTCTCATGGCGGGATCAGAAAAGATACGCGTTCCTTTCGGTAGAAGTCACTTTAGCAACCTTGCGCCAATTACAACGACGCATTTTTTTAAATTCAAACTTTGAGTGATGTCTGCGAATCTTTGAGAGATTCCCGCTTCGTGTTTAAGTGCGGTCAATTTTGAGGTGCGGTGATTTGCTTCGCGATAAAAAATTGAAAAGATAGTTTAGGCTTACACTTTCCGTCGCCGAGCCGAGCAAAGATATCAGGTCTGAGACATAAGGTTCAACTTAAATTTAACCTAAGTAACCCTGACCTAACTTGATGCCTCAAAGGAAAAATTGCAGTGGCAGATGACGCGTTCATTAATATACAGCAGGTACAAGTAATTTTAGCAGACATTGCTAACTTTTTAGCGGATATTGCTTACTTTTAGCACTGATTGCTAACGTTAAATTTAGCCAATAAATGTTAGCAGTAGCTGCTAAGCAGACCAATGTCCTCAATTGGCAGCCCTCGTTTACTTATTAGTAGCTACAGCTAACGTAGGCAATATCTGCTGAAAAGTTGCAACGGCTGCTAGGGTTAATAGCACCTCCTATATTAATCAACGCGTTAGCTGCCATTACTATTTTTAGGCGCGAATCTTTAGACGAGCTGCCTATTGTTTTCCATGTGCTTTATTCTCAACAGCAGCTAGCTTGCCGCCAGAAATAAGAAGTGAGCATCTGGCGACATCGTTTCGTAAAGTCTACCTAAATGTTTGGTAAGGTTGTCTGCCTGGTGCGTCGCTTCGCTAACACTCCGCTCGGTTTGGTGATAAGAAGCTGCAAAAAAAGGTGAAACATTCCACACGTCTTACAGTGTTGCTCTCATCAGCGCACAAAGAAAATTACCCACAACGTGCACAAAAACAACTTTCGCAACGGCCGATAGGTGGCACATTTTCTGGGAAAGCTCATAAAATTCCAAATATTTTTCAGGTGGAAGGAGAAGCGAACTCTTTTTTCGTCTTTAATGACTCCAAGTCGCCTCCGACTTTCAATGCTGCCTGAAATCGTAGCGGTTTCGGCCGAAGCCATACAATACCTCAAAGACCAGAAAAATCTCCCAGGGAGAGGTGATGGAGTGGATGTCAAGGACTTCGGAGTTCGCTACATGACAAATATTTTGATCAGATCGTTGATGAGCTTGGACGCGGGCAGTTTTAGGGATGACCAGAACCCCTTCTTATACCACGCTAAAAATGTCAATACAGAGGGAATATCGGGGATCTTTACCCTTGCAGTGATGTTCTTTGCCCCGAAGTTGGGGAAATTCCTTGGGAGGAGGTAAGGAATACCGCACACTGCACCAGTTCCGCATAGTTCAGGAAAAGAAATACGGTAGTTTGCAGTGGTAGGTAACGCGTTAATTACTGTAGCATGTTTTACTGTAGCATGTGCTTTTCATTCAAAAGCCGTTGCTAAATTTATCGCAGCCATTGCTAATGTTGGCTGCAGCAACAAATGAGTTTGCGAGGGCTACCAATCGAGCTAATTTGTCTGTACAGCAGCCACTGGTAATATTTTAGCAGCTACATCTAACGTTCGCAATGAGTGCTAAAAATTTAGCAATTTCTGCTAAAATTATTTGTACCTGCTATATCAGTTAACGTGTTAGGTGCCACTGCTCAAACTCTTTTTTTTTCAGTGTGGGATAATAATTCATGTCACGTTCAAGTGGCTTTTACTTCATCGAAATTGATGTTGGTATCAAATGTATTTAAAGACGGTGGGCCTCGAACTCGGTCATAGCGCCATGGTATTGCCAACATCAATTTTTAGTAACAAAGAATTCCGAAATTTGAATGAGACACGACTTCGGATTTCTATTGCACTGCATTAGACAAGAAGAGTTTCCCATCTCTTGTGTTTTACCTATCATGAAAGAGCCGAGCGAAGACACAAAACACAAAAGCTAACTTTACTGAACCCAGCTTAAGCAAACCTATAACGGTAATCAAGCTTGCTGGCTCTTACTTCCCGGCAGCGATTGCCACCGCAAAGTAAACTGCATCAAACTTACGGACAGCCAACAAAAACCGTTGCAAAGCCAGCTAGGCTCGAGGCAAGACACCTAATCTAACAACCTAGAAGTACTAAACATGCCCTATGCAATGTGCGTTGTTATTATTAATAATTAAATGAAAAATAAAATGACGGTGGAACACAAGAGGTAGAGAACTCCAGTTTTTTAAATTTTAGTTCGGTCATCGTCACTGTATAACAAATAACTTTTCGCCCCTGGATGTATTTACAGTCTTCTCAATGAAGAAACACGAAGTTTCTATGAGCATTATGTTCGAGAACAGAAGCGGCAGAGACGTGAAAATGGGATAAAACGGGACGATATTTCGGACATGATTGTTATGAAAACAGCCAATGAAATTAACAAAAACAATAACAAAAGTATCCCAACAATACCAGGTAAAACTCTGCATTACCCCTTAATTATCAGTTTTAAAAATCGCATTTTTTTCCTCTTTAAGTTTTATCTTGATCCCATTTGTCATTACACTATATGAAGAGGATAAATGTATTACATCCGCGTAGGTACGTTAGGTTTACCTGTTAGATAAGGTGCATATTGCTAAATCGGTCCGCTCGGCTGTCGCCAAGCCTGATGCCGCTTACTCCTCGGCTGAAAACTACAACTGATTGTGAGAAGTAAGCTAAGTCTATTATGCTAAGCGAGCATCGTTAGTTTAACTGTGGTTATTGTAGGTTAGATACCTTTCAGGAAGAGTTCTCACAGCTCATGAAACAAAAGGAAAGCAATGGTAATGATATTTTGAGCACGCTTCGAACGGCAGAACAATGGTTTGAGTTTCAAGGTAGTCTTTCGTTTCAGTTGACGCGGATACGGAGATTCTAGCTTTGATAGTCCTGTTTTTCATGTTTGGCTTCGAAACAACCTCCAGCACATTAGCATCTACGCTGGCTGGCCTGGCAAATCATGAGGAAGTCCAAGAAGATGTCCGCAGAGAGGTTTTGAGAGCTTGTCCCCTCGGTAAAGAGGTCACTGAAGAGGCAATCGACAGTGTCACTCTGCTACGAAACTGTATATCAGGTTCGTGCCGCACTCTTTGGTGGAATAGCTTGTTTAAGATTGCGGTTTCAAACCAAAACGTTCTGCTGGTATTCATTATTTTTACGTTAAAACAGCGTTGGTAAATATTGAACTTTGTTTCCACAATAATTTACAACCATCCTTATAAAACGCCTACAAAGAAAATAACGTCTATAGGCACAAAATTTGAGGATTTTGTGATATTTCCAGCCTTTTTGAGATATAGGCGTTAACAGTTTTATTTTTTGTTCAATGTTAACGTTATTTTTCACGAAGAAAGAATGCATTGCGGCAGCAAGTTTTGGGTTTGAGTTTCTCCCCGTACCGCTATCAAGGACGTCTTACATACCGGAGCGGAAACTCCGAAAACCCTTCCTTAGTATTTGCCCCTCATGGGATATGGGAACGCTACATACATCAGATTTCGGTGAACGAAGCTTATTTTGAATGAGAAATGACCAATGTAAAAAGTGGCACCATTCTTTACTAAATATTCGTCCACTTGAAATAAAAAATGAGCGTTAAAGTCAACTGTTCTCAATGTCGTCCATGACCCGTGGCGCGATAGCTATATGTGACGTTATCATGAAGGAGGCGCGAAGATCATTCTGCCTTGCCAAGATGGTGGCCTGAGAAGAAAAATTTTATTATTACCGTAAAAGTAAGTATTTTTTCACAAAACCTGCGGGTGCACTTTGTAGAGGAGGCATTTCAAAGACATTTTTGATGAGTGCATCATTATAAGCAAGTGCGCCTGTGGAGCTCAAACTGGCAAAAGTGTTGGCTGTGACGTTGTGTTATACAGTACATCCACAAGGCGCTGAGCCGACAACGGGTCAGTGTTGACTTGGATATCGGGAAGATTCCGGTCCGGGAAGTAAGACTCCTTACCGCTATCTTAAATTCCTGAAAGATTCAAGAAAATCGGACGTGGCAAGTTAAAGGTACTCCCCTCGTTAGGTAAATCAACCGTATTTAGGTCGGCCTAACTTCCGCGGTTGTACCTGTATGTTAGTAATTTGTAGGATAATGAAAAATGCAACAGGTGTAACACAATGAGTTAAGAAACTCCACCTTCTAATGGTAGAATTACCATGCACAGTAGGCCACAAAATTCATGCCCCCTGCTTCTATGCATTTCATATGAAAGCAAGGGTCATGACTTTTGTGGCCAACTGTACGGCTGCATATCAGGATGAGGGGAGACACAATGCTGCCGAAAAAGCGGCCACTTCAGCTACGTTTTTGTGTTAAAAGCATTATGATAATAAATACGCCAAGAGTTCTATAATTACCTATAAAATATTCATTATAGAAGCTATGCGACTGCATCCTGCTACGTTGATAATGCAGCGAGTTGCAACCGAAGATGTAATACTGCAAGCTGAGAATGGAGAAGAGCTTCACATGAAAAAGGGACAATGCCTGCTAATTCCGTTACTCGGTATCAATAAAAACCCTGAACACTTTCCACAACCAGAGGATTTTGATCCAACCAGGTTTTACGATGAAAAACAACAACGATTACTCCTTGTCTTTGGTGATGGTCCCATAAAGTGCCCAGGTTGGTGTTACTAAGAAAAAGATTTCTTTCTTCTTGGTGGTATTTCCCCAAGCGAGGAAATAATTTTCATGCTGCCATAAACTTTTGTCATCATCTTTAAAATGGCAAGGTACTTATTACTAAATCATTTGGATGTTAACCCAGTCACAAAGCTTTTTTAACGATCAAAAGAGGTGTATCACCACTCTCACATGGTCGGAAAAAAATCGGTGTTAACAATTAAAATTAGTGACATCATAGTTTTGCATGCAATGGTGCCGTAACAACAAAACTATCCCTTCAAACTATTTCCCCCTCTTTTATCTAGATAAAGGGCTGCTTCATTTTTCTCTTTTTCCAGGGGAAAAAATCGCTTTGATGTCAATAAAATATATTTTAGCTATGGATTTAAGAGAATTCAAACTGGAACTTTCTCCTAAAACCAAATACCCTATTCAACCAATCAACAATCCAATCCTGTTCACGTTCAAGGATGTCCGAGTGCACTTCGTTACACTGTGATTCAATAACTAAATCACAATCAATGTTGGAGGCGGAGTACTCAATAAATTTGGGAGAAGGGCAACCAATGAAATATTTTTTTTATTTTTTTTATTTGAACCTTGCGGCTTTCTTTCCGTAGGATTTGCCAAAACAAGCACCGGCGAGGTTTAGAACCCAGCCTGCTTAAGTGTGATGCATAGCGCGTCAGGAGAGAGCACTTGGAAACACCCCATCCCGTCAGACCTGGGAAGTTATTGCAGGCCTTTGTAAAGCTTGTGAGAAGTAGGCTAGACTATCACAGGTGAATTATGGATAGTTTCCTATTTCAAGTCAATTATTTTCAAAGTCACTGCCATTGTTGCAGAGGCCACTCTTTATGGCTTTTTGACGTTTTCTTATGGAAAAACTTCATGGTACAATAGTAAGTACGATTCGGTTTCTAAATCACCCACCAGAGCAGTTTGAGAATTTCAAAATCGACGAGCACCAGCTCTTTAGGTCGGTTATTATTAGGGGAGTATCAGCGGGGGTCCGCGTCATTCCTTCTGAGTTACAGGAAGCCGTTTCAAGACAGTATTACGACCTCCCCGTAGCGGAGTATTTCGGTGCCAAAAAGACTTTTGAAAGGGTCAAGGAACATTATTTTTCGCCTAAGATGAAACAGAGTTATGTTGAATACGTTAGGAAATGTGCCGTATGTAAGGCTAACGAAAGCGTTCAGTCAAAACGTATGGGATTCATGGTAAGGCCTAGGAAGGTTTGTTCCCCATCGGAAGTGGTGTCGTCCGACCTAATTGGTCCATTGCAACGTAGTTCGAGCGGATTTCAGTACGTCATTTTTTCCGTCTGCTTATTTTCAAAGTATGAGTTAGGCCCTTAAGAGATGAACTTCACAGGGGATGGAGAATCACTTGGGAAACGATATCTTTTTGAAATATGGAGCACCTGAAATCCTTTTGTCGGATAATGGTAGTCAGTACGTAGTGCTTTAACTCAGAAGTTGTGTGCAAGTATGGGGTGTGTTAGTGGTTCACCTACGCATACCACCCTGAAGCCAAGCCATCAGAAAGGGTTGATAGAGTTTTGAAAGGGATGATTAGATCGTATTTAACTGATAATCAAAGAATTTGGGACAAAGAATTCATTTGAATCAGCTACGGCCATAAATTCAGCGCTGCATGACGACACTGGATTTAGACCTCATGAGTTAATGTTTGGGGAGCGTCTGCAACCGCATGGCTCCATGCGAGGTTTAGAGGTTGAGGAAAGGAAAGTTCCTCAGATAGATGGAGGACGCAGGGTTCCACAGGTACTTACAAGTGAGGAAATCCGTAAAGACGTGTACAGTACAAACGTTTGGAGAGGGCTTACAAAAGAAATACAGGGGTGTATAATTTGAGGAAAAGGGAGAGAGTACCGAGGGTAGGAGAAGTGGTTTGGCGGACGAACTTTAGGGGCCATTCACATATTACGTAACACGATTTAGACCACAGGTGGACCCCCCCTTCCCCATGTAACACGACCGTAACAAATCGGTTGACCCCCCCTCCCCCGGTTTGTTACGTAACGCTTTCATTTACTTGGAAAGCGCTAAAATAAATGCAAAAAGTATGTAAAACGCATTTTGAATGCGAACACCT
>Ga0058701_10004325_pt1 | contig 11498 bp, 4 predicted proteins | sample AgamicOrMae_FD_97039 | JGI IMG/M metagenome (GOLD analysis project Ga0058701, IMG submission 97039) | Agave microbial communities from Guanajuato, Mexico - Or.Ma.e | ecosystem: Host-associated > Plants > Phyllosphere > Phylloplane/Leaf | place: Guanajuato, Mexico | collected 2012-06-04 | reverse complement strand
TCCGACCAATAGGCTTCGAGAAACGACGAGTTTTCTTTTTTCGCCAAAACTGACCCCTCAACAATACTCGTCCTACCTCCTTTTTATGAAGAAAGGAGAAGGAAGGTAGAACGAGTAAAAAAGTCAGTTTCAAATATTGTTTTGGATTGTATAAAATTTGATATATGGCAAAAATACAGTAGAAATCGTATATAACGATCAACAAGATCAAGCCGAATTTGTTCGTTATAACCGGTTCTCGTTATAACCGATATACTATAATCATATACATGCATCTACGAGACCGGACTTCCAGCACCAAATCTACTCGTTATATCCGGTTGCTCGTCATAACCGGTCTCGTTATATACGATTTCTACTGTACGTGTTTAATTTTTACGTTTTAATAATTACGAGCGTTGGTAGACATAAGCCGTTTTTGAACATGTTGCCCATAAAACAGTAATTTTTAGTTTTGAAGCGTCTTTCCAATATTAATCTTTTTTTATATACTTATGGAAAACACCAGAAATGTCCTATTCCTGTCTTACAGAAAAGAAATACTCAAATAAAAATTTTCAAAACATCCGAAAGATTGCTCCTCTCTTCAAAGTTCCTCTTTTTGGTGGATAGGTCACAAAAGAGAATTGAGAAGTTTGACTGCAAAAGATACGATCAAGAAGGACTGTATCTAGAAAACCTTAGATATTGTAAACAGTTGGTGGTATGAAAATGATTTTCCCCGAAAGGGTTTCAATATCATCTCCTCCGAATCGCTCGATGGTGTTTTTCTCAAAGAGGAATTTGGGTGATTTGTCACAACAAAGACAGCAATGTGCTGCGAAGTAACGAGTGTTTTTTTCGTGAGCCAGAATTGTTCCAGACAACAAAGAGCTTTTTACTCATACGCCAAACCTACAATCGAGAATTTTCTTTTCATTTTCTTTCGTGACGTAGGATGTTTTCTGGTAAACATGACATCTGATATATCCCAAACGAACTCGACCTGAATCTTACCAGCGACTCTTATTTAAAAGTAACGATAACTTTTTCTTGACTTTGCAAACAAACCAACACAGGTAGAATTGCAGATTTTCTCCAACCACTTTTAATAAACATTATCATCCGCTCCTTGGAAAATTAGCTGCGGTCATAAACAGAGGCCGTCCCACAAACGGACTTTCTCAGATACCTAAGTTTTATGATGAGAAACTTTTTCAAAACGGAATTCCTTCAATACAGAACACTTCCGAAACGGCAGTTTCCCTCATGGAGCAATGGGGTACTTGACCATTTTTTTCTGAGAAAAGTCCAAAGGAGCACCCTTCTACGATCAATTGAAAGTTGCCTGTGACGTCACAGGCAACTTTAAACTCGATTTCCGGGCGATCGGCTGATCGTAGAAGGGTGCTCCTTTGGACTTTTTTCATTATTTTTTGAGCTCTTTCAAATGGCTGTCTCAGAAAAAAAAATGGTCAAGTACCCCATTTCTAAAGCAAACGTTCTACCTGACGGAATTTTCGCAGTAAGTTCCTCGATAAAAAATTACTGTGTGATAGCTCATCTCACTTCTGAAAAGTTCTACTCAATGAATTTTACAATTATTTCTATGGTACAGAATACAAAATTTTTATTCAAAAAAAATCTCTTGGGTTGTAATATTTTTAATAACTAATACCTATCAAAGGACATCCTAAGATCTACAAAGATGCACAGAAAGTAGCGTAAGTCTTGTTCCCTACACATTTCGACAGGTGACGCTGGAGCCTCAAAACTTGTCTCAACTCAAAACTCTGCAACTTAAAAGAAATTGAAGAGCAATAAAATCGTGTAAAGAACGACACTGAGATATTCGCAGTTCCATAAGACAGCTTTCAGCTTGCGATTGGAAAAAAATAGAAAAGAAGGGTGATGACCATATCTCTCGTCGCTTTCGCTACGTTATATCTCTAGGTAAACACTTTTATCCAGAATGTTGGCTCTGTGAGACTGCGGGGACGCGATAGGGCTTGCACACTAGCTGAACCAAGAGTGACAACAGGTATTCCAAAAGAAATTGAGTTCAGGTGGAATGCGCGTGTCGTATCGTTCTCACGACTGTGCGTCAAGTCTCCACGTTATTGTGTTTATCAACACATTTCGTTTGAAGAGTCGATAGAAAAATATATCGATCGGCATACAGTCGTATAGTTTAGATTTTAGCTGCATTCGTCGCACCTTAGAAGTAAACCTTTTAGGGAAGAGTAACTAAATAACGGACAAACGTTCTATGCGGTTTAAGTCCCCAATATATAACACATACAGTGCTCTCCCGCTAATCCGGACATGCGTTAGTCCGGACAGCGCGGTAATCCGAACTCTGGATTCCGCGTTAAACATAGGCAACACTGGTACCACAAGCGGCTAAGGCGATACTCGGGCTTACCCAGAGCCGGTACTGTACTTCCGTTTCTGGTAGAAAAATTACCGAATTGTACTTTTTTTCATTTGATTTGCTTAAAACGTTTGCTTTGATTTCTACTTTGTCGTACTTTGATCGTTTATTTTTGAATAAATAATATTAAAGTAAAAGGGGGGCCTATTCTTCATATGTTAGACTACTCTCCGACCAAAACACAGAAATGACTCGGTAATCCGGACAAATCCGATTATCCGACAGCCTCTTCTCCCGCTTGTGCCGGATTAGCGGGAGAGCACTGTATCTTTAATATATCCAACACAAATATCACAGACTTAGAGTTTCCTGCCTCTTAAAACTACAGGGAAATCAATCTCTCCTAATAAAAACCCATCAACTGTGAAGTGCTTATCCGGAAAAATCCCCTAAATACGTGGTGATTTTTCTTAAAATCCACCGACTGCAGTCCATTCACAGTGCAGTTGGTGGGATTTTGGATCAAACACTTCGCAAATAATGGATTTTTGAAACTAGTAGGAGGGGTCGAAATATGAGGGGTTGGAGTGTGAGGGGTCAAAATATTAGGTTTTTAGCATTATTCGGAGAGGCTGACCCTGAATCGAGAATCCATAGCAAGTCAATAGATGGATATCCATAAAAATCCAAGAAAAGACTATCCAAATAGGTATCCATAAGAGCATGGATGATTGAAGACTGATATCCATAAAAAAGGGTATAAATTCACGGATATTTATCGTTTCATTGCAGAATGTCCTTGCATGGATATCCTTGCTTTGATATCAATGTGGATATCGACACTTGTATAGGTAATTTAAGACTGACATCCTAAATTCGTGGATATCCATGTTGATATCCATGGATTTTCGGAAATGTATGTATGGATATGCTATGGACAAGGGAAAACATTCTTATTATTTCAAGAAAGAAAAAAAATTGAACATTTTAAAAGAGCACCGTATTTGTAAATTTTAAGCCATACATTTAAACCAATTTCCAACAAAAAGGCCTTTTTTTCAGATTGTTTGCGGTTTTGGATGGTTTTCAGGGGAGAGGAAGCAGACCAATGTCAAATAATGCTCTGAGCTTACCATCGCGTAAGATAAAAAAAGTAAAACTTGCGAGACGTTCAATTTAAGGATGTAATTCTTGGAGACAAGAAGAGATCTTTGTTAAGACTGAGAAGACACACGAAGCTTTGGAAGACGGCCAAGTTATCCCAATTTTTATGTCAACCGCAGCGGAACGCTGGTCTGCACTACTTTCCTCGCTTTACCGATATATCAAGGTGCAGTCATGGCACAAAGATACCCGGCAATGCTGTAAGTGACAAGAATAAAATTGCTTCGGTGGTAATCGGAACACGTTTGACTCTCCGGAAAGACCACTTCTGATGTGGGGATCGTCGATGACCCCATAGACACAGGGATTTCAATCGGGTAATTACGGCCATTTATCCACGCATTTTGCCAAACAGTGACCTGTTTAATTTACCATTCATTGAACTAATAATGTCTCAAAGCTACTTTGCCAACATGAAAAAACTATGGCAGATGGATCTTTGAACTTAGTCTTGCATGTACGAGCGCTAATCGCTCTATTTGTAGGGGCGATAGTATTCCAGAAATGTCTGAATATTAATTATTATTCGCGAGAATATCCCATCATTACAGGATAAAAGCTTCTTAGACTTGACGAATTTGTAAAAAAAAGTTCAAAAATTGATTAAAATGATTTGAAAGTAGCGTGCACTCTAAATTTGAATCAGTGAGAGTCTCTGATATTCGGTGAAATTTCACTGACTCTTCAAATTTAGACAGAGGTTTCAGTAATATTTGGGAACTCATATAATTTTCGATTCGGACAATGATCACGCTGCAAATTCAATACTTAGGCAAGATATTAGCAATCTTAAAAGATCTGATCACTAGAATAAAATACATGAAATCTCACACTGGCAAACGCACCGTAAATCTGATATTAAAAAACTCTTTGGCCAAGAAAAAAAAACTGGTGCTAAGACTTCTTGATCATTCGGCGGGGTGAAATTTAGATATTAGGGTAACCCTAGGGTGATTCAAATATGAAACCAAAGAGAGTTCAAGTACACCGATTATTGTAAAAATAAAATCTCAAGTGTATACTCCTATTCCAGTACGGGAAAGCATTCGCGTACTCGGTGTTCGTAAAAGCACTTTCTAACGGAAAAAGCTTGGTGAGATCTTTTCGTTATCCTAAACGTTCACGTTAAAAGTACCTTAATCACAACGTAGGTACTCATTTCAAAAATAAGCTATAAAAGCGGCGTTAATTAAAGAGGCACGAAGGGACGGTGTAGCAGCTCTGCCACATGAATAGGAGTCCAGCTAATCCCAGTTCCATCATTGAGTATAGCCACAGCCCCGCTGCTAGTCATAACGATAGCCCTATCTACACGCGCACGTTGTCAGCGCGATGATTATGTCTTCAGCAACAACAAAGGGTCGCTGAAAAAGGGCGCATCAGCGCCAAACGTTTTTACTCCTCACACTGTTATTTCAACACCCCAGTATTCCTTCCGCAAATTTGTTTACACAGAAACAGCGACAGACTTATGATTAAATAACCAAAACAGCATATAAAACCTACGTTGGAGATTCATATTTTTCCCTGATACGGTTTTATCGCGCGAACATGATTTCCACCGAAAGGAACAATAGGCACAAACAGATTAAATGGAAATGTGAAATAATAAAATACCGCGGAGAGAAAAATATCTTCACAATAGATTTCAAAGTGGATTTTTCTAAGTTTCGTTGCTATGCAAAGTGGAGTAACTTCCGAAAAAAAGCCAATTAATTCAAGCATTATTGATCTAAAGTTACGATGGCAAAGTCCGATGCTATTGACTTTTCGGCGGTTGTTGCCGACACCGAAAAATAAGCGGTATTAGGTTTACTGACAGCTACGAAAAGCGAGGCACACATTGCTTCTGCGTGGAGTATCAGTGGAACGAGACACAGGGCACTCCACCTTACTTGAATTAACCTATTTTTTCGGGTTTTGTGCCACTCGCCCTCAATATGAAACAATTATTAGTTGAACGTGAGTCACAGAGGTGGGTAGTTCTATCATAAAAAGCGACAATGTACAGGTGCTGTAAGACACATTTTTTAATGGGCCTCGTATGCGTAAAGAGGTAGGACGGGCAAAGCCTTTTGCTATTGACTGTACCTTCGTTGAAAATAGCAATCAAAACGCAGATATACATAAAATTCAACGTTGAAATTCCGCTTTCCGCTGTGGTCAAAAACGTTCAACCTCGACTTAGGTAAGGGCATATTAAAAACGTTCACTTACATTGTGATACCAGGACAGCTTTCTCCATGGAGGGTTGGCCCTGATGAGGCATTCGAAGTACACATCATCCCCTGATCTGATATCGTCTGGCCTTAAGGTACTACCCAGCCGGATTTCGACGATCGGTGGGTCTGGAAGAAAAATCAGACAAAATACCTTAAGAATATGTTCCTTCCTAATAAGAGTTCATCATGCTTCGAATGCTTCTAAAAATGGAATTCGGCTGTTAATCCGAAATATTTTGTGATATGACGAATTAAACTGATATATTTGACAGCTGTTCACGTGAAACCCGAGAGCCTGCAAAGCGGAGACTAGGCAAAGGGACATACACGTAAGTCTTGACGGTTGCCTATCCTCGACTTGACAGGGGCCTTGCGTAGGTGATACTTACAAACTACGTTCAGCTTCCAGGAGCTATTGAGGTATTTGCCCATCATACTGGGGTTTTCGGCTCGGCACGTAAGTATTCTGCCGTTGTCATCTGTCGTTGGAGTTATAGTCAGCTTGGAGAAGGATTTGTTGGCCTGGACAACCATCTGTAACATATCAATATACAAGCTCTGATCATATCTTTGCTGTTTAATATCTCCGTTCTTTTCGTTTAGGACGTTAAACAACCTCGTAGAGACGAATTTCCTTGATGAAGACAGGCTGTTCGACACCTTGGAAAAACCCTTGTCATGGTTTGCTACCCAAAGACCAGAGTTTAATATCTTTTGTCTAGCCACATGCTGTATAGCCTGCACCGAAGCACTTCTGCCTTAAATGCCTCACTCTGGATCATTACGTATTCTTTTCAGGGTGCGGTATGGTTTGAGGGGAGGACGTGTTCCGGCGAAAAAACACAACGGAAAACCGATTAGGTACTGAGATCCATTACGCGCCCCAAGGCGATTCTAACTCGTTGGACAGTACAGAAAATCCTCAAGTAAGAGAGAGGAGTTCCAGAATACACTGATGTTGTATCTCCACCAGCGATTACAGTTTCTTATTCTAGGAGTTCTCTTCTGAGAAACATTCCGTGGGCAAGAAAAGGAAAAAAAAACAATACATTTGAAAATATGGAATTTCCTACAACCTCTGTTTATCCACTGCCTACGTTTAAAGCTTTGTCACAATACAAAACTAATATTTGACCGAGGCAGAGATCATAAAAACTAGTTGAAACAGGTTAATCTCACATTCTATCGAGTTCATCTACATGCTGAAAAGTAGGACACATTTGAAGCCTCTACCACACAGCGATACCGTTCGGCAACAGAAAAAAATAAAAAATAGGGGTTCTTTTCAGTTCAATATCGTAAAAATTAAAAAGATATCACCCCTCTAGAAACTCGAAATATAAATATTAAGGCATTTTAAAAAGCTTAAAATTGCGTTTTTTAATATAGAAATTCCTTTCAATTTCACTTAAGCTGAATTTCACTCCACATGCTTTGGGCTGTTCATCGCTCATACAGGGTGTTCCTCGACTCTTTACGTGACCGACTTTTCTGAACTAGACCATTCTGACTCGCAACTGTTGGGTCCCTCTTGACGATACTCAAAAGCGCAGTGAGCTGACGATCCGTATAAAGTAAAAAAGGGCAACCGGAAGTGAAGGGCACAAGGCATCAGGTGTAGGACGTTGCGCACCGAAGTGTGTGGATTCGATGCGACTCATCATGTGTCGGGGATCAGGAAAGCAGCACAAGGACTTTAGCTCTCTCCACTCCGGTATCTTTTCGTCGCGGTCTCGTTGATTGGTTGAATCCTTTTGCCCTTCAAGCCCAGCATCCCGAGACTTAACCCTTACAGCCCCCGAGTTCCCCGCGTTGTTGGCGTTCGCAATCCTCTTCTTTACGATGCCGCTCCTTTTACGTTCCGCTGCTACAATTCAAGATGTTGTAGAAGGCGCCAATCACGACGCAAATCTCGCAGCCACAAGATACCAGCAATTTTATGCTCGCTTCGCCCTAATAGTTTCTACTCTAATCTCTACAATCATCGTTCATGGCCTGACCCTAGTCCAAAGGGTATCTGCGATCGCTTAGGTCAGTCGTGGGAGGACTTCGGAATCGACTGTTCCATCGATGTATCAGTGCGCATAAATTGCAACCGAGTGGGAGTACTTTTGTTTGATGAACCGATAGATAGAGTTTTGGTGCCCTTAAAGATCACATTTCGCTCTATTTTCTGAATTGAGAAACCGAAACAAGGACTCAGATGTTCACGCAGACATTTGGGTACTATGAAGATGACTTTATACATGTAAACGTGACCTCTAGAGTTCTACGTCTACTCCATCCGCAGTTTCCTTTAAACCGTTTCAAAGTGGCAGCAATAAGTTTTTTTTGAACGAAGTCGCAAGATTTCCCTTGAAAATTAAGTCGTAATTTAGTATAGAAAGGTCTAAAACGATGGTCGAGAGCTGCAGCGATGTGAAAGCTGTGAGGTGCAGTCACGGGCGCTAAGTCCACCCACAACCTATCTCTTATCTTGCATCTCTCTAAACCCACGCGGATTTTGAATAGAACCATCCTTTTCTAAAAGTTCACTCAATGTATACATTGACAGTATAGCACGTGCCCTACGCAGCGATTGGAACCAATAGTAAGAGCTGAATCACTGTACTATCAGTAGCAAAGGTAATACCCCTTCTCACTTTTCCAAACCTTCACAACGTGTTAACGAAAAGAGATACAAAAAATGAGCACCAAATAAATTCGATTTATTGCTCTATTTGAAAACCTTATAGAATGATGTTTTTCGCGTTCTCAAGTGAGAGATTTTTGAAACTTATGAGAGGGAGTAATACTTTTGTTTTTGCTATACTGTTTATTCCTACAAACCATCCTATTCCTGAAAACCGTATCTAAATGAGTGGAATTTTCAGTTTAGTTTCCCCTCAAGTAAAAATAATAGATATGCATAATTGAAACGCAGAACACATAGGACATTGGCTGTCAAATTTATAACTTGCATATTAAAATTGATAATGGATCGAATACTCGAGCAACGGCTCCGAAGTCGGATGCGAAAACATCTTGGACTCTTGGTTGAGTGTACCAAAATCTCGCTGCAGTGTATCTATCGAAGAAGCAATCGTCACAGCAATCGACATCAATAGACCTGTTCCAAATATTGCGAGGGTATCCTGAGACGGGGGTGAGTGAAAATAAGCGTGGCTCCTGTCGAGAAAAGAGGTGAAATGTTTTCCTCGACACCTGATGCCTCTCGTTCGTCATCGCGCGCAAGATAAAGCCAATCCGAGCTAAGATTGTTTTGAAAAATCGCTCTAAAGAAGGAAATTGCTATTCCACCGACGTTGACATCAAAATATCTAACGTATATCCGTCAGTATTATTGAACGATTGAGGTGTGTGGGCGGCTGACAATGCCGCTTTGTCGTAGTAACAAAATGGCTTGGTCATCAATTTATATGGCAACGAATCGGAATTTTAGTTGAACTTCAGAATTTTATATGTTATAAGTTAACCCATAACAGCCCAAAGTGCTTACTTGTTAGAGTGAAATCAAGCTCATGATGTTCTCGAAGTATTATTCCCGTTGAAATACGCTATTACAAGCTTAAAAAAAATGCCTAAATTATTAAAGTTCAGGTTCCTAGAGAGGTGAAATTGTGAAAATACTGAACTGGTACAGATGCTCTATTTTTTTTTCTATTCCCGAACAGCATCGCTGAGCGTGGGTGGGTGGTAGTGGGTTACTTTTTTGTTATGACTATTTACACGCCATAGCAAATATTGGGAGACTTGAACGCACGTAAACCAATCTAATCGTTTTTAAAGGGAGTTGACTTGAACGCTCGGTAACCAGCCTAATAAATTTGGCGAAGCGTGTGAATAGCCACTTCGCTTGTTTTCAATGTTCTACAATTATTGTTCTACGTGGGATTCCGCGTTGTAGATAGTTAAAACTTCCTAACAGGTAAAACTGTTGATGTTAACAAAGCGGTTTAGAATGTTGGTCTAGGAATCGGAAGCGTCTCTCTCTCTTTTTTTTCTCGGTGCTGGTGGATTTTAAGACACGAAATATTGTCTTATGATTCGCAAGTTGCACTTTCCCTCGTCAGCACAAAGTGTCCCTAATTCCAGTTCGTAACGACCTCGAGAAGGGGCAGGGGCGGAGGGGAGAGGGTCGGAAGGGGCAGAGGGGGAGGGGTGCGATTTGGGGCAGGATATAAAACATCCCGCTCGAAGGCCCCCTGGGGGGCAGAGTGCCCTCTTGCAGGGGCGCCCGATATGCAGCTTACCCCCTCCCCCCTTATTTTCCCTTGGGTGCAGTCAGGAGTCGATTTATATGGAGTGAACCCGGCTTGGGGTTCACGGGATCGGAGCGGGTCGCCTGCCACGGGTACAACCTATATTCAGGATAACAAAATACGATACCTATAATAATACCGGTACCGCAAGTAAGCCAATTGTGCTTTCAATGTTAATTTACAATCAGACATCACGTTAAAGGTATTTTTTAGACGATGGTTGTAAACATTTTACTACTGCTACTATGTAGTACGTTGGAGTTACTTGTACACGAGCAGGTTGTTTAATAAAAAATGATATATTTTAAAAATGATGAGCAAATTCATCCATCATAAAATTCGCATTTTTTTTCACCAAAGGCAACTTTTGGACAATTAATTACAAGTTTCTCCATGGGAATATTCTGCATAATTCATAATTAACCTAATTTTAAGTACAATGTTATTTTGAAAGCTTTTGATTTTCAGTGAAACTGGATGAAAAAATGTATCCTCAATTGAAGATGTGTAATTTAATCGGCTAAATCATGGGGTTAAACAATTTTTCCACCCATTTTTTTAAAAGTTATTTTTTTGAGTCTTTGCTGTAGATAAAAATATCGTTACAGCGCAGATAAAAATTTGACACATTCAACGCGAAGTTTTATTTTGCTCGACTTACATGGATAAGTCAATATTCTCTTGCGCGGTGAAAAATTTCATTACCGTAAATACCTAAAAGCTCTGGTTACGGTTAAAGTCCACGAGGATCTCAGATCAAAAGAGTAGAGGAGTAACTTCGGGTTACAGATGTAATTTAAGAAAAAGTGGTGTTTTGCGAAGTCATATGTGACTGCAATGAGTTTCCCGCTGGGTGCACCAGCAGCCGATAGGACCGTATAAAACATGCAGGTCATGCCTGCTAGTTATGATTAAGTAGATCGCAGAAACGTCACTTTGATCAATGGTCATAACTTACGTCTGATTTCTTGATCATACCAAGAGAAATTTGATTTCTGGATGCATGTGAGTCCAGCTTTTTTAAGCAGAAATAGATTTAAGGATTTTTAGTTGGGCTAGTTACGTAGAGTGAATTTGGCAAGCTAAAGTGAAGTCAGGTAAATTAAAGTTTATATGAGTAAACACGGAAAAAAAATGGTTAGCTAGATTTACTCACAAATTAATAAAAACTGGGACATATAACCTAGTAAGTAAACATTACCAGGTAGACTAGTAAGTAACGTTCCAGTAATAGTGACTGACACGGTGTTAGTAAATCCTTAATATGCTGGTAACATATACTAACCGACTAGTAACATTTGCTAACCAAGTTGTGTGTCCCTTTTTTTGTTAATTTGTGAGTAATTCTAGCTAACCCATTTTTCTCAGTGCAGGTGCGAGAGGTAATGCTAGGTTAGGTCACTAACGAATGTACACAAAAATGTTGAAAGGGTTGAACTCAGCGTTCTTTGGGGAAGAGCACCGACAACCCATCAGTCTAGGGAGAGCATTAAAAGC
>Ga0058701_10004324_pt1 | contig 11500 bp, 9 predicted proteins | sample AgamicOrMae_FD_97039 | JGI IMG/M metagenome (GOLD analysis project Ga0058701, IMG submission 97039) | Agave microbial communities from Guanajuato, Mexico - Or.Ma.e | ecosystem: Host-associated > Plants > Phyllosphere > Phylloplane/Leaf | place: Guanajuato, Mexico | collected 2012-06-04 | reverse complement strand
TAAAAATAAACTTCAGCAGCAAATTTTTACATGGGATACCTTACAGTAACGCCAACTTCAGCCCCCGGGAGTTTCAAGCAAATCGGAGTGTGACAGTCAAGGTACTCTCCTTGTTAGCTCAACTTCGAATTTTTGACGGTATTCCAATACTTCCATTCGTTCTACGAACATGGAAGTAAAAAATAGCCCTTTGAACTCTAGAAAACCGTGCAATTTCGTCATCTTCTTTTGAGAATCAGAAAGAACAATCTGAATGGGTAAATATTTTTTTAAAATATTGAAGCCAACACTTTATTGTCTCGGTGTATATTGTAAGCTTTGCTAAGAGTGTACGTCGTGGTCCTTTAATAATACACAGACGTCCGCAGCATTTTATACCCGGTTACTTGAGCACATATATAGAATATTCATGCGTTGACGGCGTGACTAAACAAAGTTTTCTCATAAAAAGTCGGAGTAATTGAAATCCTTTGACTCTCATCCAGACATTATGAAAATATGCGGGATTGTGGAGGTTTAACGACTTGCGACACGAAGAAGACAAAACTTTCCTAAACAAAAAAACATTTGGTAAAGTAGAATATCACGGACTGTGATATCTTGATTACTGTAACTCTTTGCACTAGTTCACCATACTATGCTTCTTTTTTTTTCCAGAAGTATGATACTTCACCTTGATCGTAACCACTAAGAGAATAAAATCAATACTCCCCAAAACACAAGGAACCATATAATTTATTAAGCTGACTTACAGTAACGCTAGGTCAGGTAAGATGAGATTGTGTACGGAAATAATAAAGGAAAATAAGGTAAATCCGTGCGATATTCGATACCAACCGTCGGAGGTATCTCTCACAATCACAGCGCAATCCAGCGATAGAAAAATGGAAAAGGGTCCAAAGACATTTGTCATTACATGCGTGAAAATAACGGATGGCGAGAGTTTCTAATTTTCGTGTTTGTAAATTTGAACCACAGTAAACTCCATATCTGTTCGATAGAATTTGGCGAATTATTATTTTTATGATGATATCTGTTGCTTCTGAGGCTGGTGAGTAAAAAATGCATTGGAGCTCTCGTTTTCTTTACCGGTAAGAAAGTCAACAGTACTTCAAAATAACGGTCAAAAACTTGCAACAATGCAAGTGGCGTTGGCAAGAATAGCCTGTTGAAGACCGCATGAAATGTGATGTAGGTGTACCAGTGGAGCTTATTTTTTAAAGGTTTCTTATAGTTGACTCTGTTGGATCCCATCCTTCAACTTGTTACAGAAATCAGTTTTCGCTCTTCCAACGTTAAGGTTAAATATGTTTCCCCCTCACTGGGGAGTCACATCTCAGTGGGAGGATCTCAGACGCGGATATCGTCTCGAAAATGACTTGCACCTGATGAAAAGAAGAAGAAGACGAAACTCACTTGCAAATCCTGTTCCCAACATGTCAGATCACGCTCCACAAAGATCGTGACAGGGGAAGAATAAACGCAATCCTGAAAACAACAGGCTTCGGCATCCCTGGCTGATCTGATGGCAGGAATTTCTTTCTCCGCCTCTCTTACTGTTTTCAGGACATATCCAAACAAGGGCCGTCTTCTACTTGCGAGGCGGTATTCCCTCAACTGTTTACATGCCGCATTTGCTGTGTTTGTATTCGATTAGGGAGTTGTCGATGAATGCACCGCGGTTTTGCCACGAATTCGTCAACGAAGCTTCGCTTTTGCCGACAGGCAGCGCTACAGAGCCTCATTGACCCCGATATCCCATGATCAGTAGTTTGGGCGAACAGTCTGGTCGCTGGAAAACTGACATTCGTCTGGTTGCTCTCTCTCGGGGTTACGCTTCCAGTGTGCATCTCTGTCTTCTCCTACGTCGTTAGTGATTCCTGCCGCTCTGGGTATTGTCTTGAGGTAAAACCTCGTTTCCTGGAAGGTTAAATGTCCCCCTGCTACTTCGATTGCTTCCCCCACATAATTGGCCCTGTAGGCATTTAAACGCATTATACACCTTCCAGTAAATTCTCTTGAGCCATAGCAACAGCAAATTTTTCCGTAGACAACTCTGAAACATCGATGTTATGATTTTTTTATTATTTCGTGATACACTGTCCGAGTTTCCATCGGAAAGTTTCACACTCCCAGATGTATATAACTAAAAAGTAGGACAATACTTCATCACCTGCCTCTAAGATGTGTTAGTTTTTCAAATAAACACTTTCACTGCAACATCCTTATTTGGAGGCCTCACTATATCAGTATGGTAAAATCAATGTTGTCCATGACCGGTGAAAAGTGAGTAAACCTGCTCCATCAAACTTTGCATGCGATGTCCAGCCAGAGCCCCCATAACAAGAGGGCTAAACGCACTGTCCTGCATGCACAGATAACGCTCATCCCCCGTTGGGTCCCATTAAGTGGATATTTCCAGTGATTGGGCCTTGTAGCACATCATTTAGCTATCTATCTAGGTATAGTAGATTCCATGAACAAAAATGCTCACAAAAAAGAATAGGGAGCTACAACTTTTTATTGGGGAAACAGGGACGAGATCCAAGTTCCGATCACAGTGAAATAGTAAAAGGCTTACTTTACCAAAAGCAGTGATACCAGATTTTGCGACTCCGTCAAATTTAAGCGTGTCTACACTTTTAGCCTGTAAAGGATCTGGTGATCAACCTTATAATTGGGTTGCTGGGCATGAGAGCGATCAAAAACATATCCGAAATGCAACATTATCTTTAATAGTTCTAGAGTTAAATGCGCATAAATTTGACAAATTTGCGTAACCACGCAACACTAATTAAAACGAACTCAACTCAATACAGCGAAGCGACTTCGACCAGCACTGTTTCGGCAGGCAGACTTTTTTATCTTTTTTTAAACACGTGTTAGCTACATTATATTGATAAAAGATACATTATATTGATAAAATATACATTATATTGATAAAGGATACATTATATTGATAAAAGATACATTATATTGATAAAAGAGACATTATATTAAAACAACTGCTTACGTTGAATTGACAAACAAAGGTTATATGAATTTACGGATATTAAGTTTGATTTACGAACATTGCAAACACTCCATTCTGCTGTCAACAATCCTGATAACTCTTACTTGTTTGTGGCAGTTAGTAAATCCAAAAAGTGAGAAGCATCTTATCGTGATGACCGTAAATTCAGAACAGATTAGGTGAAACTAAGCAGTGCCATATACTTCGCTCCTCTATCTTTTCCGCTTCGATACTGAAGTTGGATAACAGGGATGGAACTTCTAACTCCTGAAACTATATGTATCGACTACCTGAACTTTTTCCCAAAAAATCAACGAAAGAGATACCCGGAAATATACCCATATATGCCAACGATATTGAATTGGCCATCAGCTTTGCCTCAAAGCTTTAAATAATTAGTAACAGAAGTTCAATAAACGGAGCAAAGCGAATAGGTGCACTGAAATTTTGTTAAAGGGACCTAAATCGACAGTTAAACAATCTTGTTTAGCATTTGATGACAGCTGATATCCAAAGCGATCGCCTTTTAAGCTGCGATCAAACGCCGCCAGCGTTCACATCACGTGGGCACCCTGTTTTCACATGTCCAAAAATGTCATAGCCTGAATGAAAATCTTTGTATTTTCATGACCTTATACCTAATGGGAGCCAATACTTCAATGTGGTATATATCAAATGATTTCCTGGTTGAAACTTTATCAGTTCGGAGCGAGGCACAAAGCATTAAAGCTAATAAAACCTTACTCAAGCGTCATCAAAGCCGATACCCCTATTCTCGGAAACACGCTGCCTCTGACTGTTAAAAAAGTAACACAATGATTTTTGACAGCCATGCCGGTTAATATCGCAACAAAGTAACGGCAGCCTTTAGAAATACTTAACCTTCGGGGTTGGGTGTCTGTAACCCAGAACGTAATGATAGATTCCGTTGGAATGAAAAGAAGAGCCCAATAAGGTAATCTCTTAAGCGAACAGTCAATAATTACGAGACAACGGTTTTAGTTTTCATAGTGCTTTCATTCGTGAGTGAATGTAGTCTACATGATTAACAAGGAATCTAGAATGGATATTTTTACATCTTACTTCGAAAAGGTCAACATTTGCCGTGCAAGTCGATGTGGTACAGTTGTGAGCACAACACATCTAAGAACGCCTGCCATTCGTCACATAGCCTTCCAGCCACGCACGCGTGTTGGTCGTGTGGTCTATTCAACTTTTGACTGGTTCACATGTTCACATGTGAACGTTTTATTGCATTTGCAACGACCAAAGTAAATTTTTATGGTAAAGGAAATTAATTTATAGGTCTCCTTATTCACTGTTATTTTAATCAATGGGTTTTAAATCCTCATACGAAACAAGCTTGGCTCCGTCGAATATTAAATAAATAAAAATTGACTTGGGCTGTTTTATATTTCTTTTAAAAAGCTCTTTGTTCAGTTCGATCAGAAACGTTTGACAGCATTGCCATAAAAGTTTGATTTTTATTTTTATTTTTTAAAGGTTCTTTTGAAACAGAATTTATTGGCAAAAATAAAAGACTTTTCTGAAAGGAATCCCTTACCTAGAGACAGGTGCCGAGCCCATCATGCCCTTATAATGGAATTCACCTAAATTAAAGATATCTTTTTGAGAAAGTAAAGGAAAAAAAACAGTAAGAACCACCAGTGTTGAGCTTCCCAGTTTCTAAATTTTCCATGCTCAAAATGCCCCTTGATAAAAGGAAGAAAAAAAAAGTGAATAAAAGGCGGCTGAAATCAAGTGAAGTAAAGCAGCAAAACAACGCCTTGTACTTCGATCGAACCCCCGCCGGCATGTGGTACGAGAGGAACACAGAGTATATCTGTCCCGTCCGTTCCCCATGGTTAATTTACGATCGACTCCAAGAAAATCCAAAGGACTACCGCAATCGGCTCGCTTTTTTTCGTGTTCATGAAAGGTAGTTACGAGGTCTGCATCTTCTCAGGGGGTTCGACATCGCGGTGATTGTTTAGTGACCCGAACACGAGCAAGGCAGCACGCAAATGTGAGCAGGGGGATAGTGTAGTCCTAAACGGTTTGCACGCATTTCTTCTCCGATTAATAATACTCTACAAAAGAGCATGAAAACGGTTTTCAAAGTTCCGCTATGAATTCGAAACATTTTCTAGGCATAAGCTAAAATTTGGTGCGATCTATTCTAAAAGAAAAACGTCCAAAGAAAACGGCGAAAGATAGAGAAAATGTTCCAGGGGGCCATGCCTTGCAGAACTTGTAAATCAATCGTTTTTCCCAACACGTCCGGATGTGTCCACCCATTTCCCGATTTGATCCACAGCTCCTTAGCATATCCGGACGCTTTCTATGGACCATGACGACGTTGGTCACCGTTTCCTCCTGCCTCCGGTTGCCATCTTACAAAATACTCCCAGTCACTGGGGCACTATCTGATGTATAAGCCGGGAAAAGTATTTTCGTAGCCCCGTCAAGTTCCCCAGCCGAGCTTGCGTCCCTTGTCACCTCCAAATAAATAATATTGACATAAAAGACTCATATCCGAATCCCTCTGCAGTAAAATACTTATCGTACAAAAACAAGATTGGCCACACATCCCGGCCTCCCGGCCAATAAAATCAACAGCTGCGGATTTGATCAGCCGAGGCCCAGCTTCCATCTGAGCTAATCCTCGCAATCATGTTTGTTTCTTTCTCGTGAAACGGTATTGAGACTGGTGGGCAGACTATGAAAGCTAAGTACGTGAAATATAACACAGTGGTTTCACGCAGCAGTAAAGTAAAAAGCTGTCGAGTCTCAGTTTTACCCATGACAGCCCAAATTATTTGGAAGAAAAATTAGCTTAATAGAAACTAGAGGGAATTTTTCCATTTAAATACGCTATTTTAAGTTTTGGCAAATGCTCAAATTATTCAATTTTATCATTCCAGAGGTGTCATATTTTTTAAATTCTGACGATACTGAACTAAAAAGATCCTCTAAAATAAACGTTTCTGTTTCCGAATGACATCGTTGGGCGGTAGTACTTTAGGTTAATGCGTAATAAATGTAATACCTCAACTCTTTTAGAATACCAATTGAAAAGATTTAGTTGTTAATGGTCACTGCATTGATTTGTGATTAGGTCACTGTACATGTTTAATATTTTAAAAATAATTTCCATTTTTATGGATAGCACGTGAACTTAAAATTTTGTTTTACACTTGGAATGCACATCAATCATAACTATTTTTAGATCCCCAAACGTAAATGCATCAAGAACAGAACCAAGAGAGAAGAAGTTATTGAAGGCGTGGAGGATGAGGAAGACAAGCCCCATCATAGATGGTATTTTCCCATTTTGGCATCTTTGGCGGCGGCGTAATCGAGGAGATGCGCTGGCAACGATCACGCCTATAAAAGGAGGTGAAAATCCGTTCATGTTCGGAAAGCCCTTCTTTAAGATAACGAAAAAAAGAAGAATATGGAGCCCGTAATAAAACCGTTTTATGAACGTAGAGCTTGTCCACCATTCCCCAACGTCGAGTCGGAATACTCTTGACGGAAGCCAGGCGTCAGGAGAAGGGGACCCACAAATGCCGAGCGTTGTGCGCCGTGCTGTATATATGACGTAAACGGAATAACGAAAGGAAATCGCAAAATTAAACGCAAATGCTGCGCCTGCTGAATGGAAGGTGCAAAGCATGGTCGCATTTTACCTTTGGGTTCCACTTGGAATAATAATAGTTCCGCCTTTAAAAGCACGCTTGGCCAGTCCACGTGCGTCACCCTAGGTGCCATTGAACCACTCTTACTGTAAATTACAGTCAATGCGTTTAATGGAACCTGCTCGCAGAGTCAGTGTAACCATATGAAAAATCTTTACACTCGATATTAAATCAGGTTTTTTCATGTATACTTGTGTACGCCTGGAAGCAGAGAAAAGTAAGAGACTTGTAAGACAAAAAATGTGCAATCGACAGAGTATCTAAAACTGCGGTTATCGTCTAGATGCAGATAATTCATTTTTTCAGCGAAGTCAGTTCTGCTCCAATGGGCTCTGTTAATCCAACAAATAAAATGAAAGACAAAAGTCAAGGGGTACCACTTCGTATTACTTCTAGAGTCACTTATGCTAAAAGCTTCTTTCATGCGTTAAATGTTTCAGACGTTAAAAAAAACAACACTAAAAATGAATTAAAATTATATTACTAGAGTGCAATATTTTACTTTGTGAGTGTTATTCTATAAAATTCAATTAAAATTTATTGGTGAGAAACACTAAAACCAGTTAGATTCAGCACCTTCTAACAAGTGATTCATTCATTTTTGATTTGGAGATTTCAGCCAAGATGTCAGACCCTCTAGGCATGTGATGTTTGCGTTGTATATTTTACTTTTAACTCCAAAATATGATTTATCTTTATCAATGAAAGAGTATTTATTGCATTTACTTTTTGTTGCAATCATAAAATGGTGCCCATAAAGAGTGTCAGCAACAGCTCCTCAGAAAAGGTAGGACTAACCAGAACAAAAAAAAAAGAAAAAAAACGGCGCCAACTAAAAGAGGGACAAAAAATCACGACCTAGAACGCGTACATGTGTCAACGCATTTTTGAAATCTTTAGACCATTGTCGCCACTAAATCGGGAATCTGATATCAAACTTTAAAAAAAGTTTACAATCTCCTTTTCAACCCTTTCCGTTGCATCACCACTTCTCTAAAAGTTTCTCGGACCACACAGTACTACCATTCTTGTACTTTGTAATAACTATAACACTACACTTTAAATCAGTGGTACATTTCCGTAGGTATCCTTAAAAAAATAATAAGTGTAAATAGGCATTGACTTAATATAATCAAAAACCTTTCATACAAAAAAAAGATAGAAAGATAAATGTGAGGGTTTGTTGAAACTTTCTTCCAAGAACGAAGACTCTACAAGAATAACTCGCCGAATGGTTTGACATAACTTTTAACGTAACCTCGCATTCATCATCAGCAAGATAATCAAAGAAATGTACACATCCTCAGGGTATCTTCACTATCCTGTTGCGAAAGGGGTTAAATTAATAATGAGATGTCTTTTAATAAATGCTGGTCATGTGCATGCGTGGCAACGTGGAGTCTGTATTAAAGAAAGCTAGACGTCAAAGCCCCACAAACAACAATTAGACTTTCGGTCCATATTGAAAACTTGGTCCGCATAAGCCTTAAACAAATACAAGTGTAAATAAAGTGATTCTACTTGTGTTGAACTTGGACAGATTACGGCCTATATTATCTAGTGCCCTTAATATGGCTGTAGATGTGTAGCTCGATCATAGGCTAAATAAAACATGTTCGTGGCAATTAATGAATTCATTTCTCAATCATGAAAACAAAAACATTGACCCTATCAGAGTTTTCTTCGGTAACTTCATACACTCGGCATATTTCAGAACTCGCATCGTAGATTCAAGGTTGCGCTAGTGCACTTTGCTCGCTACAGCGAGCAACGTATGGCGAGGGAAGTTCTTTGTATTTTCAGTTGGTTTTGTATCGCCTTCGTCAGTATTTTGCTCCGCTCCTGTTTATGTTGTTTCTGGGATATTGCTTGTTTTCACAGATTCGATTTACCAAACAAAAGGCATATTTCACCAAATTCGTTTATTCGACCGCTTAAAGCAGTGCACAAAAGCTCCACACTCTCCAAAAAAGCGTTAAGCTTCCGCCAGCTGTATGAAAACCAAAGGAGACGGGCAACTATCACAAATGAACACTGGTCCGAGCAAATAAATTGTATCCATTAATTTTGTGTGCACATAGACTCACTTCGCACTCCTTTTCGCAACAGTTGGTGAAATTTGATTTTATTCTAACAAATTAATGAATATGTTTGGGTTAACCGCTATTCGTTTCCATTATTTTTAGGTATGTAAGACGATAAAAACTGATTAGTTAATTAAGGAACTTAGTTGCGTTGTTAAGTAGGACACAAAACGAAGGCTATCCTGAGGTTTTTGGACCATGATGCAACCATTTCAGCTTCTCATCAAACTCTCTTTTTTTTTGGCTTGACGGCGATAGCCAAAACATAAGAGTTATAAAATACAAGTATCTGAATTTTAAGAACTTCTGTAAACCGCTATAAATCCATATGGAACACTTGTGTTGACGACTCTTTACTATTAGTTTGTTCTGATCGGCGTTCAGTACTCTTCTTTGTTCCGAAACAAGGAGCCGCTAATGGATGGTAAAGTGTGGGAAAAGGCCACATGCTGCGATCTTCTACTTGAATAAAATTTATTTCCCCAAGGAGTATTTTTTTTCAGTCGAGAAATTGGCTGTCAATCGGTTCCTGATCACAAGCATGGTTCATCAAAGTCATTGCTTATTTGAAAGAGGTATGTGATTGTAATTAGTCAAATCATCGGGTAAAATGATAGTATCTGCAAGCGATGAAACAAGGAAAGTTGCAAGTCATTCCCGGAACTTCACTTCTAAAGAAGTAGCATATCCAGAATTTCCAAGCACGAAATCAAGCTCATTCTTTGCGATAAAATTGGCGAGAGGAAAAAGAGAAACGAACAGGACGATCGACAATTCTGCAAATGGTTTGCTTATAAACCACTATTTATGGAACAACCCTCAATTGAAGCTCATGAAGGAAGTAATGTTCTGGGGCTTCAACTTGTGATGAGGTTGTTCACAATGACATTTTAAAAAGTCACCGAGTGGGAAGGGTCTGCGGAGGCGTATACTGTTGACATGGAACTCCCGTTCCGGAAATATGCAGTAACGTAGGAAGCAGTAACTTTTAAAAGTGAACACTATTTTTGCTCTCGCGAAGGGTAAATTATTAACATTTGAATGAAACACATTGAAATGAGGATTAACTGGATGGAATTATGACGATAGCAAACTTATTAGTATCAAAGGTACAGTGTGCCACAAAAGTCATGACCCCTGCTTCCACGTATTTCTTATGGAAGCAAGTGTCATGACTTTTGTGGCACACTGTACTATATCCAGCAGACTTCTTAACATTGATTCCTGAGGAAAACAACTTTTCTCACTCTGTATCTTTTAAAAAATTAAATTGTTTAAACCTTGTATATATCATAAGGATCTAGCCAGATGTGTCATCGCGACAGGGCCACACACATGATAGCAGTTTCTTTAAAGACCGTTGGAAGCTTCTTTGAGTTAGGAATAAAGCCACATTTTGATTTGGTTCACTTAAATTAAATACTTGGTTTAGATACTACGATCAGGTCAATTTGTCGCAGCTAGATTAGGCTAATATGTTTAGAACGTTCAGTACAGGTGATATGCTTTAAGTCAATGTCAAGCATCACTTGAAAAGGAACAAGAAACAGAACGAGAGTCGCTACATGGGCTTTCCCAGTCGCATCTTCTATTTCCTCGATCGTCAAAGGTTTTATAAGGAAAAGAAAAAGGTGAAAGTTTGTAGGGTCGTACCTCAACCTAACAAGACGTACAAACATCATGAGATGGCTGTCTTCCTCCTTGAGTAAAAGGACCTTGCACTGCTGTCCTTCATTCTCAAGCCGACCGTAATACAATTGATCGGATGCGACAAGAACTGAAAACATTTTATATTTCATATTTAAAAAAGTAATTCAAAGAGCTCATTTTGGCCGATTAGCGATCGAAACCACTCTTCAGTTACCTTTGAAATGTTTCTTAATTCAAAGTTATTTCTCTGTATCATTTACTCTACCACATTAGCTAGCTTAACTTTGCATGAACAGCATACAAAGTAGTTCTAATTTTCAATGTTAGAGTATATCATATAAAAAGCCTGTTGAGATTTTCATTTGAGAGGGTCCTAATTCATGACACTGTCCAAGGTTTTTATGACATAGGCCTTTGGAAACACCCTATTTGTATAGCGGTAGTGACCTCTGGAGGAGGAAATGTCAGAGAAGTGTGAAAGTTTTCAAAGAAAGGCACGATAATTCTTCTTGAAAGGGCTGGGTGCGTGCGAACGTGAAAGGGATGGGGAGTTACTCCTATAGAAATAGCCCCACTACTATTTCATCAATTTCCATGTTGGCATTTTTTGACTCTTGTGTTCTGCGTTTTGGTTACCAAACTGTGCTGAGCGATAAGGTATCGAAAGCATCCTGATGATAGCTTGTAAGCCCAAAGTCGCTTTCTTTTGAAAAACGTATAGCCTACAGCTATTTTTTTTACCGGCATCAGAATGGGTGATACCCAAGTGAAATGGTGACAAAATAAAGTACAAGGCACCCGATCTAAGCGACTCTACCCAAGAATACTCACAATCAGTTAAATGTCGTTGATTCTCATAATGTGATGAAATAAGTCAGGGAGAAAATAAAGAGGTTGAAAGAAAGGTACGCTGTTTATGGAAGAATATGCCAAAGCAGAGTGGTATCCCGAGTCAAAAAAAAAGGCTGCTCTTGGGCTGCCGCAGCGCTGCCGCCAAGCCAAAGGTCTGCTCTTGAGCTGACCAGCGCTGCCCCCGTTAAGACTCTGAAAAT
>Ga0058701_10004322_pt1 | contig 11502 bp, 6 predicted proteins | sample AgamicOrMae_FD_97039 | JGI IMG/M metagenome (GOLD analysis project Ga0058701, IMG submission 97039) | Agave microbial communities from Guanajuato, Mexico - Or.Ma.e | ecosystem: Host-associated > Plants > Phyllosphere > Phylloplane/Leaf | place: Guanajuato, Mexico | collected 2012-06-04 | reverse complement strand
CTGGTCACGGTCATCCCTTACCTTTCCCATGTATAGCAGGAATGTCCCCCGCATTGCAGGAGCCGGCCCGACCGAGAGCAGCGATAGCGGTCACAACGGCACAGCCCCGGCGCGGCGCCGCGCGACCCACACAGGGCCGACCCACATACAAGGCTGACCCACACAGCCTCGGCTTATTGCTTCTACTGCATTACGGGAGCAGCCACACTGTAAATATTTAAGGTGGAATTCTTCACCTCTCCTATTAGACCTTCCACAAGCAATCCGAGTGGAGGAACAGCGGAGCGAGGCACAAAAAAAAAGAGTTAAACTGACTTTTAGCCAAGCATACTCAGCTGGTTTTCCGGCAGCAGAGTGACTAAAACTAGGAACGTTGCGGCATCATGCTTCGAAAAGCTCAGCAGAGCGGTAGCGAGGCACAAGGCATTTGACAGCATAACCAAGAGCAACCTAATCTCCGTTAACTTAACCTTCGTTACCTAAACCTACGCGATTAATTTAGTCCTTGTGAGGTTGGATCAATTGAACTAAACTTCCATTAAACCAGGAACCATAAACATTAAACCAGGTCGGAACATAAGGACAAACAATTTTACCTTTGAACTAAAATACGCGTGAAACATTAACAAGTAAATTTAATTTGTTGATGGGCTCTTTGATACCGATGGGGGTGGTCCCCTTCCCTCGTTGCCTGATGCAGAATATTACTCGAAACAGGCAGTAAAAATGAGGCGAATCGTGGCCGAATCAGGCTCAAATGCTTTGCCCCCAATAACGAAACAATATAACGAAACAATAGGACCGTGATTGTTTGCCGCACAATGCATTGAAGAAGCCTTTTAACTCGCAGCTCGTCGTACTTTCAGAAGGCATGATTCAGTGTTCCTTTCACAAACGTGTACTACTAACAATATGCTATCTTTAGATAAATATTTTTGCCGAACTATCGTACATTTCAAAACAGGATCTAAATTATATACCGTAGTTTCCGATCAACTCTCTACAGGGCTTGAAGAGTTAAAACGCGCTCCAACTTGAAGTGAACTGCAGATTTACTATAAGTACAAACTTTACTCCTGATGGATGAAATTTTTTGCGATTTTTTAATACTTTTTATAACTTTATCCAAACCTTTGGAGCTTTTCATTCAATTTTAAACGGAAATAAGGGGGTTTTCGAAACAAACCCAAATATTTAGATTTTTTCCAACTACGTTTTTTTAATTTTTTTCGTATTTTTAAGGAAGACAAAGAAAAGAATCAAGGAGACTTAGAACAGTCGTTTTATAGTCTCCTACTGAATCAGTGGGAAGGTTTCAGCGAAATTCCCAAAACATTTCAGCCGTCTTTCGAACGATACAAAACCTCTCCGATAAGTGAAGTCCTCACCTCAATCAAGCTCTTTTCCAAAGCAAAATTTGCATTTTGAGAAAATCGCGGAGAGATGTCCTCCAAGTAAGTTATCAGCAGTGGATTTGGTGAGGTGAGGTGATTGTGAGAAAAACACGTCTTGAGCCCGCTGTGGAGCGGGGCGGAGCGCCTGGGTGAGGGGGTAGGGGGTGGGGTGGTGGTCGGGGTGCGGAGTGGGGGTTGCGTTGCGGCCCGGCCGGCCCGGCAGAGCGCGCGCGGCGCGGCGGCGCGGCACGGCGCCGGCCGGGAGACTGCCGCCCCCCGCCCCCCCGTGCCCCGCCCCCGACCGCCCCCCGGCCGCTTCCCGGCTCTCTGCCCGGCCGCAACGCAACGCATCGCAAGGCGAGGCAGCACAGCGCAGCCAGTCGTCCCCGCGCGACGCTCGGGAGCGCACCCTTCCGCCCTGGCCGCAGCCCCTCGGAGTCCGTCGCGGCCCATGGAGCTCCGCCCCCGGTAGCGGCGCGGGCGTCAACGTCATGCGGTCGCCGTGCGCACCCTCGTCATCGGCCAAGTGTTCCGGGACTGTCCGGCGGCGGGCCTCGGGGCCCCGTCGACGCTCCCTCGCCCCCAATCCCGACCCTTACCCCCGAGTGTTAAAGTGACAGTGATACTCTCATGTTGTGTGCATCGACACCACGTCGTGAGCGGGTTTCCAGGTACGCTGTGATTCGCGCCGGGCCGGCCGAGCAGGGCCGAGCTGCGCCGAGCGAGCAGAGCTGCCGCCGGCCGGGCGTCTCGCCGCAGCCGCGCCAACCTGCCGCCGTATTCGCTAAACACGCCGCGCGGCGCCTGCGCTAACTGCACATGCTTGCCGCAAGAATTGCTGAATTTGTTCCTTCTTCAGAACGCCCAAACACTTTCGCGAGCGACAACGACGTTGTCCTTATTTGCTTATCTGATACATTTCCAGGAGGAAAGACGTCCCGCTATCTTGAGCGCTCGTACACTCCAGCAGCTCGCCCTTAAAAGATGCCGTTCCTTTAAATTCAAGATCGATTTCCACGAACTTTATCAGAATATATTTCTTTACGGAATTGCGAAGGCAGACTACTGTCGAGCAAGGAACAAGTGCGTCTATGAGTGATGATAATATTTCAATTACTTTTAAGCAAAAGTTATGTTTTTAATATTCCTTACAAATTATAAGAAATCAGCCCTATGCCAAAAGTTTAGAATTCCGCAAAAATATTTTTAAAAAAATGGTGGTTACAGGAAATATTAAGAATATATATTGGTGATTACAAGATGTATTAAAAAATCTACCGGATGTCCACAACGGCTAGAAATAGAAAAGATTAATTGAAGGGAAAAAATATTCAGTTTCTGAGAAGTCATCTAGATAGTTCCCGCGAAAACTTGAACATTATTCTGCTTATTCCTCTGAAGCGGAAGCAAGAACGATCAGCTGCCGACGACGCAACGGTTCCCTCCACTAATGTTAATGTACTACCATGACAGATTACCATCATGTCACCTTAAATGAAGTGGCGCTGTATACTGGCGTCTACCGTCTCCAGATTTGAAGCGAGACTTACAGATTTCAAGGTCTCACCTTTCCGCCTCGTTATGACGGATTCAAATAAGAAGTTCAAAAACCAATGAATACTTTGGAGCTCAAAGAATATTTCAAATTCATTTCAGACATAATACGGACTTTTTCTTCTAATTCAGTCGATTCCCAAACCCAAAATCAAAATTCTCTTCTGGAAAGTTTAAGGACAATGTTGTTGGAGGAATAGTTTTATTACCTGTTTTAAACAGCTCACAGCAGATGGAGGGTCGTTAGAAACTTTAAAAACAGACTCGACTGATTGTTGAAAAAATCCAAAATTCGAACCCGCACCACCCTACATATAAAAAAAATAATCCCAGTAGAATCACTTTGAAATAACGCATACTAACGAACTAAAGTTTAGAATAAGCGTTACCTTTAGTGGGGAAGTGATTAAATTTGCAAGTCTTTATCAAAAAATCGAGGAACGGAAAAGAAAGGCAAATATGGCGAAATCAAGCTAATGTTTTTGTAATTTTAAAGTTTACAAAGAAATACGGTCTTTACTTTTAAGATTTTGTTTTGACGGGAGAAAAACCGAAGTGATGTTTGTAGTGACCGTCGATGCCGTAAAATGGCCAACAAAGCAACGGGGGAAAATAATGGGGACAAATTCGTACACACGGGTTTTACGAGTTAAAACAAAAGGTAAACAAGCCATTTCTCTATCTGAGGGTCTCTCTCTCTCTTTCTCTCTCTCAACGTGAACACCAAAACAACAAAAAACCCACTTTACTTGTACTTTGCATCATGCTCATAAATATACACGGCGTTAGGAAAGACATTTATTCGGATATATGGGTATAATCGCGTGCACGATAACATTTCAGGGGGGCGGCCAGCGTAGCTCTACCCTTGAAAAGCTGCCTGATCTGGGAAAATGCTTGGAAATGCTTCCGTGGAATGGGAGATTACGGCCGGAAATTCTCGAACGTTTTTAGTTGGAGCATTTAAGTTAATCTAGCGGTGAACGAATTCTAAGCGTTTAAATTACAGCTTACAACTGAAGTGACCCAAAGAGCCCCCAAAAACAACAAAAAAAACCTTATTCCCAAAATTAAAAAATAGTATTTGAGTGAAGATAAATAAATACGCATACTTCAAAATTGCTCCAACTTTGGTAATGTAACTAGCGTTTCCCTATTCATTTTTCCAAAAGACAATTTTTCGTAGTTAAATTATTTTTTCACAAATTTTTTATCATAGTGTAATTGAAAGATAAATACATACAGACAAATAAATTTGTTCAACTGTTAAAAACTTTTCTTTCAGAAATAATGACGATCGCTTTTGAGGAAAAAGTGAGTTTACATTTATAGATAACTAGAATTTTGATATGCTGATATTTATAGTGCAGTTTCCTAACACTCAATACAAACTTATTTTTGAAGTATCAGTACTTCATAGATCCTAAATGTCGGCACTGTGGCCAGATTTTTTTAAATTCATGACTTTCTGTTGTATACATACAAAAAAATCAACCTTGTATTATAACTTTACCCGTAACGTAAAAAAGGAAAGAAAATTAATAACAAAATCAGTGAAAAATTAGAATTTTCGTAGTATCAATTGTCTAAAACATTATAGAGCTAAATTACTGAAGAGCATTGGATCATGGCAACACTCTCTGCAGAAAAATAGGCATACTCCGGTAACATGAAAATTACACAGTTTTCTCTTAAATGGAATTCAGCCAAAATCCTCTCCATATTTCCGTGGCTCCGGTGAGTTCCGTTTAAAGCATAAACTTATAGAACTTCTCATGAGACGCCTTGTCTAAAATAATAAATGAATCTCCCCCAAGCGTCACTATATTTACCATTCCACGTTCCAGAGGGGAAAAAGTCGGACCAACTACTTTCGTTTCTAAGCAGGCGAAATGTGACAAGTCAGCAGACGAAAACTCTGCAGATAATTTCGAGAGTACCAAATGTGCGGCTCTGAATGAAAATATCTCCGGATCACTGATCAAAAAAACTCCGTTGCAACAAACGCTTTGACTTTGAGCAAGCTTTTATTTCCGGGTTCTAAGGAAGGAATATCAATGAAGATTTTACCGTTACCCCTCCCCAAGAATATCCCTTCGACGGGTGATACACACACTTGAAAAAAAGTTAATAGCTACCAACACCTAGTTTAGTAAAAAATAAATAAAAAGGATTTTGAATAATTTGTTGTTAAAGACTTACATGACGAAAGGTCTCGATATGATCTTCTCGCTATTATGGCCATTGATAGGTTGGTCTATCTGGAAAAAAATAAGCAAAAAAATTACTAAAAAATCAATTCATGGAAAAAAAGGATTCAACATCATGGAGTTGTATTTGTGTTGAGATGGGTCTATAAGATTTGCTGGGGCATGTCACTTTTAAGCGCGGAATCGCTTTTAAAAACCATTCTAAATGTTGCGAACTGGTTCTTCCTCTGCGGCTGTGTTAAAAACGAAGCCGTTTTTGGAGAAAAATATGAAAAACAGGCTCATGAAAGTATAACATAAATGAAGGGTCAATTTTTGATAAGGGCGTCCGCATAGATTAAATATAAGAGAATATAATGTTAGATTCGTCAGTGTCAGATTGCTGGGAGAAAAATGGTAGGAAAATTGCGGAACAAAGGTGTTGGTAGAAGTGAGATATTGCGGGAGGGAGATAGTTGGCCACCGCCGTTCATTACAAGTGAGAGAGAGAGGGTGAAAGGAAGTGGTCCCATCTAGTGGACTTGGCGCTTTACGAGGAATTCAAGGTTATGGTCGCACTAGTTTTGAACTACGCCGTCACTAGAAATAGGTCACTATGAGAACGTTTCAAAAGAAAATATCGACAGTATTTTTTTGTTAGCCAAAAAGGACAGGAAAATAACGTACATGACTGCCCCTTAGCTTCCACTCCAAAAGAAAGATATTCCGAGATATTTTTTTCCATCTCAAATTCATTCTAGTTTTCAAACGTAGTATGTCCGAAGAAAATATTTTTTCGTGCTTCACTCAGTTTTTCGTTTTTTGTCGTGTGGTAAAATTCAACAGGGAAGATACTCATCTTCCACATGACAGTATTAAAATCTACGATGGCAGATACCGAGGGATTTTTGATTGACTTGTTTTTGTTGACACTTTTCATCTTAATTTTAATTTTTTTGCTGTGTTCGCAATTTGAGATTAATATTTAGATGACGAAACTAACATCCTCAACAACAAAACGGTAACGACTCACAAAACCAATCTTTTTAAAGATACGTCCATAAAAAATAAAGAAGCTTAAAGGTTAGTTTTAAGGTACCGAAATCCGCCTTGATACCAGAGCTTTGTAAGACTTCATTTTCTAACAGAGTGTAGGAATCCTAAAATAAACAAACAGAGCATGTGCACGAAACTTGAACGAACTCCCCGAAAACTGATTTCGTTCAATAATTTATACCACATTAGCACGCTATAAAATCACAAATCCGGTTGCAGTTAAGACGCATGGGAAGCGGACATGTGTGTTGATACGTCACCATCCCCTCCCCCTTTTACGATCACGGGGAGGGGCCCTCCTGGGGGTCCGACGGGGGTCCTTTGCTGCACGTCAACCACAAGTCCCTTGCCAATAAGCCAGACGGACACAGTCCGAGTATTTATAAACAGCGCGGCATAATCATGTAAAACTAGGGGGCGTGCAAACCATGGCTGCCAACCTGCAAACGGACTCAAAACGAGGCAATCAAAACCAACGATAATTTGTGTTAATGAAACTCATGACTTTTACGTTTTTTTCCCGCGGTCTCCTCGTAGTATCGGAGACCAGATCAGCAAAGCTACTACGAATTTCGCCTCGCTGTTTTTTTCCCGAATGTTTGTCACATACCAAATATTTTGAGAGACACAAAAAAAATAAGCAATTTTTTTTTATTTTTTTAGTCTTCTGTTATAGGAGTGGGTGGGAAAATTGCCCCATCACTAAATCAATATCCACCATCGCTACTTATTTCGAGTTAACTTGGATAAAGTATTTCAATGAAAAATATTTCGTCTACTTTCGTTGGATCGCATAATACGAAAACCTGTTTACCTGAAGACATTTGGTCCATTGACGCTCACTTCAATCTGACAATAAAAGTGCTATAAAACAGAAAATGACCTCAAAGAAGGTTGAACAGCGATCTAAGTTGAGTAGCGTACACATTGCGATTTACAAACGTTCCAGTTTAAACAGTCGTTTACACGTTGGTTTCTCTTCAGTAATGAAAAAATGTTTGTTTTTCAACGTTCAAAGGCGGCTATTCCCTTTGATATTTCACAATGGAACTTCCAAGTACCCCGTCGAAAAAGAAGATGCGGGTTTTGCTTCACACGAGTCCTCTTTAATTCGCGTCTCAGAATGACAAAATTGAGTTAATTCTAATTTCCTGCATCTATGTGCTCTGATATATTTGCGTTTGAACACGTCGTTTTCTCGGAAACGCAACGGCGATTCCTGCAGCACCCGGGAAATCTCAACACGGTCAATTCGAAAGGTGGCATTCTCTACTCCTTGCGAGTAACATCTTTCGTCAAAGCGATGAGCGGGGCGATGAGCGGGGCGATGAGCGGGGCGACAGCGGGGTGAGCTACGAGACACGCAACCTAGCCTAAGGTTAACCTAGGATAATTTAAGACGGTTGTGTTGTAATGTAATTAATCATCAAACCAGCGGAGACGACATAAGAATAATTCATTTCAGACAGAGCAGCTTGACGTACGTGGGATGTCTCTCTTGGACTAAAAAGCGCTGAGTGAAAGCTTCAATCAGGGGTTTCATCTGGAGAAGTCGACTCAATACCGAGAAAAGTCCCCCCCCTCCTCCAAAAAAGGGAGTAATATTTCAAAACGCCATCCAGCTACGAAAACACGCCCCAAAAAACAAACTCGGAAAACCAAAAGCATGGCCCTCTTTTGTTAGTCCTGTCACTTGCCGAGATAGTTTGAGAAACTTTCTGCAGGGACTTTTATAAAAACAAAGATAGGAATTCGGTTTTGGAGGTTGTTTGCCTCGAGAACACGCCAAATGTTTTACAAGTCGTTACAGTAAGAATGGTTGGCATTTTCCCAGAATAGCGGACAGTTTTAATGGGAACAGCAATCAAATAAAACACTATTCTAAATCTCAGAAGGAAAGATGTTCCTGCAAACTCACTAGAAAAATCCCCAACTTCTGAAGAGAGATGAACTTCTGCGAAGTCTAATTGCTATTTTGTTGAGTGGATACTTTCCATGAATTTTCTTAAGATACGTAAAATGACGGTTTAGTCTTTAGATGAAAGTTTTCCAAATTAGACAGGTTAAACACGTCCAAAGAAAAAGGACCTTCCACCAATCTGAATGGGAAAAAAAGATGAGTACCTTAGCATGAAATGTCCATTTTATGTATGTTTAGATCAGCAATCATTTCTGTTTTCAAATGGAATGCGTTTTTCGCAAACTCACAGTAAATCATTTTGTCCAAACATGGTCCACTTAGGGGCCCACATACGAAGTACTTCAAAGGCGACAGAACAGTCATGGACTAAATCACGTGACCGGCTGTCCAGACCGCGGAAAATATAACATGGCGGAAAGGGGGGAGCTGTCAAACGCACGCCCTACCGCTTTACTCGAAAAGGCCAAAAGGAGTCAATGTACCATGATTAATTACTTTTTTGCAGAGCACCACAAATCTAGACCTCAATAACTTGGAACCCAATATAACGACGGGTATAGTACACGACACGAAAACCGTAGTTCACCTCGCATAAAGAAGGTAAAAAATCTAAAAAGCAAAGTTTTGTATTTCCGGTTCTCTGTTGTAACGACGGCAGCCAACCATGAAAAAGGATATCTTAACATTTACTTTAGCATAAGTACCACCTCGCGGGACGATTGCATCAACAAGTGGATTACTTCGGGTTTGACGCGAGTTTAGGGTTCCGTTCCATGCTAGGCGCGGGCTGGCGAGCCTTCTACCAGCGTTCCAAATGGTCTATGCAGAATTACTTTCGTTGGTCACTGTTGGTAATATTGTATTCAGCCCTACTGTTCTTTTATTTTATGTATTTATTTTTCATTTTCTGTTGATCAAAACAGGTTTTTGATATTTATACCCTCGGAGAGGGGCTATCTTGTTTTAAAGTAACACGACCATAAAGAAAGATTACAACGGCATTTTCAATATTAAAAAAGAACTCGGGCTTTTAGCGACGCAGGTTGTATAAATATTTTCTAAAATTCCCATGAATTAAAATAACCCACATATATGTGGTTAAACCTGCACAGACGGAAGTTTTATCAACAAAACTATAGCAAGATGCTTAGCCATTATATTTAGGTTCATTTCAAAAGCTAATATCAGACGCGATACGAAAGAAATAAGCTCCCATGACATAAAAATTTAGGATTATGCTTAACTTATAACAGGAACCAGATACTTTTATGTGGCTAAACGCTGAGTCAACTCAAATTCACTAACCTGGAGAGGAAAACCAAGTCGTGACGCTCAGAGTAGAAATAAATTCATGCAAGACACTTAAAATTGGCTTTATGGCAAGAACTCTACAGCAGAAACGATAAGCTCTCAGTTTCAAAAGTTTGTCTCTCTACCTGCGTGATCCAGCCGCCTCCTATACACGTAAAATTACCAGCGTGCGCTCGTATTAATAAAGTAACGATCAAGTTAACCTAAAAAAAAGGAATGTCTGCAGGGAAACACAGGAAGGGTCATTTCTTTCAGACCTATCTAAAAGGCAACTTTCTTTTGGCAATTAATAAGAGTATTGACAAAGTTGGAAGCAAGGATCTATAATGGGCGAGTTTGTATATGAAAAGGGTTTTGTCGTAAGGGCTGCGTAGCCCCTCGTTCTCCTCAATGGACCACAGTGGGGCCCTTCACATGACTCTCCACTACTCTGTTACTACGACGTGAAATACGTCGCGACCAGTTTGTAGATGGCGCAATATTCCACAGAATGGAATCATACCTAACTGCCTATATTCAAAGATTATGAGGCGTATTCAAATAGAAGCATGCATACATTTTGAATCCTCGTGAAATACGAAATACATGGGTCTTAGTTTATGAAGTGTTTCATGGAAATAACGACAAACATTAAAATCAAAAAAATTAAAACCTTTAAAATTTCGATGAAGAGCGCCCGTCAAAGGCAGCATAGGCAACACGAACTACGTGTGTGTTGCGATGTTGCCTACCCATACGCTGCCAGGCGCTCAAATACGAGGTAAAATAGCTTTGTTACTGGCGAAGAAAACATTTCATATAGTGAAGACACTAGAGACAAAAGGGTTGAAATCTTAATCAATTCAGAATATACTGAAACAAAATATTAGATTAGAGGACATGCTGGTTAGTTTCAACAGAATAATTTTAGTAATTAAAAAAAAAAAAAATTAGATTTAGCCGACTTAAAGTTAGCTTGATGTAAGGAGGACTTTCAAAGTCATCACTTCCTTAATCAATTAAATCTCTTCTACGAATAATTTTTTGAAAAAAGTTGTGATAGTTAAAATGTAGTTTAGAAATGGCATTTAAAGATCTTAAGGGCAAAACGGGTTGTATCTATTTGATTGAGGCAGTTGCGTAGGTCATAAAGGGTCGAGAATGACGCTGTAAAGGGCCGGCTTACTCATTAAAAGAGCATACTAGATCGGCTCTTACAGCCCTGCAGCTATAAATCACACAAGGGAACGTAATTCGACACGACTTAAACACTTCCGTTTTGTCAAGAGCATTGACGTCGTTGTTGAGGCTGCTAGATGAGAAGTAGCTGTCCCGGGCCTGGTGCGATGCGCGTACTACACGGAGGCTGAGGGGGGAGGGGGTGCCCGGGGAGGGGGGAGGGAGGGGGTGAATCGATTGGGTACGCGCACGCGGGAGTCGGGCTGGCCGCTCCAGTCCGCTCCACGCCCGCCACCTCCACCAAATTAAAGTGTTTGATGATGAGACATGGCGTCAGCTTCATCTTTCCGTTATACGAGTTTGCACAATAAAAAGACGCCTGCCCGGATCCTTGCTTCGGTCCGGCACGCTGTTTCCTGAAATTAGCGGAACACGCGAGAGGCCAGTCGGCTTGACGAGTCCTTAGAGACTTGTTGGCGCTCTTTCGAACATTTTTGCAGAGACTAAATGGAGGAGAATCGGTGGCTCCAATCTAAGGACCGAATTTCGTTGTCCCTTATTTTGTCCATGGGGAGAAAAGATGAAATGGTCTCTTCGAAGTGGTAAAATTAAAAATTGCTTTTATATTCACATTTTGTAGATGATGCTCCGAACGTGAAAAAGGTCGATTAAAAGCCTTCCCTTTTTTGGCTATGGCTATAGTGATGGGATGCTGCAATGATTGGTACACGATCTTTTTGAGTGCTTAAAGCTTTTGCATACAACTCAAAATAATTTTGAAACACGTTCAGAAATGCAATACTTTTATCGTCTTTTTAAATAGGTATTGATAGCTTGCGTTAGATAAGATGGGATCATAATACCTGCTTTTAATGAAATTCTTTAATCTAATTCCTTACGAAACATTTCTATTTTAGAT
>Ga0058701_10004321_pt1 | contig 11502 bp, 9 predicted proteins | sample AgamicOrMae_FD_97039 | JGI IMG/M metagenome (GOLD analysis project Ga0058701, IMG submission 97039) | Agave microbial communities from Guanajuato, Mexico - Or.Ma.e | ecosystem: Host-associated > Plants > Phyllosphere > Phylloplane/Leaf | place: Guanajuato, Mexico | collected 2012-06-04 | reverse complement strand
GGTACGCATTAGACAGATTTTGTGGTCGAAAAATCGTGCGTTATATTTTTCACTTGAGAAAGAAGTACCGGTACTTGGAGAGCGCACTAAGTGCGGCGGGGGAGGGACGTCCGTCAGGGCCCGAGTAAACCCTTGGGAGACAATCTCGGCCAAAGGTTGCTCGTAGTGGCCGAGTGGAGGCACTCTGTGGCCAAGCCGACCCGTCCGCCATTACGATTTCTTACTTTGTTCCTTTTCTCCTCTGCGGGTAGATACTCTTCTCAGACCCAAAACCTACAAGATAATTATGATTGCCTTCCGCTGCGGTCGGTCTGTCTGTCTTCTTTCGCTCTGTGCTCTGTTCTGAGAACCGACAACGATGTTGTTTGACCATCGATTCCAAATAACCTAAACTACGGAAATGGAATACCGTTTTTGGAAGATTTTCTGACTCGCATGCTGTCTCTGACGGCATACATGCTCCGCGTATTGCCGGCATAAAGGATTCCGTGTTGGAGAGATTCCGTTGAGCCTGAAATTTTTCGTCAATAAGAATTAAAATTTATTCAACCACCTAGATAACTCCCGCGTTGGAGCATAGTATTATTTCAGCCACTTTCCGTATCGGAGAACGTCTGCGTCGATTTCCCGCATAAGAGAAACACCAAAATCAGCAAGTTGAAAAAAAGTATTTTTTTTTAATTTCTGAATAGGAAAAAGTTTATTTATCGAAGAACTTCCATACTTCCACACCAAGTAGAACCAATTTACGTCAGTAAATATCCTGTCAGAGACCTTTTAAATAATAATAAAAATGAAACTTATCTACGTAAAAAAATTAAGTTGGATAACTTCCGTGCCGGTCAAAATTTATGTCAAAGAACTTCCACGTCGCAGGTAACAATCATTCATTCCGAAAGACCCATTGCGACACATGGTAGCGTGTGCTGTAAGCCGTTACTTGTCGAACCAAAAAAGTTTGTTTTTTTCTTTCTCTTTTTTTTGGAAAAGGGACGCCTTTATTTTAAAGTAAGAAGAAATTCAAAACTCACAATAGGACGTTCATTTAAGCGTCCTGAAATTCCTCAACCGGGGTATTCGCACAATAAGTACCTCACTATGAATTCTCATTTTTTAAGATCCCTATCATTATTTCGAGCTCAAAGACATGTTAAACGTAACGGCTGCTGCCCATTTCGGTACCTATACTTCATTACCTCGAGCCGCGAGTACACTCTAATTATCTCATGCTCTGCGTTGGAAAGCGTACTTAAGTGAGGCAATAAATGCACAAAGACAATAAATGCAAGAATGCGTCAAATGCTGAGAAACTTGGCGCAGCTGCTGCGCCGCAAAATTGCATTTTTGTGTAATCACAGAGATCGCCACAAGGCTTGCTTGATGCTTGCAGCCGCATCAATCATTTTTGTCGTAAAAAGCGAATATGTAAATAGCTTAATTGAAATGTCGACCCTCAACAATAAATTTTCATAGTGCGGAACTAGAAAAAATTAGCTGGACTTACATGAATTACGAGCTCCATAGATCGGATATTTGAGAGGTCGAGTTTTCCAACCTTTCTGTTCCACCTTTCGTTGCCAAGACGTGCGAGATAATAGAGCGTCACAAGACACGAAACCAAGCCAAAGTTGGCTTAACGATGGTTGCCAAGCGTAATGCCGCTTGCTTTTCGGTGGCAATTTATGTTGTCGAGAAATATTCCCCCCCCCCCTTTTTTTGTAAATCATTGCCAAAGGAAAAAGGATAAAAAAAAAGAAAAAAGTCAGTTTTATTCGCAAGCCTCTGTTAATACAAGGGAGACCTGAACGTACGCGGATACATTTTAAATTGCGACGCACTTTAACAACGCATTATAAATTGAAACGCACGGATGCAATCTAGAACAATGCATTTTAAATAGGAGGTGACTTGAACGCACGGAAACCAACCATTACATTTCAAACAGGGCAGCGTGTGAATAGTAGCTTGGTAATAAAAAACAACAGAAAATACACGACGTATTACTATAATAGAATAGCCTCAGATACGTTGGTATCACTTAGCTTACTTTAATTAATCGTTTTTCACAACGGGGACTTCGTGAGTCACATTCACTTCAATAACAGTAAAATAAAATCACCGAGCCTGAAGCACATTGATATTTACAACTGCGCTCTCGTAGAAAAACGAGAGCACGATTCCGAATCAGTATTCCACGACTCAAAGCCTAACTTGTTAAAGAGTCGTTGAACATTTCAAGAAAAAGTGGAAAAGCTTTTCTGGACGAAATTCCAATTAAATCGCGGACCACATTTCGGAGCGGCGTTAGTGTTCGCAGCAATCAACTGCAATAATAACCTTGTTCAACCTAAACAGGTTCAAGCAGCGGATCACAATTTTCGTTGACATCATGAGTTCGTTTGTGTTCTGGTTTCTTAGTTGGTAACCAGCTCGTCTCTGGCGAGGATTACCAGTGAAAAACTTCTTGACGTATCCTTTTCTTTTCAGGATAATTGCCTTTTAATTACTGGACTTCAGACAATGAGGGAAAAATTATTTGAACCGATGCGAAAAATAATGTCGATACGGCACTGAAAATTTTGAATATTCCTTTTAATCACCTGCGATCTTACTGTTGTCGCCATGAAGGCTGAGTGGCAACGGGGCCCGTATCAAACTTACTCGTTAGCGTAGCGTTGTGACGCCAAAATTCGAACTCAATTGAGTCAGGTTATGGGCCCAGATTCTCGCTCCCTGCCTGCTCCGCTCGGCTGCAGCGCCAGCCTGAGCGACGAATCAGTTCACTCGCTTTTGAATCAGTGAGAGTCTCTGAGACTCAGTGAAAATTCCACTTAAAAAAAGTCAGTGATGCTATGTTGTCTGAAATTCAGTGAATTTTCACTGAATCTTACAACTCACTGATTCAAATTTAGAGAGTTGGACCCGCGATGAGTCATATGAAGTCGATTTTTGTTATGCCAGCATTCAAACAAGACCCCACCCGAGTTTCGGTTGACGCAGTAAGAGCAGTTTTTGAATAATGAATACACATCAGTAAATGAAGGGCGTTTCGACGCGCGTTTGGCCTCAAAAGTGTCCTAAAAACACTCCGCGGTGACATTGGACATAGTCGAAGGCTTGTTAAACAATGGATATCCGTAACGCGTCACGCCTAGTTGTATACTTTGACAGCCGAAATGAATTTTAGTTCAATTTGAGAAACTACAAGCAGCTAGGCAAGATTCGCTTAACAAGTTCATTTGAAGACGGGGCTTAAACGGAGTGTGACCGCGCTTAGGACTGAATATTGAACGTTATCTTTCCAATTTACCAATATGAAAACAGTATTAACCCATAACAGCCCAAAGTATTGGAGTGAAATTCTGCTTGAGAGAAATCGAAAGGATTTTATTCATTGAAATACGCAATTTTAAGCTTTGGAAAATTCCCAAATAATTAAAGTTCAGGTTTCCAGAGGGGTGATATTTTTTAAATTGTGCCAATACTAAACTGAAAAAATCCTCTTTTTTTTCTGTTGCCAAACGGCATCGCTGGGCGGTAATGGGTTAAGCCTCAAATTTCATTCATCACGATAAAGATCATCTTCATGTTTATCTTCAACATCTTCATAATCGTCCTGCAAATAATATCGTTTCTAAAAAAAGAATGTATCTCGATAGCCACAAAACGTTACAAAAATCAATATGTATAATAACTGCGTTAATATTCGACATAACAACGTGGCTTTATACGAGCAGATCGTAAATCAAATGACAAACTCCAAATTAAAAAGACCACGGACAACCGTACGTCAACAATGGAATTTATGCAAACGGGTAAATCCGGTTGTAGTCAATTTGAAAAGTGATTACGAGAGATTAATGTTAATCTGCTAATTATCTAAAAGGTGCGTTATTGTCACGGACTACATACTGATCTTAAGATTTTCATCTCCCAGCCGCACTCACTTTTCACTATGTCATTCCTGCGTTCATCCTGTCATTCAAAACTTTATTTGAATATATTTTCTCATTGAACACCTCTAACTTCATACGAGTTTTTGAATATTCTCGAGCGTTACCACGGAGTTGTCAGAGCTCCGATCAAATCAAGACCAGTTCTTCTCTTTTAAGGATACATGTATTAATAAAGACCAGAACCGTGGGCGAAAACGGCAATCCGAACACTAACTTTCTCATACTTTGCATAAATAAAGCGCGATCTACAAAGCCAATAGTCTGTTCCTGAGACAATAACATGAAATCTATTTGTAATCTTTCACGCGCGGGAATCGTATTAATAAAGAATCGAGCCGTGAGCAGTAAAAACCTGATGTTATATTTTACATAAACGCAGCGTCCCCGGACACTAATATCAAAAAAATGGTTCTCTCCATGGAAACGTTATTCAAAAACTTTCGCACGGAACGCGAACTACCTTTCTCATACTTCACTATATATCAAATCGGCCATCTCTGAAGGATTAAGATGAACTGGCAGAACGGCATATTAGAATCTTTTAAAGTCAGTAAGATCACATCATCGAAGTTAACGAATACGGGAAACGAGGTACAGTGCTCTCGCGCTAATCCGGACATGCGTTAGTCCGGACAGCGCGGTACTCCGGACTCTGGATCCCGCGTTAACACAGGCAACACTGATACCACAAGCGGCTTAGGCGATACTCGGGCTTACCAAGAGCCGGAATTGTACTTCCGTTTCTGGTAGAAAAGTGACCGAATTGTACCTTTTTTTATTTGATTTGCCTAAAACGTTTGATTTGATTTCTTGTTTGTCGTACTTTGATCGTTTATTCTCGAATAAATAATATTAAAGTAAAAGGAGGGCCAATTATTCATATGTTAGACTACTCTCCGACAGAAACTACTCGGTAATCCGGACAAATCCGCTAATCCGACAGTCTCTTCTCCCGCTTGTGCCGGATTAGCGGGAAAGCACTGTACTCTCATGCTACTAAGCCCTGCTCAACTTCCCAGGTCTCCAGGATAGGGTGTTTCCCGGCGTTCCCTCCTGACGCGTACTTCGTCAGAGCGAGGCTCGGTCAACTCAGCGGCTCTGTGGAAGGCGAGGTGTTACCCATCCAGCCAGATTCAAAGGATCTTCGCGATTTTGCGAGGCTGCCCACGGTATTTAATCACGGATTTCAACCACAAACCTCTAACCTCTACTACAGGTATCAAAAAAGCAATCATAAATTAAAAAAAAAAATGAACTACCCGTGGTTAAGCCCCCCCCTTAACTTCCCAGATCTTACGGGATGGGGTGATTGAAGGGCTACCTCCTGACGCACGCAATTCGTCAGATATGAGGTCAGGTAGAGTATCTTCTCAGTGGCTACGTGGCTGGCGAGGTGTTAACCATCCGGGTAGAGTCCAAAAATTCATCACGGATTTCACGAGGCTGCCCACGGCATTTTAATCGCGGATTTGAACCGCGAACGCCAACCGAGTCTCGACACCATCACTGGTAACGTAGCAACGCTAACCACTCGGCCACTGAGAAGCATTAAACAGTCGCCTCGCTTTTTCCTCTAAAAATGAAAAATCACAAGGTAACATGGAATAAAAAAAGGAATCTACCCATGTTTCACATGTGATACTACTCACATGCTACTATAAGGCCTGCTTAACTTCCCAGATCTTACGGGATGGGGTGTTTCCAGGCGCTACCTCCTGAAGTGTAGTTCGTCAGAGCGAGGCTAGGTAGGTCTTCTCAGCGGCTCGGTGCCTGGCGAGGTGTTACCCATCCGACCAGATTCCAAGGACCCTCACGAGTTTTACGAGGCTGCCCGCGGCATTTAATCTCGGATCGGATTTGAACCGCGACCCCAACCGAGTGTCGACAAAATCACTGGGAACGTAGCAACGCTAACAACTCGGCCTCCGAGAAGACGTTTGACGGCGGTGTTCAGAAGTGTACTTGGGTGACCGAGGCCTCCGTGAAGTAAAGGAGGAAAAATACAGAGGCAGTAAGAATCGAACCCGCGTCGGTTGATTGAGAGGCGGACTCGCCGACCACTCAGCTATGACGCAACGTTGACGTAGAGCAGAAAGTCATGCGACATGAACAAAACCTGGTTCTTGCTAAGGGTGGTATAAAGTAAAACAAGCGGGTCGGATCCACTTCGGATACGCAAACTCCATAAAGCTGTCTGAATGCAGCTCCTTGACCCCCCTCCCACCGACCCTTTTGAGTCCTAGCGTAATGTTTTTCGAGACACCCCCCTTTTCAGGAATATAGCATGTGCACGATCCCTAAGATCAAGTACCTGAGTGAAGAAATCTTACATGCCATTTTTTGCAGTGTCCGTTGAAGGACTAACCCAGGGGTGGGCTCCTGTGCGCACCGGCGTGCAGGCACTGTGCTGCACACAGCTCAGCAACTCGGTTTGGTGCGCTCGACTCGAATCGGTCTCCCGGGAGCCGAGCCGGGAAAGCAAACGGACAGACAGACAACCAAAGACATTGGTGCTCCGTGACAGAGAAAGACAGAAAACAGCGCAGCAGCAGCGCGGAGTTCGATTGGGCCGCCGGAACCAATGTATCACGAGTGAAAAGTAAACATTCTGCTGAACTACCCACAGGGATAAATAAAAATGCAGACTCCGATTCCGGCTTGACATTGGGATTATCTGGTCCCCGGTTTAGGCTTGCCGGAGTCATCATAATGGATAATCGTAGACTAACGACCGACGAAAAGAACTACACAAAGCGCTTAGGCTGGACTTGACCGCGCGCGTAAACAGACGAGCCGGCGAGCCCACTTCGATGGTCCAGCGCGACCTGTTCGCGTAGTGTCGCGCGCCGCGCTGCTCCGGTCACCTCCAACACCGCAACAACAGCGAGATCCGCGCGGCTGCTACCGCCGCAACGACGGTTCTCAAGGACGATGCACAGCACCGAAAATGCCCGTGCGCACGGAGTGCATCAGCTCGAGGTTGTCCACCCCTGGACTAACCAAGTATCCAGAACTGGGATTAAGAACTTACGAGTGGGGATCCAATGAAGTGAAAATGTAGACTAATTTCCAATAATAGAAAACGTCGTTTTACTTACGTTTTTAAGAGACGAGCAGCATAAAGTATCTCTCCTTAAAATAGATTTTGGTAATCCTTGTCCTGAAGAGCAAAGAAAAATAAACGTAGTTTTCGCTAAAGATTTGTTATGAAATGGGTTTCGACAGCATGATACCGATGATAATTGCCAACTCTATTTTTGTTGTGCAGGACAACGATGCCGCTAGGAGGGAGACCAAGAAAATATTCTAAGTTGTCCTCACCTGCAAATTCAAACCAAATCTCATTAAGGCGTACCTCAACGAAACTGAAGCAAAAAACCAACTTCGAAGCACGAACCCTAAGCAACTGTTTTGAAGTTAACAAATCTATGAAACTTGGTCACCTCCCCGAATTAAGAGAAGAAACAAAAATATAGTAATGTGCCAATTGCCGCAAGAATGTTTAAATCAGAGCACGCTTTCGGTAACTGCTCCCCGAAACAAAATACAATAAAAAAACAGTAAGCTGAATTTTCAAACCTTTGAATTTTTTTCTGTGATGCATTCCAACAGAGCGGCACTTACCAAAACTAGTTGTAGATCTAGGCTGTTCATGTCAGGCATTTCACGCGATTCAAGTACGCCATTTCGTCTTCTGCTGGTAACTGACCCCTGAGAAAATCATAAAAAGGAATATGGTTAACAATAATTATAAAGTTATGACACTAAGTCACGGACTGGGTCCTTCGACAAGGAATTACTTTGACACGGTGTTTTTTCTAAGGCGAGATGAACTTAGTTCGTGTTTTGCGGTTGAGCCGGACTTGTAACTGCCGGATCGGAACCGCTTTCACACAGTTCCAACAGTGGTCCATCTCTTGCGACTTCTGATCTATGGTGAATGAGGGGATAGATCTGACAATCTATGGGATACAGCAACCGGGCTCAACAAATACAACTAATTAAATTTCGACCCAACGGATTAACGATCAATTGACTGGAAAAGCAAGGAAATATGAAAGAAAAAAATTCTGAGCCCGGAACTTAATCTATCGACTGAATGAATTGCATACAACACACGCCAGCCAGGTCAGTTGGGCAAATTCAAAAGTTGATTACATTGGATGTGGGCCCCGTCTCGGGTGTCACGTTGTGGGCCGTACTTTGTGGGTCACGAAGGTGGTTAACCGCTACTTTACAAACTTACCCACGGCTTTTGTGGAGTTCGGGTGTTAGGTTCGATACAAAAAGGAATTCCGAGGGGGCCGGCGGAGTGCCGGCGGGATTCGTAGTCGCCAAGCTCGGCTGAAACAAAATGTCCACGTTCATTCGCATCATTAACAGTTCCACCGTCAAATATTGCACTTCCATCCGCAAGCAAAGAATGAACTCAACATCCCACGATGGACTTTTACCTTAATTAGTTTTAACTGCAAACGATGCTGTGTTACTTCCGTTGGACCACATAGGCTCCCAGCTCAGCTGCTAAGTCGAGAGGAACTAGTAGGCAACATTGGTGAATATCTTGTTTAACTAGCAGATGAAATCGGTACCTGAAAAACAACGACCTAAGTTGGATCCATTCATATATAATCCTAATGCGGGTAGTTTTACAGAAGTGTATACGCAAGACACAAAAGAGAGTAAACCGTTTGCCCTAGAGGCTCTAACAGTTGGCATTGGGTGCTAGCAATCTTAATGGGTGTTGCTATTAGCCCGACATGCATTCATATAGGGAGACTTAAACGCACGGAACCCAACCTAACACATTTCAGATGGGGCAGTCGGGTCAACAGACACTCCCAAATACAAAGTACAGTAAAGCCCCTACACAACTCGTGATCGGCAACCGCTCGACAGCAATGAGAGGCGTGTTGCCTATGCATCTCTGGTAAGGGATCCTGGGCACTCGAAGCGCAATTTTACAAAGGAGCGTAACAAACCAATCTCTAGGAATCTTGCCCGCCCCAGAATGAATGCCTCACCCACACCCCTGATTGTGCTTAATTTGTGCTGTTTTGTGCCAAAAATTAGCAAAGATTGTGCGCGCGTTTTCTTTAAATTTCATATTTTTATTTGGTATTTTCTTAAGGCCGGCATACTTCACGCTTATCTACCCACTTAGAGGTATCTGACTTTTTCGATTTGCCTAATTATTGGTTTTCTTTTGTGTTATTCTTTGCCGCAAAACGCGACATCGTTGCTCTAACCTTACACGAGAACGAGGGTGTTTTGTGAGTAAGCTAACTTCACGTCCGCCTACCCATTGTTTCAAAGCTGAATTGGATTAGTCCAACTCGTAGCTCTCAAGCATTTGCGCTGCCTTGCAAACATACAGTACCTTTATTTAAGGTTTCTTATCGCTTAAAAGTTGAGCGGTCCCTGAGACGAGTGCCGGGCAACTGCACAACTACGTCACGCCTCTGCGCAAATTATAAGTTACCATGAATGTGCCATAGAAGACACGTATGGAGTCTATCTTGTATGAAAACATTCCCCGCACCGTCTGGCTGCTTCGCTTTTTTTTTTAGATCAACTCAAGCCTGCAATACAATACTTTGGTAGAATTCGGCTACGTCCGCGATGAATGTATGCGTAAAAGTCCGCATATAAAGTTGTCTATAACTTGAACCACAATAATTGCTTCCTGAAATTAAAATTGTTGACCGCTTTTGAGGTGAGTGATCAAAATCAATGGGCAGTGTGCGACTTTCACGGGCTTCATTGGTTCATCTACGTAACGAGAATAATCGACACTTTTTTATGGTTCGTAAATTTGGCTACGCTTTCAATTCCAGAAATCGGTTTTTTACGACGTCAAGTGCCTCGCGTTTTTGGAACGTTTCCGCTGTAAAACTCAAATAGTGAAAGTTGTCTACATTTTGCACCATGATGTCATGTATGAACACAACAGAATATTATAATTTCAAAACCTTTGCTAATAGTTGGTCGAAAAAAGATAATTCTGTGTACTCACAATATTTTGATATTTTCCAAAGACAGTCTGCCGATTCTTAAACCGACCGGCTAAAATTTATCGAGACTTTTGGTAACTAGGGCAAAAGAGCACGCGGAGGCTTTGATTATAGGATTAGGAAAACCAGTTATCGTTTAATTTCGGTGTAAAACTGTCAAAGAAGACCCTGTTAGAGATCTTCAACCAGGTGATTGAAACAATCCTTAACTGGTTGAACAACTTTCTGGAAAGAAAAACGAGTGCTAAATGATTATCATCGACCTCATTAACGAGAGTCGTGCGGGCGGCGCGGCGGAGCTTCGCAGCGGCGCGGCGGCAAAGCGAATTAAACCGCCGAAAAGAGGCAAGCAGCGCGGGGAGTGGGAGAGAGAGGATTTCGCATCTTTGCGCGCGAAAGAGCTGTCCGGTCGGAAGTACCCAGTTGGGAGCCGGTGTGTGTCAGAGGACGTTCGATACAAAGACGACATTCTCGCGAGACTTGGACGTTATGTGGCCCTCATGCCGGAGGGCCCAAGGCAAATTCGCAGGTGGTTGAACCAATACAGCATAACGGCGAATCGCTTATCATGAACCCGCACGCGCGTGCGTCGGCGGAATCGGCGGCTGCCCACTGATATCGCGTGCGTTGCTCCCTGAGGTACCTGACTCAATGCAACATGCGGCTCGCCGCTATTTTTGGGTAAGTTCACACCAACGAGAACGGGTACCCGCTAAAAGCTTAACGTTAAATCCCCTCGGCCTCCGATCGTATCACATTTTTTTTCTGAAGAACCCCTGTAAGCAGGTTATACAAATGTAGCTGGAGAGTTCATCTAGTCTTAAAAGCGACGGGGTAAGAACTACCGTTCGTACTGATTAGCCTGCAGCTGGTTAACGTCGTTAAAACTGCAAAATGCATCATTAGGGAGCTGTCAGAGGTTGGGCAGGCAGTGTGTGATATCCTGCGATTGTATAATGCTTTTTAAATACGCCGACGATGTAAATTAGGCCGTTGCCTACTTCATTATGATTGCTTCCGCTAATTAAAAAGAATATCACAACTGTCGCCGTCTCCTATCTACACTCTCAGTTTAAAAGATTTGATTTTCCCCCTCGGTTATCTACCTTTTGTCGTCAAGCCAAGCGGAGCGCGTTTAAGAGCGAGGCACGAGGCACAGCAAAGCGAAGCTAGGTAAAAGACTCAACGTAATTTACATTCAAGTAACCTGACATCCGCGATTGAATGCCTTTAGACCTGCTTAAGACGTAAAGAAATACTGAACAAGAAAGGGGCGGTTAACAAAGGTGTAAAATGAAACAATTTTAACTAGGGTAAGGGAATTCATTTTGGCATGTTTGATATCAGATGTCTGTCAAGTTCTATTCAACCCTAAAGCGGGTCGTTTCTTTCAAAAACAGTAGGGCAATTTTGAAGAATGAAAAAAATATCATGTTTTTATATATTTTTGATTGTCCTCAAATTTTGTAAGCATAGGGTGCTCTCACTTCATAAAAGCAAATCACAGCATCCCTTTCTCTCCCCCCCCCCCC
>Ga0058701_10004320_pt1 | contig 11502 bp, 2 predicted proteins | sample AgamicOrMae_FD_97039 | JGI IMG/M metagenome (GOLD analysis project Ga0058701, IMG submission 97039) | Agave microbial communities from Guanajuato, Mexico - Or.Ma.e | ecosystem: Host-associated > Plants > Phyllosphere > Phylloplane/Leaf | place: Guanajuato, Mexico | collected 2012-06-04 | reverse complement strand
GGGTATACGCGTATTTAGATGGGACTTCAACGCTCGGATAAACCCTCACGCTGGGTTTTTAGAGATATGCGTTAATTTAGAGACTTCAACGAATACAAATTTAGTGAGAATTTCATTTGAATGATGGGTGATTTCAACGCAAGCACAGACTTATTAAGGGGGTATGGCTTGACCTAAGTAACTTATATATGGCGAGATTTGAACGCGCGAAGAACCCAAATACTGGGCAGTGTTATTCGAGTGTGTACGGTCAGGGACTTTTCTGCGCAAGTATACTTATTCCATTCATACGGAAAAACTCGAACGCAACATCATATCTTACTATCAAGAATTTCAAGTTCACTGTTGATAATACGTGGGTAAGCTAGATGACGGCCCCTGTGCCCCCAGGAAATGAAATCACCTTGCTATCACAGCTACCTCTTACCCGAGAGCCTCGCCTGCTCCATCAAAGGAGCCTCAAACAATAAAAGTAAAATCAGGATAAATCAAGCAAACGACGATTCCGACGCGTCGTTTCGATTTTTTTGGGGGAAGAAAAGAATTTCTGCGCGACCAACTCGTTTGTCATTGACGGATCGTAAATTTAAAACAAAATATACCCCGGTAATTTCGAGGATGATTGCCATGCGTGAATTTGACCTTTCAACTTACTTTCGCCGATCAACGAGTTTCGAAGGAGGTCAGTCCACTGGAATCACCTATCCGAATGCTCGTTCCAACAGTTAAATAAAAAAAAGTCTCTTTCTCAAAGTTTTGGGAAACTTTAAGGCAGAAATATGACGACTAGAGGAAAGGATTGACGCCATCTCGCTATTCGGTTCTCTATATGAAAAACTGTTGAAGTTTACACGTGTTGAAATTCCCACATGTGCTTATTGCTGAGTCAGAAACCAGATACAGTGACACTGAAATGATCTTCATGCGTCCAACTCTACCCAAAACGAGAAGTTATTGATTTAGGGATCGAACACATGCTTATAATCCTTAGTAATTTATGGACCACTACCATAAAACAAACTCTCTCACCCTGATTTTTCATTTTAAATTACTTTCGGAACAGTAAATTTAAAAAAGTTGGATAATCTCGACCTTACTTCCATTTTTCATCCTTGAGTCGAACGGGACGAGGCACGAGGCCCATAACCTGACGAAACTTACCCAAGATGAAATTAACCTCCTAACGGTTGTCAAGTCTGGTGCCGCTTATCAATAATGAGAATATTTGCTGCAGCCGACTTCGATAACCGAGTAAAGTGAAGCGAGAGACGAGAATTGTGACCACACCCAACTTTGGTTAATCTAACCTAAGTTTACCTAACCTAGGTTTACCAAAAGTAGCCTTTGTAGATGGTAAACTCTCATAACAAAAGATTAAACCTGCAAGGTGGAATGCAAGGAAAAAAAATATCCTCTTCAAATTTACAGTCGTAAAAAGTTATGATTCTCTCGAATGCGAAAAAGTCTTTGGACGAAGTCTAAGGACATACCCTCTAAAGTCATCGCATTGTGAAATAAAAAAGGTCAAGTTAGTTTACAAAACGTTAGGTTATGTCAGGTTAAGATCAGCTGGTTTTGACTACGTAAATCACATTGGGCTTAGTAAAAGTACATTCCGATAAATGAGTGATGCACTTACTTTGCCCGTAACTATGTCTTCATGGCGTCAAACTGTGCAGACGTCGAGCAGACGTCAGGTTGTTGGAAGCACGTCGCCACACCCGTCTGATCCCACGTCGAGGAGATCCACAGCGAAACCTGCAGACAGGATTAGCGATAACTTCTCACGATTGAATTGTGAAATACCTCAGACTTGACACAAGATTGGTTAGGGTTCTTCATACGGGAGATATCTCTCGTGCCATAAAAACCTGTTCGAACCTTCTTCTCCGAACGTTTGGTTACGGACCATGGTGAGGTTGCTTACAAGTCTGCCAACCCATAAAACTTAAAAAAACCTCAACAAGGTCTCTTTAAAAGCTCCCTCTCATATTAGTCTCTGTGAAATACTCAGCCGAATACTCTGTATAGGTTTACTGTTACTTTAATGCATTCTGTAAAAGAATTCTCGGAATTCCATATATGCTTGCCTAGATTTGGAAATATGCTCCTGCTCAGTCTTTAGGTTCTCGTTAGCATTATTGTAAGTATCGATATCAAAGCGCAGGCCAATTTGCAAGGATAACTACCGGACAATAACGATCTATTTATCAGATGGAACCACAAATAGAATTTCGAGAAAGCACGGAGGCGTGTGTGAGTTGTTTAAGTGTCGGCCTTTTTATTTAGGAGTGGGAAAAGAGCATAGGGGGGTCAGAGCGCTTTCTGTGAACTATTCACACGCAAATCTTCGAACCTGACCCAACAAAACCGAACTACATTTTACTAATTAACGACGTGGGCATGTTTTAAGCGGATCGTGCGAACGCGCTAACTAGCTGAACACATTTCGGGGTTTGCTCATTATAAGTTATTTGTCGTGAACAAATGAGATGCTGGTAAAAACTCCGGCACAGAACTTTTACAACAAAAGCCCTCGTCCTGGGTTTGTCTCGCCTGAGAGAAAACAATCTACAATAAAGACGCATACGGTGTCTAAACCTCGCAAAATGAGAGGAAATTATTGTGAAACTATTTCCACAGTAAGAGGGAAAAGAGGAAAATCTTTCATTCTGATAGGAAAACCCTTCACTTAGAGTAAATTCTGTCCTTTAGACATTAAAACTCTGCTCGGTTTGAGAGAAATAACTTTTAGGCATTTTCCATATTTTAAACTTTTTCATAGTCATTATTTAAAATGTTTCTTCACCACTTTTTTACCTGGGAGCTAGATTATCCTCATCTAACATAACCTAACCAAACTTACGAAATTTAACCTAACCTACCGTAAGCCTTGACCTTCCTTACCCGTCTCAACCTCCATCAACTTAACATGACCTTACTCGTCCATATCTCAACTTTTCCTCAAGTTTATCTTAATCGTAAACCAATCAAGTCCACCTATCTCAATCTGATTAACAAGAAAATATATCTTACACAAAATCTGAGCTTGAAAGACGTATTCTAAAAAAAATCTAGGGCGTTTAACCTGAATTTCCTCGTTTGAATCACACTATTTTCAAAGCTGTGCCGCCTTTTTTAATCACTAGACGCTGAGGATTTGAATAAATAATTCTGAAATTTTGAAAAATCGTGGCTGACTTTGAGAATAAAAGCATTCCTCGATGTGCCAGTGGGTCGATTTCCCGGGACTGGCTTTGCTTTGTGTCACGCTGTTTTATTAATCCTTGAAAGCACCACTGAAGTCAATTTGTTAACCGTTCAGCAGGTTACGACTTTTTAAGGATGGGAATGCCTCAGCAATGCTTTCGCTTTTCGGAAAAGTTTCGCCAAGCTTTGAAAAAGACTCGGCTTAGAAACTAGAATAAAAAATAAATAAATCTTTATCCGATTTTCTAATACTATAAATACAGCATTAGAGGCCAAAAAAGTAAAATTTCTAAACTCACCCGAAAATAATTAATGAAAAAAATAAATCAATTTTACGATAATTTCTCATTCTTTCTCAATCTATAAAATCAGCATTTCTTTTTCAAAAAAGCAAAAAAATAAATAACTAAAATAAAAATAAAAAGCCAAAATATGGACTTTTTTAACTCACAATTAATCAAAGGATTTCTTGTGATTCATCTATATTTTTAAGTTTAAAGGGGCGTTAATGAAAAAAACCGGTAATACTTGACTATGCAGAAAAACGTCGGCCAACTCCAAATCAACTTAGACATCACTAAGCAATCACGGTACAGTCATAAACAATATCAGGTCCCGCATCTGAAATAAAGATTGATGTACAGTCAAAATAAAAAATAGGACACCAGTGCGCGATTCACATATCAAACTTTCTATCCGAAGCTCAAACTAGTTGGGCCTGCTAGTCGTAAATGATAACTATTTACGAGCCGGGGAACTATTAAGGGAATGAGAATCTATCCAAGATAGTTTGGAGGAAATGTGCCTCGCCAGGTCAAACCTCGAATCTAGAATCTGTCTCGAGTGATTCATACTTATTTCGCCGGAAGCAGTATTCTAAAGGCGTTTCCGGTCGTCCGAATGTTAAGAGAAGGCGCATCACTTAATCGCGGTATTGCGTTCAAGAGATTTGCAAATCCCAGAAAAATTCAAGTTGCAGGAAGAAACTGATGTATATTTTAGATTCTAACCAAACTTTCACTGGAGGATAAATTACCCCATATACTTTCGTTTATGATTATCTGGTTAAAGATTTTCATTAAGAATACTAAATATTTCATTAGGAAAGATAAAGGGCTACCTAAATTAGACTTCGCACGGAACTTATTCTACGAGCTCAATCTGAAGATTTGTCAAGGACTTCTCATCGCGGATTCGATAAGAAGTCCCTGACACATGGATTTATTCAGAAAAATTGTCAAGAAAACGAGTTAAGAATCAATGACTAACTGAAAATTGAAGACCGAAGAAAGGTTTCAGCAATCTTTCAGGAATCGTTAAGAACGGTGGTTTAACTTTGGCTTTGATCATGTAAATTTCAAAGGAATTGCGTTTACCGCGTGTACCACTAGGCACTAGGTCCTACAAAATTCTATTCATTACTTTTTGGGGGACGGGCAAAGTAAAATTGAGCGATTCTCCAATAATATCCTTTCAGAGAGGTACCGGTACTAAAAGTTAAAACTAAAATCTCATACAAATAAAGAAAATCCGAAAACGATTTTTTTGGACCGGTCGTAAATTTGGTGCAATATGGGTCCCCATAATATAGGATCATAAAACCGTCTCCATCTAAGTCTTTCTTAAAAAAAAAATGGTCTCGCCTGCAAATTTATGGGCGGGCTGGAGTAGGTTAAGGACGAAATTTCGTCTGCTACTCAGACGGGTATCGTTTTAAGTGTTATTACCAGGGCCCAGCTCGACTGGGCCGACATGTACTTCATTGCCCTTTCACTTCGAAGGGTACTCAAAAGTTGTACTGGCACGGTTACTGAGTTCCAAACTCGGAACCGAACAGCGCAGGCACGCCGTTCAAAATTCGGAGGAAAAGTTTTGCTCGGTGAGCGCCTCAGTGCGGTTTGGAGGACAATGTCACGGTCACAAGGAACAACCAGTTCTCTTTTTACAGCACGTTATCGAACCCGAAGTCATTTGGGACATTTTCGAGATCACAATATCAGGAGCAGTAGAGATATGGTAGTGGTATCTAAGAGGTTAGGGTAGATAGGCATAGTTGAGGCTGATTTAAGGTGCGTTATAACGAAGTGACTATTCATACGCTGACCCATTTTAAATGCGTTAGGTTGATTTCCGTGCGTTCAAGTCTCCCTTGTATTAACATAGGCGTGGGAATAGAAGTGGCCTAAAATGTATTAGGTGTGTTTCCGTCTCCCATTTAAAACGCATTAAGTTGGTTTCCATGCGTTTAAGTCTCCCGTGTATTAACATAGGCGTGCGAATGGAGCTGACCTATATTTAATTAGGTAAAGGGTGTTATGTTAATGGGTCACGGCTAGGTGTATGAAGTCAGACGATTTTAACTTAGGTAGAGTCAAAGTTAGGTGAATGAGGTAAGGTTAGTTAAAATTAGCTCATCACGGACGTAACAATTTCCCCTCCCCCTTTTGGTTATTATTTCAAAATTTTCTTGGAATTACTGGAAGTTTGTCTCTCAAATCCATTAATTATCGACCGAAAAAAAATGTGCTAAAAGAATTGAACAGCAGAAAACTATTGTAAAATAAAAATTGTAGGCACGTAGTGATATTGACCAGGTACTCGCGATATCCAAGTTGTAAAGACGAAGTTCTATACGGAAAATTTAAAAATGTTGCACCAATTGTGATCAACCGTCTGTCGCCACAAGCAGAGCTGATAGAGACAGAGTTACAAGCCAACTTACAATAACTCAATGAATTACCTCCCAAGCCTTTATTCCGTTTTACCTATATTAAGTTACGTACCCTACGTCTCGCTTCGCCAGCACTCTAAGGTTCGGTCAAGCACGTTTAGGTTAGGTTATAGGTGCTAATTGGCTAGCTCCGTTGTCGCTTGGGTGACGGGAAAAAGAACACAAGAGGTAGAAAATACAAGTTTGAAGTGTAAGAAAATTGATTTCAGGCGAGGCCACACTCATTAAAATGGCGTGCGAATAGAAAAAAAAATCGAAAGAGAGTCGGAAGCTAACAAGGCGAAAATCACGGCGCGGCCCCTGCATGTGTTTAGAACAATGGATGTCGAATTTTTCGAGGGGAGATGTGACGTCGCGGCGTGCGGCTGCCCGCCAAATTCAAACGGGACTCGCCGCCTTCAGCTACGTCTTATACAAAAGAACAATAAAACAGCGTAGATTTAAAGTTATCGTAAAAGAATTCTCCTCCGAAACTCTACACTAAATTTGAATCAGTGAGAGTCTCCAAGATTCAGTGAAAATTTACTGAGTTTCAGTGTAGCAACTCTACGAAAATCCAAAGGTGCTGTATCGACACCTTTGTGCAATAACGGCGGATCTTTTTGACACGATTTGTAGTCTTTTTTCGTTCCTTAAAATCTATATGTTTCATCATTATTTTGCGGTCTTTAGTAAAAGATTTTCTTACAGAGGATAAAATTACAACCCAAAACCATCAAAGCGCTCATAAGCTCAAATATGGAACGTCCACAAGCCCTGAAAGATAGGCATCGCAAATCGCGCAAAAAGATCCGCCGTTATGACACAAAGGTGTCGATATTCGACTGTAATTCCGCTAATTTTCACTGAATCTCATACTCTTACTGATTCGCATTTAAAGTGGATCCCCAGAGAAAGAAGTACATTAGATGATATTTGGTTCGCTGATCTTAATCACCTTTGGCATTTATGCCACGGTTTTCCTTCACGGAAAAAAATGGTTTTGTTACGGCAACAAAATTAGGGACAACAAATGAATTTTTTTATCGCTTCAACCAAAAATTTTGCTGCAGCAACCAAACGTTTTGTTGATAGAACTAAACATTTTGGTGTTGTAACAAAACATTTTTGTTATCCCTATTTTAACAAATGACTTTGTTGGTGTAACAAAGCTTTTTTCCGTGTAAATGTGCAAAATTAGACGCTTCATTAACTCATCGCAACGCAGCTGACAGTTTGACGGTTGACAAAGATAACTATGTTTACAAACCGTCGCACAATCCCATTCATTTGGCGCGCTTCCAGATTCGGCCGCTAGGTGCTGCTGGGAAGCAAATTGATTAAGATGGTGCCAATTTCTACACACTTTTTACTCTCTCTTTCCGATTGATTCCTTAAATCCGCCTGCCCCAACACATCCGCGCAGCTTTAACTGGCCGGCAGCCATTTCTCACAAATGGAGCCACGTGGGCGTCTGTCAGTAGATATTTCTCATACGCATCACAGACGAGCCCAATGAGAGGTTGCGAAGATTAATGGTAGCTTTCTTCGGTGTTCTACTTTGAGCATGTTATTAAGACTGCCAAATTTTGCCAATGGCTTTAGTGGAAAGGAACCCGACCTCCGAAATCAATACTTTTGAGAAATGGCTTCATCCGGTCGATAATCATTTCCACGTCTTCTTCGCTGTTTTATGATCTTTTACACTGCCAGTTAGTTTCTTCAGGACATGTATATCTTTACCCTCAAGATCATCTGAGAATATCTCAACTCAAAAACAAGTTTTTGAAACGCCCCCTAACCTTAACTTAATTTACGACGTATAACCTATTTTTTTCTGAATTTCCTATAACGCATTTAACACAGGCTACAGTATTATTTTAACAAACTTTTAGCTTACGGCCTCTTGTAGGCGTAACCTAACCTTAGGTAACCAACCCTTATCCAACCTACACTAACGTAACCTAGCCTCAGTTTTGCGTCCCTTAGCCTTCTATCGCACCATATCTAGCCTCACCTGAACTACAATAACGTAAACTAAATAAACCTACCTTTATTCTACACTAGTACTCAACCCTGACCTCAACCCAATATCCATGCATTTGAAAACTCACGGGAAAAATAGCAGTGGCAGCAAACGCGTTAATTGATATAGCAGAAACAAATAATTTTAGCAGACATTGCTAACTTTTTAGCAGTCATTGCTTACGTTAGATGTACCTGCTAAAATGTTCGCAGTGGCTGCTAAACAAACAAATTTGCTCAATTTGTAGCCCTATTGCTATCATATTAGTAGCTACAGCTAACGATAGCAACAGCTTCTAAAGTTAGCGACGGCTAATAAATTAATAGCAGCTTCAATATCCATTACCGCGTTAGCTAACACTGCTATTTTTCCGTGGTCTTTTAAAATTTATTCAAAACGAAAAAATATTAAATGATATTTTTATCGAAGGTAAGAAATCCTTAAAACAAAAATACAAATTCAAGTCTTGATAGTACGTAATTCTCGATACTAACAATGGAAGTAATTATTCCCCATCCCAGCGCCCCCATGAAACGGTGCATTAGGGGCATCGCTGAGAGTAATCCTCGCTAGTGTGTGATATTTTCTCGATCCCTGGGATTACGTACTATCAAGACTATTGCTTTTCTTCTTTAACAATTTCATTGCTCCTTTCCTTGTTTTGCTTATCTATTTTTAGGAGCAATAAAATTGTAATTTCATTTGGGAAAGATCAGTGACCCCAGAGTCGTTTCGTTTCAAAAATACATGGGAGTAGGATCTCATTCATATCTACGTACACTTTCCATGAATGGGTAAAAAGATTGTCGTAAAGATACTTGTAAACGCTGGGTAAAGAGTTTTACAGGTTAACGAGCGGCACGATAATCAAGGTGGGCACAAAGGGTTATCTTACGCTTTCCTAGGCGTCCTGAGAATCATCAATTACACGAGGAAGCTCTTAGTTTTAATTGGGTTTAAGTTGGCAGCGCTGTGAAGGTATCATCTTAACATCTTTATGGTTATCAACCTATGGAAACTCGGAGGGAATCAGTTAGGGATTCCGCTATTCAACAATTTACTAATTGCCCGTATTCACTTTAACAATGTTTTCAACTAAACTAATTTACAGGGTTCTATGTTCAGGCAGGCAGGTATCTTGTTTGAAGTTATTCGCAGTTTCTGAAGACGGTTAAGTTAGCGTTGGTAAGGTTAGTTAGGTAAGGTTATGTTACGACATAGATTAAGAATAATGCGATATATTAAAGGGAGTAAGCAAAGGTAGGGTTAGGATATGTTATCAGGAGCGGATAGGTCTTTGAAAAAGTTATTGGATTGGGTAGAAGTTACGGCGGATAACATGACGTGAAAAAGGTATAATTATGGTTAAGGATGCGAAAGATTAGGTAGTCTTCAGGAACCTGCACGTATAAATTCCTCTCGTTTGAACCACAAAAGACGAGTTGAATTTTTGGTCTAAACAAATGACTTTTTCCCGAGATTTTCAGGGAGTTTGAAGGGTTTGGTAAAGTATAAGATTAGATAAGGGTAGATCACATCAGGTTAGCAAAGGCCAGAGTAATTAGGATAAGGTCATTGCCGTCTTCAAAAACTGTAAAAAAAATACTCGTCTTTTAATACTTAAGTTCCAAGCACGAAATTGGGCTTGCGGTATACGATAAACTATTTTTTTATCGGGTAACTCGATCTGTCATGCTTTTAATTTGGTCGGAAGACGGTCGTTAGCGCAAAGCGGCTCAAATTTTACCGTCGTTTAAAGAATTTTTTTTTCGCTGACCCAGAAACGCGAGATTAAGATATTTTTCGACGTAAAAAAAAAAGTCTTTTTTTATCGTGTTGTCCATTACAGCTGGCAGCCGCGTCAGCCCAGTTGGCTCCAAGCGTATCCCGCGCTATAAGCCCTTTTAGCGACTGTTCCTTGGTACAAACGTCACAAGATCATACTCAAGACCAGTCATGTTCAGTAAGAACCGATCCCACTCAATGGGTACTTCAATGCTTCTTAAAAAAAAGTCACATTTAAAATTCAATTACAGTATCTTGAAAGGTTTCTTTTTTTCGGGTTGTGGGGGTTCTAGGGCATAATTAACCTTATCTAAACGACTAAATATTGCGTTTAAGGATTCAGAAGGTGATACGTTTTCCCTTAAACGCTTCACTTCACGGAGGAAATCCTTGCCTCAAAAAACGTTTTGTTAATATGGCCTAAACCAGAATTGTTGTGGTGACTATGTCACTTGTTACAAGGACAATTGCGATTATTGGGGTAACAATTCATATTGTTGTGAAAATTGATATTTTCTCCATACCCATTCTGGTTTGCTGAGGCTCAATTAACAAAACGTTTTGTTGAGACAACAAAGTCATTTTCTTCGTGTTCCCCGGCGCTTGCCTGGTAGAACACATTTGGTGGGAAATGGAGCCGTCTTATTTAAAGTAACGCCAAACACTTTCACGTCTATTTTTAAGCATTCTTCTTCTGAAAGAAGAATACTTATACCTTAATGACACTGTGTTTCTTCCTTCTGCCTCAGAAAATCTCAAACTTCCCTCTACAAATCAGTAACACAACGCCTAAGATCTTCGCTAATTAAATCACGTGGGCTATTAAGTAACGTATGAGAAATTCGGGCCTCACGAGGCGTTTTTGGTGTTATCCCGCCATCTTGAAATCCTCCTGACAGGATTACGTCGACGTCGAGCTGACAAGAAAATCCAGAGGGAGTTTCGTTCCCACTGCTACCCTGAGAACCGAGAAACCTTTTTGCAGAGGTCCGTTTCTCCGAACCACCGCCTTGTTGATGACGTCAGTTCGATTCAATAGGCCATGTGCTAACTCACAAGGCCGTGAATGCAGTCGATGATCTTCAAATGCAGAATCAACGACAAGTTTGCGACGGTACATCGTGCGAAAACTCGCTCAAGGTTTTGATGATGCTCAATCAGATAGATAAACTACGGCAAGTAAACTTCGCAACTTGCACCGTCTCGTTTTGTTTTATTTCAGGTAGGACGACTGACTTTAAAATTTATATATGGAATCGTCAATATGTGCTGAGGATTTTTCTCCAATGCGTTAAAATTTACCTTACCGATAACAGCTAAAATTAACCCACTACCGCCCAGCGATGCCATTCGGCAACAGAAAAAATTATTTTAGAGGATCTTTTGAGTTCGGTATTGTTAGAATTTAAAAAATATCACCCCTCTGGAAACCTGAAATTTAAATATTTAGGCATTTTCCAAAGCTCAAAATTGCGTATTTTAATGGGAAAATCCTTTCAATTTCTCTAAAGCTGAATTTCACTCCAAATACATTGGGCTGTTATGGGTTAAAGCGGAGTTCAGAAACTTGCCCTCTAACCAAATGTTTCACATACCATCAAAACTCATACCAAAACTATTTTCACAAAAAAATATGAAAACCTGACCAAGTACAGTGAAACCTCTGCTAACGGACACCTCCTAATAGCGGACACCTCCCACTAACGGACATTTTCGAATTCCCCGGCATACTTCCATAAGAAGTAATGTATTTCGAACCTCCCAATAGCGG
>Ga0058701_10004319_pt1 | contig 11503 bp, 8 predicted proteins | sample AgamicOrMae_FD_97039 | JGI IMG/M metagenome (GOLD analysis project Ga0058701, IMG submission 97039) | Agave microbial communities from Guanajuato, Mexico - Or.Ma.e | ecosystem: Host-associated > Plants > Phyllosphere > Phylloplane/Leaf | place: Guanajuato, Mexico | collected 2012-06-04 | reverse complement strand
TCTCTAAGGAATGCTGCTCTATCACAAACCTTAAACATAATATTTTTAAATAATCGAGTCATCTTTCGCGCTTAAACATAAAAAAAAAACACTTTGTTTCAGAGGAGGAAAATGAGCTGGAACAATCTGACTGTTTACTGCGAGCTCTCTGTGCTCACAATCGTCGGTCGCGTTCAGCCCCTGGTATGTTGCGCGTTTGGATGCCTGTGTGGAGGTAAGTCTTTTCGTTCAGTATCTACCTTCCGAAGTCCATCCCGTTTCCGCTTTTAATTGGTGGATATCGAAATCGGTTTCAGTTTGGGTCTGAGCTGGGTCGTCGGTCGCAACACGACGCATCCGGCGAGCAGCACTCTTGCCAACCTGCGGGCATCTCTTCTCGGCCTGAGCGGGACTCGATGCCGGACCGCCTTTCCCAAGTGTAGACTTCAATCAACCGGGCCGGCAGACCAGCAATCAACCGCGCCGTCAGCTCCATCAACCCATCAACCGCCTCATCGACCACCGCTACCAAAATCAACCGAATCATCCGGCAACGTCATCCCTCAGTCACCAAACCCAAGTCTTTCTCCGGTCCCCGCAGACCGATACCCAGTTGGACCCCCTGGCGTAGGAGCTTACACCCATTTCACTCCAATCGCTATCAAGACCAACAGAAGGGACGGAGTTAAAAGGAAACGAAAAAAACCTTAACGGCTCAGGATTTTCAAGCAATCAGCTGACGAGGTAGGTTTTTGTCCGCTTTCCCACAAAATCTCTTATGTCCTTTAAAACATTAATCCTGTTTTTATTTCCACCAGCCAAGCGGACATCCCCAACGCTACTATGATCTCGGAAGTACCGTCACACGTTACCGTGCTAGAAACGGAGTTTGCTGGAAATGAACAGTAAGGAGTTGAGCGTATTGTTGCTACTTGTGGATGTTTCAAGCATGAGTGTTTACTCGCATCAATTTTAGACTGAATTTTTGTATATTTTAGGTTTAAGGTAGTGTAGTTTCGTTGCATGACGGTGCTTAACTTGATTTTGGTTTCAGTGTTTGTCGGAGGAATTAAAGAGTTGAGTTTATTCTGTATGATTCCCGTCCCTTTGCATGCATTATATGTTTGTGGTTGCATGTAAGTTATATCACCGGGCAAAACACTATTTAGATAACAATATTTTGACTAACAAGGTATTTATCATGTTTTTGCGGGGAAGAGGGTTAGGTATAAAGAATTATTTTATATCGATTTCTGATTTTGAAAAACGGAAGGTACCGGATAAAGTCAACCGTCTCAAAATGTATTCGCAAAATATTTTCCGCGCGACGTTGGTCACGCGAATCCGCGCTCCGAATTTTTCCGTCGATTCGAAACAAACAACAAAACTTTGAAAGCAGCCTTAAAGGAGCGCCTTTTCCACTTAATTTCCAACGTACATCGTCAATATATTGCACTATTAAGTCAGCCTTTGTGGTGCTTTGTACAGTACAGTAGTGGTTGAGTGCTTCAGAAAAGAACCTTTTGTCGATGAAGGCCCGCTATCCTCCATTTTGTATCAAGAGTGTTTACCGCAAGTTTTGGCCTCTATCAATCACTTGCCGTGAACATCACTCACCGCAAGGCGAGCTACTCTGCCATTGTACACCACTCCGCGCAAGATGGCGTAAAAGCGGCAAAACTTTTTATGGCACTCAGCTCCTCGGGCTGTTTTACTGTGATAACAGGCGCCGCCCTCCCATTGGTCGGCACTTCGCGCAGACGCATCCCCCAGCCAATCAGGCCGTGCCTACGGAGTGGGCGGCGATAAATGGTGGTGTGTGCCTTTTAAAGGAAACATAATATGGTCCAGATTGTGCGTCAAAAGCACGTGTTAGTTCACAGCCCTGCGATTTAATGAAAGGCCGAAAAAGCGGAGCCTGCTAAAAGGGGAGACAAATGACCGGCGCGGGGTAAGCACTTTGCTCGCCTATTCCCGTTCCGCCTACTTATCTAATAACTGCGGGCTCCGTTTATCGAACTCATTCTACCATTTCCACCAACGAACGTTCAGCTGTAGGGCTCAGCTAACTCCATGCCTCAGTTACTGACACAAAAATGATCCTTGAATTATGTGAGAGGGTTTCGGACGGGGTGGGGACTTCGATGTTTCCTGTGCATAGTTAATACACATTTGATTCGCTTTTTATTCTTTTGACGACTATTCTGCTCGCAAAATGTGCCTCGCCGTATAGGCCACCTTCAGAATAAACCTTACGCCGAGCATGAAGTAAACTTGTTTTAAGTTGTACAAAACTCAGTTATAATAATTATACTTGTTTTAAGTTTTACAAAGCTCAATTAAAGCAAATAATGTTGGCTCAAACGTTATTCAATCTACACGGGAAAAATGGTTTTGTTACTGCAACAAAATTAGGGACAACAGATAAAATTTTTGTTGCTGCAACAAAAAATTTTGCTGCAGCAACCAAACGTTTTGTTGACAGATATAAACATTTTGTTGTAACAAAATGTTTTGGTTATCCCTATTTTAACAAATGATTTTGTTAGTTCAACAAAACCTTTTTTTCCCGTGTAGGTTTTATTGTACGTGTAGCCGAATCATTCTTCTTTTGAAAAAGTCTCGGTGAGCACCGATCCTAGAAGGCTAGTTAAAATGGAGCGAGCTAAAAATCAACCGGAATTAAGGTAAACCATTGCGGTCCAGTTGTGGCATTGAAAAACACCCTGAGAGTGCGACTAGATCGCAATCACCGCTTAATTTGGATTCAAAAAGTTGGAAATACAAGTGAAAAAGGAGGAAAAAAATGGAAAGATGAAATGGAATGACGCGGCGTTAGGAGAGGAGCGTGGCCCGTCCTGTTTACTTTTCTTATTGTACCCATTTGCAAGCCTTTCACAAGATGTTTAGGTTCCCGTTGTCGTGTTTACCTTAAATACTAAAGAAACTCGTTCGGTGATTATTTTGACAAGCATATAAATCAAGTCCAGCGTCTTTTGCTGTAGCCGTTTGTGAAATCGATTTTTCAATCAATATGAATTTGCTTCGAAGTCTTCTTGAATTTGAGAGGCATATGTGAAGTAAAATCTTAGTCACTTGCTTAAAGTGCAAGGAATCCGCGTGAGTCATCAAAAAAGATTTTAATGTTGCACAATATCGTAACGTAACGAGAAGTAGACGAATCTTTTGATGTGATGAAGGATCGGAAATGACTGTGACATAGTTCATTAACGATTCCCTTTGGAAATCATTATCCTCCTCTCACCTTCAATTCAGAGAGTGACGCACATAGCAAATTCAGTTAAAGGGGTGGTATTTTACAGTTAGTACTCAATTCCGGTTTAGAGATAGGCACTATTAGTCCAAAAGGTTTTGTCCGGTTCTGGTCGCGCAACAAGGCGGTGGTCAATGTATTTGTCCGTAAGGCGGAGCCTTTCTACGCGACCAGAACCGGAAAATACGTTTTGGACTGATAGTACCTCACCACACCAGCGAATAAGATCGAAGCTCCACAATCATTTTAAAGGATCTCACCGTACCTCTAAAATAAAATTGAAAAGTACGCATACATGGGAAAGGAGAGCAACGGGGGTTTGCGTTGGAGTGGAGAGTATGAAAAAGGTATCAGGAAAACTCTGTCCATAAGGCGTGTGATCAGAAACATCAATACGAGAGGCGTAAAATATTGCGTGCAGGCCGGTTGGAGAGTTGGAAGAGGAGGGGGAGGAGGGTAGACTCGCGATGTGGGTGGAAAGATGGTCTAACTGGTGAGTAAACGCGTACAACGCACGTTCCGCCGCCTTCCAGACCGCCAGCCCTATTTCACGTGAAACATTATTGTCGTATAACAGCCGGTATACACTAACAAACGAGACCAACGGAGTGACGACGCCGCGTTTAGCAAACAGTATTTTATAGCTTGTCAGAACTTGGGAAGCATGAATGAGGAGAATTTTTCGTTGTTTGGAAAATATGTCTTTGTCGAAGTATACTTGGGGAGCGTCCGCAAATTGGGTGTTTTGGTAGTCAATCAAGTCTCGATATAACGATTATCGATAGTACGCCATACTCGATGGAAGGTAATAACAATTTCCCTTCGGCTCCGGTGGTGTCCCCTAAGAAACAACGTATAAGGATCCCCGATAGCACCGGTACTTAATCGTCGATAGTGTTTAGCTTTTCCTCGGTCCCTTGGATTATGTACTATCGAGACTGTAGTTGTTTGAAAATCTAAGAGGCAGTCTGCTCGCACAATGTATACCGATTTGTGTTCAGAAAGTACTTAAGAGCTTTGCCTCAAAGAAATCAGTACATTTTTTGACTGAAAAGAAATATAGCGGCCAGTTTCGGATGGATTAAATCTCTGCTTTAGGTGAAGTTGCGACGGCATTTTTATTCAAATATCACAAATTAAGTCGAGATTTTTGTTGTTGAATAAACAACTGCGGTCACAATAACAGGTCATTGGTATGAATCAAGGTCAGGAAGCTACCCCTGCGGAAGGGTTTGATCGGAGTCTGATCAGTGCCTGATCAGAATCTGGTCAGATTCTTATCAGGACCAAAATGGTTTAATGCATGTTGATATCGTAAGATATTTTTATCTAAGTTAAACCGATTTTTTTGAGATGGTTGCAATATTTGCGGTTCTCAAAGGGACCAGCAAAAATCGTGTAAACGTTTGGAAACAGAAACAGACTCAGTGTTTTCTGTCTTACCCATGGAAGAGAAAGAAAAAGAGGCCGCACTCGTTTGCGTAGCGTTTCCGAACTCACCCCTGTGAGGAAGAGTTAACTTTTGCGTCAATCGCATCATGTCAATCATAGAACAAGGGTCGATTACTGTACATACAATGAGGACAAACGCTTTTATTCAGTGAGTAGATAAGAGGGTCTCTATGAAGTAGGCTTCCTTAGTGGCAGGGAGAGCCAATAGTCCATCAAGGTGGGGGGGACGCTATGAAAGGGAAGATCTCCCTTTGTTGAAAAAGTGTGAAATGATAATCTCAGTATACCACCTAATAAAACGAAGCACTTTAACGGGCAGCGCTGTATAGAAGGAGAGGGACTATGCGGGCGGATGAGTAAATAACACCGGGAAGTGAGAACGTGTGAAAATTTTCACCTGTTTCACTCCTATTGGTCCAGGTGAGGCTTGCTGAAAGGTGGGGCTGCCAGGAGTGGGGGAGGGGGTGGCGCATAAGCCTGCCTATGTTTTGGGATTTGAAAACTCTTTAGTCTGTTGGCGCGCCAGGGATGTTGGGAGTCGTGGAAACGGATTTGTGGTTCTGTGAGTTGTTTGTGTGCATGGTGCGAAATGATTGTTGAACATGGCTTCGGAAGAGAAGACGAGTGAGGAGCGACACAGCGCTACGCTGCTCATGTGCCGGAGTAGATTTAGTATCGATAGTATTTTAGGAAGGTAAGTTTCCATCTTTTTAGTTGTACTACCAAGGAAACCCTCTTATTTTAAATTGTAGGAGTAGATAGTCACGCGATGAACCAAGTCCATACTCGAAATAGGACAGTTCTTTTCACGAAAAAGTTTCTTTTTTAATTTTTTTTTCCAGAATTCTATTCAGCGCCGGAAATTTTTCCTTAATGTTTCCGCAGACTTCAGAGTTCATCCATTTTTCTTGAGATGAGTCTGGAGAAAATCTTTGTATTGAAATTTATTATGGAAAATATCAAATAAGTGAAAGTAATTTATGAGAGAAATGGTCCCTTATACCTCGCTGTTTTTGGAGTTGAGCTTTCTATAATTAGTTTAATAAACTAAAAAACTGGTGGTAATATAAATAATAAAAAATCATTAATAGAATAAATATGGATACACCCTCTGATAAAACTCTTTTGAACTGACCCAAGTATTTTGTATTATCTTCTGGTTGTAGACGCATTTACGCTTTCGGATCGGGTAACAGATTTTTAACGCAACCTTAATTAATATGCAATATCCTTTCTCATTTTCTTTCTCAAGTTGTTTTCAAGTTAATGATATCGCAATATCTTCTTACAAGTAAGATTTTGAAACGAATCCTGCTTATAATAACTGCGTCATTTTACTTAAAGCAAAGGCACTCTAATCAATTATTCTTTTAGCTTTTTTAAGATTAAATAGCAATTCAACGAAATATTTATTGCTCCAACTTGGAATTAACAAGTGAAGTGAAAGATTTACATCTGAGACTCTGTAAATAGGCTTATTCACGGATCCCAAAGATTTTCAATGTGCTCGTCGTATACGTCATAATTTTCTTTGCATTAATTTTTTTAATGCGGTTGCTTAAAATATTGTTTCTATCCACCGTCATCTTTCGTATTCAAAACGGTCCGAAACCATTAGGCTGATGTAGGCCACCCGTTCACAGGCGCGCGTTGTGGATTGCCTACCTAGAACAGTCGACTTTGATTTCTTTTTAGAAAGGATGTCAACAAAGCTTCAGTTTCGGTGGTTTCCGGGTCAGCATCCGAGAGCGGGTCATCTGGACCAGCCCAGGACAGCGACAGTGAAGCTGACAAGGGCGATGGAGATGCTGAAGCGGACGGTGAAGTCGAGACGGATTTGTCTCAACCTCCCGGATATGGCCGTCATTTCTCCGATCCTCAACCGTTGCCAAGCGATTGGCACACCTGGCCATCGTCTACCTCCGTAGGTGATACTTAAAATCAAATTTTTCGATTCTTCTGTTTTCCCGCCTCGCTTATTTCTTCCCACATTTTTTTTGCGAAAATCTCCGTGCTTTTCGACACCTATTTCTGCCCAGAAGAATTTCCTCAACATTTCTTACGCAATATAAAAGAAAAATAAGTCACAGTAATATAATAAATTAGCAACACTCTCAATCAGCCTAAAATGATTTTATGAGTCAAACAAATACTTCTCATTTTTCCAAGAACGTTACGCGTATTAGTAGATGAATCGTTGATTTTTAATCAGCGTTCAAGAGATTCCAAACCCAGAAACGGGTGATTTTTTTTTCTTTTGAAGATGCAATTAGTTTTGTCAGATTGTTTGCCCGTAGGATTTCTTAACACATATAAATTTGGACATTAACAGTTGGGGGAAAAATGCGTGAGGACAGATTGGCGAAGAGGCTCAAATTTTCATTTTGAAGGTTGAGGCTTTTTTCGGTTTCTCAATTATTACTTTTGAGGATCATGTTCTTGTGTTGGTAATTGTTTCAAGAAGTCTTAAAATTGGACCGCACACTAACAAAAATGATACATATGCGTTCTTGGTATCAAGGTAAAACGAGTGTGAAACGCCAGTTCGTTTCCAAGATAGACGAAACAGAAGTGCTCGCCGAAAGCTTCCAGTTATTTAAAATTCCATCTTGGTACCTATGTAAACTTAGCCTACTTGTAATACCGATCAAACTGAGCCTACTTGCCCAAAACTGGTTTAATTTTTTATTTTTTCAGTGTGGATAATGACGGTTTTTAATGTTTCATCAGTTTCCGCGGACTGCAGTGTTAGGCGGAGAAGTGCGAGAGCATGATGGAGCCGATTCGGAATCGGGGGATCGGCCGAAATGCGTGCGCCCGACGCCGCTGTCCGCTCTGTCCGGCTTGACCACCTTGTCAGCTTTCCGGGGCATCCCCATTCTTCCGGACTTGTCAGCGCTGACCACCTTAGGAGTGTTTCCAGGACTGAGCGCGCTGTCCAGTTTGTACAACTTATCCGTGCTGTCCTCATCCACAGATCCTTGTAAGTCGGAAAGGATGACGAAAATATTCCCGCTTTTATAAGAACGAAATATGTCTTCGCTCGCGAATCCAGTGAGAAGTATCAAAATGTCGTCGATATCGAAAAGCCATCGATTTAACTGATCGATTCAAAGTGATATTGTCCCCCAAATCGACGAGTTATCGATCTCGTCGAAAAATCGTCGATTAAGGAGACAAAATCACGTTGAATCGATCAGTTAGATCCATCGCTTTTCGATACCGACGTCATTTCGACAAAGCATTTCTCACGGGGAACTCCCATTCGAAATTTATTGGCTCTTCTGGACATGCGTTGAAGTCTCCCCAATGCGTGCTTAGCGCGCGAATGGAACTAACCTCTTGAAAATTCACGCATATAACGCTAAAAATAGCCTTGTAAAAACAATACGTTGGAATATTATAAAGAATCATTAGGAATGACGATATTTTTACCAACCGTGTAAAGAAAAATCTCTAATTTTTCAGCCAATTCTGGTGGAGTTCTGTCATCGCCTCAGCCGCCCACATCTCCCGCTCCACCGCCACCCTCAAATAGTCTATCGGACTCATCTACGCAACATCCCGCCCTCTTCTACAGCTGGCCTACTCCTGTCTCTCTACTTAGTCTACCAGGTGGGCGAAATAGACGTAAACCGATCGATTACATTACTTTTATGGGCGTAACCGAGGAAGCAACAGCTGTTGCTCCACAAAAAATATGCAAACGCTCATAAAACCGCGAGCAATAATGGATACATCGCCTGCAATCGCTGAAAAATCACCTGCGAACTTTCGCAATCATTGTAATTTTGCGCTCGGTGTAGTCGTTGAATGTTAATGGCCCCGCGGGCGCAAGCTCGTTCCAGTTCTAAAAGTAAGAATCACCCATTACCGCAGCGAGTGAATAATGAAGTTGTGCTTAGATCTGGTTTCGGTTTAAAAATGAGACTGGATTTGATCAAAGATAAAAAAAGTTACAACTATTTGAACCATTTTTCTAATTATTGTTGCTCATGAGCCCTTTCAAAGAACGCATTTGAAAACGCAAAAATATTTGGCTGGCAAAATCGTAATATGGGCTTTGCATTGATTAAAAACGTTCATTCATTGATTACATCCTTTTTTTCTTCCTTAAAATTTAAAGATTTTTCGCTGTTTTTGATATACAATAAATTATTAGTTATCAGTTAATGTAAATATTTGAAATAAATAAAAAAATGAGTTAATATTTTGAGGAGCACCGAATTTTGAATAGGTTTGAACCCACTCATTTTGCAAAATATTGTTACAGTCCCGAGACCAGGAAGACGGTGCAGAAGAGCGGGCACGGACAGGAAACCCCGGCAGGCTTACAGCGCTCGTCAGCTGGAGCGGCTGGAAGCAGAATTCATTGCAAGTTTCTATTCCGCCACAAGCCGCATTCTCGTCACACCAGCATTTGAACCGTTCAGGATTGTACTTTCTACCTCTTTTGTTCCACCCTGGTTAAATATTTGATTGCATTATTAAGATTTAAGACATACAACTGCAGGTTTGGTTTGGTGCATAGTAGATATCTCGCTCCGCTCGGCTGGGACACGAAAGGTAGAATACAAGAGGTAGAAAATGCAACCCTTGAAATTTACAGTGTGCTATAATTCTGTTGTTGTTGTTTGTAGAAAGATAAATACCTGACCGTGAATAAGCGATTGGAATTATCCCGCGACCTTGGACTGACTGAGGTGCAAATCAAGACGTGGTTCCAAAACCGACGGACAAAATCGAAAAAACAGACGAATTCGCAGAAAATGGCACGCTGCGAAACGTTCCCGTCCACGGCCGCCGCCGCCGCAGCCGCCGCCGCAGCGGCGTTCTACGCTTCTCTGCCGGTTTCGGCGACTTCTCACAAAGTAAGTCTCTGTACCTAGAGATGGTCATAAACTTGGATTTAAAATAAATCCGCGATTTTCGGCTTGAAATTCTGTTTAAAGCTATTCTTAGTATATTATGGTCAGCCATCGAAAAGACGTTGATCGATGCCTTTTTGACGTCGATAGGAGGTCTGTTTCGAAATCTCGTCGATTTATGGGGCAAAAACAAAGTCGAATCGACTCAAAAAATCAACGGGATTTCGATATCGACGTCATTGCAACGATTGACGTCTTTTCAATAGCCCGTTTCTTATTTTGATTTTCAATTCTTACTGCGATTAACAATTCTCATTTAGGCTGATTTTTTTTACTCAAAATAAAGTAATAGGGGATTTTGCTTGTGAATTAACTAACATATATGCCGTAGATCGAGAACAGCCCATCGGGAAAAATTCAATCGAAGGCAACTTTTTGCCGGATAGTAGCGTTAATGCTACCGGATTTTACTCCGTTCCCTATAATTTATGTGATTGCCAATTGTTCCTTGTGTATACTTGATACAATGATCCCTCCGCTTTTTCAGAATGTTTTGACCCCCTCACTACACAGCCCCTACTATGGTGGCTTAATGACACGCCCGCCGGTGGGAGATGTCTCAACAGCCACCACTTCAGCGGATAAGTTTTCCGTCAGTTTCTCTAATAGTTCAACGCAAGATCAGATCGATCGACGGTAAAATTTTAGAGAGCTACGGGAAGTTTGGGTACCTTGTGCTGGATTTTGGACCTGGAGGTCCAGAAGCGTGTGGTCAACCTCATTTTATTCTTGCTTCGTGTTTTGAATTACGTCCAGGAATTCTGAGAAGTGTATTATTTTGTTCGAAGGTCAAGAACAAAAAACCTGTTAAAGAACTAGTCTAAGCGGGGAAATTTATCAAACTTTTAACAATCAATGTTACCATTTGATTTTCACGTCAAAAAATGCTTGATGAGAACCTTTTCAAGTCTGCCTCCTTTCGTTCAAGTGTTTAAAAGTTTTGCTCTTATTTTACTTATTTTCTATTAACTCCACAAGGGCATTGTGTAAAGTATTTTAGACAGTAATGTTTAATATTAAATAAATATGGACAGATTGTTTTGGGGAGGCACTTTGTCGTTAGTAATTTCTCATTTTTGTTTGCAGATAATTTAATTTGTTAATTGTTTTATTTTGGTAGTTTAAAGGTGCAAAGCGTGATTGGTGGAAATGTATGCTGATTTTTGTAAGTTGTCGCTTTAACGGTGTACGAGGAACCGTTTTTCGTTTAGACTTTATAATTAGATCGAGACATATCGAATCTGTGTTGGTGTCGCCCATAATTTCACAGGGTAAATTTGGATTATCTCGTGTATTTTCATGCAGCTTTATGCATGTAAGGCTGAAGTCCAACAATGAAACAAAACAGTGTCGACTTAGCATCATTGAACCGGTCGTGAGAATAGATGCGCAACTTTCAGTAAGGGGCGATGCAGCAATACGCTGTTGAGTACATGCTGATGTGTGATGAAGGACGTCCTGTTTGAAAGAAAATTGATCCTTACCGCAGTTCAGAAAAATGAACGGAACTGATTTTTAACTGACCAAAATTAAGAGAACCGGAATCGAAATTAAGCTTCGATTCAACGGAGCTTTTCTATACACTGTAAACAGCTTCCACTCTCATTTAGAGATCTACTAAATCTTCGAAACTAAGATTTAGCCATCACGTATTCAGAGCCTAAGATTCTTATGTGAGGAGAAGGATTTTTTTCCCCATGTCAGATTATTGAGTATTATTATTTTTTTGTTTGTGAGAGTTATTCGAAATGATTGTTGCGTCGATAAAATTTCGATCAAGTTTTTTTTTTTTTTTTTTTTTTTTTTTATTTTTGTGTAAGGGGTTCCCCTTTTTTTTTGTTTGTTTTTTTTTTTTTTTTTTATATTTCCG
>Ga0058701_10004318_pt1 | contig 11504 bp, 9 predicted proteins | sample AgamicOrMae_FD_97039 | JGI IMG/M metagenome (GOLD analysis project Ga0058701, IMG submission 97039) | Agave microbial communities from Guanajuato, Mexico - Or.Ma.e | ecosystem: Host-associated > Plants > Phyllosphere > Phylloplane/Leaf | place: Guanajuato, Mexico | collected 2012-06-04 | reverse complement strand
TGAATTGCGGTAATGTTCACTTCATCAAAGACGGTAATCGAAACAAAAGATGTAATTGACTACAACAGACAACATCAATCCCATCAATGTTTATGAATAAATACGCGAGGAAAAATAAATCAAAAAAGGGCTTTAATCAGAGAGTTTAATAGTCTTTGTTGGTTATCATTATATCGTGCAACCTCCAGCTTCATTATCGGTGAATTAATTTTTGTTTAACAACTAAACCTACCATTAATGCCACCTCAATTGCATTCCAATATTGGATTAGAAAAAAAAAGGGGGAAAAAAACAAACAAAAAAAAAGCTCTGAAAATTTCCGAACCTTTTACCTCTATTTTGAGTGCGCAGATTTAACAACACGATATCAAATTAAAGGTTTCATTTGAAATACCTGATATTAATTTTCCGGTGAAAAACGAAGATTTTAATCATTATCAGATTTTTGCGATTGAGTTGAAAATCCTTTCACGTTTGAGAAAAGAAAAGATTTCATATACTGCATAAAACGAGACGTAAGAAAATGTCCGGTTAAATATCAGCAATTAACAAGACAACACGAATATACTACACCGATTTGACGCGACTTGAACGAACTACCTCGACGGTGCACAGTATCACGGGTGAAAAATTCATCTACAGGTCCTGATCATCAGATTTAATTAAGTATTTAACCCAAAGCTACAGGCAATGTTATCAAAGTGAGTAGGAAATTAGTTGTCACGTGACAACTAGCGGAGCCAATCACGAGCTTAGTCGACTCTCCACGACAAAGTCCCTACATCGATTGGTTCGAATTTTCACTCAAAAACAATTTGTAAAACCTAATTATCACGATACATTCTGAATCCAGTTGAGACCATTTCGGACAACAGCCAAACTGACTCGCTGGAGAAAGCTTGATATTAAATGATACTCCGGGAGTATTTTTCGCGGATTTAACTCCTCTTGTCTCTTCTTGATGGGCAACGGAGAAGAACTTCCGGAGGGAGGATCTGAGGGGGAGTCATCGCGGACCCAAAGGTTGCTTTCGCACACGATTTTCGTTGTCAGGCTCAACAACCATTGCAAAATCTGCAAACAGAAACGACATGTTATTGCGATAGGAACACTCCGAACACATTTCAAATTTCCCTTTTTTAATCGAGCTTCAAGGACCAAATATACGATTTTCCTGCAACTGATTTCAACAACACTGAATATAGCAGGAGTTCCTAGGCAGGATTTTTAACCTAGAGAAAGCTCGTCCACCAGTTCCAAGAGTAGTAGGGTATGCTTCCCCCCTGGAATTTGTACCTTTGGAATTTGTTGTAATTTTAGGATTTCTAAACCTTCGTGTGTTAGGGAATCATTAATATTTTCTCCCGGGGAAGACTAACGGAGCGATACAATATCATCGAGTAAAGAAAAAGGCTCATTCGATTAAAAAAATTAACTTTCATGAAAAAGCCGATAAGGCACGCTCACAGATGAGTCATGCTCACCTCAGTGTTGGGAGGCGACTTCTTGTTGGGCTCCAGTCGCAGCCACCCGCTTGGCGCCCACAAGAAAAGTTGACAGATAGTTGCCGCTAATTCCGCACTCAGTCTCTGCACAGTACAAACACACAAGTGAAACTAACCAATTTCACACTCTCCATTCCCTTGGTTGCATTTTCTGCCTCTTCGATTGAAACGTTCGTCTCCAGACCGGGGCTCACGGCAAAGACACCTAACCTGACCTATGTTCGCCTTGCCTATGGCTACTTTTTGGACCGATCTTTTTTTGTTATGGGATTTTTATTTAGACGATTAGATCTGATTAAGGGAAATTAAAAATGGTTAGAGCCGGTGTCTGTTGCTCAATTTGTCACTTTTAAACGGACCGGAGGAGGGGGCAGTTCGCGGCCGGGAGGTTGGAGGGGAAGGTGAATTTTTCATATTCCACTTTATGAAGCGATAAATCGACGAAATGAGCAACCGACGACGGTAAACATCATTTTTAGTTCCCCCTAAACAATTCCAACTATCAAACGTTAAAAATTCCACAAAAAAAAATTGGCCCAAAATTAAAAAAAAAGCAAGGGGTACCCCTAGTTTTTTTTTCCAATTTTTTGGTCCGAAATTTTTAGTTAAGATTTTTACGTTTTGACGGTTGGATCTAATAGCGGGAAACTAAAAATGGTTAGAACCGATGTCTGTTGCTCAATTTGTCGATTTCAAATGGACCCAACGGCAGTTCGTGGTCAGGAGGATGGAGTCCTTTTCCCTCAAAGTTGCTGATACAGATTCCACACGCAAAAAGAAATTTTCCGATTCACCTCTGACGACATGAATTTTCTCGACTAGTTTCAAAATTTCTTTTACTTAGCAAGCTGCCTGTGGCATCCTGCAAGAGCGCGCATAGGCAACACGCACAGCACAGGAGTGCACAAATTGCCTATCGCCGGATTGGTGGGCGCTCCGTACCGCTCCGCCATGAAACTCTAAATTTCGCAACTCCCTGTGATTCCCCAAAAAGTCAATTTCAGGCGCGTCAAAGGGTTAAAGGACGCCTCGACCTTACCTGCGATGGATTCCTAAGCAAGAGCTCTCTGATGAGTTGGGCAATAACGGGCGGAGTGGCTTCGGACAGCGAAGGGAGTTCCTCGTCCTTATAGGACGTCGTTTTCAGGCCAAACGACGATCCTTCCTCGTAGAAAGGGTTCTTCGACCCGAATAACTGGTAAGCTATCGTTCCCACTGCCCAAACGTCCGCCTTGGAATAATTGATGGTGGTGAACCGTCCTGGCGTCGCACACGCCACCTGATAGTCATTTCACAAACGGTTTTAAGTAGTACTAACTCCCATGATAGATGTTCGACGCTGGGCAGTTTGCGTCAGGGTTCTGGAGGAGCTGGAGCAGGAGGACTCACCTCAGGCGCCATGAGCGCAGTGTTGCCACCTCGGTCGACTTCATGCGTCGGGTAGGGCATGTTTAGGCCGTATTCCCGGTCTGCCAGGCAGCACCCAAAATCGGTCAATACTAAGGACGGACAGATTTCGTCTCCTTCTGATAAGTCGAGAAGGATGTTGTCCGCTTTTAAGTCTCTGTCGAGAAGGAAAAGCTGTTTTAGTAAAACCATTCGGAGGCGTCTTTTTGTGACGCATTTGTTTATTTCAATTTTCTTGCAGGGGGGGTCAATATTCCCAGCAATAAGTGCCCAGAGAAAGCTTAAAAAAAATTAAAAGAAAAACCTAATTGCCACTTAAATGTTCCTATCCATGAGTGTATGCTCGTTGGAGCAATTTAGTACAATAAAAAAAATTAAGATGCCATTTTTCAAAAGAAATATAACAACGCTAAATTGTTTCAATCTTTAATTTTCAAAAAAATTGCCAAAAAAATGCAAAATGTGATTTGGAGCTGGCAATATTCTCTTCTTAAATCGAGGTTAAAAAAGTGAATTATTGGGAGATTTCAGTCGTTGGGTGAATACATCAAGGCATTGGGTCAAGAACAGCTTATAACAATAAAACGGGTAAATAAAAAAAAATTAAAAACTTGATTCCGAGATGCATGGGTTGCACAGTGCAGCAGTAATTTGAAAAGATATCATCCTACTATAAGGACAGGTTCAAAAGAAAAGAAGCGCGATTTTTGAAGGCGAGAGTAGTAACTGACGAGGTAAGCTTGTTGTTTCGCAACACGGTGACCTTTTCCAAAAACACGGATTTTGATTAGTTACCTGTGCGCTATGCCGTGACTGTTCATATGAACAACCGCTTCCAACAGCTGGGCAAGCAGCATCGTTGCGATCTGGGGACTTGGATTCTTATTACTTAAATAATCCTTTAAGCTCGAATCGTACCTGAAAAGAACGAACATCCAGAAGAACTTAGCCCTAATCTCAGCTGATTCAACCTCCTCTTTCAGTCGTTTAATAAGAATTGAAAACCGCAATGGTAGCGTTAACCTTCAATCAAGTTAACTAACGTTGGGTAAACCTAGATTATGTAAACCTAAGGTCAAACTACGTTAGGTAACGTGCCTTGAGTCCTCGCTTCACCTCAGATGTTATTGAGCCTGGAGCTGCCTAAGAAGTGTAAGCCATGAGATATGGCGACCGTTACGTTAGGTTAACTTAGGGCAAGCGCATACGCTCGGTATGAAGACGAAAGGTGGAACGCACGAGGTAGAAAATTCAACCTTTATATATATATAGCTGACCTAATTCAACCTTTATTCAACCTTCCTAAAATACAACCTTTATATATATAGCTAACTCACAGCACACTTTCCTTCATTTTGACAAGTTTTAGTCCTCTAGGCGAATGTAAACTCACCTCTTCATGACCAGAAATAGACTCATGTTCCTGCCATCACCATGAGGGTTTATGCGGGCGGGCAATGCGTTCGGATAAGCAGCCAAAGAATCCGGTAAACATGGCATAGCGTCCGCGAAAGAACAGTACATTTTGACGATATTTGGGTGCGGTGGTAACGGCTGCCTCCTGGCGGCCGCGCTGGAAAACAAAAGACGATTTCAGATTTAACAACTTAAAGGAATTCAAACTGAACGATTTGCGCCCAGATATGCTTAAAAATCCGATATAAAAACATCAAAAAGTGTGCTTAAAGGTGCCACGAGATATGTTAACTTAAAATAGGAGAATAAGTTTATGACAAGAACATTTGTGCTTGGCTTTTTGTTGCGGCACCTTCAAGAGACGGGCGCTTTTTTTCTTGCAAGGTTTCAACTTACTCGGCCTGCCAGCAACTCAGCATATCCTTGGAGGCGTCGTCCCACAAGGCAGGAACTCCTTCTCGGTACATGGCACGTAGAATCGACAAGGCGTTCGACTCGATGTAGTAATTGAACATTATCTTCATGGCAAACGGATAATCTTCAGCGACGGGGTGGCTCGATACTTTCGGCACTTCACCTGCAAATGGCAATTTTTTAGAATCAGTAAAATCGAAAGCATTGACGATTAACATCGTCTGATATTCCTCTGGCCTTGCCTAAAAAAAAGCGTGATTCAACCCCAATTTTTGGCGCTTTTTTATTTGATCTAAAAAAATCTTTAAAAATGTGATTGAGACTTAAGTTCCAGACTAGTGGGGGTATAATGCTGGGATATTTCGTATTACGCTTGAACCTTGCAAACAAGGTTTGGAAACGGCCATGTGAGGCCTCCTGATAATAGACGATGTAATATACTAGCTCAGTGTTGCTAGATTTCGCGGTTCTGCCAAATTTGAGCGCGATTAAAAAGAGGAATGATACCGTTGACTCTTCATGTCGGTATGTTTTAAATAGCTGTAAAGCTGAGCCTTCTGAACAGTTTAACGTTAGTTTATCTCAACTGGTTAAAAAGTCGAAGTATTTAAATTCGACGGTATCGCGAAATGAGGCAACACTGCACTCACTGTCTCTCAGCCTGGCGGCGTAGACTGCGGCGTTGCAACCACGTCCGATGTTGGGGCCTAGTTCGAAGTGGTCCAGAGTGAGCTGCTCTCCTGACTGGTGTAAATCCAGCAACTCTTTCTCCTCGTCGTCGAAACTCCATTCCATCCGAGACACCGCCTCCTGTAACACAAAATATTCCCGTTTAGAAGAACAAAATAAAAATGCAGGTTTTGTTGACGCGTATCCGCTGGATTCGTGCCAAGTGGCTTTAAGCCCACAAAACCAAACGTCGTCGTTGCATCATGAACAGAAATTAATTCATTTCAAACTATCGACGACATTCCAGATTTGGCGAGACAGCTCGGTTTAAGTACATCCTGTGACAAGCCTTCTGAGCTGTCAGATTCTGAGTTCTAGTAAATTTTAACTGCGGTTAGCTAGAGAACAACTACGGATATTGGGTATGATCTCGATTGATCTTCAGATGAGCAATTCAATTACATGGTTATCTTTACCGGTTAAAATGTTAACCGCGTTGAGTAGTAACGGAGTCGTGAAATTTGACAAAACTGCGAGGCTAGCCTGAACTTACGGAAAGGAATTGGAGCATATACCTGCTTTTGCAGAAAAGGATATTTTATCAGCAGAAAGCTCTTCACTTAGTCATATTTATTTGCTACCATTTAATTGAACAATAAATTTTTCTTCTGTTATGGATTTTTTTCCCCTAATTATTTATATAACTATTTACCTTGTGAAAAAAAAAGAGATGTAGGTGATAAAATTGCAACACAGATTTTAGACATGAGCGTGGGTATTTAGTATAGACATAGAAAATATTGCAGGGTTCCTCTACAAGATGATCAAAATTTGTGAAATGGTTTGCATAAATGAGTGCTGTTTCTTACATAGGAGGTGAATATATTGGCAAAGTTGCTAGTGAATACTCTAATGCCACTTGAGCTGCCAAAAGCATCTTTGTAAGTTAAAGAAGAATAACTTTTCATTCCCAATACAGTTTTGGAAATCGAGACACACAAACAAAATTTCTGAAGGTGTCGTGACCAATAACACCACAGAAATCTCATCCAGCAGTAACACAGATCTTAGTATGACATGAGACTAGGGCTTAAGCCCTAGTCTCATGGTATGAGAGCTTTTACGGTAAATGGGAAATATAATGTACACTGCATAGTGGACATTCAAGATTGACAGAGGATACCGGGACAGCCTGTAGATAGTCACACAGCATGGATTTAAGAATCACTAAACCTAATACTTCTTTGAGCAGTCTGTCCCTGAAAACTGTCATCAAGGATCAATCAGTGACAGACACAGAAATTAGAGTTGCGACAAAAAATTTGACAGGCATGGAGTGCATTGAGTGACTGCTCTGGCTTACCCGTATTTCCCAACAAACTCCTTCTAACTCATCTTCTTTTGTCAAAATTCCTGATCCTGAAGCAAGGCTGACACCAACAAGGGCGAGGAAGGGCCTGGAGTCACCGAAAAGCAAACGTTTGGCAGCTTTGCGCCTGACATCGGCTGCTAGGGTATCCGAGAGCCTGTTGAGAACGTTGTCGATGAACAACCGCCTGACATTGCGCACGAAAGTAAATGGGTGGGTGTTTGAGGCAACTGCAGCTCCTTGGCGGAGAGTAGAGGCTTTCACGTCTTCCAACACGCTTAAACGAATATTTTTGCGGATTTGGTGACCAAACAGGTAGCGACCATTTTGCAGCAGTCTCACAGCAAATGCCCTAAGCGACATTTCACAATCTTGTGCCGCAAGGGCACACGGGGCGATGTAAGATACGTATAATGCAAATCTTTTCATTAACTCTTGCTATAAAGATAAATTTAGGTGGTGCAAACGATATAACACCATCGCACATCCGACATAGGTATTTCGTTGTTCTCGGACGGAACAACCATAGACAAACTATACTAGCTGTGTATACCAAAGAAAAACGTAAAGTCCTTCAAGGAGGACTTAGATAATCATTCAAATAAGGAAATAAATATTCCGAACTTTTTCAATAGCTCAAAAAATGCCAATAATTAGCAGAAAGAGAAAAAATATAATAATTAGAGTATATGTTTAGGTATGATAAGAGTTTCAGTCAGAACAGCTGACAGGAGATGTTAACAGCTGTGTTCTCAAGTTTCCTTTTTATAACAGCAATCAAACGTAAAGCAATCACGATAAAACAATTTTCGAAAATTTAGAAAGCAAATCAACGGTATATTAATAAAATCAACCGACTATAAATTATAATGATTCCTTATGTTGACCTGTATATTTTTCATATAAAACAGGAGGGAAAACACATGAGAGGGGAGGGGTGAGTGGGTGGGATTCCGATGTCCCTGACCGAATTACACTCGATTCAGCCAAAGGTCTCGATTCGGGTCGACGAGGCCACCGAGTTGAGCACCAAAATAAGCCAATCAGAAGCAGCGGCTGCAAACGTTCGAGTGATGCCGGAACTCAAGTTTGTCGCTGATTGGCCGCCTTAAGGCTCAACTCGGTGGCTCCGTCGACCCGAATCGAGACCTTTGGCTGAACTGGCTATATAAACAGGGACCTATCCGTGTTATAAACACAAATACTTGTCAAGCGTGGTTTTAATTATTTACGTTTGCGTTTTGATTATTTCTAACCTCTCAAATGGGTGGAATGGACTCTTTACTTTTTCTGAAAGTGTTGTGTGACCTTGAGAGGAAAAAGGTATGTGTAGTTATGGCTTTTGGGATGTGGTGGGTGAGCTTGAAAATATTTTGCCCTTTTGTTTTTATTTTTTAAAGTGAAAGTTATGTACGAGTACTCACGTAAAATGCGCTTCACATCTATGCTGATCATTTTATCCAGTATTACCGGTAACTTAGTGAGCCCGAAAATCGGCGTTCCTATTTCAAACGTCTTCATAACCTTGAGGGTGGAACTTGCATATTTCCTTTCTGGTTGTTGACCAATAACAAATATTTTTACGTCTCTTTAAATTTATCCACAACAGAATTGATTGTTGCTGCACCTTATATTTTCTAAGCTGTTTGGTTCGTGAGTCCATTTGATTTTATATTGGACTTTTATTTGATGTCTTGTTACAGATTGATACAGTTCCTGATGATGAGTTTATAAAGGAAGTGTCAGCTTCTGCAGAACTACCAAGTGGATCAGGAACAACTTTGAGCATAGTGAAAGTGTACATGGAGGAGAGGTATGGTGTTGGTGGCCCTATTGGATCTAGAAGATATGCCTGTCCCAAATGCTCATGCCTCTTCAAACACAAGAGCCATCTGCGTCAGCATCTGCGATTCCACTGTCACCATAAATGTCTTGGCTGTTCAGAGTGTTATGCCAATATTCGGAGTTCATTCAGCCAAGTATGCGGAGGAAAGCAAGAGCATCTCAAGACATTTCGTTGCTCAGTCTGCCCTACTTCTTTTTTAACAAAAGCTGGACTTACTGTTCATAAGGAATGTCATCTACTGCCTGAAGAGGTATTGCAATGTGGGTCTTGTTCAAAGCAGTTTGAAAGCAGCTTGGAGTTGAAAAAGCATCAAAAGACCCATAGGACTCCAAAGAAGGTAAAATGCTCAGTGTGTTTCAAGATATTCTCTTCTTATTCTAATCGAACAAGGCATGTGCGCCGCATGCACAGAAAAGTACCCCAGAATCATGCCATGGACCAGCCCAATGACAATGGAAGCAGCAATAGGGAATTGTCTAATGGACTTCCTGACGATGGAGAAGATGATGGTCATGATGGTGACTATGTGGAAGCCAGCAACCAAGAGTGTGCCTTGTGCGGTCAGTACTTTAAATATGGTAGCCTCAACCGATCCCATGCGTGCCCCAAGTTTCCTTCACCTGAAAGCCTCACTGAAGAAATGTTTGCAGGTCATTTTCAATGTCCAGCATGTTTTCAGTCTTACTCTAGTTATATTGCTTTGAAATTGCACTGGGGTGTCCACCTAGGAAATGAGCCCTTAACTTGTGCCAACTGTGATAAAACATATTCAAGCTTAAGGAGAATTGAAGAACATTTTGAACTTCATGGTAGGAATACCTGCAAAACATGTGGTGTGTTCTTCTTTAAAAAACTTGCTGTCATGTTGCACCATTGTGGTTATACCCAGCGATGTTTCACATGTGATCAGGTGTTTCCAACCCGTACTAGTTACGTAAGACACCTGCAGGTGCACCCAGCACCTAAGGAGGTGGTCTTCAAATGTTCAGAATGTAAGAGAACTTTTATGAAAGAATCGTATTTCCGTGCGCATCAAATAGAGCACACGGGAAAACAACCGTTTGAATGTTCCATGTGTCACCAAAAATTTTTGATGTTCGGGCCCTTCAAAAGACATGTCATAGGTCATTTTTCTAAAAAAGTTCTCACTTGCAGTACTTGTGATAGAGTTTTCCAGTCAGACAGGGCCTTTGAGCTCCACTGTGCTACACACGTGGAAAAGGTAGAGTTCCTTTCCTGTGAAGATTGTCACACCCAATTTGAGAGTGACTCTAGTTTGAAAGCCCATGAATGTCCTGTCAGAAAGAAAGCACAAAGCCATGATGTAAAAGAGGTCCTTAAGGTGTCAGGCTTTCAGTGTGAAGAGTGTAGTATGGTGTTTCGTAAGCAGTACCAACTGTTGATACACCTGCGCGACCAGCATGGCCAATCACCGCCATTCCTCCTCCACTGTGATCTCTGTTCAAGAGGCTACTACCACAAGCTTCACCTTCAGGCGCACAGGGCGTTCTGCGAGAAGCGCAACGACGAAGAGAGAAAAGAGGCCTTGGAGAGGCTGCAACTGGAGAAGCAGACCAAGCTCGGCGGAAGGCAGTTCCAGTGCCCGCACTGTGGGAAGAAGTACTTCACGCACAAGTCCCTGGATGAGCACATGTTCATCCATGGCGATCCGTCTGAGTGTCCACACCAGTGTCCCACATGCGGGGTGGGCTTTGCCCGAGAGCACAACTTCAAGCTCCACATAGAGAAGTGCAACAGTGATAAGGCCGCTTTGAGGTGCAAGGAGTGCGGCGCGCTGTTCCTCACCGAGAGGCGGCTCCTGCGTCATGTTAAGATTCATGGAAACGAATGGGAGTGTGAACTGTGCCATGATAAGTTCATGACGAAGCGTGGCTTCGACAAGCACCTGACTCTTTGCACGCCGGAAAATGCTCAGTATAAAATTTTCCGCAAACCCACGAAAATCCCGCCGTTGTACACCTGTCCCATCTGTGAGCGGACCTACAAACTCAAGCCTCGCTTTGAGGCACACGTCGCCGCCCATCAAGAGAACCCGCCCTTCCAGTGTCCGACCTGTTTTCACTCATTTAGGACTTCCACTCGTCTCAGAAGGCACGCGTGTAGTTATAAATTCAAGTCCGAGTCTGAGGGGGAAGAAATTCTTCCCGATTGACCACTAGACAAGCTAAACAATTTATTAATGTTCCCGTGCAGTCGCCGAAGGCGATTTTCTTTATATTTTATTATTATATGTTTGTTCTCTCCTGCGTGATGAGTTGCTCTTTTGTTCAAAAGGGTTTCAATTGTGGATTTAACTTTAATATTGAAAGCAAAAGCCAAATCTTATTGTATTGTGCAGAAAAGGCGTTTTTTTTGTTGTTTTTTTTAAAAAAAAAAAGATTATGAGACCCCCAGGTAGCACACCAGCGCTTTTTATGCGCATTTTGAATACCAAACTGCGCTTTTAATGCGCATGAAAAGCGCTGGTGTGCTACCAGGGCCTTTGATTGTATTTTACTGCACAAAATAAATAATACATTTTTTATAGTCGAATAAGTTTTTTTCTTACCACTGAAATCCTTGATAACACCTTCGCAGAAATTGTCTACTAAACTAACGATTTTTTTATTTTGTTTTATTTTTATTTCTTCAAAGGGCTCTTTTAATCAAATCAGTTAACTACCAACCTATAATCATGTAGGGATTGTTTGCTCTATGTAGAATGAAATTCACACATCTTTAAAGAACTTTTGTATTTTCGGTTAAATTTGATAAAAAAAATATTGATAGATAAAGCTAATCTTCATGGGAAGGTATTTTCTGATTAGACAAACCGAGCAATTCTGAAGCCCCAATCCAATCGCAAGGAAATTTGGTC
>Ga0058701_10004317_pt1 | contig 11508 bp, 4 predicted proteins | sample AgamicOrMae_FD_97039 | JGI IMG/M metagenome (GOLD analysis project Ga0058701, IMG submission 97039) | Agave microbial communities from Guanajuato, Mexico - Or.Ma.e | ecosystem: Host-associated > Plants > Phyllosphere > Phylloplane/Leaf | place: Guanajuato, Mexico | collected 2012-06-04 | reverse complement strand
CTAGACGAGGCCCTGGAGCGCCTGGACCAAAGTATCCGCTCAGCGAGGAAGTATAGAGAACGAAATGAACGCCTGCGGTCCACTCCGCTCGTTCTGGAGGCCGAGAAGCGAAGGACTCTAAGGTAACGTACGTTCTTAGTCTATGGGCGGAATTCCTGCGGTGGAGAGATCCGTAAGGCGTGATCGAATCGGACGGCAGGGAAAACAGACCGAAAATTCTTCATGTCGAGCCTAATCTTTCTCTCCATAACCCATAACAGCCCAAAGTATTTGAAGTGAAATTTTGTTCAAGAGAAATTTGAAGGATTTTTTTCCCATTAAAATGCGAAATTTCAAGCTTTGAAAAATGCCTAAATCAATAAATTTCAGGTTTCCAGAGGGGTGATATTTTTTAGATTGCAACAATACTGAACTGGAAAGATCTTCTAAAATATTTTTTCCTGTTTCCGAACGGCATCAGTAGTGGGTTAACAGGCTTGTATACACTAACAGACCCCACACACAAAAAATAATTTAAAAAGATATTTAAAAAAATAAAAGGCATTTATTTAAAACATACAAGAAAACAACAGTGACATGCATATATATTAGAGTCTCTTTATATAAGAAATGCATTTTTAGAGTTAAAAAAATTCTCCTCATTTATTACTAAAATTGGCAGTCGTTGAGAGAAAATATGATAAAAATCTTTTCCGCTTAAAGTTCTCCTAGCTTAAACGCAAGGAAAAAAGCTGTACAAAGTCCCATATTGTAGGCCAAAGATGCCTCTCTACAACAGAGCTCTTTAATTAAATTCTGAGCTGTTTCACGGATTGGAAAAATAATAACACAGCTGGGATTTTAATATAAGCGAATGATTTTATCGGTATCCTTCCCCAACATTTTGAGACCCTGTACAATCATCTTTTTACATGTCCTACAAGCTGAGAACGTTCCAGCGAAACGCATTTAAAACCTCAATTCCTTTTTAAGGGGCCCTTTAAAACAAGAAAGTTTTGGGTGAGGTATAGCGAATCAAAGAGGCGAAATTAAATTCAAGTGGTATTCAACGAGGATTGAACAGCTAATTGCAAGTACATATAAAGATCGAGTCTCAAACCGTAGTCAAGTCTTGATATAACGAATCTCGATAGAACGATATTGTCGATAACACGTGATGAAATTTTTCCTCGGATCCCTGCGATGTCCCGTAGGAAATAACGATTCTCGATAGTGGGTAGTACTCGAAAGAGCGTAATTTTTTCTCGGTCTCTTCGATTACGTATCAAGACTGTACTTTTTCCACAGGTACTCCACACTATAGATTTGAATCAGTGAAAATTCAATGATATACGACTTTCAGTCAATATAGCACCAACGAATTTTCTCAGTGGTGCCATATTGACTGAAAATCAGATCTCGGAGACTTTTACTGATTCAAATTGAGTGCAAAGAGCTCCTGTTTTTTTAGAGGGTTTCAAGGACTGTAAGCAGTATTTACACGGCAGCTGCGGTTTCATACCCACGATCTTATATCTAAACTTTGGTAAAACTCCCCTATCTCTCAAGGAAACGCAAGCGCCTCGACCAAGGTTATCTAGTCGTCCAAAATTGAGTTAAGCAAACAACTTGTGTTTAGTTAAAAATTAATTAGTTCCTAATTAGGCGCTTTTTCCTTGTTGAAAAGCGGCAAAACGCTTCATTGCTGGAAACAGGCGCAATTTTGAGCGCGGCTGGGTAAAACCAGCTTGGCGCTTAATTTGCGTGCGTAGGCACAAATGTTGTTAGGCAAGTGTGTAGCTCGTACATAAACTTTTAACAAGCTATAACAAGCCGCCTCGCAGGCCCCCTCACTAGCCAACGGGGAGACTTTTCGGCAGCGGCGGGCTGGCGCCACCCTATCACGTTGCGGAGCATCGCCTATTCAAGTAAACTTTCGCTGAGAAAGACACAATGCCAAACAGTCAGTGCGAGTTTACAAGTGTCATTGTTAGGCTACAACTTCACACTTTGACAGTTGGAATCGAATCGGGCGCAACAACTCGTTCGGATTAATCGGGCGTCGATTCTGCTTGAGAAAGGTCATCTCCACAGGAACCTAATTAAAGGTCGAAGTGCTGATTGCTGTCGACGGCACGCATACTTCCTAAAACTACACTGTAAATTTCCGGGGTGGAATTATTCACCTCATGTGTTTCATCTTACGTCCGTTAATTGTACGCTGACATGAGTGCAGCGGGGTGGGAAGCAATTAACCAAACATAGGTTAACTTAACATAACGTAGATTAACTTTACCTTACCTCGGTTAACTTAACCTAGGTTAACTCACACTAACCTAGTTTAACCTACGTCATAACTTCAAGTGACCTAGTTTAACTAAACCTAACTAGACCTAACCTAGGTTAAGTTTACTTTTCCTCATTAACTAATCGTTAATCCTCGTACTGTAATCAGGAAGAATCTCGGAGACGGTTTCCAACCTTTAAAACTGGAGAGAAGAGGATTTAAGCTTGGATAATTGCATAGTTGGTGAAGGGACTTTGCTTCACCGAACAGAGAATTTCTAATACAAAGGAGCTTTACAAAGGATGCCGACAGCTGGTTGGTTCCTGAGGTAGCACTTAAAACCGGTTCGTCTTCATTCCAGCCAACCAGTTTTTAGAAGGTTCAATACCGCCATGTACTTTTCGCTTGGATTTTAAAAGGCTGCTTTATTTGCTGCATTTCGTCGCCAAGCCGAGGGGAACGAGGCACACTGAGAAAGTAGGTTAGTAAAGTTTACTAAAAATTAGTAAAAATAACTTTTAAAAAAGCGACAGCCAAACTTGGCTAGTAAAAGCCAACAGGTTTGCTAGAAAAGGTTACCGAGTTTAGTAACGTTTATTGTCAAATCTGGCAACATTTACAAGGCGAGTTTGGCTTTTGCTTTTTTTTTACAAAGTTTTAGTAAACTTAACTAACGCAGTTTTTTTTCCGTGCATACAACCCACGATCGAAGCCTAACCTCACATGCCTGATGCAGCTTACTCGGCGGCAGTTATTTCCGACAAGTAAAGCGGCATATAAGACATGGCGCCAGTCACGAGGAGATACGACAAAGCTGGGCCAAGACTCCTAACTTAGGTTAAACTAACGCAGGTTAACGAAACCTAGCTTTAGCTACGTGGTGGAAGGACGTTCATCCTCAACATGAAATATCAGGTTGAACCAGGATGATACACAAGAGATAGAGGTAGAAAATGTGACTTAAAATTTACAGTGTGTCCTGTGTAGGCTTACGTTGCTTACAGTATGTCCATCCGCGTAAGAGTGGTTTTAAATTAATTTGCATAGGTTAACGTCACTTACCTTAATATGTAATGAGAAATTTCCCAATAGACGTTTTCCACGAAGAGCTGGCCGTACGCGAGTGCGAGTGTCTAATTTCATTAATTTTTCATGTACCGGTACGTGGTCTAGAAATGAAAAATCTGAGCTCACTAGACGTTGCAGCACGTTTTTGTAAACACAGCTAGACCAAATCCAAGTTTGTTAGTATCGTTACTATATCTCTCGTATTAGAAAATGTCACGGCGCCATGCCATAACCTCTATTGCATAATACCAGAGATACAGACAAAACTACGTTGCCTACAAAGTTGGATTAGGTCTAGATCTGTTCGCAAAATCGTGCTACAAGGTCTTGTGAGCTCACATTTTTTATTTCTAGACCAAGTATATGACAAATTAATGAAACTATACACTCGCTTCCAGCGTTGCCAGCTCTTTACGGAAAACACCTATTGGTTTTTTCGACTCTTCAATGACCAAGAAATCAAACAAAGAGGAAGTTTTCGCGACAGTCTCCAGTATTGATTCGCATCTCCTTCTCGTTGAGCAGCTAAGACTTTTGTCCTTGAGGCTGTATTCGCCCGTGACACCATCATTACATTCTGATTTATTTTCCTGCAGGTCGTCGGAAAAATACCTGATTGATGACGGGCCGTCACCTGATATCCGCACGACGAGTTCCATCACCGCAGACATTCAAGTTGATGCAGGGAACGTTCCAAAACCGAAGGTTCGATCCAGTCTTCCCCAACCGACCACCGATATTCTTCATATTTCGTCACCGGAAGACGGTAACACCGAAGATGTTTGTGGTTCACCAAATAATGTTACGACGTCTCTGACGGAGACTAAACAAGCGGAATCGATTAGTGATTCTCCAGAGAGCACTTCTGCGTCATTACATTGCGTGATAGTGACCAAAAATATAGCTGACGTGTCCCCGAAGATCGAAGAAAGCATAAAGTCGTCGGTAAACGATATTTCTTCCTCTTGCGAAAAATATTCTGAGAGTATTGCTGACTTGGAGCGAGAAACTGAAAATGATCCTTCAACTTGTGTGAGCGATATTCCGTCATCTTCTTCCGTAAAATATGGTGGAAGTATCGTTGAGTTACCATCAGAAACTCAAAAAGCCTCGTCGGTTTGTGACAGCGCTATTCCGTCATCTTATTCCGTAAAATGTGCTGGAAGTATAGCTGATATGTCATCGGAAACCGAAAAAGATACGTCGCCTTCTGTGAGCGCTATTCTGCTGTCTTCTTCTTCCTTCAAATATGTTGGAAGTATCACTGATGTATCATCGGAAATCGAAGAAGGCTCGTCGACTTGTGTGAGCGATATTCCGTCTTCTCCTTCCGTCAAATATGCCGGGAGTATCGCTGATTTATCATCGGAAATCGAAGAAGGCTCGTCGACTTGTGTGAGCGATAACCCGTCTTCTTCCCTCAAATATGCTAAAAGTATCGCTTACTTACCATCGGAAACCGAAGAAGGCTCGTCAGTTTGTGAAAGCGATATTTCGTCATCTTCTTGCGTAAAAGAGACAAGAAATATTGCTGTTTCATCGCCAGCAACCGAAGAGGTGTCGCTGTTGGCTGCAAGCACTCATTCTTCATCTCCTTGCACAAACAAGACTGAAACTGTGGGTTTCTCATACAAAGAAGAAGATGGCTCGCCCACTTTCGTAAGCGATATTTCGTCATCTTCTTGCTTAGAAGAGGCTGAAAATATAGCTCTTCCTTCACTGAAACCCGAAGAGAGTTCGTCATTTCCTGTAGCAGTAAAAGTAGCTCCTTCATCAATTTTCGAGAATAAACCTTTAAAACAACAACAGACTGCAAATGAATCCGAGAGGAGGGATGAAACACCGTCAATCTTGCCGACATGCTCACAAGAGGAGAACGTTTTGTCATCACCTGTTTTACTATCTGAAAGTGAAGTTTTCCCTGACATTCTGAAAGGAGATAAGCCCGAAGCTCTACTGAAAATTGCATTTCCAATTTCATCGTCTGAAACACCTAACGAAGACGCCTCGGTCGTAGATGCTGCATCTTCTGGAGAATGCGAAGAATCCAAACGTTTGGTAGAGTTGGACGACGACGAGGAAGTTCCTACATCTGATTTATTACAAGCTGAAATAATGCCTGTTATTACGACTAAAACTGAAGAGTCACATTGCATCAACCAAGAGCTTGATTCATTGCCTGACATCGAAGAGGTAGAAAATGATCCCTCTCTAAATGTCTCCTCTTCTTCTTCGTGTTCCACGGTAAACAGCCAATATCTCTCGGCGATTTCCGAAACATACGCTGAAGAGGAACCTTCAAATGAGAAAGTACCCCTGGGAATATCGACGGAAACTGAATCCGCTGATTTGATTAAGACTGACATATTATTTAGCAACGTTGTTGCGATTCCTGAGACAACTGAAGATGATACATCCGAAGATGATTATTCTATTACGGAAGTAATAGATTCCCAACTAAATAAAACGATGAATAGCGTGTCATCGTACAAGCGGACTGGAATCACAAAAACGAGATTGACCCTTGATTTAAAGTCAGATCCTTCTAGTATAGATCAAGCATTTGAGCAACTCCTACAAAGCATATCACGTCCAACTGAAGATATCGATAAAACGTTTTCCGATGTGTCTTCAGATCTACATAAACCCGTTCCGACAGGGCGAAACTATCAAAATGCACTTTCGGATCATTCAAATGCAAGATCACAATCTCCAGAAGATGCAGGGAAGCGTGTAGTTGAAAAGCTGGATTCTGATACGCTGCTCCGTGAAGTTTGCAAGCGTCACGTGCCTCAAAGTTCGCTCCATACCGAGAGGCAGGGTACTAAATATCCTGCAAGTAATTTAGAGCCGGTGAAGATCTTTTTCGACGTACTTAACAGTCAACAGGGGGACCTTGCTGGAGAAACAGCTGCGGGCTTTCCCTCCGACAGTTTCAAGGAAAGCCAAACAAACTTTGACCACGAGGTGGAGTCATTCATAAAAGACGATTCAGGTGCTGATGTCGATTGTGCGTCTGACAGTTCGTCCATATCAGTTTCGCCCAATCCCGATATAAGTTTCTTTAGAACAGAATCTGATTCCGCTTCTGAGGCTTGCAAGCGTGAAGAAACGAGGAAGGTTGATGAGGACTTGAAAAGAATGGATGAATTTGGGTTCGGAGAGCCGCTAATGGTGGTGACGGCACGCCAAGTGCGAACTTACGTCGACGACGCCGAACAGTTCCAGAAGCGACTAGAGAGAAAAAAGCGGCTGCTAAGGATTAACCCGGAGGGTCTGGAAGCCGGACCCGTCAAGGAACCTGACCATTGTCAGTTTAAACCGGTTGCGTGCCATCGCGAATCGAGTATTTGCAAACCTCTGAAACCTGAGCCAGTTCTCAGTCCATGTTCAGACGCTCCTCCAGGGCAATTTTTCAGGTCACTGGAAAGAAGAGCAGAGCGCCGATTGAGTACTTCCGACCACTCTTCAGAGTTCCCTTTGAATATGAGGGTACCTCATCGCCGGGCCTTCTGGGACAGCAAGATGGCGGAACCAAAGAGTGCGTCACCGAAGCGGCAGCCTTCGATAAAAGTGACAGGGATTGTGAAGAAGTGCAAGGAGACTTTGCAGACTTTATCGGGCTCTTCGGAGAGTTTGTCTATGGCAATAGACGAGGACGAGTTACCACGAAGTCATCGCAGGAAATTCCAAGAGGCAAAATGTTTTTTCCAGAATCTAGAAGGTAGAGCGAAGACTCCCGAGGCCCGGACTTCCGAGGCCCGGACTCCCGAGCCAGCCACACCTGAGGTTTGCGAGAAGCCCAGGAGCTATCCTGCGACGGTGGAAGAGAGGTTCAAAGTCACAGGGGTTTACCAGGATGTGTTGGGGGACGGAGCGGCCAAAACAGGGAGTGGGGCCCCTCTGCGAGGCGTCCCCCGTAGGAAGGCGGTGGTAGCCACGCTTGATTCGTTCCGAAAATGATGCAGAGAATCGGACCGAAAATGATCCGTTTTGCAGATTAATTGATTTCGTCACCTCATTTGCGTAAAGCTTCCACAAGCGAACTTTTACTATTACCGGGCATGCCAGTCAATTATTTTGTGATCAGGATTGAATTTTTTTTTCAAGGTATGAGAGAGAAGTTATTTGGCTTACGAAAACAATTACGCTGTAATTTTCATGCGTCTTTGTAAGTACTACTGAATAATTACAAAGGAAAATACCAGCAACTATGTTTTCAGGTTTCTTTCAAAGCATTAACTTTGGCGAGAATGTGTATGAAGCCTGATTTCCGACTGGGTTAAAAAATAAAATAAATAAAAAAAAACATAAAGATCTTAAAATGGATACCTCTTGTTACGTCCTTCGATTGATTACAGGGGCGTGCGGATGATCCGAAACTCGAATGGAATCTGCCTATTTGGATTCGAATTTCAAAGAAAGGCATTTTGAGTTAATCGAGCTAAAGAATCGCAAAGTTTCGAATTTCGGGCGACTGCGCCTGCGTAGAGGCCTATGGACATCACACTGAGGTGTTATAAGCTGCCACTGGTCAATTTTTCGTAACTCCTGCATTGATTTGAAGGAATAAGTGGTATTTCGTCCATGCACAGCATACGTACTCTCAATTTTGCAGAAAACAAAAATCAAGGTGGATTAAAAAATAATTTTGACAGACGCAACCCGCATATCCACACTGCGGATAATAATACCACACATCCACGCGAAAAAAAATCCGGGCAAAGCAAAAAGAAATCCATGACAATGTCGCCAATTCTGATAGCTGCGCTAGCAGTATTGCATAGCGTGTGGTCTATGAGAAATCCGACGTTCGCATTAATCCAACGCTGAATTTTTCATAGGCCACATGGCGCGAAACTTTTACTGCAACCGGAAGCCGAGAAAGGTGGATCAGAATATCAACGGGAGATTAATGTGATAGGTGAAATTGTAATAACTATCCAGCATTCATTTTTGAAGTCCGGCAAGCCTGGTACCACTTCTCTGCGGCAGTTATATAACACGACTAACGATATCCAAGCGGATTGGTCGAGAAGCGAGGCATTAGGACGCTAAACCTAACCCAACTCATGCGATTATAACATCGATCCTTAAAATGAACTTAAAGACTTGGTCATTGTGTAACTCGAGAGATACAAAGTGCAACCTTTTACGACGTGAAATAAATCCGCCTGTCCACGTACCTAAGTATGTCTCGGAAGAGTACTAACAACATTCTTCCAAAATTACGGTAAGTCATTGATCTTTTTTCTCTGCAGGCAGGCGCAATATGGTCTTACACAAGAAGACTCCCCCGGGAAGGACCGGGGTTCCCCGTTGAAAAGTGCGGAATTATGCGAGAGGTGTGTTTAGCCGCTGAGCGGTCTAGTCTCCTTAGTCTTACGACCCGCATGCACGTCGATTCTCCGGGGCCTTCTTACGAATACCAAAAAAATTCAGTATTTCAATAAGGATTTAAAAAAAATAAAAAAACGCCATTAAACACTTTTTATTGCATGGGCCGAACGCATTTCATATATTTTTACAATGGGCCGAATGCATTTTATATCTATTTGCATTGTTTGTTCTATTAATGTAAAAATATTTGCATTTCCTAAAAATAAAAAAAAATATAATCACAAATTTTCCATTCCTTTGAAAGGGCCTTTTAAAACGAGAGTAATACAAACTTTCTATACGAAGAATAGGAAAATGAGGCACAAGGTCTACATTCATGAAATTGTCCCGGGGGAGGGGGTCTCCGATATACGCGGATATCCGTCATATTATCTAGAATCACCTCAAAAATTATTTCTCCTAGGCAGGATTCGGAATACACGAGACGCAAGGGTATTAAGTCTTACATCAGCCGAACGCCGAGTAATTGAAAATCGCCGTCCGTCAAATCTTGCCTGAAGATTAGTTCGTTTACGAAGACTATTCGGTACGCTCCTCCCGAACTTGATACGAGTACCGCTAGAGTACTCTACTTCCCCCACCACCTCAACAGCTGATCAGTAGATGATTTGCGTGCACTTGGTCACGTGACCTCAGGCTATAAGGCAAGGATGGTCAACCTTCGCCAGTCTGTTCTGTGGGAGGGAGCCGCCAAAACAAAAGCTACGGCGGCCAAATAATTTGAATGACTAACTTGGACTCAGTGAACCACTAAAATACGGAATCATAAAGGTGAGCACCAGTAGTCTCAGCTTATCAGTCACTTGAGAGAAAGATAACAGAAAGTTATACCGACTGAATATGAAAGTAAAATTAAGACAACCTATTTCCGCGCGTCAAACTTATGTGATCTCCTATTTTCACTGTGTACTTTCTCGCAGAAAATCCTTAAAATATGCGTTGAGGCCATTTTCTAAAATGCTATAGACTATGAAAGGACAAAATTTCTAGTGCAACTGTTCAACAGCTATGTAGGAAGCCTATGTAGGTGCAGTGGTTCCGATGAAAAACTTTTAGATCGCAAATCAACTCTATCAACAAAAAATACTCAATATGTTAAAGTTTCGGTATTTTCTAACAAAGCAATGTTTTTTTCTCCTTTTTTTCCTGTGTAAAACGACTGAACATGATATACCAATACTGGATTCTCTTGTTTCATTAAAGGTTTTAGAATGGATATTGTAAGTATAAACTACTACAAAATTGTGTTCTTTGTGAACTATTAAAATTTTAAGAAAAAAATGTTTCAAAACTTTTCTCATTAAATATATTGAAGACACTTAAATCTCTCTAAGCTCGTGCATATATATATATATATATATATATATATATAAATCGATTTTCTGCCGGTCTATTTAATGAATCCACATATATCCGCATACAGGAAATATAACTTTACGGATTTAGGAGAGACACTTATAGGAGAGTTAAGAGAAAACCCAGTGGCAAATATTTTAAGTATACCTTAAAATATTTTTGTGACTTCAAAATCCCCAATATTTTAGGTACGGTAATCCCCCCCAAAAAATTCCTGATTTTCTCAGGGGTGGGGGGAATTGCCAAATTGCAATGGATATACTTGGATAAATAATGGAAATATTCGAACTGGGACAAAATTGTTTAAGAGATTTTTTTTACCTCTAACGCGTGAGCGGGCGATCGTCAACATGCTAATTAAAGTCACTTTCACCATGTGAGTATTTGCACCTTTCTAGCAAGACGTACCGGTAGTAAACCAATTCACTTATTAAAGTGAACCCGTGAAATTTCACCGACGGACAACTGTAATAAAGTCGTCAGTTTACATCAACATAAACGTAGAACCATTCTGGACAATCAGCTGTTTTCGATACTAAATAATTATTTCATTTGAAAATATCAATTAGAAAATATTTCTACTGCCTTTCTTTCCAGATCTAAAAATGAAGATACTCTTATTCTCGACGGCGCTCCTGTCGCTGTTACCTTGGACATACTCATCAAAGGACAACACTCATTATTTAGCCGCCGTCGTGGAGTATTCCCCCGAATCCGATGCAGGTCTTAGCGGATTGGAGCTTGTATTAAGAAACGTCAAACATTACGAAGCTCTGATCGCAAACGCGAGAAGCCGGCAAGTGGATATCATTGTGTTCCCTGAGGTCGGATTAACGGGAGTGGCTGCGGTGAGAGATCAGCATATCTATATGGAAGTGCCTCATCCGAATGCCTCAATATCGCCGTGCCTCCAGCCGGAACAATGGGCCGAACCTCTGAGACGGCTGTCGTGCGCTGCGCGGGAGAACCGTATTTACGTGGCTGTCAACCTGGAGGAACAGAGCGGCTCAAAAAGGTACACTGCAAATAGAATAGTTGAATTTTCTATGAATCGTCGCTGTTTTTGAGCGGAGCGGAGCATAAGTCACTCTTGTACAGTCACCGACTGGAGCTGTGCCATCATTGAATCCGCCCCTGAACGAGCGGATCCCGCTCGAAAAAAAGCGCTGTTTTGGTAGTCAGGCGCGGCTGGTGGAAGTGACGTGAGTGAAAATTTGCCCGGCGTCTCAGTTTTCACCGCGGCAAAGTCCCCCTATAAAAATGGACGATTCCGGCAAAGTACTTTGGCAACGTCGCATGCGTGTGCGCGGCAGGCGCAGGTATTACTTATTTTCCTTCTTTATAAAAGTTTTTGGATGTTTTTTGAAAAACCCTCTCGTCCGTTCCGACAAATAAATTTGAGGAGCACTGTCAAGGTT
>Ga0058701_10004316_pt1 | contig 11510 bp, 8 predicted proteins | sample AgamicOrMae_FD_97039 | JGI IMG/M metagenome (GOLD analysis project Ga0058701, IMG submission 97039) | Agave microbial communities from Guanajuato, Mexico - Or.Ma.e | ecosystem: Host-associated > Plants > Phyllosphere > Phylloplane/Leaf | place: Guanajuato, Mexico | collected 2012-06-04 | reverse complement strand
ATTTTTGTTATTCCTATTTTAACAAATTATTTTGTTGGTATAACAAAACCTTTCATACCGTGAAAACGTTTTCTTGGCACCAAATATCATTTTCAAATAGGGAGAATTCCATACTAGGATATGAAAAACTTAAATTAATTGAGAGATAGGCGCCTTTGTTTCGCAGTTGGACCCAGGATGAGAGCTAGAAAATTCCTATTAAATTTAGTGCTGAAAAAGATCCCATCCAGTTTCATTTGAAGCCAGCCGACGGAACAGAAAAATCCCATTTTTTCGCAGATTTCGGCGTCATGTGATCAGACACCACAGAGGAAATTTAATATTCGTCTCGGAATACAGGCTGGATTTCCTCTTTCAATCTTTGACGAGAGAATCTAAAATTTCGTCTTTCGGATCAGCATTTTCAGTGTCTTCCGGAAATACTTGGAGCTCCGTTTTCATCTGGACGCGATGCGGCGGACCGCGGCGCGACGCGATCGGATAACTGATGCTCCCTCAAAAAACGCGACGTCGAATAGGAGAATCTCACACTTCGTTAATTCCTATATGAGGCGCAAGGCACGATCGCTGTATCAAATATAGCCACAATTACTCGCGCGATTATCGCAACCTATTTAGAAGAGATGCGCAAATAACTTCGTGATTTACATTCCGCCGCTATATCGTAATACTTTACACGTAACTACTATACGTATTTTTCTCGTCATGTATTACACGATGTACTTTAAATAGCCGGTGATTCGGAAGCACCAAAGGTGGAGCACATGGGCATATTTTCTTGTTCGTGGTACAGTATTTGTTTGTTGCGGATCCTATCACGATATTGGCCAAAAGTAGGATAATTTACCATAACAACCGTTTAATAGTTACGACGCGATTCAATGGGTCACCGTTGGTACACCACCAACCTTTTCAAAAAGGGTAGGCTTCTATACCACTTAAATAAAACATAATAAGCGGGTGAATGGAAGAATAACTTTACAATGAACTGTCAATGAATGAGAAGTCTTCCGAATCTCAAAGTGTCCGGCTAAAAATATTGCAAAATGGACACGTTACGCAGTACTGGTACACAGTAAGAACACCTGTTTTGGGGTGTTCTATACCTGTTTTGGGTGTGATACCAAAACAGGGGTAGTGCGTATTTTGGTTATTTTCCAAGATAGGTCTATGTTCAGCCATATCATTCAAAAGGTCTCAGCGAGAGCTTTCCATTCATGTGGCTGAACATAAGTCTACGTTGAAAAATAACCACAATGCGTACCTTTGTCTTACTTTCACGCCCAAAATCGGTGTATTCCCCGAATGCTTCGTTTTTACTGAGTAGCTCATAATAAAATGTAAAAAGAAAAATAACGCAACAGTTATGATGGTTATGACCTCACTCACGCACTGGTCAATATTTCGCTAATATTCGCTACTCGTTAGCGCACCGTTGCTAACAATAACGTGGTAGCTACTGGAAAACTGCCTTATCATCCCTTACATTTCGAAAATAAGCTGTGCTTATTGCAAATCAGGACGTATTTATAAGCTAGCCCCCCCTCAACGCTACCACCTCAGAATCAGTAATCATCCTACAGCATCCAATCCTTATTTGGCCGAGATGCAGATTGTCGGAGCGAGCCTACATCTGCCGCTAGCGCTTCTAGCAATGCAGCGTCCGGCCGGCCGAAGCCGGCCGGCTGCTCGGCTCGGCTGCTCACACAAGGAGAAGGAGACGAGACGACCCAGCAGAATGGCAACGGCGCCACACGAAAAGCGGGGGAAGGGGAACACACAGCGGAAAAACAAATCTTCCGTTCCCGATTCGAGCCACAAAATGACAATCATAGGCTTCGTTCGCAATGTCTGACGCACAGAACTCACGAAAACAAAGATGCATGGGGTTCATGGTAAACTACAAGCCTGAGGAAAGTTCAAATCTTGATTTGTGTATAACGGAATACTTGATTTAAGGAGTTCTTGCCTCCTTTGGGTGCAAAAATAAAACGGGTAGTGCGTATCGATTATTTTTCGAGATAGACCGAAGCTTGGATTAGAATAGGTCTAGGCGACAGCATTCCATTGATGTGGCTGAACATAGGCCTATCACGAAACATTATCACAATTTTCCCTGCTTTATTTTCACACCCAAAACTGGTAACAACTCCCTTAACTAGGAGTCGTTTTTACAGCGTATGAAGGTAAAACAAGGGAATAGTGCAATTTGGTTATTTTTAGAGGTAAATCTATCAGTTACTATATCGCTGATAGCTTTTAAATGGTGTTTTTGTTGTTAGGGGTATCTTCAAAAAAAAGACCAATTCGCGCACTCCCCCTGATTAAGCTTCATATAAAACTTGTATGCGACTACTTCAAACAGGGCTTTGTTTCTTTACTGATAAACCTTTCGTCGCCAAGCCGAGCGGACCGAGGCCACATAGGCACTTCTCTAAGGTCACCTAAGGTCTAACACCAGGTCACCTCGCCTAAGTTAACCTTGCTTAAGTTAATATAATGGGTTAGCCTCAAATGTTAACCTAACCTGAGTTAACCTAACCTACGTTTAACTAGCTACGCGCTTTTATGTCGGTAATCTTTACGATGAAAGATTCAACGACGGCGAAATTAAGAAGTGAAAAATCCAACCTTTAAAACTGAGAGTGTAACGGAACCGGAAATGCGGACGTGTTTTCATTCAGAAAAAGAAGTCCGAAACGAGTTTAACGACAAAAGAATCTTTTAATGACGTCCCCGCGAAAAACTGTCAGTCACTTTACTTCGCTGGTGACGCAGGCCAAAGTAAAGCATTGTCGAGAAACAATGGTCATACATTTATTTAAGACGAACCAGCCGAAGCTTTGGCGTGCGGACATGGCAAAGTAGTGCATATCTTAAATGCGTTGATTCCGATCGTTCGCGGCGAAGAATACATCTTCAAAACATGAAAATCATAGCCATGGGATCCAGTTTGAATCGTCGTAATTGGAGGCTAAAAGCTCCGGCTAAAATGCCATGGTTTAGTCTACGGTTGTCTGGTAGACTAGCTTTAGCTAAGCGCTCCCCGGAAAGTTATTGCGTTTAGATACAAAGCTTTCTGCACACATTTGCGTCAGCTTCGACTTAACGACCAAGCTTACTTGAGCTTGATGAGATTTGGATTGGGTACGTAGATGTCCCTTCCATGGGTCATGAAACAAACAGGATGGCTCCGCTTTCATGAAGCGCTTCTACGTGGAACAACATTGGTTTCAGAATAAACATTTCCGCCTTTTTGTTAGCAAAAAAAAGCTGTTCGTTTTTTGTGACGTCGCCACGTGTTTCAGAGCAAAACATAACAACGGGTCTGTGTGGATCGGATCCGATGTGACAACGGGCGCGGAGGCAGGCTTACCGCAAGCCGGCGAAAATAACAGCCGGTACGGCGGCGTTTCGGTTTCGTTGCCATTACGGCAAGCCTTGCGCCTTGCGGTGACTGATTCTAACCTCTTTTGGAGCGGGGCACGCCACAGAAATTCGCTCATCTCATACTCAATGAGTATCAGTCAAGTGTGAGTGGTGGCGGGGCAAGGAGGGCGGGGCGAGCGGGAGAGTGATCAGCTGTTTGCTGAGAACGGAACGGAGATGGAGCGTCAGTTGTGAGAAGCGCAGGGGGGAGGGGAGGGCTTGTCCAGCTCTGGACTAGATTGTCGAATGGTGTCGGCTGGGCCGGGCCGGGTCGCTCTGGCTCACCTGTTTCCGCTTATGGCGCGCGCTGGGCCGCTTGAAGCGCTCCAGCAGCTTGGAGCATCTCTCGGGGTCCGGCTGGCCCGGCGTGACCTGGAGATAGCAGCGCCATTTGGTGGAGTCGAAGCCCCAGTGGACAGTCCTGTTTTCGCGGCGATTGTGAGAATGCGACACAAAGTGTTGGGGTCGGAACACCAGGTGACACTCGAGGCACTCGATGACACGCTCCAAGGGGACATCCGCGGTTCCCCCGGAGCCGGTTCCGGCACAGCGGATAGCACCGTAGCACTTCCCGAAACACTTGTGGTAAACTTTGAGCATGGCGCCTTCCTTGGGCGGCGCGGCAGTGGCGTCTTTGGGCGACGGGGCGGCCTCCTTGGGCGGGGAGGGCGCGAGGCCCCGGGGCAGCAGGGAGGCGCACAGGCGCTCGGCGTCCGTTTGCGTGATGAGGCCGCAGGAAGGCGCGCTGTCGGGCAGGATGCCCGTGGACTGCAGCGCCTCCAGCTGCTCCGGGTTGCACCGGCTGCAGAAGATCTGGAGGTCGTCGCAGACGGCGTTGATCTGCGCGAGCGAGAAGTCCCGGAGCACACTGTTGAGCACCTGGGGCAGGCACAGGCGCTTCTCGCCGCCCACCACAAAGCACGCGATCGTCTCGCCCTCCAGGACCGACTCGGCCCGCTCGGCGCCGCCCTGGTCGGGCGCCGTCAGGATGGGGATCTGCTGGATGGGGAACGGCGGCGGGTAGAGGAAGGGGTCCGCGACGGCGCTCGTGGTCGCCGAGGAGGCGGGCGGCGATGACGCCACGACGGGCGCCGCCACCGGCGAGGACGCCGGAGTCACCGCGACCTCGTCAACCGCGCTCGCCGTCGCGCTCGCCGGCCCCGGCGTGGCCACGGGGTCCACATCGGCGGCGGCGCTCGAGATGGACGGCGACTCGAGCACGGTGCTCGGGCCCTGGAGGCTTTTCACGGCACTCAGCTGATACGTCTTGAGCACCTTCTTGAGGTGCGGGTTGTAGGCTTGCGTCTCCATGACGTGTCACTAGCCACACCAAAATAAAAACAAACGCAAAAGAAAACAAACGATCACAGTAATTTATAACAACAACATCAACAAGCGATCAAGCACAGAAAAGAGCCGGCTCGGTTCCGGCCGGCCGCGGACCGGGCGCCGCGGCGCGCCTCGCCAACGCGGGTCGTCCTCTCTGGTGCGGACGCGAGCACCGCGCCCATCCGACCATGTCTCAGGCCCGACTGAACTGACTGAACGAACAGGCTGACTGAAGCAGCAAGCCAGAGCGAGCGGCGGCGGCAGCGGCACAGCGCGGCGGGCGGCAGGCCTGGCGCGGAACGGGTCGGGCAACGGGCCATGGGCGTGCGGGCGCGGGCGGGCGACGACGGCCGCGGCAACAGCAAAGCAGGCGGGCGTGCTCGGCTCGCACGCCTCGCCTTGCCCGGCTGGACTCGGCCCAGCTCGCTTCCTCAGGGATCGGCGTCGCTCGCCGCAGCTCGGCTCTGCTCGGCTCGGCGGTTCGGTCGGCGCGGCACAGCGCGGCCCCACTCGTTTGGCAAGCAGCGGCTGTTCCGAGGCGCGCGCACCGCCCCGCTGTTCCCGCCGTTTTGCGGCCGCCCCGGAGGTGAGCGGGAAAGCGGGGGAGCCTGTTGAAAGGAGAGGGGCACACTACGTCCTTCTTGGTCGTCACCTTTGTCGCGCTCGCTCGCTCTCTCGCTCGACTGTCTTGCGAAACCGCACATCGTTCGTCATCGCACCGTCAAAATAGATGCGGCGGCGCGGCGGGCGAGACGTGGTGGCCGTCCGGCACGTCCCCGTCAAGCGAAGAGGTGGCGGTGCCCCGCACGGCTCTGGGCCGGCCGCTCAGCCCGGCCGGCCAGTCCGCCGCGCGGTCCCCTGCTAATGCATGCAACCTGCGCCACAAGCGTCCCCGCACGCACGACGTGGTCTTTTTTCCTGATACACCTTTTCACTGGCGCCCTACCATCTCGCGCCCCTCTCTCCCTCGCAGTCGTCTGGATTATCACCAAGCCGAACTTCATACGTGTCTCAGATAATCAACAAACCCAATTTCGGGCGCCCCTCTTCCCCCCCTCCCAGGCGAGCCTTCATTCACCTTTATTATGTAGTGGGCCCCCAAAATTTCAGAGCGACACTCAATAGGCTCCTGAGGTAATTGTTTCGTCAGTTCCGAAGCAAAGAGGAGACCTCCGAGCGAGTCTGCAGGCATGCCGCCGAGCCGCGGCGCGGGGTCGCTGGGTTACTACCTGTGTTGGCGGTCTCAATCAACCCAATGAGCCTCACACCTCGCCAGCCTTTGTCTCCTCAAGCTTTTTATTCCTTTTGTATCTATGTTCCAAGATTCTCGCAGATTTTCAAGGTTCATTGTCCATACATACGTATTCGGATGTGCGGTTTCCATGGAGATTCTCTTCGAAAGATTCTTGACCCCCGTAAAAACGAAACACCTATTCAATGGTATTATTCTTATCGGTTTTGGATGTGAAAATAAAGAAAGGGTTGTGACAGATTTTGGTTATTTTTCAAGATGTACATGTTCAGCCATACCATTCAAAAGGTCTCGGCGAGAGCTTTCCATAGATATGGCTGAACATTGGTCTACCTGGAAAAATAATCGAAATACGTACTATATAAGAAAAAACGTCCCCCCCCCTGCAACCACCTAGACATCGGTGCGTTGCGGTTGCCTGCCTTTGCTCGGCATCAGTCAAACACACCGATGTCTAGATGGTTGCACGGGGTACGTTCTTTCTGTCTATGATAGTACTACCACAATTTTATTTTCACGCCAACATAGGGAGGAACTGCTTAAAACAGGTGTTTCGTGTTCCCTTACGTAATACGTGCATCGGATAACTCTCTCTTGAAAGTCTGCAATATGTCACCTGGAGACCACTGCATAGCACAGCCACAACACAGCATCTCAGCCAAAAATGATCTAAACAAGCTCAACTGCGACCAGACACCGACAGAATCGAAATGAGAACGTGACGTCAGAAAAGGAATAAAATTGGGGGGGGATAATGGGGAGGGGGCGTTGGAGGCAGCTGAAAAACACCGTCAAAATCGACACATGATGAACCTTCAACACTTCCTTAGCATCGTTAGGGGCGGCTCAAGATAACTGGCTTCAGAGGAACGAATTTCCGTGGGATTTTCGACGAGCAAAATCAGCGCCCAGCAAAACTATCTCCCGCCAAATCCGCGAAAAATCTACGATGTGGGACGAATAGAGATACGTGTAGTTCAACCTTTATCTGCCTTAGGGACACGGTTGAAGTTGCCATGGCAATGCCCATCTCTCATTACTCATAACGCAAAAAAACGAAATCAAAGACATTAAAAAGCCGGAAAGCAAAAACAAAGGACTTGATTGATCTCCTTTGAGAATCGCGCTTTAAATCGATCTGCGGGGAAAAAAAAGGCTCGAGCAAGATAACGTAATTTTTTGAGAAGTATACGGCAATGCTGAAGAAAAACATCAAAAATAATTGTCACCGACGCAAAATTTTGCCGTCCTGTCAAAATTTGCTAATTTGTCAGGAAGTTTTCGTTGAAAGCGCCATAATTAAGTTTGAACCACTTGGTGACCCTTCGAGGTCCCCCACCCAAAATGTTTCCCCGTGGGAACTCTCAACTCTTAATTACTCCACGAGTTTCCGATCCAGGCTAGTAACCGTGGAAGACCGCCCATTTTTTAAAAAAGAAAGAAAACATTGATTACGCACTAATTTTCAAGCAGTTCCACCTAATTCCTTTTCACTTCGAACCGCGAGGAACAAGAGAAGACCGCGGAATATTTGACGTTGAATCTGGCAGCAAGACAGTAAATTTCAAAGGTTGCGTTTTTCATTAAGTTCCACCTCTTGTCGACAAGGCGAGCAGACTGACAACGAACTGAAGCACTTGCCACTGACTTTAATGATTGCCAAGCCAGAGCTTCCATTGACCCACTTTTTGACGGTAGTAATTTCCGCAAACAAATACCCAGTATTAGGCTTGACGATATGATAGTTTATTTTACTTAGGTGCCCTATTCCTTGCTATTCTGTCGCTCCGTTATTACTCATTTATTTGTCGGCCAAGCAACGAAAGGCAGAAAATAAAACGATTAAATCTAGCGAGCAATATTTGAAATCAAATCTAAAGGCACTATGCCAGTACTTATGAAACAAATATCAAGTATATACCGTTTAAGAACCAGACCACGATATTCAAAACATAACCTTGCTCAGAGAATTCGCGAGCCTTTCAGCTATATGTAAACCGCCCTCTACTTTCCATTAAGAGGTCTACAAGCTTTCGTAATTTCTTGTTGCAAGGCGGTGACCAACGACGTAGCGTTTTCGAGAAGGCAGGTAAATGAGGATCTGTTCCTGACGTAGAGAGGGATAATGAGGAATCTTAACGATGGTAAAGGAACAACGAAAACCCTTTGAAGAAGCTTTTTAGTTTTGTCAGTGATCCCCCCCCTCCTAAACAGAACGTGGCTGCAAATCAAGCAGGCCTTATTAGCACGGTTGAAAAATTTTGGCCGAGTGACGGGAATCGAGATGATTAAAATCGAAAATTGGCGTAAATTGCATTAAAGATGTCCAGCGAAAGCGGTTTTTTGAGACATTGTCAGTTCCGTTTGAAAACGGCGATTTCTTTGCGTTTCAAGCATTGTATCTTTTTGCCTCTTTTTGTCAACGTTTAACGCTAACACTAAAAATGGCAGGTTATTTTTACATCTATTAAATCGTAACTTCGGTCGCCAAACCGTGCGGAGGGACACGCGGTCGAGGAAAAGGGCAATTAACCTAGTCAGTTTGATCCGCCTTCACTTTGGGAGTGGCAGGTGCCTCACTCCGTTTTCGCTGCACTCAGTTTGGAAGGAAGTTTAGGCATTCTCTGAAATTTTCTGTGGGTTTGATGGAGCCTGTGGCAGATACGGGGATCTGGACCTGAAAAACAAGGATGTAGAAGAAACGGAGTTACAGGTGTTAAATTTGACACTCGAAAAGATATCGCATCGCCTCAGAGGAATTAAAGATGGCGCCGAGAAGAAGAAAGGAGTTTGAATTTTTACGGGTCATCTTACTAAAGGAAAGAAGTAAGACGATAGTCTCTGTGCGTTTAAACCAACCCAATCATAGAAGAGCGTTTGGTAACACGACTCAAACATGTAGCCTTGGCACAGAGGCCGCTGAACTTGTCAATTTGCTCCGTTTTCAAAAGGTGTATACGAGATAGCAATTTAGTAAATATTAACACCTGTTTAAGGTAATCCAATACCTGATTTTAGGTAATAAGGTGAATCAGCGGAAGAGCGTACTTTGAGATATCCCCACTAAGAAACACATCTATTGAGAGCTCTGAACGATTTTTTTCCATTAAAATGAAAAGATGGTTGTTGATAGGTTTATTTTTAAATATAACCATTTGAAGCTCTTCCCCTGTTTAACCCTTTATAACCAAAACAAGGGGGACTACTGGTACCTAAAACAGAGATTAGTTTTATGTATGCTGGAGTGTAAATTCTTCATTTACCATATCGTTAACATATGTTTAAAACCCTTTACCGCCCAGCGATGCCGTTCGGAAACAGAAAAAAGTATTTTAAAGGGTCTTTTCAGCTCAAAATTGTCACAATTCAAAAAATATTACCCCCTGGAAACCTGAAGTTTAATTATTTAGGCATTTTCCAAAGCTTCAAATTGCGTATTTCAATGGAAAAAATCAATTCTGTTTCCCTACAGCTAAATTTCGCTCCAAATACTTTGGGCAGTAATGGGTTAAGTTCACGACTTTCGCAAGTACTCCCGGATGTTAAGACCATTAAAATTTCTAGTATTACATCATTTCAATCAATGTGTTTCCTATACTGCATATGAACAATTCAAAACGCGTATTACCTTCAAAGTCAAAACATACGAACATTCTTATTATCTGCAACAAAAGATAGCTTCAGAGCCGGAAAGGAGAATGTATTGGAAGTAGGTACTGATGTGCGATCTCCGAATGACTATAGCTACAGCACGCTGTTGGTGCTCTCCGCAATATAGTGCCGCTCGAATTGCAGGTCCACCACCTATTAATCGGAACGAGGGAGGGGGAGAAGAGGGGGAGGGGGAGTAGAGGGGGAGGGGGGAAAGGGGAGGGGAGAGATTTGCGTCCCAAACTGTCACTGCATGTTGGAAATCCCTTGTTACATGCCCCCCCCCCCGTTCTAGGAATAGGCTATTTGCGAATCCGCATTGCATCCCTCGACAGCATCGGTCAACACACTAAACTCTGCAGAGGAGCTCTCCCGTGGAGGGGGTAGCTTACGGGTACCCCTAAGATTCAGTACAGTACTTTGAAATAAGGAGGTCTTAAAGGGAGGTAATCTGGAGTTGATCGATCACGCTACTTTAATGAGAACTTCATTGTTGCATTTGCTAAGTCGACAAGTTAAGCGGAGTGACCAGAGAGAGCCACTAAGCACTTCCGAGTGGAGTTATTATTATTACAACTTGAAACTGCAATATTTTGCCAGTATCGAATTGGAATTGCAATTCAGAGAGAAACGAGTAGCGGTTTGTAGACGTCTGCAGGTATTTATGACACATATTTCGAACAAAATAGCTATTTTTTTAAAACGTTTTAACGTAACCTAATCTAGATTAAGTCTGCTCATAACCAAACCGAGCTAAATCGAACCTATATTTTCCTCTTGAATCTTAAATCAGAAAAGGTGGCTACATGCCAAAAAATAGTTACAAGTTTTGTTGTCTTAAAAAAAAACGAAGTCTAAAATGAGCGCCTTTTAACAAATTAAATACAATGTTGCTGTTTTCTTTTTTTTTCTCATAATTAAATAATTTATTTTTGAAAAATTGAAAATGATTCAAAAACTGACAGATGTAACAAAATCACTAGAAATTATTATCTTACTGGATGCACTGAAAACGCAAAGGCGGCCTTAATGAGGTTTGTAGTCAGTACCCAGAAGGTACCTTTGATGCTCCAGTAACAGTGATGGGCGGGGCCGTGAGGGAATCCCGCAACTCTGGAACCCTCTGAAACCGGGGGTACCATACATGGTACACTAAACCACACGCTGCTTTGTCCAAATCCCAGGTACGCATAGCTTATCGATTCTGATACCCACTCAAAGCGGCATTGCTGTGGACCTCATTAATATGCAAAAACACATCTGCTTTTTAGATTTACCTGTCAAATTTCGAGAGCATGGGAAGCAGAAGGACTTGAATCAAGTTGTGTTGGTGACAGACTGGAAAACTGGCAATCAAAACGTATAAAAAAGGGAAAACAAAGGTCGTTAGCCCAATAAATTTCTCATCACTGAAAACGCAGGCGCAACTTATATGGCTAGGCAACCGGCCGTACTTCGGTGTTTATCAGGTTGCCTACCTTCTAAGTACGAAATGCTGATTTTGAAGTTTGTGATATTGAAAGTCTATTTTGCGGAGGTTTGGGCCAAATATTCTCCCGACTGAAGTGTTGATTGAGATCATCGAAATAACACCAAGCAATGTACTGATGAGTCGTACATCACCGCATACACCCGTCAACGTTTAAAACAAGCGCTTATACATTTTTGCAATCAGCTCGTATTTCAGCGCAGCTTTGCTTGCTCTTAAAGAATGATCGGCATTTGGTGACGGTGTGTATGAAGTATTCTAGTTGACTGGGAAGATGATTAAGATTCGCAGTTAAGTCGAGCTTTGCTAGTCTCAAATGTCCATTTTTTTTACTTCCATGTTCGTAGAACGAATGGAAGT
>Ga0058701_10004315_pt1 | contig 11512 bp, 8 predicted proteins | sample AgamicOrMae_FD_97039 | JGI IMG/M metagenome (GOLD analysis project Ga0058701, IMG submission 97039) | Agave microbial communities from Guanajuato, Mexico - Or.Ma.e | ecosystem: Host-associated > Plants > Phyllosphere > Phylloplane/Leaf | place: Guanajuato, Mexico | collected 2012-06-04 | reverse complement strand
CTCTGCTCGGTCTTGCGGCAGCTCTGTTACCGTGTTTGTCTCTATACAACATAGCCTGTTCCTTGAATCCAGCGTTGTATTATTTACGAGTCTTTTTCAAACTGTACATATTGTTATTTAATTTTTGCAATAATTAAACTATAAACATGTGATTCTAAGAATGAACAACAAACTTTGGTAAGCTCTTTTGCGGAAGTATTAACAGGCAGTGACTACTTAGTGCTGCGATAAGCGGCGAAAACTACAACTGTTATTCAAGTTATGGCCTCCACCGCATGATGTCGCTCGGGAGACTCGCCATTATTTAGGTGCGGCTTATCTGCGAGGGCGGCTTATACGCGAGGAAATACGGTAGGTTAGCAAAGGTTGGGTTTGGCTGGGGGCCTTGTAAGTCGCTCCGCTACCGCTGGGCTATCACCATGCCGCTAACTTTTCCATGGCGGTAACTGCAGCCTACGGGTAAGCGACATCAGGTTTGGCAACCGTTAGGCTGGGTTAACCTTGGCTATGCGAGGTAACGTGCTTTAAGCATGGCTCTGTTCGGCCTGCCGCAAAGAAAAGGAGAACTCTAAACCGTTTCGGAGATAGCCAAATTTCGTTCAATTTTTAACGCTCATTTTGACAGGGTTAAAATGAATTTCCGTCGATTTTGAAAGTGTCGAAAATTATTGCATGCCAAAGACTACCAAACAACCGAATATCAAAGAAATCGGTCATTTCGGGTTGACGCACTTTCCTTGTAAGTTGCGAAACCTAGTAAAACGGATACCTGCATCGACTTGTAAGTACAGTCCGCCACAAAAGTCATGACCCTTGTTTCCATAAGAAATACATGGAAGCAGGGGTCATGACTTTTGTGGCCCACTGTACAATGATTTTATCTCTTTCGTTTTTCTTCTTCTTATTTTATATGATTCTGGTAACCCTGTACCCTGTTGGTAAAACTTACCACTAAGTCCCGCGTGTTCTCCACAGGCTGTACACTGATATCGTCGAAGCAATACCATTTGTTCTTTTCCCGGTTCAGGCCGAAAGCCGTATCTGAAAACAAAAACCAACAACATGCAATCGTTTGAAAACGTCAAAGCTGTTGTAAGTGAAAGTCCCTGGAAATAATGCTATAACGAAAAGGTGTTACGAAATTGGGCGTACGAAAGAGAGGACGAATATTTGCCATGATTAACCTTCGCAGGTCACATCTTTTTTTTGGTATACCACGCTGATTTTGGTACAATACAATAATGTGTAGATACTCACAGTGTCCGCCGCCCAAGTGGCCCATGTGGTTGCAGATGCCTATGAGGTCGTATTTAGTGCTGTGTTTATAGTTGGGGTCGATGACATATTTTTGGAGATCCAAACCCGTGATAGGAAATTCAACTAAAGTTTCAATTTTATCTCTCTGGTATCGGTTGTATTGGAACCGTTTCAGGTGAACAACCAAAATTTTCGGTAACTTCCAAACATCGAATTTTTTAGCCGCCTCAACGTGATCCTTGCACTTTGGACAGTACCTGAAAATCATCATTAACGACTTCATTCAGTCCTCAAAACAAAAGTTGCGGTTCTGTATTAGCGAATTTTGCGAAACTGAGCTATTCAACTGGGTTTATCTCTAGAATCGACTCAACACATAAAACCAGGCACGCGACGTCTCCTTGGGAAAGCCCGCCATGCCATAATTGTAATCTCTACCGGTTTGAGAGATAAGCCCGGTTGACTTTAGCAATTTCGCCAAATTTGGACAGACGCGATAGTCCTGATATAAGAACCTTACCAAGCATCCGTTGCATCTAATTGTTCTTCTCGGGTGTACAGCGACAAGCAATCCGTTAAGTGAGTGGTTTTTGGCTGCCTGGACGTACAACTGGGATGAAACTCGATTCTATCGACTTTCTTTTCCAGGTAACAGTCTTTTTTCATCTTCGGAGGCCACGCTACGACGATGTATTGGTGGCCAAAACTTTCTGGGGGGTAAAACAAGCATCAACAACTGTTAGTCGCATGCTACTGGCATGGAGGACTACAAGTTATGGAGCAGTGACGGTTTCTGCACGATCATTTTGTAAGTCTTCAAACTTTGCAACAGTGTTATTTCTCACCTACACAACTTCACCGTGTTGAAGCCTAACAACAACATGGTTGCAATTGATAATACTATCTCGCGTGATTGTAAAGCTTTGGCGATGACAATTACATGTTTGCCAGGGACAGATGGGTCAATCGACCCGGCGGGGTCGAAGGGAGTGTGGGGGGAGAGGGGCACGATGGCAAGAAGGGTCTCGAAGACTACGATAATGCAGCTACTTAAGAAACTACGCGCACGGGTGGCGGGGGAAGGAGGGGGGTACCATGGTCCGCTCGACCAATGGCAACTCAAATCTGCTCCCGTTACTACTGGCACTCTACAACTTTGCAGACCTCCGTGTGCTACCGAGTTTTGAGGCGACAATTGTGTCGTTCCAGGACCGCAATCAGGCGGATGGGCCACATGTGTGGCGAAAAGAAAAAGAGGAAAAAGGGGAGAAAAAGAAGAGGAAAAAGAAAAAGAGAAGAGGAATAAGGAAAAAAAGAAGAGGAAAAAAATAGGTATATTTTGAATGCCACATGATTTCTACAAGCGAATTAAAACTCATACGGCATGGGAGGAGCGTACTTCAAGGGAAAAGGTGGGTGTTCCTCAATATTAGCGAAACCGCCCAACAATCTATTGATATTTCTGGTGGTTTTGATAAGTACCGGGTGGGTGTGCGTCCGTCAAATAAAATATTCCGCAAGCATAATAAAAAAAGAAAACAACACAACCATATTTTTTTCCGGAAAAGAAAATCACGGCGGGTGGAATTTTTCCCAACAAATAACTCACCAAACATAACTTCCGCTCCAGTGACTTTTTACGAGTGCAAAAACACTAAGGAAGGTACACGTGAGGAGATATTTGTCGTAAGTTGACCACAGGTTTATGATTCAGTATGCCTATACTTCAACTACGTTGACCAAGGGTTGCAATCTGAACTCAACCTTGGTTTGCAATCGGTCTCGATTACCTAGTTTATAAAAAAGCCCAGTATAATTACGCTGAGGAGAGAGAAAAAAAAAGGAATTTTTCGCGAATAAAATGCAATTTTTTGAGGAGTGAAGGAGAAAGTTCTGAATTTTCCAGGTGTTCCTGACGCTAAGAATTCTTGCCGTACAGTGGTGATCACAAGTTATGTAACCTTTGCACATGGAATGGCCCGCATAAATGCCAACACGAATTGTGATTTCAACAGAGGCAACAAGGTGAACCATGAGCTCGCCAACATGGAATAGATAAGAGTGCACTAGTGGCTGCCGAGTGTAGAGCACGATTCCTTACTTGGGAAGTTGAGTCGTTTGTCTGCGTTGGACGGAACCATGGGGCGCAGTTCTTTGTTGTCGAACACGTAGATCGCCAAGGAGTCGTCCTCGCTGTCTCCGTCGCCGTCGTCGCTCGCGGCATCCGTCTCCATCAAATCGGAATTCCGATTCTTGTTGATGATGGAGAACTCCAGCTCGGCGTTATCTACGTCCATACTATCCTTATCTTTGTCATCTTCTGAGTCCTCAATATCTCCGTCCTCTGAATCGTCCGAATCTCCATCGTCGCTGTCTTTCGAATCTGAAAATTTTTTAAATCCATACCAAATTGGCAAGGTCGGCTTTCCACCGTTCCACCTCCCGTCACAAAGCCCAGCGGAGGCACAACACAAGTGACAGGGTCGAATTCGTTTTCCGAAGTTTCTCGCTTTTCATATGGCCTGACTTTTCTAGGTCTTCCACAACGAATTTTGTGTTTTCTCGACATAGTTTCTTGTTGTATTAAAGGTGTAAGTGGTAACTGCTCGTTAAGTGTGACTTCAGAAATCAAAGAAAAAACATATATTATTAACAAAGTACAATATATCTAAACAGAAAAAAAATATTTCTGGCGCATAAATAAATGTCTCTGACTTTACTGGTTTTCCTGAATTTCAGGTTAGGTAGACTGGACATCCTGACGTAACCTATTAATGTGATCTGCGTTTCCGTGATCTCACGGCCGCCAAGTTTAATGCTGCTAACTTGTGAACGGCAATACCTGTTTTTGGGAAGTACGCGCCATCAAGTTTGGCAGCAGAAAGCTTCAGCGGAGCGGTGGTAAATCGAGGCACTCGGCACGTCATTCAACCAAACCTACGTGGACCTAGCCAAGGTTAACCTAACCAAGGTTAACCTAGCCAAGGTTAACCTGGTCAGCGGTTGTGTGTCGTTAGTCATCATCATTGTGTGAAAGGTTCAGCCAGGGTAGAAGGTAAAGGGTACAAAAAGCCCCCTTGGAATTTTTTCATGATCTCAGAAACATTAAAAAAAAAGGAATGTCTATTGACCCGACTGCCTCATTCAAAAGGCATTAGGTTGGGTTCCATGCGTTCAAGTCACCTCCCATTTAAAATGCATTAGGTTGGTTACACGAGTTCAAGTATCCCTATATTAATGCATGTCGGGTCAATAGCAAGTACTAGCAGTCCAAAAGGTATGGTCCGGTTCTGGTCGCGCTGGAAGGCTCCGCCTTATGGGGAAATACATTGGCCACCGCCTTCTTGCACGACCAGAACTGGACAACACCTTTCGGACTGATAGTACCTAAAAAAAAATCAAACCCATACATGTATTAGCCATCTCCACAGCACTGTTGGGTTTTCCGCCGTTTATATGTATAGTTGACATGAAACTGTCGTCGTCAATGACTTTTAACTATAAGTTTTGAAACCGCCTTGTAAACCGTATGAGCCCGGGAATAAACAGCATTCAGGCCATCTACGGAAAATGTAAATTTGTAAAACGTTACTCCCCATAGTTCTCTATGTAAGCGAAGGCATGTGTAATCTGCACCCGGAGTATCATTACCGCCAAAATAGTGCAAAAGGGCGGAGATCATACGCGGGTAGGTTAAATCTTTATTCTTTTCCTTTTTAATTAATTGAACCCTTCCTAGTCAATGAATCCTTCCATACAATCCGTACACAACAATAATTTTTAGAAAATAAGACAAATGGGAAAAAAAAAATCGTTATGATTTTGCGTTAACTTCATGTATCTGAAGGCGACTTATCTTTTTGATAAAATATTCTTCATAAGGAGGTAGGTTTCTAAATGAAAAGGAGATCACTAAAGTAGAGGGAAGCAATGGTTGACTAAAATCCAATGCGCGGGTTGAGAGGAACATACGAGCAGACAATGATTTAAATTTCAGCGAAAAAAAAAATGGAATTGTAATTTGGGAAGATATTTGGCAAAAAAAATTAACAGGATTGGAACTCGAACCACGAGACCTCCTGAGGCTTCAAACACTGATTGTGAGCTGCTCCGCCGCAGAAATTTCCTTGCACAAGGATAGGACTTCTTGGCTTTGGACTTTCACTTGAGAGAGTTCTGAGGAAAGCACGGAATCCAATAACGGATCACAGGAGCACCAATTTAGTGTTCCCACACGCGTGCGGGAGGGGAATGAGGGTAAGACGTTTTCCACTTTAAGTCACATTGCCATGTTTCAGAGAAAGCTTAATTTGATTTCAACGAGCTCTGTTTTCGGTACGGAGAATTTTCAGATTTAAATTACGGTAATCCCTTATTGAATTCATTGACTGAATTTCAGTTTACAACACGGGGCACCGTCAGAACCGAATCCCCATGTAAATTACGGATATTACAACTTGAATGTTGCTTTTCAATCATCATTCGTTACTGGCAAAAATTTCAAAAGTTTAGACGAAATATTTCGTTACAATGACGAAAAGAAATCCTTTTAAGAGAGGATGTGAAAATAAAAGCTACCGTAAAAATCTGTACATCACAACACTAAAAAAAAAGTAAAAAGAAGACAAAGAAAAAAAGAAAATAAAAAACAAAAGAGGGTTGGACTGACATTTGCTCGCGCCGAAAATCTCAAATACCCTGCTGTTTGGAAGCAAACCTTTTACGTTCGAAGAGAACCCCTAAAAGTTTCCAAACACCGTTTCACTCATACAGCTCGTATGGAGGAAAGGGACATAATTCGCTTAAGAAGTGCTCTCGCAACTAAACCAAGGAGCGTACAGTTCAAGTGTTTCTCCTCTCTAATCTATTGTTATAAAACAATATGTATCCGATATACTTACGGTTGTACGAGGACGACGATGAGCTGCCGTTCAGAATTTGTGTATCGCCACCAACACCTTTCGTGTTCACATAATACTTCAACCGGAGAAAGAGTTCATTATAAAATATATGGTATGTACAATCCTTTCGTGGGACCTGGACGAAAACTGGGACCCCGAAGACCTCTTTCCCTCCGTTCTCCGACATCGAGCGGTTCGATTTATCTTGAACAGCGTGACACACAGGAAGCACGGCGTAGTCCGGATCATTCACCGGATGCGGAAGCTGGTAACTGCAAAATAAACAAAAACATCGCAAGAAATTACAAACCCCTGCGAAACGGTGAGAAAGGGAGGAGGTGCCCTCCAGAAGTACTCTTCAAGTGAGGGGTATGTCACAAGGCGTAAGCCCCAAGATGGGAGTTCGTTCACAAGAAAGTTCTACCAGAGTTCTTCGAGATGGAAGTTCTCTGACACGGGAGAACTGCGGCACGAAAGCACTCCAGCTCAAGGTACCGGCACGAAGTACCTCTGTGCCATCTCTGACACAGCAGAATTTCTCATCCTTATTTTTTGTTCTTTCACGGAACTTCTCCTAATGTAAGTTAGGCAGTACTTTCGACACAATGTGTCCGTGACGAGGAACATACAGCATCTCAATAGTGACAACGGATATTCGAATTTCAAAAATAACTACACAAGACACAAAGTCAAACATTCCGTTTTGAAAAACGCCTCGTTGCACTTACACTTTAGGCGGAGTGGATTCGATAGAGTCGTGGGACGCGTAGATCTTCTGGAAATGGGCATTGACGACTTCCGCAGCTACGAATTGGTTCTTGTTGTAGCCAGTGACTTCACTCAAGGCCTTGAACACATCGGCGATGATTCCCCTCTGGGGAACACTTATCCTGTACTTTGTGGGGTGTTTTTCGTAGGAGTACGGATATAAAACAACCTGCAGCAAAAAACGAACAACTTCGAATACGTAACTGCTGGTGTGACCTATGTCTTTAGACAAACAGCGGAACGGAAATTTTAAGCATTGCGGGATTGAGCGCTCGGAACTGAGCATTCACCGAGGGGGTAGAAACTCGTGTAATAGAGGGTACACTCTTAGTGCAATAACTACGTGATGGTCACGTAATAATCGTGTAATAACCGTACTAATCAATGTTATGATAACCATCAATCAAAGGTCTAACAAATGGACATAAGTCGTAAGCCTTTAAAAAATTCAAGGAAATATGCCATAGCGGTCAATATGATGATCTTTTGGTTACCTGGGGCATTTATACGAAGCAAACACCCTCCTTTATCGTGCTTGGTAGGGGAGATAAGCATAAGATAGAGCAACGTAGAAAGAAACATGACATTATCAAATCTGACAAAACTCTTAACTCTATTAAAAGTCCTGCCTGGGATTCCGTCTGTATTGTAGGGTGAAAACCAGTCTAGAGATGAAAAATTCCAAAAAATTATGATTGAGTGGGTGTTTAATAGAGGATGACACACCCTTGAATCCTCTGGGAAGGGGGGGAATTGAAATCGAATCAAGTTTTACTTCGTGTAATCACACCTCAGGGGGTGACTGACCTGCGGCTGCCGATCTAATTAACCCCTATTTTAGGCGTTAAAGTAATCCTAATGATTAATAGTGTTAAATGAACTTGTATAGAGACTTTTTCTGTTGTATAATACAATAAAATGCTGGGTTTCGAAATTTTTGTGTTTCATGATTCCATAAAAAATAAACTTGTTTCTAAAACGAATTTCTTTTTTCAATCTTTAACACGATAAAGGACAGAGGACGTTTACACAGCGAAGAAGACGCGCAATATTCGCATAATAGCCATAATAATTACGTAATATCAAAGACGCGTAATAGAGTGTACACATATTCAGCGACTTATTACCCCTCGAAATTCGCGCTCGCAAATTCGAGGAATAAGCGTCAAAAGAGTGATTTGCGTTTAAAAGATCGTTATTTCTTTAGACAAACGCCCTTAACGAAGAAAATTAAAAGACCTAATATTACAAAATAATGACTTTTAATAACAAAGCTAAGAAAAAAATAAAAACGACCAAGTAATCAAATAAACAAAAGACCATCTGTAATACATACCTCCATTTCTCTGTCCTTAAGAGGAAGTGGAAGAGAGAGATAACAAAACGGATCGAAGGTTACGGAGATCATGTTGCATGTAGGACATACAACGGTAGATTTTAATTGGCCGTGAAATAGATCTACAATGACTGAATCGTTTCGCTTGAGGTAATTATCCCACGCTTCCTTCGCTACTTCCTGCAAAACAAAGAAATAAATGCGACTTTAAGGTATCTCTTATGAGGAGGGGGGGAAAGGGCAAAAGTTTCCCTAGGCCTGAAAAAATACCCCAAAAACTCGTCTAGTTGCAGTTTCTTACAGAGTTGGCAGATTCGTACCCACGGCAGGAATAAGAAATTTTGAGTCACGATTCAGAAAAAAACTTTTCGTATCAAAATTTTGAAAAAATGGTCCTTGGAAGCTGACAAATTTTCTGATAAAGGCAAAGAAGAAGAAACAAGTTAAGGTGGATCCAGCGTGAAGGGCTTAAGTTAAATGAAAAAGGACTGAATAAAGACAAGAAACTTTCAAAATTAGTTCAAAAATATGTAATTTATCGTAGGGTAAAGCTGTAGAAAAGATTGACGGTTCCGTTTAAACGTAACTGAATTTAAAAGTTGAGAAAAAAATACATGGGCGATTACGGAAGTCGGGAAAATGGCGCAAAATATCAATTGATATTTAAAACATCTGATTAAGGTTGAGTAATGTTTTTTTTTTAAAAAAAAAGGAAAAAAATCAAGAAAAAACTTTCCACGTGTATATTTGGGTATCAGGGACAATCTACTGGAGTTTGCCGATCATTCATCCTTTGGTTATTTCGAAGAAGCTTCGAGAACATCGGCAGTTTGACGAAAAATGAGTGATATCAGCAACTGAACGAAAGTTCATAACTCAAAATACACTTCGCTGTTATGATAAACAAATATGAAGAGCGACTGAAACAACAGCTTGGCCAACGTAATCATTTTCCAAACTTTAATTTTTTTTAAAATTAAAGAAAGAAAAAAAATGATAAATATGACTAGTTTGCCTCGTGAGAACTACCTCAAATACACAAATTACGAAAAGATTTTAGATAAATCTTTGAAGAGGGTCGAGTACAGCCCATAGGGATATAGTGCGTTCAGTTGGAAGCACCTCATTTCACAACGTCGATATGAAAAATATTGTAGAATCATAGCTGAATTACAGGGAACTCGTCTTGAAATTGAAAATGTCTTTTCGAATCTTGTTGACGGCCTATTATTAGACTTTAAAAAACTGAGGGGTAGCATCTTTTTTATCTGCATTGATTAGATAACAAGCACCAAAACCGTCAAGTAAACACGATGTCCTTTCGTAAAATTGAACTGAAAGTTAAACTCCTGGTTAGAGTAAAGGCGACCTATTCCTTGAAAGTACCGGCCCGCAGGCATTTATTAATTGATTATGAGCGTATTTAAAACCATCTAAGCTGTATGCGATGAGTAAAGGAAGCAAGTCAAAGCTTTTGCTTTCGGGGCTTCTTTAATTAAAGATAATTAAAAAAAAAAACACCATACATGCATACTCAAAATAATGTTAAAGAGTTTTGTGCAATCCAACTGTGCTATCAAAACGGAAACCTGACAAACATGAATACCCCCCCCCCAAAAAAAAAACAACTCTTACTTGATCGGGTCTGCCATCGGAGTCTCTCAAATTAATGTAGGGTTTCTCCCGAATACGATTTAAATCTTCGTGTAAGCCGTCGAGTAAAAACGTTAACAGTTCCTGGGCGTCATGTTGTTGAAACCCATAAAATTGGGAAGCGAATTTCGATACTGCGGCCTGTAAACAGAAGAGCGACTTAAGAGGCCAGTCCCTCAGAGTAGAGAGTATACTTTTTGTCCATTTACCTTAAAAGCAAACGGCGATGCTGAAGTAGCTCCGCTCCACATTTTCTTGATGAGATCAGCAAAAGAGCGAGCGATTTCCCCTCGCATCCCTAAAGGGTTCTCTTCGTTCAGGTCTCGGAGGTACGAATCATCCAGGAAAAATTCCACAAGCGGCGGCGTGTTGCTTAGACACTGGAAACCAAACAAAACAATGACTATACCGAGAAGACGGCTGGGTCTACGATACTGCGGTCGCGGTCTCTTTCAAAAGTTGAATTTCCCACATCACATCGTGTGTTCCACCTCACGTTGCCAATCCGAGCGGAGCGAGGCACAGGGCACTTATCCTACGCAAATCCAACCTAAGCTAAACAAGCTTAATGCTGCTTACTCTTTGGCGGCAACAAGTGACGCAGAAAGGTAAGCGGCATCAGGCTCGGCGGTTGGCAGGCGGAGCGCGAGCGAAGCCAGGTACAAGGCACTTCGCGCAACTTAGCCGATTGTGTACCGTTAGTCCCCATCTTAGAGATGGGGAACACACACGAAAAATCACACATTTTCAACTGACAATCAGAGGTCGGCAGTCACAAAACATCGTGGAGCGCTCTCCAGCTGAGTAACCCAAAGATGAAATATTTCGTAAGCTTAGCTTGACAGGTTGGAAAGTTATCGGCGTTTTAATTTAACAGAGTCGTGAAATGCGGCAAAGATGATTTTTCAACAAGGCCCTACGGAAAGATGTCCTCCGGCCCAATGTGCACGGCACCGAACATGATTCAGGATCTTCATTTACCAGAGTTGAGGTTAGGTTTCTGAAGACAGATGCGGAGATGTAAGGAGGGATGGGCGAGGGTGAGGACAGAAAGAGGAGGGTAAGCAAGTAATGCTGTGTTACGTTATGTATGGTTGGGTTAGAACAGAGGGGGGGATTAAGTTGTGCAGTATCTTTGAAAAAAAAAAAAGCTTTCGTGTTGAGAAACTTCCCCACACGTTCCCTTCAAGTACTAAGCAATCAAAAGACTTGCGTAACTTGAATATCCTGGTACATACCTGGAGCACACTGTTCATGAAACACGTATTTCCCAGATTGGAAAGCCCGCAAACTCCGCGGACGCCGTTACTATTCATGTGATCATTTTTCATTCTGAAAAAAGAAAAAAATTAACACAGTTAAAGCTCAGTGTTTTAACTTTTTCTTACATGTCAAACTAATAAAGAAAAAATAAAAGAAGAAAAAAAAAAGACACGGTTAAACCTCAGGATTGGAACATTTCCTTGCAAGTCAAACTTATTACTGACAGCTGGAGTGAATTTGTCACATTTTTGTAGGCAACCAAAATTCAAAACAATACACCCCCCCTCAAAACTCCTTTTCCGACTTAAAAACGCAAAAAGTACCGATCAAAAGG
>Ga0058701_10004314_pt1 | contig 11513 bp, 5 predicted proteins | sample AgamicOrMae_FD_97039 | JGI IMG/M metagenome (GOLD analysis project Ga0058701, IMG submission 97039) | Agave microbial communities from Guanajuato, Mexico - Or.Ma.e | ecosystem: Host-associated > Plants > Phyllosphere > Phylloplane/Leaf | place: Guanajuato, Mexico | collected 2012-06-04 | reverse complement strand
GGTCAGAATAGGTTAGGTTAAACTACGTCAGTCAAGCCATGTAAGATTACGTCGGATTTGTATTTGATTAGGAGGTCTGTTGGTGGAGTTAAAATAATTTTAACTAAGATGCGCAGTAATTAGGTTGAATAAGGTCATTTGTAATTAATTAACATTAGGCATACCCTATTAGCAGCTGTAAAAAGTCGCACGTGGTGTATAAGCCTTTTGGGGAGGTAACCCTCCGAAGAGGCAAGTCCAAGAGGCATGCAAGAGGCAAATCACTTTCCCGTTTTTCCAAGTCCAAGTTCCGCCATTCATTCTTTAGCTATGCATCGTTTTCGCCTCATTACACGTCCCATTGCCCATGGACATGACACCAATTACGCAATTAGCCGTGCCGTGGCGAGCCGCGCTGAGCAGCTTTTGCAAAAGCAATCTCATCCTTGTGCATTTCATTTTAACTTCCCGTCCACTTTTATTTTTTGTCCTGAGCGCAAATCAGAAGCCCGCACGCTTCTAGCCCGGACACTCGAATCAACTTGTTTACACCGTAAATTTGAGAAGTTTTAATTTACCTCATCGTTGTAAGTACCTTTCGTTAACGAGCGGGGCGTTTTACAAGGCACCTAACCTAACCGTCCTTAACCGCCAAGAAGCCTGATGCCGCTTATTTTATTGCCGCCGAAAAGTAAGCGGTTTCTGGCTTAGTGACAGCCGAATGGTACAGAGCGAGGCATAGGGCACTTCCGAGCGGAGCGAGACACGGATCTAAACTGAACCTTCGCGAATGTTTGTCGTTCATCTTCATGAAGTATTAAAAGTTTAATGTGGGTGAAGCAGAGGTATGTAAGAGGCAATTTTCCAGTTTAACCCAAATAGTTAAATCACGGAAAGGATAGTCACGCAACGCAGGGAATCTCAATGTGATTTGAGAGCATTTTAAGCCGAATGTCACTGACAATGTAAAAATAAAATTTGTTAATTTACAAAAAAAAAATCTTTTTTATTCCACCTCGAGTTAGTAAATTTAACAACTGCCTTGCAGGACCGCTTATACGTCTGTTGGTAATTACTCCAATCAAATTGTTACCATCAATATTTTTTTCAGATTTTGTTTAAAAAATGCACGTTACGTTTTGAAAAGTTAAATTGTAGTTTTACTGAAAATTTTAAAAAATGTCAAAAAGAAAGAAATTTACAAACCTTGTTCAGTTTTTTCGTCTACTATTCCTGTTTGTCAATATATTTCCCAAAATGTTTGTAAAATTACAGGAAACACCGCTCAGTGATGCAATATCGAAATTTACGTTAAGAAATTCTACAACGCAGCGTCATATGAAATAATGTCTCCCTCCAGCAGTTCTCAAATTCAAAATTTTGTCTCAGTAGATAAGTCTAAGCGAGAACTGGAACAGCACCTTACCTAACTTAGCCTAGGGTTATTTTAAAACCTACCATAACTTAGCCTAGAGTTATTTTGAAACCTAACTTAACCTAGGCTAAGTTAGGTTAGGTTTCAAAATATCTCTAGGCTAAGTTAGGTTAGTTTTCAAAATAACCCTAGGCTAAGTTAGGTTAGGTGCTGTTCCAGTTCTCGCTTAGACTTATCTACTTGTCTCTTCAATTCAAACAAAACTCTAATTAAAACAATTTAAAAGACACGTTTGCATTTCTAAAATTGAAAAAAAAAATAAGATAGCTTAGGTGGGCCCCAATCGGATGAAATTAAGATGGTTGTTTACGAATTGGTAACAAACAAGCGAGACGCGGAAGCTGCGGGAAGGGAGGGCGGAGAGGTGTGCTGCGCTCATCTCAAGGTGATGCCGCTCGTTGCTTTCAATTGAGGAAGGTACATGTGCCTCACATTGCATCGCGGCGGGCGCAGGGATGCATTTGATTTGCATGGAGGAAGTGCAATGAAAGGATACCAAGAGCGCTCTGTCACGTGACTCTTGTCTCGACAAACAGCTTAAGATGCGGAAGGTAGCCGCCTCAGTCACCCCCCCCCTTTTTTTTTCTTTCTTTTTTCCGAGCTACCGATGGAACGTCCGGATCGTGTGACTGGACGACTTTGGCTCACATAATTTCGCGATTATTCTCTGAATAGCTACAAGGTTTTTCTCTGAAGTAAGATTGGCAAACATTTTTTGACCTGAAATTTTTGCGAATTGGTGGTAATTAGCGGTATGGAGTTTTTTAATAAATTTTTGAAAAATTGCGATGGATTATTATGTGAAGAAGTTGAATTTCCTTTTTATGTAAATTCGGATGGGAGAATTTCTCGATTTCTCAAAAGTTTTGCACTTCGAAAAGTTTTTCTTACTTAAAATTGGCAAGCATTTTTTCGGCTGTAATTTTGCAAAAACGCAAGTGGTTGGTTTCGCGTAAGTTCAGGTGGCATTTAAATTAAAAAAAAATAATACAATTTTATTGATTAGTGAACACGATATTACACGTGTGATTTTTTATAAAATAAACGACTTCCGTCTTTTAGTAAATTCGGCCCATTTATAAAACACGGGGAGAATCTTGGTCATTGTGCCAGAAAATACTCAAAACTTCGAAATTTTATTAAAATAACAAAATGCTCTTAGAAAAACTTATACTAAAATAGAATTTTGGAACCGATTAGGTTCACGTTTTCGGTACCGTTTAAGTCGCATCACTCAAACTTAATCCGGAGTTTGTAAAAGTTTGATGTTTTATTGGCTCGCGGAAGTTCCAGGCAAAAATATTATTTGTCGCTTAGCAGTCGATGGACTCGACGAGACAAACCGCTCAACATTTTACTACGCATTTCTTATGACATAAAACATTTTATATCCGAGACTCGTCTCGGAAATTTGAAGTATAGTGAATTGAGGCGTAGTGGAAGTAAGTCGGGAGCATTTTAAGGAACATACGTGGGAAATGCGGGTGACTCACAGAAGGAGCGTGACTCACCCGGGGGGGGGGAGGGCACCTTCGTGTCACCCGATAAACCATTTCAGTTGCGCAATACGAGGACTCACCTCAACCAGCATTTCGCCAAGCTGTTTTTTCGCCTAAACGTGTTGGAAGGCTTAAATAACGCAGCGATCATCTGCCCTACATTCGACTATTTCCGGGAAATTGGAACTCAATAAAAGCGGGATTACGTCTGGAAAATAGATGTTTTCGCATGACTCATTGATGTACTTTGTGAAGTTTTAATGGCGAGTACTGTACAGTGGCGTTGACTCAGTCGCGGAAAAAAGTCCGGAGATTCGTGATTGTTAGGGACGTCTCGGGAGTGCTTTTAAAGTCACCTCTGTCTAACCTGATTCTATCCTAATTATTAATCCGGTGTACGGTTATGTTGTACCTACCTATGAGTTAGCTCATCCGGAATTATTTCAACCTGAGCTAATCTTTTCACTTTTTAATTGGCGTAGTTAATAAACATTTTCTTTTTAACGTGGTTGCCGTAAACGTAAGTTAGCTTCGTTAGCTTAGCCTAAGCTCATAGAAACGTAGTCTAAACTAATTACGTGAATGTAAGATAGCGTAAGATTTATTATTACCATCCTCTCGCTGTTACCCAAACTTTATAACGCACCAAATACTGTAAAAAGAGAATTTGAAATTCAGATGCAACAAAAGTCGAATTATTGGTCCAAAAAATTTTCACTCCAAATTTTCTCTGAATTTCAGTATATCATTCTTAAAATAAGCCGTTATATAAAAATTAAAAACGATATCTGAAATTTAGTGAATGAGTGGACTTAAGTTCTTTTCAGACCAGTGATTTGACTTTTGTTGCATCTGATTGTAAGATTCTGTACAGTGAACCTCACCCTGTGTTAAACTTATCCGAACCCGATTTCACCTAAAATCAGGTCACGCAAGCTACTCAAACCCAACGACGGGCCTGCGGTTGCATAAGCTCATCGAAAAATTGTACCAGAGCTGTGTTTGATATTCGTAGCAGTGCTACCAACCCGCCGGTGGCGATGACTTCCGAAGAGGACCTGCATTTGATTGGCGCGACTTGAAGTAGAAACGAGTTGTTGAGTTGGCCCCACCAATATTGGCGTGGCGATTGACAGCTTCCCCTCCGCCACTTGAGGGGAGGGGAGGGGAACTTCGCAGGCGATCACTCAGTCGCCTCTTCTAGGAAATGGATGCATAATTGTTTTTGAGTCATGCGACCGGCTGGCATGACCGCCGTAGCGTCGCCATCGCCGCTTCAGTGAAATAACTCACGTTTTGGTCACTGATAGCGCTGTCGACTTTTACAGGTATCCTTATCGCTTGGTTACTATACGCTGGTAAACAGCGCGTCACTGCTCCTTTTAAAGCTGTCAACGCTAGTCATGTTTTTGGTTCAACTTAAAAGTCTCGACGTGCCGATATTTGAATACCGAACCTAATCAGACCTCTGGTCCTAGAATATTTATAGAACTCGCGTCATGTTAGTTACCCTGCTGTTTTCTTCGCTCATCCTTCTTCCTTATAAACCTTCCTACTCCAGCCATAAGTATTTCGGAATCGATATTCTTCTATTCATTTTTCATAACTGTAAATACTTTTACAGTCTATACATACATTGTAATAAGAGAATCTTTTATCCACTACCGCCCAGCGATAGTCGGAAACAGGAAAATTATTTTAAAAGATATTTTCAGTTCAGTATTGCCACAATTTAAAAAATATCACCGATCTGGAAACCTGAAATTTCTTAATTTAGGCATTTTTCGAAGCTTAAAATTTCTTATTTTAATGAAAAAAAATCGTGATTTCTCTTAAGCTAAATTTAATCCAATAAATACTTTGGGCTATTGGGTTAAGATGCAACAAAAGTCAAATCACTGATCTGGAAAAAAATCAGTCTAATTATTCACTGAATTTCAGACGATCGTTTTTAATTTCTCTAATTTAAGAACGATTTAAATGAAATTCAGGGACCCTTTCAGACCAGTGATTTGACTTTTGTTGCATCTGGAATTAAGATTCTTTTTACAGTGTAGGCTTTTTGTTTGTTTGATTGATTGATCATTAAATTTCAGTACAGCATTAAATCGAAGGTGTAAAGCTTATGTCTTTCCCGTAAAATCTGTTTAATTCGGAACTTTGTTTATGGAACGTCACTTGTTAAAAGTTCCGGTTTTTACTGAGTCCGCGGCATCAGACCGAGGAAATTTAACAATTTTTTGGAAGTGAGTAAATGTTAATTGGTTAAGAACACACAACTGAATGAATCAGGTCTAACCTTGTACTGTACCTCCTCACAATGAGTTGCCTTGATATATAGCAGTGACAACAACAAAAAAAAAGTCTCAACATGGCAACCGCTCAATTTTTTTTTCTTCTTAACCATTCAAGGGAGCCCTTTTAAACGTAATTTTTGTCGCTAAAACCTTTATTGAGATATTGGCGTATTACCATCTCTATTTTTTTTTCTCTCTCTCATATTTTAAGACGTTAAGTCGTGGTAAAGAAGAGAGTTGGGTGCACTCGGAAAAATTGGGTCAACTAAAACGTAGCTTGCGCGAGAAATACTGCGTAGATCGAGGTCTTTGAACTAGCAATCAATTCTACGAATTTCCGTGCTATCATTTCGGTGCTATTGAGTTTTCGATTAGTCCAAGCCATTACGCCTCTGTAAATACAGATTAATGTTTGTTATTTTATTACCATTAATTCACAAACAATGATTTTTTTAAGTTGCGCGAACATTTATTTTTAAATATTTTTCCTAAATTGTTAAATAGTTTAAATTTAGGAGGAATTGGTCTAAAAGATTTGTTATTAAGGAGAAAAACGTAAGGAGAGTGGACTGTACGCCGTGATGTCAACGTTTGCCGGAAACCAGTTGGCACTGGTGTCCCGCTGGTTGCCTATCTTGGGCTGATAAGAGGCGTACTTGCCGTTCTTCGAAAGTGATAAACATTGAATAGCGTCAAAAGCAGCCAGTGTCCACTGCTCGGGAAAACTACGTTTCGCTTTGATTTAGTCTTCGTAGTATCCCCCTCCAAAATGTGCACCATAGTACTTTTATTTATACTTTCCCGACAAGGGAAAGTATTAAAAATTCGATTTCGAGATTTTGACGGATCTTTTTTATTTTGTGTGCTGTATCTTGTTTTTATATTTCATTTTAGAGACTTGACATTCTTTCGAGAAGGTTAGATTAAACTAGGTTGTGTTATGTCATATGGCCTATGTCTCGCTTTGCTCAGCTTGGTGACTAATTGTGAATTAATTTTAAGCTACGTTAAGCTGTGTACCTCGTGCCTTGGTCCACGCTGTAGCTTCGCTGTGCTCGACGAATGAACATATAAAGAGTTGGGTCCGTCTTTCAAATTTACCGCGTACTCGCTTATTCAGACATAAGGGAAGTTTCGTGCTTTAAAGTACTGATAACAATTTTAGGATGCATACGTCAGTTTTGATGTGTGCAGCTTAACGGCACATTATCTGTCTGTGATTGGCGGCATGCATCCAGAGAAAGAGTTGATTACGATAAAAATGTGAAGGATGGTGACTCACCGCGAAACATCGCGCTGATAAGATGCGGGATCATTCCAAGATGAAAATAACGCTTCTTATATACAGGGCGTCCGGCAGCAGCCTGAGCTCCCCTGTGGCACAACTCGCCAACTCAGTTTTGCGTTCTCCACCTCGCCTGTTCCACGTTGTTTCAACCCTCCTTCAAGAGTTAACAACATGAAAGCCTCGCGCTTTCTTTCCTTGCCACTCTGTTCGGCTTTCGCTAGACCTGATAATGCTCACCTCTCATCGACGCAGTAGCTTCTGTTAGTTAACCTAGGCCAGGTGAAGGGCGTTAGGTGAACCGTATGTGCGTCGAGCTATCTCAAAAACTTCCGGCTACCTTCCGAAAGAAATGTACTCGTTGAAACGAAGAACTCGCCCACTCGAGGCTTCAGCATGGGCATTTTCTGGTTTAACGAGCTAATTTCACTGGAAGATTTTTACTGAGAGGTTTGACTTAGGTCAACTAAGGTTAGGTTTAACCTAGGTTAGGTTAACTTAGGTTAGGTTAACCTTGGTTAGGTTTCACCTAGGTTAGGTTAACGTTGGTTAGGTTAACCTAGGTTAGGTTTAACCTAGATTAGGTTTACCAAGGTCAGGTTTAAATAGGCAAGGTTTACCATAAGTTGAGGATTATCTAGGATTATCAAGTTTAGGATCAGCTAGGTTAGGATAACTTAGTTTAGGCTAATCTTGCTCCGCTCGACTTCTACCAGAATGGAACACAAGAACTGTGGAATCCCACCTTTCGAGTTTCCAGTGAAGGGAGCGCTCCCTTAAAAATTGGGAGTGGAGGGCAGGCAGGCTGGCAGGTGGGCTTCCACAAAAGGGCGGCCTGGTGAGAGGACAGGTGTCTTCCCGTCCAAATCCCGCGCCAATTTTGAGACGTCTTTTGGGGGGAAAACACGGCGCTCGGCGCAGCGACAGGGAAGGAAGGGAAAGCATGCCATCGCTTCGCAGCGCATCGCGAGGGAAAAATAATAATATTGTAAAGACGGCGTGTGTATTGCGCGGGGGCTATTTACCGCCACGTCACTGCAGATGGAGTCTCGACTCCAGGCTATTTCTTGCTGTACCCTTCCAAACCCATTTTTTCCCAAAGTTATTTCAGTAAGCACCAAAAATGGCGGCTTCTCCTATGTGTTTGGATGCACAGTTTTTACATTTCAGTATTTCTCAATATCCTTTTTAAATTTATTTTATTACTGCCAATTTTAATTTGTACTTTTGCGCTAATTACTGAACGATGAAAATTTCATAATTTTCGTTTATAAAAAACGGAATTTGTTTTTTTTTCACCTGCTGAATTTTGATTTTTAGAATAATATTTTAATTTAACCATTTGTTTTCATCTTTTGATCATTGACTTTCCAATGGGTTTTATCCAAAGAATGTATGAATAGATGCACGTCGAAGACCAATGTATCTAAACAAGCATTCATATTTTATTTTCTCTTGATTTTTCGTGCGGTTTATATTTCGTTCCAAAAGCCTTTGAGTGAAATTTACCCGAATAAGATTGAAGTTTGTTTCGTGACTTGGAGGGTCAGAAGATGTGAATTTCACTCGACAGTTGCAGTTCAAAGAGAAAATTCCCGGCTCAAACCCTTTTCAGACCTTATTATGGACCTTTTTTCGGGGGAAAAGGTCTTGGCGAACGGGTTACTGGAGTTGACCTGGGTTTAATGAGTTGGCGTGCCATCGGATCGGGGAGCTGCTGCCTTGATGGCGTGGCTGGACAGCCGTGCCGCCAAACGCCGAGTGGGGATCACGAGCGTGTTCGTATATTCGCCGCGACTCCAATTAAAAGCACGTATGTCGGAATTGTTGAGTCGGACACTTCCAATAGGGGACTGTCTGAATGAGTCACTGTGTTGACCCCATCCGGCGCCGCGCTGCGTCACGACCCGTCGTAGGCCCCAACAAGGACACCTTACCCTCTCTGTCTCTCTCCGATTAGATTGTTGACTTTTATATCATCGGCATTCGGAGGTAAGGTCACCTCCGCAATATTAGCCTGTTGGAATGAATCGTAATTTTTGCAGAAGGAGCGCGTGAACTCTCATTTTGCCTTCAAAACTGAGCTTTTAGTTTTCTTAATTTTTCTGGTATTAAGACAAAGTAGGCTTACTTTTTTTTACAAGGTATTTTTTTTAAATCTCACCCCTAAAAAAAGAGGAAGAAACATCATAATCACTACTTGAAAGTTGGAATTTGCTCGGATATTTTCTTCGTGATTAAGAGCGCTTTTGATTCTCTCGAATTTCACTACTTCGAATTTATTTCGAAATAGTGATATTTCATTGTTAAATAATTGATTAAAGAGTCTTTTTTTTGAAGTTGACACCGAGCCGAACAGCAGGATAAACGCAATTTAAAATTAGCTCGTTTCTTGTATACACGCATTTAATTTTCAAACTATTCTTGTTTTAAGCCTATAGATTTGTGTTAAATGATAGTTTAACGGCTTTGCGGGTACTTAGGGGTTAAAAAAATACATTTACCTTATAAACGCGTAACAAATTTAGCTGCACGCAGAAAAGAACCTAAAATATTTCCTGAAAACATAAGACACATAAGTGAGATGTGTATTTATTTTTGCGCTACGTTCTTGTTTATTCCAGGAGGAAGTATTTTTCGCAGGATAAGCTATGACTCATCGTCCGCTTTATTAGTAAACACCAGTTAGGTAACCGCTTTCAAATAATCTTCTCGAATATTCCGAACAGCTGACACAACTTGTAGCCGTAACAATAAATTCTTCGGAACCAAAAGTTCAACCACTTTTCATAATTTCTTGTGCTGAATCAAACTCCATTTATATTTCTGATGTTATCACTCATTCATTAAAGGGTGGGGGGGTATTTATGACGTCACCGGCAGTGCAATCGAACGGCTGCCCTGAATCCTTTTATTCTTCTCTGCCATTCAATAGAGAGACATGTGACAATCAGAGTTTGTCTTGATGAAAGTTGAGCTAATTATAATTTCGCTGACTGTACCAAAGCCCAGGGTGCGCTGTTTTTGTTTTGCTGATTCCATTATACTGTACGTACGTCTGAAGATCATGTGAATGTTCACATGACATTTACAATTCCGACTTCAGCTTTTTTTCTGGACACGTAATTTATGATTAAATATTTCTTCGCTAGCTTCGCTCGTTGCTATAATCGCAAAAAATCTTTTTCTTTTTTTTCGAAATGAAAATTTTAAAGCGGAACTGGAAAAGTACAGTGTAGATAGCAGGTTGAAAATGGAGTCAGACGAGGTAAAAATAAGGAAATACATTTTTGTGAATGGTTATTTATATTAAGCTTTGAAGAAAACGGTAAAATCACCAATTTTTCGCCTCTTTGTTTGCCTATACTTCGAGAAATGCCTATAAAATCTTTGATTCAACTTTACACGTTTTTTGAAGGGGGTGATATTTTTAATTTTCCTTCCTGTCTATCAAAGCTGAGATATTGAAGCTGAGGTGTGTTTACCTTTAAATGGCTATTGGTTAGTTCTGTCCTAGATGCTCGTGCATGGTCGAGAACATTTCAATTAATTCAACGAATTAGTTAAGAATATTTAGCTTGAAACACTTTTTATTAATTTTTAATTAAATTAATTAATAATTCATTTTTAAGTAAAGAAAAATTTTAATTATTTCGCAATAGGTACGAGGAGAAAGGTATATTAATGCGTTATTAATTATTTTTTATTTAAAAACAAATTTTTAACTAAAATTGAACCCAGACCTTTATACTATACCCGGTTTATATCAGCTATCGGGGTCAGGAGGTGCAGCCATTGTTTACGTGAACATATTCTGCATCCCGGGTAAACACAGAAAATGGCCCTAAATCAGAACCGAACACAAACATCGTGTTATCTTGATGGTATTTACCTGTTTTCCAATATATTAAGCAGAGGTTGAAGGGGGGGGGCGGTGACGTCATGTAATGATGTCAGGCGCGATTCCTGAGCCCCGGTCACTTCACCCAAGCCCATTCATGGAACCGACATTTTTCCATGTCGCCTTGAGCCAAACGGTGAATCTCGTTAGCAACGTATCCAATGATGTAAAGAATGGGTAGCTGTCATAAGCGCCAAAAAACACAAGCGCCAAAGCCGCAAGCGCCAATCCTTAACCGCCAAACGAGAAAAGTCGCAATCGCCAAAGGTCCTAACCGCAATACTAACCTTACCTAACCTAACTTAACCTAACCTATGCGAAATTTGGCGTTTGCGACTTTTCTCGTTTGGCGGTTACGGACTGGCGCTTGCGGCGTTGGCGCTTGTGGTTTTTGGCGCTATCGAATGCCCCCCCCCCCGTAAAGAATCACCTGGAAAAGTTCGCTTTGTAACTGACCTATTTATGCGTGACTAAAGATAGCACATGTATTACTGTTCGGCTAATTCGCGAGCTATTACAGTCAATTACCCCGGCTTTTTTATTTCCACGACCGGATCTATTTTCAGCCCACTCAAAAACTCTGTGGTCACACTGTAATTTAGTTTCACGTCTTAAATATCGTTTCGTAGACACACTTCATTCAGACATCTGGAACGCAACAGTTTTATTGTACATCAATAAGGAACGGCCTTTTCTTTGCTTGGGCCTTGAAGGTTTTGCATTATGATTTGGTCTACGGATGTGTGCACAGGAAAAAAATCTAAAATAGAAAACAATGTCATCGTTTTCTTTATTTTTATTCAAGAAAGGACCTCGGCTTCACATGGCAGTGTTCCCCATCTTAATCTTAATTATTTTATTTTTATCAAAATTATTATTTTTTTAATTGCTATTTTTTTCTTCGAATTGAGTCAAACGACATTATGGAATTAACCCACAACAGCCCAAAGTATTTGGAGTGAAATTTAGCTTAAGAGAAATTCGAATTACTTTTTCTATTAAAATACGAAATTTCAAGCTTTGAAAAATTCCTAATTTAATAAATTTTAGGTTTCCAGAGGGGTGATATTTTACAATTGTGACAATACTGAACTGAGAAGATCCTCTAAAATATTTT
>Ga0058701_10004313_pt1 | contig 11513 bp, 8 predicted proteins | sample AgamicOrMae_FD_97039 | JGI IMG/M metagenome (GOLD analysis project Ga0058701, IMG submission 97039) | Agave microbial communities from Guanajuato, Mexico - Or.Ma.e | ecosystem: Host-associated > Plants > Phyllosphere > Phylloplane/Leaf | place: Guanajuato, Mexico | collected 2012-06-04 | reverse complement strand
ATATATATTTATATATTTATATATTTATATTTGTATACTTATATACATACACACAATCGTGTATATATATGAGCTTTTAAGTATTTATATATGAACATTTTGTTCGTCTCCGGTTTATACCGGAAGCGATGACGATAGTATAACAATATAATTAGGAAATTGACACATATTAAGAGATAGCTTGACTAGTCTAGTCACATGATTTTTAACACGAAGAAGACAAAGCCAAGCAGCCTAAAGTACAAAAGTCTTCATTCACAAAGCTTTTCAACAAGTTTTCATGTCGATATCATCGTGCCCTGTACTTAGAAAAGTGCACTCTAAATACAAGTGGATTGGTGGCGTTAAAGCGGTGGCGCGGCGCGACGCCCGACCCAAGTACCGGCACCGTTACCCGCACCCAAACACGAGGGCACGCGACCAAGGATGCTAAGTGCTTACCGCCTGAGCGCACGCTTGCAACACGCGACGCGAATTGACTGGCCAATTCTAACTCGACAAGTCGAACACCATCTCACAATCCGACTCCAACGAGAACATTAAAAAATATCTTATTTAGAAGAATAAATGTGAAATCCTCGGGAATCAAATGTCCTTCATCTAACTTTCTAAGATACATAAAGCACAGGTTGCCGATATTTGAGATCTGCAGCCCTTGCATTTGGGAACTTGCGCTTGCTACCTTTCTGTCAAGACTGCCAGCACTTCACAATTTGTCGATATTAACAAGTAATAGGCCAAGAAAGTTGATGAAAGGATATTACAGTATTGGCGACAAGCGGGTCTATGGCGCGTCGAGAGGAAACGTTTAGAGCTACCATATGCAACAAAAGAACGGCGGATTACGTAATGAAAGTCTTGCGCGTCTGTGTACCGATGGCACCCGCAGGATTTTTGATTTCCTGGGTCAAGATCTAGGGGTACGCATGTTGCCTACCCTGACACAATTGTCAGCTGAGATTGCCTACTTTCAGAGGCAACGTCATAGTGTTTCCAAGGTCAAGCTAAACATTGTATACACGTTTTTGCGTTTACATCCATTTCAACGAGAAATTTCATTGAAGTTGCATTAAACCTTAAAGGCATTTGAAATGAACTCATCCTTAAGATTGACATCCACTCTGATGTTTCTAGACAGAAAATTTGCCAAACATTTATGTTACATTCGAACCTGAAAAAGTTTCCTCTGAGCAACGTCCGATCCTCACGACCCCTTCCCCTACAATTTATTTCTCCCTAATTCTGAGAAAATCTTACAGGGTTCCAATATTTTTTTGGGTGGGGAGGCTCAGCCCCTCTTGAGGCCCCCCTTCCATGAGGGCGCCACTGGTCGGTACGCTTCCTGTCCTGGTTGCCTCTCGGCCATTCAATAGTACCCAACGCGGCTTTGTCAGGCGCCACAAGAACTGCTCGTTGCCAACAACCGCGAGCCGGAAGCGAGAAAGAACAAAACTACCTTCTTTCAACCTACCGGTACGCACTTAAAACGTGCTTCAGATCATTTGAAGTTTGAAGAGTTTGCCAAATCTATTACAAACATCTATTGACACAAAACGCAAGTCAAACGAAGACAAGATCTGTTCAAATCTCTAAGATAGATAACGAAATTTCAAAAGTTAAGACGAGAAATTCCATCAGGGTGAAGGCCCGTTTTGACTCACACCTCTTACAAATTGAAAAGAGATAGCATGGTTCGTTTGAACGAAACAATATTTTCATCAACTGCAGGCATAGTGTTAAAAATGCTGTAAGATAGACCATTGGAACACTTCTGCTACGCCGCTATACTACTTACGCGGAATGCACAAAATGGCTTGAGGCTACGGCGCTCTTGCAAACACAGTAACTCGAATCGAAAGACATTCAGATTAATGTGGAAACTACATTTCAGTGGACGTCTTCCATAAAATGTTTCTGCGCGCAAGCACGTCTCTTAAAACACACCCGATACATTCACACCCGCGATTTTTTTATTATTTTTGTATTATTTTGTAACTGAAGACACGTTCAAGGTTGGTACGAATAGAACCGAACCGCGCACTACAAGAGAACTCGGAAACTGTTGCCGAACATACCGGTACTATACACTCATTGGGGAAAACTAGATGACACTGTTAAGCGGTCGGCCATCAATCACGTGGACCATTTTAGGGGGGAGGGGGTAGCCGAATCGTCCACGTTGTTCATATGCGGGGGGGATGGTTGGGGGTCACCGGTATGTGTATGTAAATGATAAAATCGGGCTTTTTTATGTTCTGATGTGAACAAGAGGTGATTATTAATTAAAAAAGTAAAATACATTGAAGCCTATTGATGAACTTTATCAAATTGTCTTGAATATCCTAAAACGACTGTTTTGTTCTTGGCTTAATCTTTTTTCTGAATGCGAGTTATTTTAAAAAACAAGTTTACCCTGCTGCTTATTGTATCGTAATCATTTTGCGTATTACGCAAAAATAATAACAAATGATAACACAGTCAAAAAATTTTACGTTTGCTGATATTTTTAAGCCCGGTTACCAAAATAATGTAAACCAATTTAGTTCTTTCTATTCAATACAATCCAGCCTCTTAAAAACGATTTTTAATGTTGTACGCCATTTTACCCACAAATAAATGTCCTCGTGAACAACGGGCGGGGGGTGGTCAAAAAGTGACCTAGTTTGGTACACGTGATAAATGGACGACCCCTGGGGAACGCGGGCTCTTTCGGAATATTACTCAATTAACATAGATTTTACGCTATACTTGTATTGCTCATGGTCGAATACTGCCAGCGATTCGAAGGTGCTAACCAAAGGAGGTGTAGAATGAAGTCGAAACTGTAGGTGACTAATGAAATATCAGTTACGGATTGTAGGGGATATTGTATGGATACTGCAAATAATGCCAGTCTAGATTGTTCACAATGAGGAAAAACATGAGGTTAACTAAAATCGAAATGAAATTTCGCCTCTCGTAATTTATATGGATTTTTGAGCGCAAACATAAACTTGCCAAGAAATTATCCTTCACCTCACACGCTTGGAGCACGGAGACTTGTTCTCACTGTCAGAAGCGTACAAGTCAATGGCGTGATAAAACTCTCCAAGTTTTCCACCGGTGGACGACCTAAAGGATTTTGACACTACTTGATATCCCGATAGTCACCCCATAATGTCTGCATTTGCATAATTTAGTCTGTGAACATCTTACAGTTTTTGCCAAGCTCTCCACCCAATTTTTTTAAGATTGCGGTTCAAAATGCCCAATTGAAATAGAAAAAGCGTGTAATGCATCCAGAAAAATATAGCTTTATGCCTGATGAGAAGATCACACTGTTCCTGCAACCTTGTGTTATCTCAGCGATACATACTGAGCGATGGCAGTGAATATTTTTTTACGAGTTTAGGCAGTTTTCAACCGCTACAGCAGCTAAAGTACGGCCGTCACGTGGCAGTGCAAAGCGTAATTGCTGTCTTGACCAACAAAAAATCGCGCTTTGTCGGGAACATTGGCTCGTCTGACTGGCCCTCGACACATTAAAAGTAAATTTGAACGTGGCGATTCATGTGATGTATGAGAGACAGATTGCTACAAGATCGAAAGGCATAACAGTATCCCAGAAGCAGGGCCGCAGTTTGTGTATGACAAGAGGCAAATTAGGCCGGTGCTGGTTTTCCAAAAACTGAACAAGACACCTTCACTGTTGTGCAAAAATCACACATCTACGTACGTTTCCGTTTAAATACATGCCAGGAATCACATTAGGACTTTAAAGTCACCTCGCGTTTAATGCCCGATTAAAATTGGCTCCGACGAAAGAAACGGGGATACAAAAAAAAAGAACAAGTCTTCATATTAAAATGAAACGCTGTCTTTACGAAAAAAGAGTGCAAGAGCAAGAAGTACGTTTAAATTATTTTTACAATCTTCTACCTATAATATAATCAGAATATGTACAATTTTATATGCAATTATGTATTTATATATGTATAACATTTATAAATTATCACACTATGACATAGTATTTAATTTCATATTAACAAAAGATCTTTATCAGATGAAACACCATGCGTTTCCTGAATGGTTTATTGCTAATGCAAAATGTTTCTTTGCTTTGTTAGGCGAAAATTTGGAAAGTGACGGAGGGGAGGTTGGTGAGGCAGGACTGAGGCAGGACTGTGCAGCACCCAACACGACAGTAGAACAGAGGTATCGTTACTAGAGAAAAATTGCAATCAATTCAAAATCTCAACACGTTTGAACTGAAAATATTCTTCTTTTCGCTGTGATTTCCTTTTTTGGCCATTTTAAATTTGATATGCGTTAGAGCCCCTGAATGTTTTTGATACCGGTACGTCAAGATGCGTTTAGATGCCTGCGATTTTGTTCCGATCCAGTCCATTGTGTTTTAGTGAATGATATATTTGCAAAATGCGGGAAGTCTCGTACAACATATCAACATAGGCTACATTAAATTTTAGAAATCATTGTACCAAAGACAAGTTATTCTCCAACTGAAAAAAGTATTTTGCTATTTGAATAGACTTTTCCAAAGTGAACGTAAAAATCTTCTTCTGACACTAAGTGAAGAATAGTAGAGCGACTTTAGAGAAGAAAACCTCTGCTATTCTGTCCGTTTTTGGCCGTTCCACTTGTCCTGGGCAGTGTGAAGACACCACTGCTGCTAAGTATCATTTAATAAACAAAGCTTTTGAGTGACTAAGACATGAACACTGTGAGGTACTGGCCAAATGTCTAATAATTTCCTTTTATAAGGTACGAGGGTTTGAGACACGTTTCGCTCGTTTTCCAATACCTAACGAGCAAGTCACCCCATAGGAAACATTTAAAGGCACAAGTTCTAACCGCCACGATAATCCGAGGTAACCAACCCTACGCTTGAAACAAATAACAATCTTATTAATCCAATTCATAACTTAAAGCAAGCTTTGTCATTTTCACACGATTTGCTGACAGTAACAAAAGCATTAAACCACCTTCAAAGTAATATTGCAATGGCTGAGATATTAAACTGTGCAAGAACAACCATCCGAAAAAAAAACAATGAAAGAGATTAATATCAAACTGCTCAAATTTTCCCACCTCGTAAAAAAGAGTACCGGTACGGTGTTTTGTCTGAGGCAACTAAGGCGCTCCATCTTGCGGCAACAGAAAGGTACTGGTAGTTAGAGTTAAAAATGTCACTAAAATTAAGGGGTTGATCACGGGGTGGCCCGTTTCTTTCTTTTCCTTTTTTCTTTCTCGGGCTTCCTTTTATTATCAAGTGCGGTTGCTTTGCTACAAGATGACGCGCTTTGCAGCGGCAGAGCGATTATTGGGATTATCACGTGATTACAGGAACATGCAAACGGGAGCTGAGAAGAGAATTATGAGGATTAGGAACTATGGGGAAACGTTTCGAGGTGAGAAATTAAAATTTTATTAACGAGCCTCGCCGTTCTGTTGCCAGCGTCTAAAACCAGGAGTCTTCTCGTGTTCTTTGACATTTGGAAAAAAAATCATTCTTCACCATTGCTCGGAATCGGGGTTTTCACTATTGCACTTGATTGCACTTCAAATAAACCCGTTAAACACGCAATAATGTGGAGAATAACCAGATTAACATTAAATTAGATAGAAATCGAAAACGCTATGTGAACGCCAAAGTCGAAATTTCTACATACTACAATCTACTTATTGAAATTATTATTGCCTGGCAAAAGGAAGGGAACATAATGCAACTGTGCATGACAAAGTTTTTTCTCCGATTCTAGCTGGACGAGAATGTTTGAAACGCGCTTTTATGATGGTGCAAGAGATAGAAAAGTGTGGGAGGGAAACACCCTCCAATCTGTTTCATGTTATTTTTATGATTTTTTAATTCTTTTTTGTTTTTGTATTTGTTTTAAGGAAACTACAGGCTTTGGCGTGATATTATTAACTTCAAACTGAATATAGAGAACGTTAATTCAAAAACACAGAAATCGGTCATTTTTCTTTGTTTCTATGCACCGAAAGAAAAAGTGTAGGAGTAACGTCGAGGGAGTAGCTGTCAGGTTGGCAACCCTGGTGCTCTAAGTGCCCGTGATCGTTCAGCGTAAGGTCTGCTGTCTTTTCGGAGAAATGCTAGTGCTGTAGCCATATTACAACGCATTCTCTTCGACCATGCCTGATTACGGTGCCAGCGGCTAACCATCAGTATTGCCAGAATTGGCGATTTCGTCAAATTTAAACTTAATAACTTGAATACTTTTGGAGATGACTTAGCATATGTTTTGGATCGCTCTCGAGCTGACGTGAGCAATGAAAAGAGGGGCTATACAGCCCGACTATCTTGGTTAAAAAGTTAGCCGCGGTTCCATTTGATGTGGTCGTGATAAGTATGACAATAAAATGCTAAATAATGCTTGCCCCCCGGGAACATGACATAATGCCAACCTGGACACTACTATCGCCCGCAGCGTCTCCAAAGCTTCTACTCACGATAGCCTCGTGTTTTCAAAATGCTTGAAATGGGTCACTAGTCGGAAGGGGTGACTGTAGACCTGCAGAGCTCACTATTACCTTCCAAAGGCCAAAAAATACTGATCGAGTCATCAGCTAATTGAATTCTGAAGTAAATTCTATGAGGTATCTCACTTCTCGGCTCATAGCGTTCAGTACAAACCTCCCAATCCTCACCTGCAGACCTCAGCCTTTTTACGTTCTCGCATACATTTTGTACATGTATTTATACTGTGTACGTGTATGTATACGTCGTAGTATATATACACGTACGTCAATGGGGAATCATATGTCTTCGAATTAGTTTCATCAAAGATAGAAACCCAGCTACACTTTTGGATCGTCTTCGAAAAATCTAGAAGAATAGTTAAAGAGCGCTGTAAAATGCCACTACACACAACTAAGCATTATTGGCAAGTACTCCAATGAAAAAAGTAAAAAGAGATAGTCGCCATCCTCGATCTTGCCGTGATGGTCGGCTTCCCGTTTCTTAAATTCTAATCCTTGGTAATAATTGTGAACAAACTAAGAAACAGATTGTCCGATTCCTTGGCTCAAACACCAACACCCAACTTGGCGGTAACATTAAAAAATTAAATGAAATTCGTAACTTCTAGGGTAACGCTATTTCCGAAGAAATGAAATGCATTACTGAGAACGCTGTGCATTTGTCGCCGGTGATGGTGCCTGGACAATATAGTTGAAGAATCTGTGATAGTGCAAAGGTGGGATGGGGACTTCCGTTGTGCCGCCATGGCAAGCATACGCATGTAATTCAACCCATCGTGATAATAACAAACATGCACTTTCAGCTTTCTTTTCTAGATCCAATAACGCTATTTAAAAGGAATCTATGAGATAGTCCTTCGCAACCCTCCATTGGTCAGTTAACTTAAAATTTTCATACTCGTCATAAATTAAGAAGAAATGATAAGAAATAGCCTAAGCTGAAATAATCGACAATCTGATCCAAATTTAGCAAACTGTAATCCAATTACAATGAGGTTCCGGTAATGATTTCTATAACTTTTTTTGTCGTTTTTATTAAGGCGCTTTAAGATTAAGAGCAGTGACGAAAGTTTGTACTAATTATGAAAGTCGTTGACACCTCACACGATTTCGTTTTGATTCATTTGCATGATGAGCCTAATGAACTGTACAATCAAGGAATGTATAAATCAGCACGTGCAACTCTGATACCGGTACATCAGAAATTCTCATAACTTTCCATACTGACCCACGTAACGCACTTTTTGGAACAAAACTTTGTCACAGCCAGGAAGAGGAGCAATCTAATCGCTGCCTCAAAAGCTAAAACCTCTTTTACGGTAGCCATATTTTAACATGTAGAAAGTTAATCGTCATTAAGACTATATAATTTAGTACATAACACGAATGCCATCTACAATCCCCAATGCAGATCATAGGGTTTCAGACGTGAAATGCACTGCTCGGCAACCAAGAAGACGCAAGTATTGCGGGTTTGCCTATACACGAGCATCTTGAACTATCGGGATCAAAAGTCGTGTCACTTTTCTCACGTACTTTTCCATGGATAAAAGTGACATGATTTTTCATCGCCACTGCATTCAAAGAATGCCTCCCAATTTCCTCCCACTTCCGAGTTTTCCTTCCAACTTTGAGACGCTAGCCTCCGCTGCTCGTTATTCAACTGCTCGACAAAGTTAATTGGCTGCTGGGAAAGCAATAATAGTTGCGCACTGTTGAGCACTCAGTATACATCGGATCAATCAACAATTTCTAAACCCGTTCTACAATGAAAACGAGCCTTTCTTTTTGAACTTAAAAAAAACGTCTTAGACGGGATCGAAAGATTTTTTTTTTGTTTTTCACGGAAATATGCAGGAATAGGCATTTGGAAGATGGAAAGATGCTCTCACAGGTTACGTAATTAAAAAAAAATAATAAATAAATAAATAAAAAATCAGTCAGGGAACTCGTTTTTTTTGTTTGTTTTTTTTTACGTGTATTTTTTTCATCCATAAACCAAAGCTTGAAGGCGTACGTATTGCAGAACCTGAAAGAATTACTGGAAACGAGTATTTTCTTAAATTTCTTTTGAGATATTTTCCCCTAATTTTTTTCCATATTGCGTCAGGACGTTGTTTTAATATCTTTTGGTGCGCTAAGCTTGGCGTTCCGGTTAAAAAACAAACTTATGCATTCTTGTCTCTACACCGCTGGTCTCATTTGAAGTACCAAATAGTGTTTAAAGCAGTTCCAAAATCGAATTCCAATAAACAGAAGTTATTTTGAAACCTTCTTAAACTAGCCTTTAGAATTCAAGAGAATTCCAGTTATATCTACCTGTCAATATAAACAACCCCGCTCGCGGGAAGAAGTATAACTTTACTAAATAGTCATAGTAAAAAAAGGCAGTGCAAACAGAACGCTCCCGCCAAATACAAAATATAAAAGTAAAATTAAATCAAAAAGCGACTACATCTACTGAGCATGAACTGTACCTCACAAGAAAATTGCTACCCCAGGGAGAGTGACGGGTACAAAGGAAAGTGCGTTACACGATCAGCTATCGAGAGAGCACAAAATCCTCCATTTAGTGCTCACTCTTGAATCCGAATCTAAAAGAGAAACAATGGCGTATTCGTTGCTTCGACAAAAGACGCAAAGTCGCTCCAACTTCCAATCAAACATTTTTAAAAACAGCTTCGATTTTTTTTTAAAAAAAGAGCAAAATTATCGTTTTTCTAAAGGTTTGATGAAAAGTTTTGTGAAAATGACGAGCTAGTTAATATCTGCGGTAATCTTTCCAGCTGCCTTTTAAAAATTACCGTAATGATAAAAGGAAATGTATGCGCGTTCATTTGTCAATAATTGAACGCCGCCCAGGTAAGGTTGAGTTACCGCACCATCACATGAGATCAGGATACCTATAACTACGAGGAAAAAACATGGGACACAATGCATGATGCGATGGATGTAGACAGTGCTACCAAAATGATACGGACAAAAATTAAACACCAACGAAAGAGAAAGATTTCTTTTGTCACCGACCGCATTTTCTTCGTCTTACGTGTACCTGAAAACTTTGTACAACACGCAGCGCCTTAATACAAAGTGTCGAAAGTAGCCGCCACAACGCCAAATCTATCATCTACGAACACTTTGTCTTACTAATTAAAATTAGTCCTTTCACCCGACCGACACACAAGAAAGTTCTCGGCCACCGCGGATGGGCAGCCATTTTGTAACCTGCCAGTAACAGGCGTGCTATGGAATGAGACAAGTCTAAATTGCTAGCTTCTGCCATTTTCAAGCAAAAGTCATACCGTAATCAGCGACGAACTAAATCAAACTCTAACTGATCGCTGATTCTAAAACGCATAAGTAACCATAAAGAGTTGGAACAAAAGGGACATGAAAAAAGTCTGACCATTCATCACAAACTTCCCTAGTACCGTACTCACCAGTACAAAAGATTGCTCTGAACAATAGAATTGAGATGTTGCAAATAAGCAGCCAGAATCATGTAGGCTTTAGAAAACTCTCTTCAAGGATATGATAGTCACCCTTTTGCTATTGGTTTAACAAAGAAATATGAAAAATGTTATAGTCTACTTATGTGCACGCCAAAAACTTCCGGGAGGAACCCAGTCGTTTAGGATCGGAATCTAACACGCCACTGCTTCGGGTCGTCGAATGTTATAGTCGTTGCAGCCTAACCTAGCGCATCGAATATTTTCATCGACCGAAATAAACGCACTTTTGTGCTTGATTTTGCTGTAAAAGTGTGAATTAGAGTTATTCCAGACAGTATTTATAATTTTAAGAGTTATGGAGACATCTCTCGCGGATCGGTGCGAATGGTGACACGCGCTGAGCGCGACTGGCATGCACCATGTTAGGCTGCAAGGACTACAGTGAGTTTTAATTTTCGAGGATCGCATTCTGTTCGAGGTTTTCAGAGTTCAAGTGATAATCGATAGGATAGCCTCTTTGCTCTCGACTGCTCTTTTGCAAACGTTTCTGACTCAACAGTATAATAAAAAAAAAGAGTCTATTCCTAAAGTTCTGGCGAGTACCGTATTCGAAAAGTAGAAATTAGTGCAGCGATCACTGAGAACGAATACTTGCAACTGAAGAGGTCCTGTGACAATGGCACTTCATAAGGCCCCGAAATGGTCGGTGCCACCTCTTCTGTCTCGTTTGGGCGGCCTCCCAAAAGGTGGTTCCCCAACTCCTCCAACCGGGGGCTTCCCGGCTGGACAGGGGCTCTGAGACAGGGGCACAGGCAGGAGAGGCGCCCGATCATGCACCCGGTAAACGAAACTTGGGGGATGCACAGCCCCCACAGGGAGTCACCCACGGGAGTACCCAAGGGAGCACCCAGGAGGGGAGCGCCGGCGGGGGCGTGGTTGGGGCAAGGGGCGGGGCGAGGGGCGGGGCAAGGGCACAAGCGGAGGCGGCAGCTCGTCGAAGGCGTCGTCGTCGTGGGCGCCGATTACAGCGGCGCCGGCGATTCTTCAGGTGCTGTTGCTTTCTTAAGGAGGAACCTGATTCGGCAATGCTGCAACAAACGAGCGCATATGACACCAAAAACAAAGCGGAAAAACAAGTCTAGCGAAAAGTTTTAATACGCTAAACATTACCCTCAAGATAATTCGCGTTCGAGCCGATACTGACAGCACAATAATTTTCGCGATTTCCATCCCTGGCGTTAAAGTCTCCCAGCCCAAGAACATCAAAGTCACCGTGACTTGGGATGTTCTGCCTAGAGCCCTACAACTTCGTAGAGAGGCGCGAATGGTGTCCCCTGTCATGGGGGCCGCAATGATCGCCATAATGTATTTCTTACTGGCGAACTGTGCTCAACATGGCGGAAGTGCCAGTGGTGGGGGTTTGATTAGCGCCTCTCTACTAAGTTACAGAGCTCTAGTTCTGCCTATGTTTTTATGCCTGTTTTTCCGTTTTAACTCTGTTTGAGTTTTGGAGGTTGCGTTCGTTCTCTACCTCTTGTGTCCCATCCTGGTACAACATTTATT
>Ga0058701_10004312_pt1 | contig 11523 bp, 10 predicted proteins | sample AgamicOrMae_FD_97039 | JGI IMG/M metagenome (GOLD analysis project Ga0058701, IMG submission 97039) | Agave microbial communities from Guanajuato, Mexico - Or.Ma.e | ecosystem: Host-associated > Plants > Phyllosphere > Phylloplane/Leaf | place: Guanajuato, Mexico | collected 2012-06-04 | reverse complement strand
GGGTAGAGCATTGTCAAGAGCTAAATCAAGGCGAAAGCTGGAATACACCGAGGTATTAGATAAGCTGGCTCAGCAAGGAATCTCGATAAGAGTGGCGTCACTAAAACTAGTCATGGAAGAAGCGCCCGAAGCTTACAAAAATGTTACGGATGTCGTAGACACGTGCCACGCGGCAGGAATAAGTAAGAAATGCATCAAATTGAGACCGATCGCCGTTATCAAAGGGTAAATCACATTTTCTACTAATTTTTTGTTTTTGGATTGGGCCTTTTTTTATATGTATATATTTTTGATCTGAAGAAGAAATATGACCTTTTTTCTGTACTGACATGAGCTACCATAGAAGACCTTATTTTGAGTGGATTGATCGATGAAAGATAGATTATCCTTTTTTTTCTAGTCATTGTTATAACAATGACGCTTTTCAGTTTCTGTACATAATGTTTGTTATAATTATTTTTGTAAAGTTACCTGCGATTAAATGCTTAAAAAAATAGTTACGAACTTCTTTTTATGGCTTTTATTAGAATAGCTATTTATAAAGCCAACTTACAGCTTTATCAATTTTCGTGTTTTAAGAAGACACTTAGACCTCCACAGTAAGAAAGAACCCCTTTCTTCGGAATAGATTATGTATTTTTCATCTGATCGATTGTTATTATATTTTTTATTGTCTTTTACAAAACAAAAACCAAGTTGGCTCGTGCCGCTAATGTCCACCACTTGACACGAGGAGCATTCCGGCTACCCGTGTTAAAACGTACGCAACATCATACAACACAGATATACACAATATCCATTGAAAAAGAATGATTTCTATGTACATTGTTAGCCTCGAGGATATCACATCAATGAATAAATGTCAAAAGTGAGGCATCAAAAGAGCCAATCCTGCCGTCCGCAGGAAGAAAGCAGTAAGCTCGCCATTAGAAACTTGGTTTCAATGTATTTTTGGCGGGAATCTTAAATGTTTTCTCACAATCAGTAGCGCCAGCGCTCTTCGCAAGATTGTTCTGTACCCGCGGAAACCAAGAACTTTCGTCTGGAGAAAAATTATGAAATTTCGACGTGAGCCCTAACAAATATCCCCCCCCCACAATGAATATGGATATACGTAAGCAAAGATTTTCGGAATCTTGGTAAACTTAAGTAAATTAACCAGGGGTAGCTTAGGCTAGGCTCGTCGCCAAATTCGAGTCTACTGCTTAGAAGTGATTTTGACGTGATTTTTAAAATCTTTTGATTAGCTTCAATAAAGCACATTTCTCCATTTTTAAGAAATATAAAAAACGGTTTCCAGATCTGGAAAAACTCAGATGCTTTCCCATAAGCTAAAGTATGACAATCTCATCACTACGCTTCCTCGTGATAAGCGCTCAGTCAACCGGTGGTTTGATTGACCATTCATTATCTCTTTGTCTTTGAGTCCATGTCTCGCTACGAAAAAAGAGGAATGCCAGCAAGTTTGCCTTTTGATGGTAGAAACTAGATGGTAGTTCATTGTACCGGTACAGTTTCCACCCATTAAAAACCAGACTGGCTGCCGCTTTTTATTTAGCAGTGGAAGTGTAGACTCTGTGAACGAAGAACTGAGCGTTTATTTAAACCCACCGTTTAACTGAGCGGTTAACCATGCTCAACGAGTAACTCGGCGCTTATCAGGAGAAAGCGCCGTTGTATGGTGGGCGATTGTCTGCCGTCTTCCTCAGGACGGCTTATCACGTAACTTAAAATATTTCAAATAATATAGACTGGCGCGCCAAGGCGTCTTATTATCACAGCTTTTCAGTGTCCTATCGGATTCTAATAGTTGTTTGAAAATGCATTGTTACCTCACAAAGCTTCCATCCTTGGCTAACATTATTCAGTACGTCTAATCGATTTGAGAAATTAGAGCTTTTGAACACTCGAACCTCAAAAACAAGCAATTGAACGTAGAAGCACAATGAGGTTTAGGCACCAATAGGCTTACATCACTAGCAACTAGACAAGAAAGTATGAATGAAGTTTATGTATTGTAGGTACTAGATCATTTTGATTTGGACTTACTGCAGCAATCATATCATTTGCGGTGATTAGACCAACGAATTTATTCTTCCAAAAGCCGCGTTTCATATGTAGAGAGCCTCATGAAGGTTTCAACTAGCCGAAAACTCGTCCCGTGATCTTATTGGTTAGCGCAAGTCATGTAGCCATTGAATGGCAAAACGTTGCCAGACAGGGTATTCTGTGCGGCCTCGCAACTAATTGTGGTCATGTTAGAATTAGTTGCCCTACCTTGAAGCTCTCTTTTCAACAACTCTTTCCAGTTAGAAATCAAAATCATGTAACGGACCGTTGTCGGTTCGACGGGTTTTCGCCCTATTTAAGGCCGTGTCGACGTTATTTCGACGATGTTTTAACTTTTGTCACTGGCATTAGGTTAGTTTGTACGATGACCGAATAGTATCGAGCCGGAGCGAGAAAGTGTGAGCTGGTGAAATGCTCACCTTGTCTACGATCGTGTAACTTCCCCTTGCATTCACATTTTCGCCACGGCTCTGCTCATCTCGGTCATACTAAATACGACAAGCATTGAGCAAAACCTTTCTTGTCGGTGTGCGGTTCTTTTGGTTCTAATATTTACAGTCCACTCATTTTTACACCGAAATAATTGGAAACAAGTGTTGATTGGGAAGGAGGAATGTGTTCGACAAGGAAAGTGTTCGATCAATTACATTCGGCCGGCATGAAACACACATACGAAACTTTTTACAAACAATCAGAAAAGAACGGTAATTTAAAATCATAACCTATTCGTTCACATCGCTTGAAAGACAATCTCAATTGGTTGGTTATAACTGTGCTTCCGCTGGAAATAACATAAGGCGGAGGAATGAATAAGGGAAAAAGTCTATCGGAATGATAAACTTGTCGCTTTCATCACATCAATAAATTAATAGAATCACACAATGTGCGCACAGCGCGGCGCGCTTGAGCGCAGCTATAATGGTCCCTTTCCCACGGTTAGTGGACTATTTTCACTGTTGTCAAACGTTCTGAGAAACCACCGGTGCCGCAGCCGTTGTTAAGCCCGTCGCAGCCACTGTCGCGGTTACCGTTCCCGGTAACAGTGCCACAGACTCGGATTCCTTCCCCACCGCTGGCGCACCGGTATTTGGTTTGGAGGAGTTTACGTTTACGGTGAGCGCAGGTGGGGAGATGGCGGGGAGGGTAGTGCCGCCTCCGGGTTTCGTCTTGGTTTCCGATTTGATGGCGTCCACGCCGTAAGGGCGCGCCGCGTTGAGGAGTTTCTTTGTGAAACAGTCTCCATCCGCTCGGCATACGGCCAGCGCTGCCCACAGGGGAATGGCGGCTAACGAGAGGGACGCGACAGCCCAGCCTAGAGCTTCTGCCCACCAGGGGTAGTGATACGTACCGTTGTCGAACGTTGGCGATTCGTAGTCTGCTAGGAAAAATATCCAGATGATCTGAAAAGTGGAAAGGCAGTTTCCAGGAGAAATGATTCAACAGTTCAAACGATTAGCAGCTCCGCTTATAGAGAGCCTCACAGAGAGAAAGGCGACAACTTATTCCCGCGCTGATTCGTGGGATGCATGAAACCAGCAACGCTGATTGGTGGGATGCAAGGGTGACGTGGCAGTTGACGCCGCTCTCACTGTAAGGCCCTCTAGCTCCGCTCCCACGTCATTCCGTCATTGCGGTATGGGTTTGCAGTGAATCTAAAAAGGTCAATGAGGACATGGATGTCGCAGGTAGGCAACATGTCTGACACGGATGTTCGGCCGGTTGCCTGCTCTTATTTTTTAGGCACCATTTTAGAGATAATTGCTCTCATTTATCAGCAAAAGGTTGGAAGCTCAAATAGCACTCGGTCGGACCGGGAAAGGAAAGTCACTTCGAGCGTTTCTCTCAACATGGCATATTTTACCGTCTTGAAGGCGTGCCACACACTGGGAATGGGAACTCATTTTATGAACTCATTCGGTTGCGTGCGGTATTAATCATTATCAGAGTGCTGTTTGAAACATAATTCAACAATTTATTCAACAAACGGAATTTTTTCTTACTTTTAAATTGTTTTTTTTTTTAAAAAAAATAATTTTAATAGTCTCTGGAAGCTAAATTCAAGGTACTTTTCGAATTCTCCCTTTCAAATTTCAAGCCTGTATTTTCCAAAATTTAGAAGAATGGGTAAGAATTTGAAATTTTAAAGACTGGTATGAACACTGTCAGTAAAAAGAGCCCGCAAACCGCACACCGATGCGATCATTCGATCGCTAAAAAAATGACGTTGAATTTGCCAGTGACATCACAACTCATACAGATTTCCTATGAGTTGTGACGTCAATAGCAACTTCAAACTCGATTTTCTAGCGATCGAATGATTGAATCGGTGTGCAGTTTATGGTTTGCTTCATTGTTTTCTGAGCTCTTTTAAATGGAAGCGTTTTTAAAAATTTGTATTCTTCCCCATACTCTGCATACAATCCGTTTGAAAATTGCCTTTCTGGAGCTTACCAACAAAGTAAGTGGCGATACAAGCCACCAGCACGCCCGGACGTACTTCCCAGGGAGGACGCCCGTCATATTGTTGACGTCCTTTGCGAGTCGCCCGGCCCCGTACAACCAGCACACGCCCACGAGCTCGAAGAAGGCCAGGTACATGAGACTGACTGAAGCGGCGTACTGGTCCACGAGCTGGAAGAAGAAGATGCCTCCTCGGGTCACGAACGGGAGGCCGCACAAGAAGGACACGACGCAAATCAGAAGCACCAGCATCTCGTGGCATCCCAGATTCTTCTTTATCCAGCTTGGAAAGCCGTCCTGCAGGGAAGTGGCCACTACCTCGACTAGAGCGAACTGGAACAGTCGAAATACACAGCACACCGTGACAAGTTTATGACGTCCGGAAAAGATTGGGGCAGTCGTCCATACGTCCTCGGCTAAACTTTCAACAAGTGAGGGTCAAATCCTAAACGAAAAATAAGCCATGCAAACTTTACCCTCATACAGTACCATGTGAGTTGCGAGTCCCTGAGGATTTTCTGAAAAGACGATACAACCTGCTCGACATGAGTACCATGCGTGTTGCCTACTACGGGCTGGTTTCCTGGCTTTTCAGCCTGTAGTGGACAACACGCGTGGCTCTCGTGTAGGGCAGGTTGTATCGTCATTTCAGAAAATCCTCAGGGGCTCGCAACTCTCATGGTACATGCCCGGGATAGTTCATCAGTTTGCATTGAGATTCTTCAGTGTCAGCTAACCTTTCCAGGTGAACCTCAAAAAGAAAGTCAGTTCTATTCGCACGCCTATGTTAAAACAAGGGAGATTTGAACGTACGGAAACCAACCTAATGCATTTTAAATGGGAGCTGACTTAAACGTACGGAGATCAACCTAATACATTTTAAATGGGGCAGCGTAGTCGCTTCCGAAAAAAAACCACCGGACTGTGATCGTGCTTTTCCGATACGACTGGTCCAAACATAAAGAAAGGACAGCAACTTCTTATCAAATGTCTATCAAAAAAAAAAGTAAAAACAGTCCGCTACAGCTTTTTGGGCGGCTTTTCATCCGTAAAAGTGTCGGTGGAGAGAGGCGAACACAGAATTATTACTTTTGAATACTTTTAATTTTTTAGCGTGCCTTTCAACGTTTTTTTTAGTTATTATGTTTTAATTTTTTACCAATAATCAATATTTTTGCAAGACTTTTAATTTGTTGGATTGTTGACAATACTTTCTCTATCGGGAAAGTAACAACTCATGTCAGCAGAGAAAAATGACATAGCTTGAAATAATACAAATAGAAGCGAAACTTTTTTCCTTTCCATAGCCCCACACGATGTGTGTTTTCATTAACTAAGGTTGATCCTAGAGGAAATCACACATTCGATATCAATATGAATTTATTTATTATTGATAGCTTTAAAGAAATCAATCGTGCAGGGAGGGGGGAGTTCCTGTATTTTATATTTTATATTTCCTCTACAATGATGTCCATGTGATGGGCCGAACAAAGTCTAATGACTTTTTTTGTAAACTGCGAATGTGTGTTCGTAGCATTGCCTAGGGAGGGCAGTGGGAGGGTATGGAGGCATGAGGAGGTGCCCGCCTTTCCCCCGGAACCTTCCCTCCCCCACCCACGCGCTGCTGCCAACACAACGTTAGTTTACCAAAAAAAGTCGCTAGATTTGTTTGGCCTGTCACTTATGGTTATCACTGTACTACATACCGTACGTTGCAGGTAGATATTTGTTGTAATAAATAAAACTGCCACTTAATATTTCAAATTAAAAATTTAAGCTTTTTTTATAGCTCTGATATGTAGGGCTTATTTATATCAAAAACACTAAACGGAAAAATCTTTAAAAATCTTGGGGAAAACTTGGAAAAAACTTTGAAGAAAGTATGGACTCATGGGCTATGTCTATGGCTGTAATGAACTTCCGATCGCGCGCATCAGTACTCACCTGTGTATTCAATCCGAGACACAATATCATAAAGAAGAAACTCACTGCCCAGAACTGTGCGCCGGGCATATGCGCCAATGTATGAGAATACAGGACAAACACTAATCCAGGCCCTGGAAAGATAGGCGTATTAATGTTGAATGTGACGAAAAAGTACCGGTAACAGTTTACTCCACCGTAAGACTTACCATCGGTTATGACCTTGTCTACGGACGTATTGAGCTCGTACGCCATATTCCCTATTGTAGCAAATGCCAATAAACCTACGAGCATGGAGGAGGACGCGGCGATGATCGCTACGGCGAGCGTGTCGGTAAGGATGGGGTTGTCGATGCGATTGTAACTAGAGAGGGACATGATCGATCCCAGGGCGATCCCGATGGAATTGAAGTTTTGTGCCAGCGCGTTCACCCATACCTTCAAGAAAAAATTGCACAGTAAGTGAAGAGAAAGGCAATACTGGTACCGGTACCTGCTCCTGGAGTTGACTATCCAAAAGATCTCACCTCCTACAAAATCGTCAAACGCTTACGCTTAACCTATAATATTTCTAGGCGCGTTTAGGGTTTTGAGGAAGTTTCGCCCCTCGATGTTTAGACTATATTAGCCAAATTATACTTCGGCCAACACTTCGGCCGTAGATTCAACAACAAACGGATGCATTTTTTCTAAAGAGAAGTATAGCCGAATGGTAACTCGATAGTTTACAAAAACTGCGCCTATAATATCCATTGTTCTTATTATCTGTGACTTAAGCTTGAAGCTGCGTCGTCGTGCGAGGATCAGATCCCATTGACTTTCTGTTGATTGCAATATTTCTTAAGTCAACCTTCGCTCTCGCTCGTCGACGATAAGGTTAAGTTCGGTTAGATCAGGTTTGATTTTAGCTGTCCTTTGCCTCTCCTCGATGTTGCTCCGCTCAGACGAAAGGTTGAACCCCAAAGGTAGGAAATATAACCTTCCGGTTAAAAATAACCTTTGTATGCCGCAAGTGGCTTTTTTTCATCGGTTAACGTACCTTGGCATCAGCCAGGAGCGTCCAGTCCGGCCGGAAGAAGAATTGCAGCCCTGTGACAGCCCCTTGGAGGGACAACGCCCGGCCGAGTAATACCAGCACCATGGCGAACGGCAGCGTTGCCGTGAGGTAGATCATTCGTCCTGAAGATCGGACGGACTTCCACACGGCGAAGTAAACGAGGAGCCACGCGACCAGGAGGCAGGCCACCAGCTCCCAGCGCAGCGCACTTGGCGTGTCGATGCCTTCGCTCATGTGGAGAACCTGCACGAAAAATGACCCGACTTAGAAGCCACAACGAAGTCAAGTTTCTACCCAAACACACGAAGACTATGTCCTGCGTTGTCCTATTCGCATTTTTGGTGTGAAAGTACTCGTCTTTTGAAGACTTTCAAAGGTACCTTCTAGTCATCTTCGCAAATGAATACTGAGCAGAAACAGACAAGATTTTTCCCTTTGAGTAGCAGCGTTGTTCTCTGACTAACGCGTTCCCCCCGGAACACTTCCTCCTTGAAGTACCGCTAAATTATTTGCCGTCGCCACGATAGGATATGTTTGATTATGGAGTGTTGGTGTGTTGACCCGTCATGCTTTTACAATGAGAGACTTAAACGCTCGACAAATGACAAGAACGCGGTTAATTATATAGGGGAGACTTCAACGCACGTAGAAAGGCTTGAATATATTTTACAGGGTGTGTCTATTGACCCGACTGCCGATTTAAAATGCAATAGGTTGGTTACGTGCGTTCAAGTCTCCCTATATTGATGAATGTCGGGTCAATGACAACACCCTATTTTAGATGAAAAGTTGGGTAGCGAGTCTGTTGATTATAAATGAGTCCATGAATTAGGTCAGTTCTATTCGCTCGCCCTTTGACAAGCACGCACATTTATGGGGAGACTTAACGCACGTCAAGAAAGTCCCATTTTCACTGGAATTTTGCGTGCAAATAGACACTCAATAAATTATCTATCGGTACCGGTGTACCCTCTTTAGCAAACTTGGATACATACCTTCTGCAATCTCTTACTTCCTGTGTTTTCTCCGATTTTTCAAAATTGCTCCCGCACAAAGTTTTTGTGTTGAAGGGAGAGAACTGTGACTAGCTGATTGTGAGTGCTAGTACCGTATAGAGGTGACCAACTAGACTATACTCGAACTTTTAGTTAATCATATTCTTACAATGTAGGCTTCTCACTTTGACGTTTTCATCTCAGTTAATGAAGATTTTTCTAAAACCTTCCGAGTATATTTTTGTGAATTTTCTTTATGGATAGCAAAATAACCAGTTTTGCTTCCAGCCGTCCTTAGGCTGATAAGCCCCTATCACGCGAAGACGATTTTTTTTCTGCATTTCTTCATTTATTGTCGAATTATGGATTGGGGGATGGAAATTGAAGAGTAAACTTACAAAGATAAACACTTCGTACCCGTTAAAACATAATCCGGTCTTGCAATGAACAAAGACTGGGCAAAATCAATGAACGGAATAGGAGCACCTGACCACTTTTAGGACGCCGGGGCTTTGGAACAAACTTTATTTATTCCCCTCTCTGTTTTTGTATGCGAGTGCCTCCGATTTATCTCTACAGATTAAGTAAGTCAGCCGCAAACATCGGACAGGCTTCCCCGTTCCAGAATTGAGTGACCTTGAAATATCTAGGTCAAGGCCACCTTTCCTCCAAGGCGCCCCCTCGGGTCCAACATTTCCTGTTCTCCCAGCAAAGTTTACCTGGCTGGCATTACCATTTTACCTTGTTTTCGAAGAACTCCTCTGATGCCGTGTACCCCGCCATAGACTCTTGCGCCTCACTTGTATTGAAAGTCTTTATAGCACCAGCTCCCCAGCACTTATCCGAGTTCCAGCGGTGGTTACACCTAGCCCAAGGCAAGTCGCTACGAAGAGCCGAAAATAAGTAGTAGATGGAGTACGCTATCAGCACGTTATAGTAGGTGCTCATAACAAAGGACACCGTAACGGACGAAACGCCCGCTCCCTTGAAGAGCGGACACAGCATGCCCAGGGCTCCGATGGGGCCTCGTTTGGTGAACTGGCCCACGGCCAGCTCGAGGTACAGCATCGGCACCCCGACGAGCAGCAGAGTCACGAAGTACGGGATGAGGAAGGCACCCCCGCCGCTTCGGTAGCACATGTAGGGGAACCTCCAGACGGTGCCGAGGCCTACGGAGTAGCCGACACACGTCAGGACGAACTGCGCCTTGCTCGCCCAGTTGGCCCGGCGAGGCGGCCGCGACCCGGGACGCTCGTCATACAGCGATGAGCGCGACGAGCTGGCGGACGAGCACAGTGACGCTCCACTGCTGCAACACACACACGGGCACGCGATGAGTAACAGGAGCCGCAAGGACGCAGCTACTTAGTTAGGTGGGAATCCTTCCGGCAGATCTATTTCGGCTGGAATACGGAGTCTGGGATTATTTCGAGTGTCCGATTTCGTTCGCGGATGAGGAGAGGCGGTTGATAAGTACCGGTGGGCATTATTACTTGTGACGTCGGAATCTAAGAGATAGAGCGGACGCAGTGTGCTATTTTCTTTTTTGTAAATTTAAGTACACTCTAAATTTTTAAGGCTGCATTTTGAACCTTTTGGTTCAACCCCCTACGACGGTCAGGCAAGCGGAGCAATAGCGGAGCGAGGCACGAGCCACATAACCTAGCCTAAATTAACCAAGGGTTACCTCATTAAAAGGTCGCCAAGCCTGATGCCGCTTACTTCTCGGCGGCCGATTTAGGGCCGCCGAGAAGTAAGCGGCATCAGACTTGGCGACAGCCGAGCGGAGCGATAGCGAAGCGAGGCGCAAGTGACTGTAGCTAATCTTGGTAAAAAGCAAGGGGCTTTGTTATGATAGGTTAAGTTAAGTTGGATGCCTCTTGCCTTGCTCCGATGTCGTTTTAATCGATTTGACGACGGAAGGTCGAACCAAAAGGTTGAAATTGCTACCTTAAAGAATTAGAGTGTAGAGGTTGCGTAATCTACCTTTTTTTTATTTGTCGTCAAGCAATGCGACAACGAAGCGAGGCGCAAGGCACCCAACGCTATCCTTGCATCCTAAGATCCCAACGTTATTCCACATTTTGGACATTTCGCCACAGAGTGTCATATTTTACTGATTTTCGCGAGAACACTTACTTAGGACGCGGAGAACCCTTGCCTTCCCTGGCCTTCCCCGTATGCTCCTCAAACCTCCCCCGCTCCTTTTTGTGTTTGTATGGATTAGAAATTCTGTAATATGATAACTGAAGATCGTCTGCCTAGTGTAGAAGGAAATACATTCTCGGCACAAAACAGAAGCCCTCTAGGCCTATTGTTTGACCTTTCCCTTATTTTGGTGTCCAACTTGAGCTTTGACGCGAGTAATTGCCCCCCCCCCCTATCTTCACATCGTTACTACTTTCAGTCTTCAAAGCTGAGCGCAATCCTGGTGTCGTACCTGGGAACGTGTACTCTTCAGAACCCTGCCGGAACTGTCCCCAGTTCGATCCATCGCGTTAATTGTGCGTCCTATTACGAGCCGAGATCGCACTGCCTTATGTATGTAAGCGGTGAATAGTATTATTCGCAGATTCGACGCTGTATCCTACAGACTAACCATTATTCGCAGTCTTCACAATCTGTGGACAAAGGCGATTTTCTTATTCGCAGATGCAGACCGTACACTGGTAATCTGCGAACTACGGGCCAATCATTATTCGCAGTCTAAAAAATCTGTGATCAAAGGCAATATTCTTATTCGCAGATCCACACAGTAAACCGCAAATCTGCGAACTACGGCGAACCATTTTTCGCAGCATAACCTAACCTAACCGAACCTAACTCAACCGAACCTAACCGAACCTAACCTAACCGAACCTAACCTAACCGAACCTAACCTAACCGAACCTAACCTAACCGAACCTAACCTAACCGAACTTAACCGAACCTAACCGAACCTAACCGAACCTAACCTAGCCTAACCTGGCCTAACCTAACCTAACGTAAGAAAATCGCCTTTGTCCACAGATTGTGTAG
>Ga0058701_10004311_pt1 | contig 11523 bp, 9 predicted proteins | sample AgamicOrMae_FD_97039 | JGI IMG/M metagenome (GOLD analysis project Ga0058701, IMG submission 97039) | Agave microbial communities from Guanajuato, Mexico - Or.Ma.e | ecosystem: Host-associated > Plants > Phyllosphere > Phylloplane/Leaf | place: Guanajuato, Mexico | collected 2012-06-04 | reverse complement strand
TGGTAAACATATTAATAAAGTTACACTGCATATTAATATGGTCATTTAAAGCAATGCCTCTGTGTATTTATACTATTCTAGAGCCTGGAAGTCGAAGTTGCCCATACAGAAGATGAGAGTGATCCGAATTTTACTCCAATATTACAGTATTACTCCCAAACGAACGACTTGCATTTAAAGCGGATGAGAGAATAAGAAACGGGAAGAATAATTGGATCTTTAAAACTAATAATGGGCATAACAAAGTTGGGTTGTTTTGTAAACTTATCACAGAAACGAGGTGTAAAATAAACATGAACATTTCTTTTGGTGTGTCTGTTGAAAGAAACGATGAACTACCCCGGGCAAAAATCTAACGTAACCTTTATAATATGGGGACTACTCGTGAATTTCCCTCGTTAAGTTTTTCATGAAATGATCGGCTGTGAGTGTAAGGAGGAAATTTAGAGGTGGGAAATTCAAACTTTCAAATCAGGAAATAATTGAAAGGAGTTGCTAGAACAGCCCAGAGATAATAAAACAGAATGAGTCCAAACCCTGTAGGCTAAAAAATTTAGTGCTTTTAGGATTTGAATTTCTACGTCTGTTGGCTAATTTCAGTGTATATTTCATGCTGCAAGCCTAATTTGATTTGTAAAGACAAAAATGCTAGAAAATTTGTCCGCGAGCGCAGAAATTAGAATTCTAAAAGCGCTGAAATTTTCAGGTGGAAAGTAATGACTTTACAGCACTGGATTTCTCAGTTATGACCTTTCAGCACTGTTTTTTTTTTCAGTTGTGACCCGCCTGCATAGAGGTATAGAAATGTTAAAATAGAGGACGGCAAACTAATAAATCCGTGAGGTCTCGGGCGGGACTTAGGGCAATACTCATTACCAAATCTGTAAACTCGCATCAGCAATCTAAGGACGGTAGGCCCCCGTCCTTTGTAAAGGACACCAAAACACAAGTTCAATAACCAACAATTCGCGCAGCAACCTCTGCAACAGCACCGCTTTGTTAGCTTTTTGTGCCTTATTGATCACAGCGAGGTAACAGCTGCTTTCTCCTTATTGGCGAACTTGCCCCTTGATTCTTAAGTTCCGTAATGTCCTTTCTTTCTTTTTTAACCGCGGCAACGACATTATTGTCCTTGTCCTGCTGGTAGCAGTTTGGAACGCAATTTTCAGCACAAGTGTTGCTCCAAACAGGGTGAGGACGAGTCGACTCGGGATGGGAAGGCACGCCCATTTATTTGGGCCACTTGATAGCGCCCTCTCGCGTCTCCTTGGAAGGGTTCCTTCTCTCTTTCTCTCTCTCGCGGAAAGCGCCTTCTAAATAAAGAGTTCCGGTTTATCTGCATCACACTTAGAGACATTCTTTTCACGTTGTGGGCAAGGCGTTGACTGACGGAGTTTTTCGTTAGGCCGGCGTCTTCAGAGGCCTGTGGGCTTCGCTTAGGACAATCGATATTAACTGATTTTTGCCCAGAGAAAGTTTGAAAAAAAAATAATTTAAGGAATAATCAAAACGTTTTGAATCAAAATTTTGCAAAATGGTGTTTTTTGAAACGATCAAATTTTTTCTTTAGGCTAATTTAGATTTACCTTTTTACTTAAAATAAGCAATTTTTAGGAGAATTTTGCATGAAGGTTGATATTTTTGATGGGTCGATAACAGCCCAGTGGACAAAAATCGGTTAATACTTTTATGTTTATACACGAAAATTATCTTAATATTTTATTCAGCCATGGTTCAAGCTCCATGACAACGACATAAACAACTGATTGAATCACGTTTGGATAGGATGATTAGTCTGGTACCATTGTCTTCACACAGTAAAAACAAAATACTCGCTTCAGGGTATGCTATACCTGTTTTGGGTGTGAAACTAAAACGGTGCTAGTACGTATTTAGGCAATTTTTTAACATAAACCTATGTTCAGCCACATCAATCGAAAGTTCTCGCCGAGACCTTTTGAATGATATGGCTGAACATGGGCGTATCTTGAAAAATAACCAAAATACGCATTACCCCCGTTTCAGTTTCAAACGCAAAACAGGTGTAGAACTCCCTAAAGCAGGTGTTTCAGTGTGTATTGACACCAAGCCTGATGCCGTTTACTGGTCATGGAGAGAAAATGTTCAGCCTCGGGGAGAGTTGGATTAAATTTAAGTCTTATTCGTGCCTCAATCCGATATCATCTCGATCGGTTTAGCAACGAAAAGAGGAATACAATTGTTAGAACACGGAGTCTTGGAAGTTGTCACGGTTAATATGGCATTGGGCATGAGGGAAGCTGGACTGGACCTTTGAGGTGCTGTGCCCTCTGGGAGGTTGATGATTGTCCATGCGAGTCCAATGGAGTCACTTCACGTCAGCGAGGGCACAAAGTTGCCATGAGAAAGTTGGACGAGCCTTAATTCCTGCTCGGATCTGGTCCAGCCGAGGTCGGGCCGAGGTGGGGCTGAGACCGGGTGGAGATGACGGCTCATCTTCGGTTCCGTTGAGTTCGTTTCGCTGAGGCCGACCGACCCGCTTCCGGGGCTTTAGCGCTGATCTCCCGACCTGGAGAAGAGAAACTGGATTTTGCGATGGTCAAAGTCTCTAAGCGTCAAGTAAACTTTAGACCTCGTGAGATTTTTTTTTAGAAAACTTTACCGGACAAAGGTTTGACGTTGAGTTTGACTTAACCTCCTAATCTGGCCTAACCAAACCTAACCTACCCCAACGTAACATAATCTAACCTAACCTAGCCTAACCGAACCTAACTTACCTCAACCTAACCTAACCAAGCTTCTTCTGACTGTATATAACTTTCGTGAGCAAACATCCTGAGATGTTTCATAACCTTACTCTTGGAAGCTAACCTTACGTAATTTAAACTTATCAAATAATACGGAACTTCACCTACCATACGTACCTATCGTGGTAAACATTGTGTACGATTTGTGCTAAAATTATTGCTGGCTTCAGGAAGACATGTCCTTTCTTGCTGGGTAGAAACCTCTGCTGCCTCAGATACCTACTGTCGCTACTTGAACTGAAGTCGTAATAAGACAATGTAACTAAACCTATTTTCATTCGGCATGCAACAAAGGGTGCTACGTTTCATCTTTAAAGAATGCAGAGACGCATAATAGAAGAACAAAGTCAGGAACAAAATGTGGCTGAGCAAAGATTTCCTGGCGTTGTTCAACGACAAAAGTCGTCATTTGGCTGATGTGCCTTTAGTTCAAAAAACACTTCCAGTGAAAAAAAGAAAAAAAAGTTTAAACTACAGCTTATGGCTGCTGGTCATATCATATAACCACGTTCTTATCCAAATCTTATGATAACTCTATCAGGATTTGATTAGAAGCTGATTATATCTAATCCCGAAAGATAAGCCCGTGGAGACGCGTCATTCGTTTGGAGGTCAGATAGATAAGCTCAATTCGCTACGTAGGCATATCTTCAAACTCGAGATAGTATCTTAATTAACGACTCCTTAAATATCTCACCTATGAAGTGTCCCACATTGGCCCTCTTGTGAAAGTTTGAGCTCTAACGAAGCTTTAAGCTAGTCCAAGTAGGTGAGGTGTGTGCGCCCTTGGAATAAACCAGTAGAATAACTTGACTTTGCCTTAGTTTCAAAGTCAACTTTAATGCTTATATTCGTAATCCATATTGTCTGATCAGGATCCTTGATAAAGTTCCCGGATTGGCTTAAGGTGGCTTAAGGAGGGCACATTTGAGAAGTTTCGCAGATCCCGGCTTTAAGTCTCTGCACTATTTTTTGTTCTCCCGCAAAAAATGAAGCCTCCGAGAGGGCTTGATAAACGTTTTGAGGTTGTACGCATCGTAAAAAATCACTCGAACACTTTTAAACTCCCCCGGAATTCAGGTAAAATTTTGAAATACCCGGAATGTTTACTGGTACGTAACTTAAGTACCCACAGTACGAACAGAACACCTATTTGAGGGAACGCCTTACCTATTTTGGGTTTGAAACTAAAACGGGGGTAGTACATATTTCGGCAATTTTACATCTACCTATGTTCAGTCAAATCACTGGAAAGCTCTCACCGAGACCTTTTGAATGATATGGCTGAATATGGGTCTATCTTGAAAAATAACCAAAGTACCTACCTCCCCGTCTTGGTTTCACACCCAACACAGGGCAGGTATACGATTGCCTAAAACGTTTTTTTATTTTTATTTTGACTGTGTAGTTCTATTGTTTGCTAAAACTTCTACCATAAACGTCAAACAAACCGTAACTGTCCAGTTTAAGGATTATACAGAGCTATGTTGTCCATGTCATCCATAAATTTTGCGTTCGCTATACTACGAGCGAGAGGGCTACGTTTATGCATATGTTAAGAACCAATATTTTTAACATGCTACAAACTAACTGTGAGAGAAACTTTTTCAGAAAAAAAGAGAGTTTTAAGAAGTAATCAAATTAATATCGTCCTTAATTTAAGACTTTGCATTGAGATTCATTTGCTTTGTCGGTAAGTTTAGCTTCCTACTTTTCTGGACGAGAACTGCTTGCGTTCGGTTGCTTCCGGAAAACTGGTTGGAGCATTTACGAAACAAATCCCTCGACGGTGTGTCCCTCTCAGTGACACCGAGAAGGTAGACGACGTTAAAATTGAAATCGGGTGAAAGTCTAATGAGACATGTCAAGCTAATCCACGAAAATGGAACGGTAGCTGAGGCGAATCTCGCTACAAAATGGCGGCCGGTGACGTCATCGTAACTGATCGTACAAAAGGTACGTCCAGAATAACGGATAACAGGGATTAGACTGTCGTTTAAGGGATGTTCGCTACATTTTAGAGGAAAAATTGTCGTTCTTGAGCGCTCCGAAGTTAAGTCTTCTTTAGGTCTATTACAAACAGTTTATCTCTTAACTTCAATCTTCCGGATCAAACAGTATGTTGTAATTTTGTAAGGTAGAATTATGTGCCTGTTTGTTTCATTCTCGTTTAATATTTCGTCGTGATATCTATTGGTATAAAACTTCGTAGTTGAGGTTAACCCAGTTTGGGTTTATCAAGATCACATGACGTACGTACCTCTTGACTTGCCGATTTAAGATGGAAAGCAAATCGAAGAGCGTTCCGAAATTCACTGTGTACAAGTATGTAGCATAGTGAATTTTAAATGCTGCATTTCTTGCTTGTGACTACTATCTCATCGTAGAAAATACCATACTTTCGTTACGAGGTAAATATTCCGCTCGATTTTTCTTCACAAGAAAATTGGAGTAAATTTTTAGAAATACGGTTTCGTGATCTTTTAGGAGGCTTTTTTTGTGCCTTCGAATCTTTTCAAGGATTCAGCACTCAGCCAAATCCACAAAAATTTCCTCAGGATCGGGAATAGTACATATTTCAGATGCACTATGAGCAGTTAAGTTCATGCCATTCGGAAGAAATACCATTCGTGTAACATAGGTTCCCTTATGACAGCTTGTGAACTATCTTTTTGAATCACAATTGGTAAAACGAAAATGGTCTCCATTTCGAAACGACCCCTCCCAATAAAAATCCACCCACTGTAAAATGTTACTTCGAAGAATCCTCTAAATGCAGAGTGCTAGTTCGAAAAATTCACCAATTGCAAAGTACTTAATCCAGAAACCCACCAAATGTAGTGTGAATGGATTGCAGTTGGTGGATTTTTAGAAAAAGTATTTCGCAGTTAATAGGTTTTCGAAACAAGCACTTTGCAGTTGGTGGATTTTCTGAACGAGCACTACGCAGTTAGTTGTTTTTTTTTTTTTAGGAGGGATTGGAAAGTGGACCTGTGAGTAAGGAGGCTTAAAAAAATGCATCTTCATTTTTGCATGAAAACTTGTGCGGAGAAGACTGAATATGTTTCTCGATACATCTGAAGCTCAATCCGCGAACTTTTTTTACAGGCAAGATTATCTTTCCGAAAGATTGAATAGGACCAGGACTGTAAAAAATGTACCTGAGTGAAACGCACTGTGTGAACAGACAAAGTAACATACCTTTCTTACCTCATGGTGCCGCGAACACCCTGTAATACGTTTTCTTCCGAATATCTTCCAAGTCCACGGGACCACGGATCATGGCTGTCTTGATAATGATCGGAGGGTTCGTGGCTCGTAAAACTGCCTTCCGACGAATCTTGACCAGACGAGATCGGCTAGCAAGGTCGGCTCTAGAGAGGTCTGGTGGGCGATTCTGGATCCCTCTCTTTGAGGAGTGAGGGCAGCAAGTTGGAGACGATATCTGACGCCCTGCACGAGTTCATTTGGCTGTAGCTATAAATTTCGGCGGTGACGGACCTCGGCAAATAGACATTTATTGCCCACGTAGAAGTGAAATCCTTTATACATGATCTTTAAAGTATCATTTCCAGCAGGAAACCAGTGTATTTTTAAGAAGATGCGTTTTTGAGAAGCTTGACTCGCATCACTGCAATTGCATGCACGGTATAAAAGGTTTTGTCATACCAACAAAATCATTTGTTAAAATAGGGATAACAAAAATATTTTGTTATAACAACAAAACGTTTAGTTCTATCAACAAAACGTTTGGTTGCTGCAGCAAAATGTTTGGTTGCAGCAACAAAAAATTTATTTGTTGTCCCTAATTTTGTTGCCGTAACAAAACCATTTTTTTCCGTGTGCATCTTCTTGGTTTCTTAAAAATGCCTTTGTCCCATTCAGAGACTTCTCAATTCAAGGCGACTAACTTTCTCTATTAGAAGAGAACAAGAAAAAGTTCTGTGTAGATGCTTTTGAAGTGTCCGTCAGTGTCCGAGGAAAAGCAGTTACCGTTTGATTTCTTAGAAAGCTTACTTCACAGAACTACGAATGAATAAGAAAAGGAGGTTTAGGAAAATGTGTATAAGATGTGCAAAAGAGTACTAATTGCCGTTTTGAATAAAATCGAATCCGAATGGAAAATTTTTAGAAGGCATTCCAAGGAATGTATTTCGAATGATATTTGTTTTCTATTAAAAGAAAGCCGAGAGATCAATTTCTGCAGTTTTATGGATTGCTCATCACACGAGCGTTTTGAAATATGCCCGACCTGCATGGTCATCTATTCCGGTTCTTTATTCGATTGTGGTTAAAATTTACAAAATCAGGAGACCTGACAATAAGCGAACACCCCACAGCAGAAGAGTGTTTTGCAGCTTTAGGAAGTGAATGACCTTCTATAGAAGCGATACCAGTCTTTGCTACCGTTAGTTTTGGGAAACTAAGAATAATTGACAAGGTTAGATATCTAGGCCTTATGCTCCTCTTCGGAAGGATTCACAATTGGAGGTGGAATACCAGAGGTGGAACCCGAGAGATGGAAAATCCAACCTTTCAGGTACTCGTTACACCGATGCTCATGCCTCTTACTCCGAAACGTCTGCTCGCGATTGTGATGATGTTACCTGGTGTCACCCTATTACAAGTTCTCCTGTAATGATATACGAATGTGAATTGGAGTAAATCCTTGTTGTTTATTACTGTTCTCAGTTTATTTACCCCTTTGTTACATCCCGACCGAGCCGTTCCTCGTATGCAGGCTCGGAGCTCGTTGAAACCGCCAATGTTTACTTTCAATTTCCTGGCGCTGTGACCCTTTCCTTGCGGAGAATTTACACTACAGATGCGACCTCCGTATAGTTTGATTTCGCCTCTCACGCCGCAAACAACGAACAAAGCCGCGTCCACTTAAGGCATAGAAAGCGGCTTTTGGTCAATATTTTAGCCTAACAAACCTGTCAGGGAATGTTGAAATGGTGAAAATTGAAAAGAATCTACACCCAATTTCAGAGACAAGAACTCGACGAAACATTCGTAAGTCTGATGGTTCGGTCAATGAACCGGTAAGATCTGTTTTAATCGACGCATGATTTTGATAAAGTAAATAACTGAATAGCGCGATGTGATAAAATTCTTAAAAGTCGGCTCTTTCTTATTTTAAGAGTGGATGTAATGCATCATTGAAAATTGAGTGAATGGCTGATATGAATGGATCCTCACTCAGAAAGCACAGTTTGAAACCTTAACCTGACTTCATAATATCTGTGCATACTATTATATCCTTTGATGTTTTGCGATTAATAATTTCCCCTACGGCGTCCGTGCACTCGTGCTGCAGGTTCCCCCTACCGCCACATCCTTGACGGTTTGTTTGAACAAACCCGTGGAATAACTCAACATGACAAACGGTCACAGACACAAAATATGAATTTTGATATTTGGTCTAAAATACTTCTTAGGACTTTTTTTGCTATCTTTTTTGCTTCGATTTTTTTCTGTATTTTTTAGAGCTTACTTTAGTTGTCTGAGATTCTCTCATTTTCTCACCTTCAAAGATTTTTGTGCACAAAACAGTCGAGCTTTGACAGGTTGCGGAAGTACATTTTTATTCCACAAGTCTTATTCTTCCTTTTATTTTTTATCCATACATCTTTTTTTAAAAAAAAGGTGTTTGTAGTTCAAGCAAAGTAGAAATTGTTTCCCTCTCCTCCTACTTTTAAGGTAAATACATTGCAGTTCCCTGAACAGCGAACTGTTAAAGGATCTTCGTGTGTTTTTTGCGCAAGAATTTACATAAAAGCCAAACGGATAGATATGTTATTTAAAAACAAATTTGTATCAAAGCCTTTTATTTTGGCTTAATTTAAACCTTATTGCAAAAAGAAAATATATTAAACACCTTCAGCTCTGATGCGATCACGGTGTCCTCAGAATTCAGTTTTATTATATAAGTTTTTAATGATTTGTGTTTGTTTGTTGGTAATGTTGGTTGGTTTGATCTGGTTATGTTGTTGTTATAATAGTTCTGTGCAGGTTTGTTTATTACAAGCTTCTTTTCAAGTCCTCTCGGAGCTTATGGACAGTCCCTGGACCACTGTAGTGGACATCGGAGCGCGCGGACCACCCCTTGTACTCTACAGAACCTGCGCGATGTCTCTTCGTTATAAAAGAGATACTGAATAATAGTTTAACATCCGAGCGAAAAGCAGTAGCAACCTGCGAACTTCAAAGGGAAGATTCAGCGCCACACTGCAATTACCTTCGTCACCCTTTTTGATTACAAGCAAAGATGGGCTCTTAGGAGAGGCGTGTTGCATCGCGGATTAAGCCAATCAAAAATTAATTGAACATTTGATATCTATGTAAACTAATAAGAGAAAGTGCTGTCTTATAATGGGTGCTATTTTGGATAGGTTCATAATTGACTAAACGGGATGCGAAAGGCCTATTTCTTTGTATGAAAAGATAAGAATATTTATTTTTAGAGATTTCCAAATTAACTTCGTGGTACCTTTTTATTCCTCTTGCTGAATTTTTAAATTGTCTTTTACACATAATACGTATGTATTAATATTAGTCAGGATAATTTTCAGCCAATGACTTTGTGTATAATTTTTTGGAAGTAGACTGATTGTGAGCTCACTTTTTAACATTTTAGCTGTTTATGTAAAGAAGGACTTTGAAGATTTTCAAATCATTACCTCCCTGAAATGCCGTTTTTTTAATCAATATTTTTTTCGTCGCGATTATGTAAGTCATTACTATTGAGTAAGGCTCTTCAGGAACTTTTAAATTTACTCTGGACAGATTCTTATTGGGAGTAAGAAGAAAAAAAAAGTCTATAGAAACACCGACAAAGTTCACAATGCTCTGTCATTGGTGCATATTTTTGTCGTATTTGAACAAGCTTACTCAACACATGTGAGTAGAACCTACTCACATGCTCAACATATCCCAAATGAACTAAGGAAGCGTTAATATTACTCTTAACATTCTCTTCTACGTCTTAAACAAATGGAATTTTCCAAACCCTTGCGGCAAGAACAAAGTCTCTCTGAGTGGAAGTTTAGGTACCTGGAGTGTCCGTCATGTGTGTTTGGGAAAGAGATTTATCTTCTCTAAAAGTTTAAACGCAAATCCCCCCAAAAACACGTGGGTTGACAAAAGAAAAGAGCAGAGAAGCGGAAGAGTGTCACCTGTCTCTCTCGAAATTCAACCTGCTTAAAAATTTATTTTAATTAGAGGCGGTACAGCGGCGGCGCAATGGCGTCGCCCAAAGGGAAGATTAACACTTCGCTAAACCCTAATCAAGCGTACCCCTGCAAGATAATTGCCCGACACCACAAATGTTGTCAAAATTTTCATAACCTTAAAGCGGCCCACAAAACGCGCGTTATGTAAAAAGGTGTCCCGACTTCCAGCAAATTGGCACATATGCTAACACCCAAGTTAATGACTCGACTCAAATATAAACAAACAAAAGCAAAGTGTTAATTTAGGCTTATTAATTCCGTTTGCAGCATTTACATGGCTGTCGAGGGTGACGCGACGCCTGCGAACCGCCGAGGCGCAGTGGCGCCATCTAGCGGCCCCTTTACATGCAAGCGCACGGAGCGTTTTAAGTGTTGCGCCGAAAACCCAAACATGCGGTGTGCCTGCCTGTGAAGATGCTTCCCTCGCCGACCTTTGCTCCTCTAAGCCGCCGCGCCGCGCCATTCTAAACAAACTGGCGAGCTCCTGCGCCCCGCCGCCTTGTGGAAGCACCATCGCCCAAGTCCTGCTCCTGAGTTGTCAGCTGAAGCATTGCGCTGATTTAATGAATTGCAAATAGTATGGCTGCTAGCGTTAATATATACACGGGGCCCCAAACAGTTATTTTCACTGTTCAGAAGCCACTGCCATAAATTATTTATGTTTACGCCCTGTGTTTAAGACTTTCGGAACTGCAACTCCATAAATTTGAGACACGGTTTACAATTCTTCTAGTGGAGGAGGAAAGTTTCAAAGTGATTTTCAGTCGATAACACGGCGTAAATTGGTTTAGTTTTTGACGGTTTTGCTCCTTATGTATTTTACGAATAACATATACAGAAAACCGATGGATATATGAGTGTGACTTTTATGATAAGCATTTAGAAGTGTTTCGAAAGAAACAGGAAAAAAATCGTGTTTTTTTTCCAGTTAGATGTAATAGTGATTGCCCGTAAAACTGGATTGGTCGTGACAATATCTTCCTAAAATAGTCCAATAATCGTGTTATAAAGTGCTATAATAATTGGTATATCCTTTAAAAAAAGAAAAAGAAAAAGGACGAAAGGCTTTGATTGTGACTTTTGTTTCACAATCAGAAACTCGGAAAGCGGCAATACGAATTTTTAAATTGAATGAAGAAAAAGTCCTTTCTCTCCTCCCTGTTAAGAATAATGTCTTTAAATAGGAAATGTTTTCAACTCTCGAAAAAGTGCTGGATTTTCACTTCTCCTCGGAGTTTTGATTCCGAATTCGTGTTTTTACTGCCAACATCATTACGGGTATTCATTCGAAAACCATACATTCAGAGTTCGATTTTAATTATACAATTTTACGATTCACGTGTTATGGTTAAACAGTCCACCATATATCTCTGGTTGACAGGATCTTCTTAACCACGTTCAGTATGGTAGTAGTAAATCTGTAATGCATCACATTTCATGGCCTACTTTTTTCATCATAACTGTATCGTGCATATTTTCACAAACTCTTTTTATAAACAAGT
>Ga0058701_10004310_pt1 | contig 11524 bp, 6 predicted proteins | sample AgamicOrMae_FD_97039 | JGI IMG/M metagenome (GOLD analysis project Ga0058701, IMG submission 97039) | Agave microbial communities from Guanajuato, Mexico - Or.Ma.e | ecosystem: Host-associated > Plants > Phyllosphere > Phylloplane/Leaf | place: Guanajuato, Mexico | collected 2012-06-04 | reverse complement strand
TTTGGGCCTATCTGTTAACTTTTTTTATTTTTTTTTTTTGGGGTGAAGTACGTTTGTGAAGTACTCTCTTGTGGGAAGGTTACGAACAGTCCGGAAGTTGGTCTTTTATGAGGCTTTGCTTTTCCTTTTTTTTTTTTTTTTTTTTTTTCATTACTATAGTCCTAAGAATATAATCTCGGACAATTGAGACGGTAAAAGAAAATTTTCCCGTTATGAACTGCCCTACGATCTTGTAAGTACTATACAAACCTGCAGTACTCAGAGCTGTGATAATCGTTGACCCTCGTAGAAATAATTATTACATTTTTCGATCTCAAGGATAGGCAACCCGCATATCCCCCAAGTTCATTCCCGGGAACCGCGTCCGATGAATGTAAATGAGATTTCTTCATCAAACATGAAGTTGACAGCAATGCTTTGGTACACTTTTAATCAAATACTTTAGTTGAAAACAATATCAATAAACATGAGTAAAATGTAATAAATATAAAACTTATTAACTTGATGTTAGTATAGTACTTCGCATTTGGATAACAAAGCATCACATTGCAATCAACTCTGTGAATCCAACAGAAAAGATACGTCATCACACACCGAAGTATGAAAAAGTGCGAATTACGAAAACATTGGTTAAATACATGTTAAACCTCGTCACAAATCAATACAAACCATACACTACGAATACTGCAGCATAATGTAAGAAGGTGCTCACATGATTGGAGGAAGGATCCCGGTGAGAAAAAATTGGTCGAATCGACGTCTATTTGACGTCGAGGCGAAGGTGCAAAAAATCGATATCTTGATCAAAATCGACGAAATTATTGACAAAATTTGGACGAACTTATTGCTTTGACGTCGTTTCAATGTCGAAATGGCCTAAGGCCTTTTAACTTCCCTTGTGTTGTAAAAAAATTACAGTCCTCTTGGGATAACACTCAGTCAGTTTAAAGCAAGTAAAGAGTAGGTCGAAAATTCTAAGATTTCGACTTCATTCGTCATCGACCAGGCTTCCACGCATCGAAGTCGAATCGACGTTCGACCAACCATTTCTCATTGGGATGGCGCGCCGGAATTTCATAGTGGCGATAGCACACAAGTTAACGTCGAAGCATCCGACGGATACATTACATGTTCCTCTCGTAATAAATTATCGGAACTTCAAGCTCACTAAAAAAAAGCACAATAGTTGCGTTTTGACAAATTGCGAGAGGCGCCATTCGCTACGTGGATAATATCGTGAAGACAAATATTTCATCAAGAAGGAACGTGTTCTGAGTTAATTCTAATCAGTGCTTAATGATCCTCAGTTCACATAATTACTGACCCACTTCAATAGGTCTAAAAAGACTCATTATTAACCGTGGTTTACTCAAATTAAAATTGAGTATCTGGAAAGAAAAAAGACCCAGTCAAAGGTCTAAAATGTGAAAGACTTTTAAGATTGGTCCTTCAACGCTTTGGTAATGATTTCGAGATAATACTCTCCGAAAACGGATCTGTTATAGTCAACCAATCGGACAAAATGACCAGTGAGAGGAAGAAGGTCTGAACGCAGAGCAGAAAGTCCTCGAGGAAGCTGGGTCGAGGAATCCAAAGTGCTGGTTATGGCCTTCCCAAGGAACTCCTTAATTCGTAGCCCTGACAATCACATCGAGCAAGAGTGAATATTTCGCATAAAAGTTTTTTTTTTTAATGAAAAATTTCCAAAGATTTCCCCAAAGAAAAAATGTTGCACGTTTCAAATGAGAGGTATGGTACTGTATTTTACTTACAAACTAGTTGACGGATAGGTTGGTCCGGCCTGGCCAGTCCTTGAATGATTTCAGTCAACTCCTGTTCAAGTTGGGTGTCAATGTATTCCGCCGATCCGGGTGGTCCGTGCTCTTCAAGACATTTCCTCGATTCCGCAGCTATTTGGACCGCAACGTTTGGCAGCACTTTAGCAAAATCCCTGGAACGAGCAACTGTTAGAATAGGAGACCCAAATGATACGATCAGGTACCATCAGTCCCTAAGGTATCGTCAAGTTCTGATCGCGCAGGAACGCTCCGCCTAACGGTAAAATACACAGGCCACCGCCTTGTTGCACGACCAGAACTGGACAATACCTTTTGTACTGATGGTACCTTGTCCACCTAAAACGCTCTCTATTACCAACGAAACGGTTGTAAAGATATTTTCAAGCTCATTGATACATCCTATTCCTGTCCTATGTAATTTCAAACTACTCCGGTCGATTGAGAATTCAACCCACTTGAAGCCTGATCATTTCTCAAAAGGATTCCAGCGAGAAAAAAAAATTGCTTACAGGAATTCAAACACAGAGGCGAAATACGAATTGTGAACTTATGAAGAAATAAGCTTATCAAGGATTCGTCCCAACTTTTCGGTAGTAAACTTACTCGTCAGTGCGGCATCCGTTCAAAAGTAACGAAACATCCTGCCGTAGTTTTTCTTTGAAAGACTGCATGGAGTGTAGAGTTGGTATCTGGAGTCGTGAGAGCGTGAGGAGTAGAGCGCCTCCACTGACAACGAGTCTCTTGAACTGGACTTGGAGCTCAAGATAACGCGCATCGTCCATCAGGATCGTCTGGAAATAAACGCCGATATGTTCGGTGAGACGAGGGGAAATGCGCCCTTCTCAAATTTTGTTTTTGATTTGACATTTTGCACACCTCAGGATATTTGTTAGCGGGATCCCACTCCAACAAGTCGGTGTAAGCTCCTCCAAGGACTTTCGAGCAAACTCTTCTCACGGCCAACTCGTCGTCCGTCGGCACGTTGCGCTCCGCCGGATCCAGTGCGTCTATGTGACGTTGCAGCCACTTCTTGGTTTCGCTCAAAAAATCTGCACACAAAATTCAAATTTAAACAAATACCGAACTACGTGCAAGGTAGCGTTGTGGACGCGTCTTTCAACAGTTTTTGGGACATCCTCTGTTATGATGGGATGGTAGGCCTTATTTATGGACCAAAGGGAAATAAAAGGGAGTGTCTATGGACCAGACTACTCCATTTAAAATGTATTAGGTTGGTTTTCGTGCGTTCAAGTCATCTCCCATTGAAAATGCATTAGCTTGGTTACGTGCGTTCAAGCGTCCCCAAATTAATGCATGTCGGGTAAATAGCAACACCAAAAAAAATTAAAAACAACTTACCAACACCTCCAACTTTTTGTAAAAACTCAGCAAATTTGGCCTTTTCAAAGGTAACGTTGTGGGCTCGTAGCACTGGTCGAACCATTTGAATTTGAAAATTAGCGTAATCCATTTTCATAAGGCTGAGAGTCTGCAAAAGAAAATCAATTCATTAATTCATCCACATTTTTCTTCAAATTGAAACTCATTCGTCCAGACTGTAATGCTCACTTACCGACGAGGAGCATGCATTGATTCACGGTTACGCACCGTTAAGTAGTGATCGACATGTAGTAATAAGGGAATGTTTGGAACTCACCTCAAAAATCCCCAGGAATATGGGAATAGTTTCAGTTCTAGTTTTTAATTCCTTGATTTTTTCATCACGGACCGGCGCGCACATCTTGCTCATAAAGTCAAGCACATATTGTGCATATTGCTATTATATCAACAAAGGAAAAAAAAATTAAATCTTAGAGTAAAAAAAAAAAACCCTTGACAAAAACCTCCCAATTCAAAGTGACTTACATGGAAATTTATTGTGCCCTGTTCAGCCTGTTGTCTTATCAACGGTATGTCAAGAACTTCATTGATCTCTTGTTTTAATTTGGCGTTTTGAGAAGAAAAAAGTCCCAGCAGAGTCTGCCATAGAACAACAATATTACATTATTGTGGTTGAAACAATCTCAGAGCACAAGAAAAACTACACTTTGTCATGATATGCAAACAAATTTTAGCGATAGGTTGCAACAAAAAGGTAATGCATGAGAAAGAGTAGAAACAAAGGAGAGAAATTAATTACTTACTTCCTTAATCTCTTCTAATAGGTGAAGTGCTTGATCATATCTTGGTGGGTCATCATTGAGTTCCTCTGATAAAATATTCCAGAATGCAGAGTGCATCATATCTTTCACTACTCCCGCTAAACTGGAAATAAACATTTCACAAACCAGTATTAGCTTGTGTATTGTCAGGTAATGCTCTGTAAACTGGGGAAGCACCTTAAAACACAGAATCTGGTTCATGGGATCCCCAATAAAATAAAAATATTCGAGCAGCCCTGAAGCTTCTGGAGGAAATATCAAAATCCACCTGAATAAGTTACTTACCTGTTCTGAGGAATCTCTAATGGTTTCAGGCGAAATTCTGGATCAAGGGCAATTTCATGGGCAATGTGCATTTCATTCACACCTTTTGCAGCCTTCATTATCTCTTCCATTGCCACAAAGCTTGGAGGTGAAGCTGGTACACCGGATACTGACCCATGGCCATCTGAGCTGCTTTGTCTGAACAAAATGAAAGCACCAATTTCCTTATTGAAAGATATTGGCTGAAAATCAATAGTTTAAAAGTTCCAGAGATATTTAAGAAAATCCTTAATATGACAAAAACATTGATGATTATTCCTGTAAAGAGACACTTTTGACACTCACAAATTAAGGATCAAATTGAAATATCTACCTTGTTCCAGCTGGTATGCTGTTACTTGCTCCATCTTGTCCAACTGTATCAAACTCTTTTGATTTTGGATCAGGCTGTCCATCATTGGAATTTTTCTCCATGTTTGAGAGAAGCTGTGGACAAAGAGATTCTATGTTACTTCAATATTTGATCTATTTTCGATTGAAATTTGTAACCAAATAAACGTTAAACACGGGGAAACTTCAAGTGGCAAAAACTCAAATCGATAGTTCACCAAATTACTCTATTTCTAATTGAAAATTCTGCCTGAAATAATGAGGAAAAAGACTTGACAAATCACAACAAATTCAAAAAGCGAGGTTAATATGAGTCAGCTGATTGCCTTACATGGAAACTTGTCTATACAGGATGTGCTGCCTTCATAAACACATAAGCTGCCATTGCATTACTCGGCTACGCTACTCTCAAATTAACTCTTATGAAACCATCAATGTTTGATTAATGCTCACGATATAGAGAATTTTTTAGTATTCAACGAAAGAGTAGAGGATTAAAAACAAACGAAGAGGTTATCCTACCTACTGTAGGATTGAAGGGGACGTATGAACAACGAACACGCATGCTGTCGTGTTCGACGAGCCACCGAGTAGAGAGTTCATGGCAAAGGCCCAAGGTAACCAACCAACAACGGGAGAAAGCCGGATATTTGCGTTTGGGGCTTCTGATTGGCTGTCGATGCTGCTCAGCCCGGTGGCTCGTCAATAACGAATGAGACAGCCCGTGGCTATGAGCTGGGAAAGGCGGCGCATATTTGAATTAAGTTTGAAGCAGTTACATTCCTGTCAAAATTTATTTATTCATAATGTGACTGTTCTAGAATTTCGTGTCAGCACGTATTCAAGAGTATCTCTACTTCACCAAGCTCGATTTGAGATTTTCTGCTTGGACTCGTTAAGAAGGCTTACGAAAAACCTCAATTGCGATTCGGCCGTTGCGACGGTCGATTTCGGCCTCAATTAAGTTAATGCTGTGGGTAAAGTCATAATGTATGCCTAGCGGCTAGGCATACGGAATATTTCAGGCTTCGCAAAATAAAAAATAAAAAAATCCTGACACGTATATTTATTGGAACCTTCATTAAAAACATATAGGGTCACCGATCTAAATTTCTCATGAATCAAGTTAAAAGGTACCGGTGAGAGATGCATACAGGCTTAAAAGCACGATAAGAAATCCTGACACACTTGGTAGGCGTTCATTTCATTTTTTAATTTGTTGTACTGAATAAAAATTGTTCTTTATACCGTAACTACAAGGGAAGTTTTAACGTCACGGGTGGATACGAGAGAAAATCAGATGTTGCGCCTGGAATACGAGACTTGGAAACGGATAAAATGATCACTTTCAACTGAAAATATGTTTTTTTTTTCTTTTTTTTATGCAGCTGTACAAATATTTCAAGAGTGCATAGCTCCGACTCATTTTTCCATCAAATAATACAATAGTCACAAAGTTTGCAAAATCGATTTTTTTTTTTAATGTAAAGCTGGGACCACCTTGAGGTAGTAGACCATCCGCTGCACAAGTCAAGTTGACGCAACGCGCATAAATATGAAAGAGGTTTTAATTAAACGACACATTCACAGAAAGTATCTACACGCGAATAATACTACCAAGAGATTAACCCCCCTGAGCAACCGTGTACCGGTACGTAGAGTGCATGATTTAGGCTTATTGATTGCGTTTTCACCTTCAACTTGAAAAGATCAATTACGATGGAAATCAGAGTTCAAGGTCACATCTCACTCAGTTCAAAACCGATATCAATCAAATATGAAATTTGGTTGAAAATTTAATTTTCCATTTGCAGATTATAAGGCTCATAAATTAGAAGAAAAAAAAAGAACAGAATTACGCTCTAACAAAATAACAATCTTTATGCTCCATGTAAACATAATCAGGATTTGAATGAAAGACAGAGAGGTAATACTCAAGTTGAATCATTCGTTACAACACTTCACTCGCGTGTCTTTCCGTAACTTCGGAGTTCAAAGCATAGTAATATAACTGTGCCAACGGAGTACATAAAGTTGATCATGGAAAAAACCTAGGCCAGGTTTTCTTTACAGACATAAATGTTACAAAATGGGTAACAATAATTTGTTGATTTTCTTTCCTGTTCGTATATGTAAGCAAGTCTTTCCTTAACAGTCGATTTCCCGAGATAAGTCTACGTAAGTCATAAAACAACGATACTCAAAGCAAATATTTTTATAGTTTTTTTCATGAACTGTACAGAACAACTAGAAGATCAAAAACAAAATTCTTTCCAAAATTATTATAATAAAAGGACCAGTTATGCGAACCAATGCTATTTGCACGAAGGATGTTCTCGATCTACTATCATTTCTGCTTTGTTGTAAAACCGTTGCAATGTCCTGGTGTTCAAGTATTTCAAACAAATAAGTCTTACTAATCCACAATGATGGCCCACAGCTAACCAGAGACAGCTTTTGAGATGAGGATTCCATTGGACCTGCACAAAGAAAGTTCGCTGAGTCACAAAAACACATAAGACTAAAGTTAAGAAGTTACAGGCTTTTCAATAATTTTAATACAGTGTGTCGTCTTTTGAACTCAATCAAAAAATTTTGACAGCCTCACTAATCAGGAAGTATATATCCTCGTTCTTTCTTTTTGCTTTCGATTGACCATTTTGTTGTTCAGGGACGGACTGGGAGGTCCAAGGCCCCGGGAAAAAAATCCTTACAGGGACTGAAGCTCGCGTGGGGGCACCATTGGTCGCTAAATCAGTTAATATATTGGGCCTAACTTTGATAGAAAAAGAAATTAAGCCCTTCTTGGAAAGGAGACGGGCTTAACCCACTACCGTCCAGCGATGCCGTTCGGAAACAGAAAAAGTTATTTCAGAGGATCTTTTCAGTTCAGTTTTGTACCAATTTAAAAAATATCACCCCTCTAGAAACCTAAAATTTAATAATTTAGGCATTTTTCAAAGCTTAACATTTTGAATTTCAATGGAAAAAAAATCCTTCCAATTCCTCTTAGGCTAAGTTTCACACCAAATACCTCAGGTAAATAGGAAGGGAAAAGAAACCTGGTTTGTTCGCAAAGCAAGGCAGTTCCCGCTAGCGTGCCAAGCGCACAAGCTATTTTTCCCTCTATCATGTGCTGGGTTGCTTTGAAATGACACATCTTCAGATACACCCAAAGAATAGGCGTTTATTACAGATAATCAAAAAATGTAGTTTCTTTTGAGCGAAATTTCAAATTAAGTGACTTTTTCGGAGCTCCCGTGGCTGCAAAATAAAGGACTATCCTCAAACATCGCCTGACGGTTGAGACAGCGATCGCAATCAACAGATCGGATCTACTTCAGAGGCTATACCGTGTTTGGGGGTCAAGAGCTTTGGATCTCTGTACCGAAATGACGTATACGAGAAATAGCTCACTCACCTGATTGACAGAAGTGATGGGGAACATCTCGGAGTGAACTTGACCCATGGCATTTGATTGGCGCATCGGCTGAGTAACTTCTGCCGGAATTTTTTCAATTTTGAACTGAGGAAAAAGAAATTCGTCGTCAGAATCCAGCAAGCAGTGAATAAGGAAAGTCCCGGAGCTAGATTACTCACATCTAAGTAGTTCCTAATGTTGATGCCATATTTCTCTGATGTGTCTTTGTAATCTCTGGGTTTCAGATCTACGACAGTGTCAACATTCTCCCCGACTTCAACGGGGATTTCTTCTACGTTTTCGTCAGTCACTCCTTCTTTGGGCACAGCGCCGGGTTTGTCCTTTCCTTTGGCGCCTTTTTTGGTTTTGGACTTGTCCTTCGTCTTCCCGTCTGATTTCCCTCCTTCCTTGACTTGAGAAGGCTTGGAGGATTCTGGTCCAAGGACTTCTTTTCCTTCTGCGTCACGAATGAGATCACGTAGCTCGACACGAGATACGAGCTGTAATCGAAGAATGTTGCTTTAACGAACTCCGCCGACAAACCCACACGTTTTAAGACAAAACAGTCACCTCTTGGAACTTACTAAACGTCTTTTGGTCGGGAATTTCTCGTTGTCAAGGCCTACGAAGAGTTGTCCTGCTACGTTTAAAGCTACTTCACCAGCCAAGGTGCCTTGAACTAATGAGTTCAACCAGGCATTTTCAGAAAGACACTGCAACAAGAAAATAAAACTTCAAAAATACATTGAGGTACGCGATAGCCCATATTTCAACATCACACTTTTATGGTACCCTTACAATAAAAGGGACCGCATCTTGATGCTTCAATTTCAAATCTCATTTGAGGATAAATGATAAAATATTGATCCCAAACATGTCCACGGCGGAAAGCCCCCGAAGTGCCGAAGATTAGGGACAGTTTTAAGGGTAGGGCATACGCTTTCACAGTTTCTATGAAGTCCAGTTTTTGCAACACTTGGTAATTTTCACTCAGCTAGCGGCGCAAGCAAGTTGAACCAATATTTCAACAGAGACAATTCCGGCTCATAATTGGTTTCTAAATTCAGTAACGTTCACCTCTCATAAGAAGAAGGATACGCTCTTGTCTCGACTTTATCATTACCTAAGGTAAGAAGCTCATACAACAATCCTTCGGACTGCGGAAACCGACCAATGTGTTCATCAGCCACCAGATGTCAAGCTTCTTCATGAGAAGATTCGAGACCTTGGTAGGACCCAAATTTCGAGGACTAGTGTTCAAGAAAACAGAGGCATCTAGATCACACTCAGGCGGAAACTGGTTGTTCCACGAATCAAGGACATACGATCGCAAATGACCTGCCTTATTATCACAAAAAATCTGGTGTATGCCTATTTGAGCGACGTAGAATATGATGGGAGCTCAAATATAAATCACGAATCAACTGAAATATGTGATGAACCTCCAGCAGTTCTGATTTTTATTTTCCAGAGAGGATAAATTATGCTCTTAAGTAAAACACTACATTGGAAAAAGAATTGGAATGCGTTAGACTTGGAAGTGACGACGTTTGCGAATGATGGTCAACATCTCTTTCACCGGTACCTATTATAATTGTAATGCATACCATTAAGACCAGCTAAGCGAGACGCAACAAAGACTGTGTTTACTCACCCAAGCGACGGAGTTCTGAGGTAGCACCGGATATGGCTTGAAGCCGAACTCGCGAATGGGTATCAAAGTGGCATTGGAATGTTCATGTCTGAAAAAAAAATATCATCAATAGAGCGTGGGAAAACTGATTCCAAACCCCGACTTAAGCGCCATCTAGCGGCAGAAGCCCGAAGAGGTTTGAAAAAACCTAGAGGTTAGAAATGAGGGCTTACAGATAAGCGTCGTCGTAGGTGGTCATGGCACACATCCAGTGACTCAACCAGGTGCCATCCGTCACGAGCCCTTTCCGGTTGACGGTCACGGGAGCAGTCGTGTCTTCGATATCCCAAAATTTCACTGAGCAGTCTCGCGATCCCGTCATGAGGTACTGCCCTTCAGGGCACAGCGACAGCGCTGCAAGAGACTACGCTCATCAACTACAACTTGAGAGGAGGCTCGAGTGTCAAGCCAAAACATGGTCTCCCAAACAAAGAAAGGAGAAACCTCAGCGCAACGTTGAGCGGAAGTTGCTTCTATAAGCAACTATATTATTTGCGGGATGAAAAGTAGTACTGGAATATCACCAAAAACTTCAAAATAGAGTTGAGCACATTCTTCGGTTAAATACATACATATATACAAAAAAAAAAGAAAAAAAAGGGTTGACCGCTCAGGTGTTTAAAGTATCAGGTCCTCTGTAGGCCAAACTCATCGCATACCTGATATGACCGAGGAGTGCGCCTGGAAAGTGTGGAAGGGATACATTTCACGATCATCCTTGTTGTAGAGAAGAGAGGAATAATTTTCCAGATTCCACAGCGCTACTTTACCATCGCAGTATCCCCCTGCCATCAATCTGGACACGAAAATAATAAGGTAAGATATCAGATAAAAACGCAGATATGCGATTTACGTCGAATCAAAGAGAAACTCACGCGTGGCCTTTGGAGCGGTGCCAGGACACTCTGAAGCATTGGCTCAATTCGGGAGAGTTCGGTTTTAGTGTCAACACTGGCTTGCATCTGTACACCGGCGCTTGACTGAAAAAATAAAGCGACATTGCTATAGCGACACTAGTGTAGTGAGAGAGAAGAAAATGCGGCTCCGTTTGCTTACCCTGGTTTGATATGGGCGTGAAGTTCGGTTGGCTTGCATACGGAAAACACGTGGATAAAACCGTCGGAGCACGCAGCGGCCAGTAAACCCAGTCTTTGTAGTTTCCCGTTCCCTGTTGAGCCGTACGCTCCACTGGGACACCATTCCAACCTCCAAACAGTGCCAAAGTCATGAACAATGGCCAAAGCCAATCTTGGCACTTCGGGGGCGCTGCGTAAACAAAAAATCACGTTGGTGTGAGATGATTCTTAAGCTCGCACTCAGTCTCGACCAGTCCTTAAGGTATTGTCCTGTTCTCCCTATAAGGCGGAGCCTTCTTGCACGAACAGAACCAAGATGCGGGCATGATTCTAAACAAACATACAAGCTGTTTTCTATATTACTTCTCACGAGAGGTAAGTTTTAAAATTGGCACGGATATGAATTTTAGCTCAACCAACGAACAGCAATCCGTATCATAGTGACCTAAAAGGCTAATACTTACACGGTATTGTTCAGAGATCCCACGTTCCACAGCTGAATAACATTTGGCCCAGTGTAACAAGAGTAAATACCATGAAACTGCTCCATCTCTCTATGACAGCTTACCGCCAAGAACTGCGGGACTTCAACATCATACTTGACGGATAAATCTATTGGCAGAGGACACCAGGCAAGAGCCCAGACGGGCCCACCGACAAACACCGCACTCGAATCTGAAACAGAAAATTCGTTATCACTTGAGTTCCATCAATGCTAA
>Ga0058701_10004309_pt1 | contig 11524 bp, 4 predicted proteins | sample AgamicOrMae_FD_97039 | JGI IMG/M metagenome (GOLD analysis project Ga0058701, IMG submission 97039) | Agave microbial communities from Guanajuato, Mexico - Or.Ma.e | ecosystem: Host-associated > Plants > Phyllosphere > Phylloplane/Leaf | place: Guanajuato, Mexico | collected 2012-06-04 | reverse complement strand
ATTTTTTACTGTGTAGTATGTGCACGATCCCTAAAATAAAGCCTGTCTCCACCCGTATAGGAATGTTCATACTTGTTCGTCTTTCATCACTTCCGTTTCACATTCTTTTCCTCAGTATCCTTAAAACGGCGTTCCTATTTTCTTTCCGACATTTTGCAAGCCCTGTACCACTTAAAGGCCGGCTCGTTGACGAAGCCTGCCTCGTCCACACGCCCTTTAAAGGCTCTCCCAGTCGAACGTCTCTTCAGAGGGCCATCCCTTAAGACCTAGGCCCTTTACCAGACACACAGCATATATTAAGGCCTCCTTCCTGGTTTGCTTTTTCCCTAGGGACATCGGCTCTATTGATGTCGGAGATAGAACACCGTATAACAATGTTTTGGTACATAAATAAAAATGGAGGCAGCTTAATGACCATTCTCAGGTATGACGTCATTAAGCGCTATTACCCGGAGCCTTCTACTAGCGCTCCGCCTCCGCCGCGCCAAACTAGGAGCGTTTTCACCTCAATCAGACCAGGCGCGAACTAGCCTAGCTGCTTTCTCCACCGAATCGCTCGCGATTTTCGCTCGCGATTTTCGCTCGCGTTTTTAGCTTGCTAGTTTAGCTTACGGATTCCAGCTCTGCGAAGCTGATTAAAATTGAATGAGCTACCTTGGCTTAGTCTTGTCTCATTAACCAATGGCAAAGAAATAGCGCGGCAAAACTTAATTTTCTGTGCCTTTTTTCCTCAAAGCCATGACTTTGCGCCGCTTTGCGCTGTCCTTAAACCACCTCGCCTAAAGCAGCGTAACCTAACTTTTACCGTTTAGAACTTTATTATACTATAACCTACACTATAAATTTAAATCAGAGTGAATGTCTGAGAATCAGTGAAAATTCACTGAATTTCAGTCGATAGCACCAATGATTTTTTTTTCAGTGGTGCTATATTGACTGAAATTCAGTGATTACTGCATTTCAGAGACTCTCAGTGATTCAAATTAAGGGTGAAGTGCATTAGTTTGTCAACGAGTTGGAACACTGGTCCCTGCAGGCAGACCTTTGACCCGGTGACGTTGGATAAAATGACGTCACCCGCTGAAATCCCAGAATAGACTAACGCATCGGAAGCTATTGTTTATACCGCGTAAATAATTCATTTTAATTTTAGCGATTCCAAGCCACGAAAGGGAAGACTCCGTCTTATCATGAGATACCCCAGGCATCTTCTTTTTTAGTAGCCGCAGACGCCTGAGGCATCATGCAAATTCAAGGTGGCGTGCGTATAAAAGTCAAGGGCAAACAAAGACGCCTGACGCGTGTTCTCTTAACACATTTTTTTTGACATGTGTAAAATATCTTTCTCCATGAGTATTCGGCAACTGCTTTTGTTCACTCTAAATTTGAATCAGTGAGAGTAGTGGAAATTCACTGAATTTCAGTCAATATAGCACCACTGAAAAAATGCAGTGGTGCTAAATTGACTCAAATTTAGTGAATTTTCACTGAATCTCAGACACTCTCACCGATTCAAATTTAGAGTGCTGGTGCACCAATAATTAAGTTGCTGCTACCCTTGTCGAATATGCACCATTGTTGGTAACAGGGCCGTCGCGAGGAGGGAGGGGTGGATTCTTAAACCTATATTACAGTAGAGTCTCAGTTATAAGTCTCCCAGTTGTAAGTCCCACTCGTTTGTACGTCCAATTGGTATTGTCTCGTCCAGAATACTTTACATGGCGTTAGGGAAGATTATTTTCGCTATTACTTCCCTCTCAGTTCTACGTCCAAATTTTTGAGTCCCGACTTGGACGTATAACCGAGATTCCACTGTAGTTGGTCAATACAAACTGTGAATTAAAATTAGTTTTGTTCATTCTCTCTAATTGATCAGTCTAATTTGAAGAGAATACAAAATCCAAACTAGCTATTCTACTAGTTTGTCTTCCATAACATTCAGTAAATAAGATGCAACGTAGGCAGTGTATTCACTAGAGCTCGCATGTGATCGCATTAAACTAAGGCTGACCATCCAATTAAACGACGTGCAAAGTGGGCGGGCAGACGACGAACCCACGAACTCATTAGTAAGATCTTAAAAGTGTCGCTATCCTAGTGACGAAATCTGGAGGTGGCATGGGAGCAAACCCCGAAGCGAAATGACACGTGACGCCAGGAAAAAAAGACAACAGCGAAAAAAAATAAAAAAAATCAACAAATAGATTCAGGAAAATCCGTTCTGGAAAATCCAAAAAGAAAATCAAGAAAACGACTAAAACATCATTATACTAATCTCATCTCTGCGTCGTTTTATTTTATTTATTTATTTATTTTCTTAAGAAAAAACTTATAGAACGGGCACAAGTTGGCAAAAAAAGATCGTTAATTTTACAAATCAGTGGATTTATGCGACTAAATAATATCTGTTGATTGTTAATTGGACAATATTGGACGAACTAAATTATAATTGAAACACAAATTCGGGTTGAAACTTTTGGAATGAGCAAAAATACAATGGGGGACTCGGATTATTACAGAAAATGTACTACGGCAGGTCATGCAGCAGTAACGAACTGTCGTTCGTACTGATAGGTCCCAACGACCAATTAGATTTTTCCCTGTGAAACATAGCAGACAGCTTCCAAAGGAGCTTTCCTTTCAACCCAATTATCTACGCAGAGCCTATACTTTTGTAAATCCTTAAACAATAAATAATAACCAGGGCAAAAATCACAGCGTCAACATTTAGAGAAAAGAGAATCTCTTCTGAAATTAATACAATGTAAAAAAAAGGTTGAAGTTACCGACCTCTTGTGGTCTAAACCGGTGCAACAACGCGCCCGAGGTACACAGGACTTAACTCACTACCGCTCAGCGACGCGATGCATTCCCTTCCCGTTCGGGAACAGAAAAAATTATTCCAGAGAATCTTTTCACTTCCGTATTGTAACAATTTTAAAAAATATCACCCCTCTGGAAACGTGAAATTTAATTATTTAGGCATTTTCGAAAGCTTAAAATTGCGTATTTTAATGGATTTAATTTCTCTTAAGCTAAATTTCAATCCAAATTGAAATTTAAATGGGCTCTTGTGTGTTAACTAACCTAACAAGTAAGTTTACCTAACACGCCTTTAAGGTTTTTAGTTAACATTCCGGAACACGAAGGTAGCTCGACATTGTAATTTATCGTTCAACTTCCCTCCTCAGAACTCCGGAGCAAATTATTGTTAGTTATGGTCAAGTTGCAGGTAGTCTCCTGTGCGGTGCTGGCCTCAATGATACGTTTTTGTGACGTTTCTTTGAGTTTGCGACCCGGGCGAGGACGAGAGCAAACTACGGAATGGCCGAAGGAGGGTATTTACAAGTTCCCGAATCCCCGAATTGGATTAGAGGAGGTAGCACAACCTCCAGGTCGCTGAGTCGATGCCCCTTTCCCAGCGTGCCCTGCGGGAGAACGCTACGTGGAAACGTTCCAGAGCAAAGCCCGAACTCCACTGGAACGGAACGCGCGCGCCATCTAGCGGCGGTCTCCATAACTAATTCAAAAATCATTTTCATTTTTTAATCTTTTTTTAGGCATGTTCAAAAACGGATCCCGCAACAATCCTATAACTAATGGATCTCACAATCGGTCATACTTTTATTAAAGAGAAGTAGATGCTCTTAAGGCATCTAGATCGCACTAGAGAGCCTCACAGTAGGCGTCAACTGCCACTTCACCTTTGCATCCCACCAATCAGCTTTGCTGGTTTCATGCATCCCACGCACGAATCAGCGCACAGCGCGGGAATAAGTTGTCGCATCTCTCCCGATGAGGCTTTGTAGATCGCAAATCTTCGCTCGCTCGCTCGCTCACATATCTAGCACCGCAAATGACAATACAAGATGCATAATTTTGCGCGCTCTTTCGGATGCAATGGAGCAGGACAATATGACAACACTTACACATTATAAACAAAAACACCGTTTTGGGGAATGCTATACCCGTTTTGGGTAAGAATCTGGTGTGAATCTGGTGTGAATCCCAAACGGGGGTGTTACCTATTTTGGTTATTTTTCAAGATAGGCCTCAGCCATATCATTCAACAGGTATCGGTGAGAGCTTATTGATGTGGCTAAACATAGGTTTATGTCGAAAAAAATATCAAAATACGCACTACCCCCGTTTGAGTTTCACTACTCTCATGGTTTCATACACAAAACAGAACAGGGGATTTGTTTTTACTGTGTAGGGTTGCGCGAAGGTAAAGGGAGGGGTGGAGGGAAGACACAATAATCTGCAAGCTACGATTTCTCCAATATAATATAAAAATGTAAACAAACAGGTGGTGGTGACGCTACAGCGCTTAGGTTTTGTTGTGTTGGACAGCTTGTAGCATGTCAAGACGATTGCCCCTTCCCCTCCACCTCCCCTCTCGGCGCTGGCGCTGTGAGCTAGGCTAACAACATCGCACCCGACCTCACGGAACGCATCAAGTTACGCATCTTGTAAGCTCAGTTTCAGCGATGGTAATCGAGAAATCTGTTTGCGCCTATTTGCGATCAGGATAACAAAGAGCACCCACGATTCAAAAATAACTTCAATAAATCTGATAGAGCTATTCCTCAAGTGATTAGTGCGGGTTGAGTGAGTAAATATTTACCAAGTGAGAGTACAGGTACTTGGCTGATAAAACCCAGCTTTTTACTTCTTACAAGGAAACAGGACGAAAAGAAACGCAAACAAAAGGGGCCCCGTAAGCAAGCGTTCATTGAGAGCAACAATTTAATTGAAGTATAAACAGTGCGCTCAGGGCAACGAGATTAGCTACGCAAACAGCGTTGTTTTAGTGATAGCGACCAACGCTAGGTGTTCGTTAACACTTGAAAGCTACTGTTTGCTAATCGTTTATCACTTAACCAATGACTCTGATCCAGGAAACAAGCGGTTGTTAACGCGAATCACACTCCCAGTCAGTGGGACTGGTTTACTGGGTATTTGCTTACACCTGGTTGACCATCTGTGGCGAGATTAGAATTAACTGTGAGGTTAGAATGTGTGAGAGAGGATTAATGCGTGAGAATACAAACAACTGAGAAGAGACCGCTTAGAGTTGAATAGAGACATCATGTTCAGTATTTGCTACCCTGTACCTGTTCGCATGAGGCACTCGTGTTGACAGGAGACCGCGAAGAATGTCATTTCCTAACCTCAAAAGCTACTTGACCGGCACTTGAAGCACTCCACAAACATCGTATTTACAGACCACTTTAAATTCACACGCGCGCGGCACAAACACAATGATCACAGTAACGAATAAAAAGTTGCGTTAGTAAAATGGCAGTACCGCGAGGACTGCGCGAGGAGCAGATTGGAGCAGATGCTGAGCAGATGCTCGACCCAACACAGCACTTACTGGACGTCGAAAGAAATGAAATGAAAGAAATGCAGGCGCCTTGTGTGACGACAAACGAGCGAGAGCGAGAGTAACGTCGGCTCCAGCGCAGCTCCAGCGGCTCGGCTGTCTGCTCACGGCCTCTTGGATTACAGTGTGGACATCTTGGGCCTTGGATTGGAACAGTGTGATATGCTACCGCTGCGCTTCACTCCTCCAAAAATAAAAAAAATGTCGAACTGTCTTTTTACTTTGGATGGAGCTTTTTTTCGTATGAAAATTGCGAACCAGCTTAACTCATCATACCATCACGAACCCAACCATGATGAGCAGATGATGAGCCGCGCCATTTCGCGCCAAAATTCAACACCCTTCAAACTTCGCCCGGTTGCTTTTCTTCTTTTTTTTTCGAATTTATATTATATTTATATTAATTTTCAAATAGTTTTAACAAATATTTTTAACTTGTGCGATGGGGCCATCAATGAAAATTAAAAAAAAAAATGGTGCAAATCAATTGATAGGTGAATAAGTAAGTAAACGGACTATACGATACTACGCACAGAATAACAATGAAACATGCGAAAATTTAAGACTACTTCAACACGTTCTAGTTGTTTTCTATGAAGTAATTAGCTACATAATGCTCAATCCCAGCGCATTTACACGGATGACTCACGCACCGATACAGCATTGGGATGTGCTTTCCCTTTTTTTTTTTAGAAAGTTCCACTTAAAAATTTTCAGCCCTTGCCTTGCCATCCAAAGATTTTACCTGGCAGATTGGGTCATCTGCTCTGCAACCAACGCCCACACGGCAGGTTGTCATTTTTAATGCGGTTTACTTTCAAGTAACTGGGTTATTACCGACAAGCTAAATCAAGACCCCTTACCTAGCTACTCCAGCCTGTCCTTACCCAGGACTTCAGCTTGAGTAACTCTCCCGAATTCCTTCACATCAAGGATTCCTAGAAATGACAACACTGCAGAGGATAATGTCTCCAGGCAAGCCTCTGCACTAAATAACGTTCATGATACCTACCCTTTGCAACTCCTGATGAATGCAACAAGATCTTTATATCGGCTGTAGACGAAAGAGAATCGTTTTGGTTTTATCAGGGATTAGCGTTACTCAATCAGTTTTAAATATTTGATTTGTTGCTGTGTTCAGCAGCATAGCCGAACTCTCTGAGAAGGGGGGGCTGTGATGCGGGTTGCCTATCTGTATCGATGTTTAATTATAAAATTACGTTGTGGTCTATTTCGGAAAATACCTTGGAGTTCTAAATCAATGTCTTTAAAAATTTTATCCGTCGTATTTTTGGCAATTTTGTTTGTTGAAGGTAATTGAAGAAAAGAAGCCATAAATCACGATCACGGATTGTATTTACTGAAACAAAATTTAGTCAATGGACTCCATAAAAGCGGCTGCGTAGCTTCAAAACGGATTCTAATAAGTCAGAATATCGTCATGTCCCCTCGTTTGGATGGAGCATCGCTGAACTTTGCCTGTCAGGTGAATTATATCAAGTCCCGCTATGAAAATACTCCGATAATTAATTTGATCTCTAAAATGTTCCAACCAAGGGGACCCCCCCATACATTCATTTCCAAGATTTGCCCCTAGCCCCCCCGTGACTACGCCACTAGGAACTCAAGAAGTAATGGAATCAAATCTTACATCAAAGCAATGTGCATATACGGTTTGCCGCCACTTGTTACAGGTTTCTAGATCCATGAGAGTATACTCTCATGCTAGATCCTAATCAAACTCACCAAGTCGAAATGACTTGCTTCAGGATCGACCATTCAAATCTCTTCCCTCTTCACCTACCTTAAGAACGCGCATGTTCCTCGCTCGCGTGTTCCAGCTGCCGAGGTAGAAGCGAGACTCTTCCGAATATTACTGTATCATTTCTTTTGGGCCGCCATGACTGATGTATTTATAGAGTCTCTTGTTCTCCTTTGCCATATCCTTCGGAAGACGTTAACAATGATCCTCTGTTAATATCCTGATAAGAGTATGGAAATAAAAAATGGGAATGTTCCGAGGGGTATCAGGGAACATTCCGGAAACTTACGGCGACACCTTCAAAAGCGGAATTTTCACAAACCGAAAAGTAATTTCATTTTGTTTTCAATGGTTTTATAAAACATATTTTCCACAAAAAAATGAAAAAAAATGCTGTATACTACATATATATTTTTTTTAATACAAAATTATCAATTCGTTTATGGGTCTATTCCCTTTCTCATTTTGTATATCCTTGTGAGTTCTCTATTTCGTCTTACAAAACTTACCGTAACATGCCTATCTTTACCCCCGAATTAGAACGAACGGGATCATCCAGTTTTCGAAGCGAATAAGATTGGTGTCTGGCATTTAAAATGTTGTTCGTAAGTAGGTCAAATATAAGGCAGTTTATTTATAAGAGCCTGAGTTGCACCGCCTCCAGCACTCCTCCAGGCACTACTTCCTGTTTTGGAGCTGGGCAGTGAAAAGGGTACAGGAAGCAGCAAAGGTTATGTGCGTCTGCCACAAATTGAAGAAAGGACCAGCTGGAACACAGTTTTCCACTCAGTCTGGTTTTCACTTAGTTCGGTTTCGGCGACTGACGTCATACTTTGAGAAACTGCCGCGGCGGCCAAATCTGATCCAGTATTGTCAAAAAAGGGGGGGGGGCTAAGAAAACTTTCTTGGCCCAAAGCAAAACGTTCTAAACAAATATATACATTATTGATAGCACTCTCGTAAAGAAGTCCTGCTCCAAAAAACGGGCTGGGATTTTTTTTCTCGTCAAGTGTCAGAAAACTTGAACAAAAAAGCGGAACTCCTACTTGCAGCACGAGTGAAAAAATCTAGTGTTTCGGCAAAAGCTTTAAAGCTTAGGAATCCAGGAAGCTTCGACCTTGGAATTCAGGGAGCTCTTTGAACTTACGCTCAATTTTACTCTGACAAAAGTCACAACCAAACCGAAAAGCAGTCGTTTTAAGGGGATAGTTTCTCCTCTTTTCTTTTTTTTTCTTTTTTTTATCGATGTCGACGCAGACAGTAAGTTAGGTGTATTAGACGTCTATTTTTGGATAGCGAAGATTGGTGTCTTTTTTGCCAGGGAGAGTACGGGAAGTCAAGGGGAAATAGTAGACAACATAAGAAATGCCTCGACCATGATTCCAATAACGGAGCACCACGGGTAGCATTTCTGAGACAAAGACATTTTTATTCCCAGGAAGTCTGTCTACGTACTCATGCTAGTACCAGCCACCTCACGGCGGACGGTGGCCAGTATTAGAGGCCTGGATATACTAGAGAGGGTGCAAAACCATGGGCGCCGCCATCTTGTTTCCGAGGTTTCTCCGTAAACTACAACACATTTGACGGTCCGAAGAGAAACAAAATGGCTGCCCAATGCCTCCTCTCTCGTACATCCAGGCCTCTAGTACAAGAAGCATGCTTTTATTGGCTCATGCCTTGGACTGCCTGGGGTGGAACAAAAACGTCCAAGAATATCAGCCGTACATTGGCCAGAATTGGGCCAAGGTGTGACGCGGTAGCGTGGGGAATACCCCTTCCAAATACCTTCCTGTGGTTCGTGCCGTTGACCGCTTGAAAATATGAATCTACTTTAAGAGTTCTATTTTTAGCAACGCTGCGCCTTGTCTGGTAGGAAGTCAACTATTACAGCGGAGCCAAAACTTGTTGATTATAACGGCTAAATATCCGGGTTGCCTGGCAGCTCGCCTGGCAGTTGGCGTGGCAGTTTGTCTACCCGCTGAAAGGCTGCCTGCTTGCTACAGGGGGCGTGCTACTACTGCAATTACTACCACCAGACTAAAATAGAATCGCTTGACAGAAAAGGGCCATATTTCGATCGATCCTGCATTACTTAAGTCTCAACAGGCTTGGGGGATTGAAACTCGCCCCTGTTTGGCGTGGTTAGAGATCACGTGACAAGTCTGCGATCCGACTTTGTGCGTGTATGAGAAATTTTAGTCCGATCAGATGGTTCATTGCGAAAAAGTGAGGTATCACATGTCAATATCGATTGGTGAAACGTTGTCATGCGTACTTCAATTTTTTTTCTTTCAATATTAATAATAATAATAACAATGGCCGCTATTGGGTGCGCGCGAGAAAGTTCAACTAACAACTCTCTACTTTTGGCGGGAAAGTTCAAAAGGAGTAGAGCGACCATCGAGTCATCGATGTATCGTTAATGGAGGTGTACATCGACCATGTTTATGGTCGTGGAGATGTTAGCTAGAGCCCTTTTCTGCTTAAACAGCAGAGATGACGCAACTTTATTGTTGATTATAACCTTGAACTCTGAGACGCGCGGCATTTGATTAATCGGCTTTCTTGGGGCGGGAGACATAAAATATAATGCCTTAACTTGCGCACTCAATTTTTTTTCTCGACGTCGTCATCATTATCACCACTCTCAGCGTAAACGACGAAATAAGAATGCAAAAATTTGTTTCTTGTATAAATATATTTTTGAGGTTACATTACCGTAAATTCAAGATGGCGGCGGTGGCGTCCTGTAGAGATGAGCATAAATTTCCCTTATCACTTCAAGATGGCAATACTTCAGACCCATTTGTGCTAGATCTAAAAACAAAATCATTTAGATGCCTCTCTACAACAGCCTTTGCAAAATTCGCCGCTCTCGGCGCGGCCTTCTATATTGTGTAGGGATGGTCCTGAACACGTTCGTTCTACCTTAGTCATTTGCTATAGTTTACACAATACGATGTATCTAACACAAGGTGAACCTCAACCGATAATCGCAAAGCCTGAGGTCTCTTCTCGGCTGGAGTTATTTCCGAGCAGTTGGCTTCAGCAACACCAGGCGCGGTAGCGGACAGCGGAACAAGGCACTACAAATCTTAACCGGATGCGTTACTGATCCTGACGATGTAATGAAAAGATCAGGGAGGGCGGAAAAACAGGGGTGAGAAATCCAAACCTTAAAATTGAGAGTAAGAAATTTCTTTGAGGTTATGAGAGCCTGTGGGGAGCCAATGAGAAAGTGCACATTTTCCATGTACACACTGACACCCTTTCCTAAACGCCTTAATATGCTTGCGTGGGTGCTCTGCTTATTCATGTGGCCAAATAGACTTCCCCGGTCGTAAAGGAGCTTTCGTTCACGCTGTCGGTTCGACTCGGCTTTGCTCGGCTCGACTCGGCTCAGCGCTAAACGACCTAGTTAGAAGACGGCGGGCTTTCGCACCCCTATACATTTCCGCAGAGCAAAGGTTAAGCGCTTCCACCTCACAATCTCACCGGCATAACACAACCAGCAGAGGCAGTGACCCCGTGTCTTCGTGAAGGATCACTCTGTCACAATTACGTTCAGAAATGTTACGAACTTGTGCCAGCTCTTTCTATTTTATCGCTACCCTCAAAGATCCATGGCATCTTGTCTTCTAAGACGAAGTTCTTGCCGCCTACATAACCACGCAGTAAACGCTTTCATAAAAGAACCATAGATGAGACAGTGTTTTCCACGACGGCGAGATTGCGGCGAAAGCATTTCCGCTTATAGGATACGAGTTGAGCACCTTTCACTCGTCGAGTTGCCAAATCAAACAGGCGCTACTTGTAGTCATGAATCACAGCTCTCCGTCTACATTGAAATTCGCCAATTTCTCCCTAAAAATTGCAAGCAGCGTAATTTTTTCTCTTCTCAACCGAAATAACTAATTTTGACCAATGGCAAAGCACAGTTAACTAACACACAGTTCATTTTGGAAAGCGCATCTGTCAGCTACCGTTAATATTTTTCCTCGAACCTTTGGAGGGAATCTTGTATTTGTTTATTAGATTGCTCTTTCTTGGAAACTCTCAATTACGTTTCTTCCCACATGTCTCGATAGTATTGGAGTTAGAAGATAACAATACTCCAGACCAATATACCGTATTAAAACAAAGCAGACAGTGATAGTATAGAGCGTGGGACCTTGGAGAAGAAAAAGACAAAGAAGTACAAAAATTTCCTTTGAATAGTGGTGATAACAAACCGCGCCGTTGCGAGCAGCATTTTTAACCAATGCCGTTTCGCATAAATTTTGCTCAGAAGTTAGCAATAGTAACTTAATGCAATTATTTGCGATCAAATTGGTTAGTTTTAAGAACAAATGCATCTTTAAAATCGTAAT
>Ga0058701_10004308_pt1 | contig 11526 bp, 6 predicted proteins | sample AgamicOrMae_FD_97039 | JGI IMG/M metagenome (GOLD analysis project Ga0058701, IMG submission 97039) | Agave microbial communities from Guanajuato, Mexico - Or.Ma.e | ecosystem: Host-associated > Plants > Phyllosphere > Phylloplane/Leaf | place: Guanajuato, Mexico | collected 2012-06-04 | reverse complement strand
GTCCACAATAAGCGGGGTAATTTTGTACACAAAAGGCCTATTTGATTCGGGCGGACGAAAATCGTCCACATTAAGCGACTGTCCACATTATCCGGCGTCCACATTAAGCGGAGTCGACTGTACTTTAACACAAAAGGTTGCCAAGATTCCATTTCATACCAGTTGGTAAGTCTGCTGCTACAAGGAATTCGAACTCTGGCCTATAGGGCTGACAAGCAGTAATTTCCTTGTCGATCATGCCCAAAACATCTGCGTTGAACTCGAAGCTAAACCGGCAGAACCACCTGACAAGTGTAGCACATAGTATTTAATAGAAGCAGCGTTTCTGCAGAATCCCTTGTCGAGGGATTCATACACGGAAATCCACAAGGATAGCTATGAGTTTTCTGGGACATTCATGCATTTCAAGGAAAAGTGGAAAAGGTTATGAATGAGATTGTGGCTATCTATAGCTATTATAAGTATTCGAATGGTTTTTAATAAAGGGGTATGCGTGTATGCATTCAGGATTGAACTGTAGCCAATCCATTGCGAGAGGAGACATTCATATTGACATTCATAGCATGCATGGATTTCTATGAGGATATTTACATGGTTCTTTGACTCGTCGGAGACCCTGCAGAGCTTTCTTTCCGTGCAAACTTTTTTTTATCTGTATTACGGTTCCAATACACCGAGATAAGTTCAAGGTTAATCTAGAAAATCGATTTTTCAATATCCGTTCATGTAGGTATTCAGCCGTAAAGTCTGAATGAAAGAGGGGTCACGGAATGCGTGTGAAAACACGCACAATATAAAATAAATGCATGCAAAACACACAATAATATGTAAATGCATGCTGACCTTGTGCAAAGATCAACTCTTTTCCCGTATCAATTTTTATCACAAAGACAGTCTCGGTATGTCGGAGAACATTGGGTTCTTGAAATGTCTAAGAATCTTTCGTTATTATCCAACGGCTGTCAGATCTACATGAAAAGCTATGACCATAGCAACTCAAAACAGATTAATCAAGTCCAGGTTGAGCGAGATTATGGGGAAGTAAAGAGCGCTACTACTCGGGAACTTGGACAGGGTTTTTCCTCTCCTTCCGAAAGGATTTGAGAGGAATGTTCCAGATGATCAAGAGAGAGAGAGAAAAATAATAACTCACTCACATAGCTGTGAAATGGCTGTAAACAGCTTACCGGTACGGAGGAACTAAATTCCTGGAGTAGAATGAGACCGTCGACGGAATGAGGCAATCAGAGCTGCTGAATCATTTGGCGTACAAACCTGAGATAGCACTGTTTCGGTTCACGAACCTTCAATTTTCTATATAAGAATACCTTCAAAAGGTTAATTTACATAAAGAGATGCGTATTAAGCGCTCTCAATAGCGCTTAATACGCGTCCCGGATATCTCCCAGAAATCGAAGGGTGCGGGAAAGGAAAGCGCGGGTTGGTATTATTGTGATCGGCAGGGGAGGAACTGTTCGGCAATGTCCTATTAAATTACATGACGAATCTAATGTACTCTGTTTCATAACTTGTCCTCCATGAGTTCTACTCTACATAAATTTCAACTTTTACCCCTACTTTGGCCGTGATATCCGGCAAGGCATAGGCATTAGGTACTACTCCAGGAGTTTTGTTCCTCCATGAACAGGTCGTACAGCAGGCTGACAGGACAGGAGTCTCGCCTCGTCCGCTACATGCCCGGGTTGAGCTGTCCATGGTTCTATTTTTGCATGGATATCCGAATGTATATCCATGGGTGAGCACGGATACCCAAGATAATTTGACAATGATACCCATGGTTCCCCAAATATGCTTGCGAATATAAGTACGGACGAAGACACTGAAGGATCTGAAGTTCAAGGACAATACAACCTTATAGAATGCGTGCATGATCGTTAGGATCAGTTTGCTTAACGCGCTCTTTCTCGTTGTACCAAACAGCATTGCGAAATACTGCTCTTATTTGTTTCTTACATTTCGAGAAGCGAACCCAAAGCCTCTCGAACAAAAAAGTTGCAGAGCCAACAAGTCAGCCACAGGTTAAAACAAGAAAAGAAGGAAGCATAGCTTTCAAAGACAGTTTTTGCGTTTTCTTCACAAAATACCTCGGCAAAGTATTGTTTCCACTCCATGTCCTTTGAATGATACCCTCTTGAGTCAACCTCATCATGCGACTTGACACAGCGTCAGTAAAGACAGATCGTTTTGTCATAGCAAACAAATGAACCGAGGACATTTGCATACAGGCATCGGACAATGGATAAAGATCAAATTCGTTAGCATACATGGCTGAGTAGATTTTGCACAAGTTAAGTTCCAATAGGGTAGTGATATTCTTGAAGCGCAGCCGCTGAACCATAGTTCCATACATGTTGGACGGATAAACGAAGGAATTGGACTGAAGTTTGGCTACCACAGCGTTGCCTGTGCTCATAGCTTGAAGACCTGCTTCCGCTAACTCTTCAAAGTTACTTGGCGAGAACGCCGCATTTGGGGCAGCCTGAAAACTCTTCATTGCACTAAGATGGACGGTGGGTATTACTGCCGATAGAAGAAGCCAAGACAGCCAAGATACTCGCAAAGGCACCGAAAAGTAACTTGGCCTTCCTCCTGATCCTTGAAGCAGAATGCCCAAGGCAATCATATGGGAGCACTGGTCTTCATCCAACCTGTTGGACTGAGTTTCCGAAAAATAAAGTCTATCGCTAAAGTTCCCACAAAAGCGAGTACAAGCATCGTCCATACCATGAGTGAAAACTCTAAAGCTACCAGCCATAAAACAGAATTCTTTTTAAAGCCCCCGGGGCAACACCACGTGACGCAAGCTGTCATTGGCAAAGAGTCGTAGTCTAGATACTCGAAATCAAGCGGATTTAACATTGAGAATCCTAAGTGAGCCCGTCCGGTGTACACGTCGCCTCGAAGTCCGACTGCTTCATTCCCGCCAGCTACAAACCCAAACCACTGGTCGGTGAGGGTGAGTTGAGGGTTAAAGTTCATCGACTTCACTACTGCGTAGAAAATGGGAGCGTACAGCCCTTTCATCAGCTTGTCTTCAAAGTGCATAACGGGATGGAGATCAAACGACGAAACATTAAGGGTGTAGTTGTGTAAGCTCCATACTTTGTACATAGGGAACAAATCGACATTTAGCACGAAGGATGAAGTGAAATTATCTATGAGTACTGGCGATGGGTCAAAACACATGCCATTTCTGAAAGGGAAATATGTAAAAAGTGAGAGCACTTTGTTTGTTATTGGCACAACTACTACATTAAGGAGTTTGCGGTCCCAACATTGTTTAAATATCCAAGAGATCGTCACGCAATTGTAACAGTCAACAACTATTACAAATTTACTTTTTGTAGAGTTGGCTGCACTATCTAGTACACTTGCAACGAACGTCTTGCTTTGTACTTTCGTTACAACTAAGGAGTTTTCATGCGGATATTTTAAGTTTCGGATAGGGATCGGTAAGTTTTTGAGGAATTCGTCCGAAACGCCAGAGCCCTCGCAGATGATTTGGACGTCATGCAAAAGATTGATATACCGATGGATGATGCTGGAGGCTGCTGTTTCCTACTGTTTGGTCGATGTTTCGGGCAACTCAAAGAGAATCATTCCAGAAGTTATGGGCAAAAACAAGAGCACGAAATAAACACTTCTACAAGAGCTTTGCATGACTGGTCCCTTCATTCATGGTGCTTTGATAGCTTGTAGACAATCGAGTGGGTGAAAATAATGATACCCCTTATTTCCTTTTGTAGTCGTATGCGTGAGGGAACTTAACACTCAAATAGAATATTTCATACATAAGCCAATTTGCGACAAATCACTGATGTATAGATTTCTACGGTAAAGATTAGCTCTGGTTTGTGTCGGTTGATCTCCAAAGGCGTCGTTTGGAGCAAGACCAAGCTTCGCGCAGTTTTCACATACAGCTCGTCAGTTTTTTTGTCACAGAAGTGACTTCGGAGATTCATCCTTTCTCCCGAATCTTTTTTTCTTTTAATACAAACATTGTGGTTAATGTATTGTCTCTCGCGAGGAAATACTATTGTATGAATTCTCTTCGTGGTTAATTTCTGTATTGTGATTGCAAGATAGAAAGTTTTACCGATCTATTGCCTATCACAGCTGAACAGTCAAGGTCTTTCCACCGATGTTATTCTCCAACTTCATGGCGAGATTTATGATTCGTGTCGGTGAAGTATTTTATAAGTTTTGAATGTTTAAATGGGAATCCCTTTAGGTGGATTGACGTAGTGTCAAACTTCATACGTGTAAACATCACACTTCACATGGAAGATTTGGTTTTCGCACAACACCCACTCGTTGTAATGACATCGTGGAGCTAAAGTAACGGGAGTTGATCTCCTGAAGAATTTCAACAGCCAGGAGACACGTGACTAAATATGAGACCAAAAAATCGTAATCCTGGACTTTTTTCACTGAAAAAGTTATGTCAATGTTTAACCGTAATACTTTCTATCCAGGAGAAAGAAAACACAAATCTCAAATGGTCACGTTAAGAATATACTTCCCCCGGCGTTGTCTTTTTTGGCCCAAAAACTAGGCACTTTAACCCTGTCAATGACTTATGTTCATCGACTTCATCCCCGTGCGAAAGTTGTCTATAACAACTCTTTCTCTTTCGTCTCTAAATTTTCAAATGATATTGAAGAAAATAGATGGAACGATGCAATTGCGAAGTGAAATATTTATGCAAGTTTCATGCCACATTTCCATTCGTTTTGGAAAAAGCTTGACCTTCAAACCACACGTACCTGTAGAATTATGCGAAATATCATTCGCCTGCCTCCGTCAAAAGAAAAACTACCTGTAAGCCGGGAGAATTTTCCGTGTATCTGGTGAGACTACCCCGTGTAGAGGATTGTGCTGCCAACAATCTTCTATCTAGGGGACAATGATGCATGCATCATATGCAACTGAAATAACGGACTGCTTTAAGTTGAGCTGGCTGCCGTGCCAAGCGCACGGGTCACGCATGACCCCTGTTCTGCGATGATTCTAAGGATGGAGTTCTCATGAAGACACTGCAAAAGTTGAACAGAGATCGGTGCATGTTTCAGGAACGAAGCTGAAACGCCAGTCCTCTCACAGACGGTTTAAATCTCCTAGATATACTGGATATGCTCACTGCCGCTGCCTCCAACGGATTGGTGGATATCACACGGACCACAGTAACTTTTGGAGTATGGGCTACGCCCGACAAGAGCATGACATATCAATACTTCCATTCGAGTAGACAACAAGAGGCGAATTAGTAATGAGTTCGAGAGGTCAGACTATCGTCGAGCATTGTTTTCCGGTTTCCTGTTGTTTGATAAAGAGCTGCGTTTATCTCGCTAAGATACGGTCGACAGATGGTGATTCACCCACAAAATTATTTAAGTTATTTAATCATACTGTACCCAGTGTGTCGCCGATACATACAGCCGTTGCATACCCAACGTAATTATCACTGGTCATCCTATATTCGCGTTTTGAACTACTGATCCCATATCACCTGTAATGTTTGCAGAAGAATGACATCATTGGCGTATGTGATTGAGGGATCGTTTCAGCCAGGGGCGTGCTGAGGCCCTTTTGGTGGCATTTTCCTGGCAGGAGGTGTAACCACTACCCACTCCTTTGAGGGTTGTCGGGAGGTGTGAAAGTGTGATGAAAGGGAAAAGGGAAACTAGAGGAAAGGAGGAAAGAAAGAGTAGAGAAAGAGAGGAATGTTGGTGTCACGCCAATATATGTAACAAAACTCTATTCACAATTCTGTTAAGTACCAATTAAAGAGGTGGTGGTACCCGAGCCGTTAGCGGTACCCCACGCCAAGGAGATTTTGGGTTCGGCACGCCCCTGGTCTTTTGTTAGCAGGGTGGTCTACCATTATCTTTTCGACCTTTAGAGCATTAGGCGATTTTGTGACAGAATTTTCGTACACATGTGACGCAAGCGTAACTATTCTTCACTCAACCAGGTCTGTTCTGCAGTAGTTTCGATCCCTCCCAATAAAAATCCACCAACTGCGAAGCGCTTGCTCAGAAAATTCACCAATAGCAACGTGCTTCTTTTGATAACCCATCAACTGCGAATTGCTTCCTCTAAAAATCCACCAAATGCAATCTAGCCACATTAGAGTTGGTGGGTTTTCGGATCAAGCACGTTGCAGTTGGTGGGTTATTGGAACACGTACTTTGCAGTTGGTGGATTTTCCGAACAAGCACTCGGCAGTTAGTGGATTTTTTGTACTAGAGATTTGCAGTTGGTGGATTTTCATTAGAGGGGGGGGTCGGTTTGTCGGTAGCCGGCTCTTAAGGTTGCTATCATATTGCTTCTCTATCAATTTTTGAATTTTCATATACTTTTATATTGTGTGTGTGTGTTTTGGAGGGGGAGAGGAAAATACCTGCAGGTTTGAAAAATATTAAATGTTAACATTATTGCGAAATACCTTTACAGTATTCAAGTGATTCACGCGAAAAATGTTAAGCCAACGTCACTTGACAATTGTCCAAGAGAGAGAGAAAAAAAAAGAAGAAAAAAGAACAACCTAGTGTATTGTCGCAAGCTCTAAATAACAGGATAATGACTTCATCGCGCAGGTTTAAAAGGCGTGAGGCTAATGCATTCATGAAACCTGCTGCACAGAATATCGGTAGTTAAAAATAATTTGCGTTTCCCGGATAGTCCGAACATGTCGTGAGGCTTTAACCAATATGTTTGAAGGCACAGCATTTCAATATGGGTATGGTTAGGTTAGACTATTTAAAGCCCACCAGTAAGTCGTTAATACGCTTTGTCAACGTTGGTTAGAGTTTTAGTTTTCATAAATACTGTAGTTAAAGTCTCACCGGCATCCTTATTATTTTATTTCTTTAGAGGTTGCTTGCGATAAATCCGTCGGTAACCGCTTTACACATGCGTGATATCAATACTTTAAACCTGCAGATTGGATGTCAGAACCGTTGATTTGAATTTCATTTACCATGTACAACTGAACTAACGAATAATAAGAAGGAGGAGAAACTTTAAAGATCGTAGAAGTCAGAACATTTTATGATAAATAAACTGTTTGTTCGTTAAGCCATTTACGCCAAGTTCACGCTGTTGAGTTCATGTGTTCTTTCTTCAAACTGTTCTCTATGCATTAAAAATAAAGGCCACTACGCGGAGTGAAATCGTTGACATGGTTTTGTTCTTTCATACTAGTCCAAAAGCGTCGCTTTTATACCTTTCCACTTAAAATTTTGTGCAGAAAAGAACTTCAGCCTACATTAGATCATGATACTTAAGCGCTAACAAGTAAGTGAAGGTTTTGCAAAATGTAGGAGGCGTTTTTGTTATTTTCTTTTTGAGCAGCAAACTGTGGCACAAAACCATTTCGAAGTGACCTGATTCCTTCGTCAATCATAAAACTGATATGAGCCACAAACATCCTGTTGCACAGTTGAGTGCTCGTCACAAGTGAATTAGTGCTGCGGAGAATCTGCAAATGACGAACTATCGTAGTGGTTGGGATAGGCTGGTAGCTCGTGTGGGATTATTATAGGTCTCATATACGCGTATGCAGCGTTTCTCAAACTTAATTGATTGGAGATACTGATGCAAGAAAAATTACTCAAGGTGGTTCCAGCAATGCAGACAACTCGTAGTGGTCAAATTCATAATAAGTAAAAAATACATTTAAAGATCTAAAACTTTGAAAAAAATAACGTTTGACTCGCAATCACCTCGGTTGCTATTTATATTTTTGTTCATCATTATCAGCAAGTTTTATTTTGAATTAAATAATTTGCGTTCAGATGCTGATTTGATTTATTTTTCATCAACATAGCCTACTACTGTTTTCAAAGTCCACTATTCAACGGTAAATCGACAAACTACCACATCCTTAATACTCTACACGTGAAATACTTTCCTTTTTTACTCAACCAATAGACCTATGAAACAGACGCTAAAATTATATTTGATAGATTGCGCTCCATTTATCCGATCACCCGTAAGCGCCCATGTATTTTTCCTCAACTTTGGAATCTCATAGTGTAAAAATGGAACGGTCAACTGTTTACAAACATCACATAATATTAACCATTCTTTTTTGAGCTGAAATTTTCATGTCCATAATCAATCTCAACCCACCACGCTGATAGAACCACCTCAAATAAAAGTGATTTATTCGCAAATAAGGCTTAACATCCACTTTCATTCTTCAATCCCATGTGAAATCTAGTTTCACATAGTAATTTGTTGTTTTTTTGTTGTGTTTTTTTTTGGGGGGGGGATTCGCAGGGGGGACTTTTGGGAATTTTCGCTGCATTTGGATTCCCAACCTTTACCCAGTGTATTACAGTGATGTCCATAAAAGACGGGCCAAACAAAAGCTAGTGCCTTTTTTGGCAATTAATGTGTGTTTCTAGCATTGCCTAGGGAGGGCAGTGGGAGGGTGTGGAGGCAAGACGGGGTGCCCGCCTTTCCACCGGAACCTTCCCCGACCCACCCCACGTACTGCTGCCAACACATTAGTATTTACAAAGTCACTAGATGTTGTTTGGACCGTCACTTATGGACATGACCGTACAATGATAAACGAATAACTGCTGAAACCTATCGGGGACGCCACGTATTTTTTGTTTCAAACATAATCAATCGAGAGTTCTATAAGTTTTTCTCAATAATAATAATAATTTACTGATTTCGCTCCAATCAACCCGGATCGAACTGTCCATGCTACTGTTTCCGCACGGATATCTTCCCTTTTTTTCTACGGATATCCGTACGAAATAGTGGGGATATCAGTATGAATTATCCGCATGCATTTCACGGATATCAGTATGAATTATCCGTATGGATTTCACGGATATCCGTGGGTAAGCGAGGATAACCGTGGAGGCAATGATAATTACTCTCTGGTATCCGCGATTTCACCGATATCCACACAAATATCTGCACGGATGTTGGACAGTTTGACCCCGAGGAATTTTTTCCCCCATCAAAGAATTGTCTGTGGTCTCATCAAAAAATGGTACTGTCTCACCAATAGCAAAACCCTTCTTATTGAAGAATGGGTATTGGGTATGCTTTCGGTTTGCAAAGCGGCACTGTGGGATTATAACAACTGTCTCGTAGGGGTTTTAGGTGAACAGTTTGTCGACGTGTAAGGAATTTTACGCACTATTTGGTCTGTTACGATTCAAATCCGTTTCTCTACTCGGCCGCGTGACGAAGTGAGTTTGCGGGAATTTTATTTGTCGCGATAAAAATAACAGGCCGATACTTAATTCCTCCTTTTGATCTGCCACAGAATATTTTTTAATACCATGAAACAAAGTACTGCAACGTAGATTTAATCGGAAAAGGGAGACATAAGGAAATCTTCCACCCTCGCCGAAGAGCAACAAATGAATACTTATGACGCATCAAAGCATTGTACGGGTACTTCAATATTAGTGAGCCGAACAAAATTGCGCAGGCGGGCTTAAAGATGTAAGAAGATTTTGCGATAGGATCTCTTCCCGGCAATGGACAATTTCGTGTCCAGATACATGAAATAAGTTTTTGCATTAACCGTCGGTTTAGCTTCAGTAACTGTCATCTGAGAAAAACTCTCAATAATTTTGTCGCTTTGGATAGCTTCAAGAAACTTATATTTCGGGACATTTTGTTACAACTCTGAGAGTTGAGGCGGTGGAAGGATAAAGTAGGATACGAAAATGCGGTGTCAGATGGGTAAATGTTTGAATTTTATTTCTGGATTCTACTGTCTTAAACCTCATTGTTATGACAAATGTCCCAAATAAAAGTTTCGTGAAACTATGTAAGGCGACTAACGATCGAGAATTTCTCTCGAGCGACAGTTGCTTAACACTAGAACCGCCGGGCTTTACAACCCCCCTAGAACCGCCAAGGTCCCAAAAATGTACCACTTTTTGGGGTTCGTATTTTAGTCACACCGGCAAATTGAAACCCGCATACACAGCTCTCCGTTAAGGAAGTAGTGTCCAATCCGTCAAGGTGCATTATGGGTTATTTGCTTGCGAGCGAATCAGTCGGGTAACGGATAGAAAGACGCAATACTACAGGTTTACCCCGCCTGGTACAAAAATGGGACCTTGGCGGTTCTAGTATAATCCGAATTTTTTCATGTCCTAATTTTTGCGACTAAGCTGGCACTTTTTTTCTCAATTGATAGGGTAGGTAAAAGTAATAAACGTCAGAGAGTTTTAAGGTGTTCTGACAACATTCACAGAAAAGGCACAACTTTTAATTTCGGATGGTACAAAAGTGGGACCTCGGCGGTTCTAGTATAATCCATTTCTTTCCCCTGTGTCTTGTAACCTAGCGGGCATTTTTTTCTTTAAACAGGCAGTGCACGTAAAGTTAATAAAAGTCAGGAAGTTTTAAGGTGGTTGGTCAACAATTACAGGAAGGGCGCAACTTTTAATTTCTACGTGGTACAAAAAAGGGAACTTTGGCGGTTCTAGTGTTAAAAATAACTAATTAGCGCCAAAATAATTAATTAGCGTCTGGGCGTGAAAAGGTTCATTCGGATAGGGATACTCCACGAAGCATGCCATAGTATACTGTATTAAAAATTCACGGAACTTTTACACCGAGGGCGCAATAAGTCGCTGCATTTATGTGTACACTACGTAATGGTAAATATCAAGCAATTATTGCGGCGATTGCACGGATATTACGCGACTATTACGCTGTGTATACGTGCTGCGGCCTTTACCCTGTTTAAGAACACATGTTTAAAATCGGAGTCCGTTCGAAACTGACTACGTACCGGTATCACAAGATTCACATCCTACCGAGACGGTATCCGAAATAAAGGAGAGAAAAAGAACATGTTCCTAAGCTTTGGGGTCTTAAGCGACAAGATCCGCCAAAATTCTGAGTCAAATTTTCGCGCAATGAGCACTCTACAGGAAAGTGATGAGAATTATGCACCACAAAACGGGAGCGCTTCTGTATTCTTTAACACATAAAGCTTATACAGGATGTTCTAAAAATCAAGGTGCAAACGTAAATGGGAGAGAAATTTTCTTGAGGTGATACAAAAGTCTCAAAGAACCCCTGACAAGAAATGAACCGTTCAGCGTCCAGACGCATGTAATAGAATGTGAATGGAATGTGAGTTATGACAGTTTCGGCAGGTAATTAAAATGAAGCATTTCTCTGTTTGTGAGAACGGAATAAATCGGGGGAAATGTTCTGCCAAACTAAAAGTCCTACAAAACTCCGCTTTAAAAAGAAATGTAGCATATGAAGAAAATTTTTGAACGGTGTATCTGCCGATCGATTTGATACTTCGAATAGTTTGTTTCTTATATTTTTCCTTTTTCTGCCTCTCCAATTATGTTCATATGCACTTGTATGGGACGCCGTTGGTCGCATTTTAACAGGTTAAATTGGTCGTCAACGTTCATTTGAAAATGTAGCTCTTCATTTTCAAAATCTCGATTTTGTAGGATTTCTACTTTTGGAGATCACCCGCTCCCCGAT
>Ga0058701_10004307_pt1 | contig 11526 bp, 6 predicted proteins | sample AgamicOrMae_FD_97039 | JGI IMG/M metagenome (GOLD analysis project Ga0058701, IMG submission 97039) | Agave microbial communities from Guanajuato, Mexico - Or.Ma.e | ecosystem: Host-associated > Plants > Phyllosphere > Phylloplane/Leaf | place: Guanajuato, Mexico | collected 2012-06-04 | reverse complement strand
GGAAATTTCAAATTTGTTTCTTGATTTAAGGGCTAAAGCATATTTCTTTTTAAAGTAGATATATAAAAAAAAAGATAATTTTTTTTTTCTATTTGAGAAAGCCGAATCCACTTCTTCGTTTCTGGGAAATTTTCGTCAAATTTCTAGCTTTACTACATTTAGTCACGTTAAAGTTTGTAATTTGGAAGCGTAAAGGCACACAGCACTTTTATCAAGTAAGGAAAGTCAAACAATCAAATGAGATTTAAAAAAAAATATTAAGGGTCGAAAAAAGTTTAAAAAAATTCGGCTTTAAAAAAATATGTTGAAAAAAGATAAAACAAAAAATCAAAGAAAAAAATAAGAGTACAAATGTTTGGAGTAAAAAAGGAAAGGGTTAACCCACTTCCACCCAGCGTTGCCGTTTGGAAACGGACAAAAATATTTTAGAGGATCTTTTTAGTTCAGTATTGCCACACTTTAAAAAAAAAATCACCCCACTGGAAACCTGAAATTTAATAATTTAGGCATTTTTCAAAGATTAAAATTGCGTAATTTAATAGGAAAAATCCTTCAACCTTCTCTTTAGCTAAATTTTACTTCAAATACTTTAAGCTGTTCTGGGTTAAAATAAATAAACTATGATAAAAAAGAAAGAAAGAAAAAAAAAGAATATGAACAGAAAAATTATGAACAGAAAAATTCAGACAAGTAACAATCTAATCTATCAAAGCGCACTCTATTTCTGATTAGACAGCTTTTTTTAGCACTCTTCAAAAACAGCATTCGCGGAATAGGTCGCAGCTCTTATGACGAATAAAGCAGCTGAGACAAATTTTTTTAGTGGTTAAAATTACCTCGGCTAGGAGTGCTTCGTAGTCCCGGTTTTGCGGGGTTCCGCAGCGGTCTGGCATCAACTCGATAAGCTGACTGTGAGTTTTATCGCCCATACAGAGCAGCGTCACCATTTCCAGTTCAGAGAGCTGAACTTCATTTTCACCTACACAAAACACAATTCATCAAGATCACGCAAGGAGCGGAAAATGGACATACGTATCATTCACCCAACAGTTTCCAAGTTTGAAATAAATTAGGGTGAATTACACACGCCTTCAAGTCTCCCCGTGCAAAAGCAAGCTTGTCTATTCACCCGAAAACTCCTTTCTACAACAACATAACTGAAAAAATGCGGTCTTTACATGTATGTTAAAGTACTCGGAGCGAGCTCACTCAGATTTGCTCGGCGACAAATGACGGAACTCAAGAGCTGGAATATCCAGCTCAAATTATCAGAGTAGATAAATTTGTTCCTGTCTCTGATAGGTATTCATGCACGATAAAGAAACAACATGCGAACTGTTAACTCGATACTCACCTAAATTGACTCTGGTGCTTGCTAGTGTGGCTAGAAACAGAAGGCAGCTTTCCAACATGGGGCTATCAAGCTCTCCGTCCAGAACGTGGCGGCTGCTGCTTGGACAGTTCCACAGACTCAAGAATTGCCGCATGTGAAACCTGAAATCGCAATATCAACCATTTAACACCCATCCTAAGGTTTATAACTTGGACGCAGAATGAATTGATTTAAGTGACGATATCACGTAGAATTCGCGGCCTGATTATTTTCAGCTATGATCTGAATATACTTACTGGCTCAAAACTGTGTTCAGGAAGTTTTCCGGGGGAAGCTGAGTGGCGCAAACTTGCAGGAGGTACAGATCGGCGTCGACCATGGAGTTGCAAAAATTGGACTGAATGTAAGTCATCGCCTGGCCTTTGATCTGTAAACCGTTCCGGATCCACATGCCACACATGATCTCGTAGAAGGCAGCCTGTAACAACATCAGTAATTCGATTAAGATCAAAGCGAAAGAAAATACATTTCTATCTGTTAAACGAGACAGAAATAACCGGCAAAGCAGGGTGTCTAAAGAATTCCCTGAACCAAATCCCCTGATTTCTTTTCCTGATCTTCCATGTCTGACTGACATTTTTTCCCTGATCAAATATACTTCCCAGTGGAACGCAAAAACAACGCATACAATTTCTTATAGCTTGCTTTGATTAATTAGTTACATTTGTTTTTTTCTGAAAAAAATCCAGTATTCTTTGCCGAAGTCCCTGATTTTTCCCTGATATTTTCCAGAAAGTAAAATTTCCAGACCTTTCTCTATTTTTTCCTGATCGCTTGACACCTAGGGAAAAACTCCCATTTTTTTTTCTTTTACGTGGCGTCAAAGAGAAACGTGAGTCCCATTCGGACTGTCTGATGAAAGAGGACTAGGATTGCTAACAGCGCGGGGGAGGTGAGCTAGCTGTGGGTTAAGCTTTTTTATTCGGCTGATTAAGATGTGAGTCAGGCAACCGCTCCAGAGACCATTACGCAATCAGCCACCGTTTCCAACAGATAAATCCGTGACTCACACCTAGACTCATAACGCCCAGGGAGAAAGTAATACGCAGAACAACTCGACTATTTACACCGGAACGCAGTCAAATCCTAGAATCCGATTTGGGGAACGGGATTTAAGTGCGCCCGAAGGTCTTTCAACGCACGAAGGGAAAACTGCACACGACAGTCTTCAAAATGGCTGGAGAAAAGAAACTAAGTGCCATGTTTTCCTTTGACATTCTGCAGCATCCGACGACCAAGATCAGGATGCTCGAGGAAAAAGATCACGTCAAATAAATTTTACTCGTTTATTTTTTCTTTTTTTCTTCTTCCCTCGGGAAAAAAGTATTTTGGCCGTGGACATTATTCTTAGTATTCACATCGGAAAAACTTTCGGCTCACAATCAGGAATGTTTCTCCTTAACTCTAATGAACCAAACCTGCTGATCAAAACAATTCAGACAACTTTCGGCGGGGCATTTTCGCGGAAACGCGGAAACACTAGTCGACACTTTCCGGCTCATAATTACATAAAAAAAAAAATATTATAGAGTTTCGTCTCATCTTCCGCAAGGTAAGCCGTAGTACAGTACATGATCACAACAATGCTCCCTGCTATGCATTCAAAAGAAAATGCGTTTACAACGCTATAATTCCCCCAACATCTAGATTTAAGATCGTAACACTTATTAGGCCACTTTTTACACCCCTTCTCCTTTTTAACCCATTTTCCTAATCCTTATGAGGCGTAACGCAAACTTGAATACCCCCTACCCCTAGAGGAGGGTCACGTGATATATGAACCCTCTTTTGGACCTCATGTTTTTACTGCCTCAGAGAAATCCAAATATCGAGTGAAATAACGAATTGGCCAGAGCTCAAATATCAACAAAGTATTTCACACGCAAACTCCCATTCAAGATACATCGGGCCTTCTTGACGTGCGTTAATGTCTCCTCATATTAATGCGTGTTCATCAAAGTTACGAAAATACAACTCTTATAAATGCACGATAAACAGAACACTTTAAAAAAAGTGCCGATGATCACATTCACCAAGATACGTCCCAATTCACAAGTTTCCCCATCTCTACAAAAACATTCCCTTCCACAAAGCGACACAATACGGGCGTTGAGGATGGCCGCAGAGTTTATCTGCCACATCCAGGTGCAGGTAAATTCCAGAAGTTCGGCCTTGAGGCCTGCAGCGCAGCGCGCTATTAAAACGAGCAGCTGTCTTCCCCCTCCAATCAGCGCACACTGCCCGATTGATAACACAATCAAAATAACAGGGTAAAACCCCGGCAGTCCGGCGCACTCTATATTTTAAAGGTTGCATTTTCAACCTTTTGGTTCAACTTACGACGTTAAGCCGAGCGAGGAGCGATAGCGGAGCGAGGCATAGCAACGTAACCTAACCTAAATTAACCTACCTAATTAACGGTCGCCAAGCCTGATGCCCCAGCCCAAAATCCGTATATCAGTTATCCGTACGAAATAATAAAATCGTAAACTAATTTGAAACATTTTCGTATATGAAATCAATATTATCTATGAAAATTTTGGCTCGTATATGAAAAATAATATTACATACATAAGAACTTCGATAAATTCGTATATGTTCATTTTCTTTCGTAAATGAAAAAAATAATAATTTCATATATAAAACCGGTAAAATCGTAAACGAAATCGACCATCGTATATGAAGTTCCGCATTCGTGTACTAATTTGAAACTTCGTATACTAAAATGTATACACGGATTAGGGGCTGGAGCCACTTACTTCTCGGCGGCCCTAAATCGGCCGCCGAGAAGTAAGCGGCGTCAGGCTCTGCGACAGCCGAGCGGAGCGATAGCGAAGCGAGGCACAAAAGACTAACTAATTTTGGTAAACGGCAAGGGGCTTGGTTATGATAGGTTAAGTTAGGTTAAATGCCTCTTGCCTCGCTCCGCTGTCGTTCTACTCGATTTTACGACGGAAGGTTGAACCAAAAGCTTAAAATTGCCACCTTAAAAAATAGTGCGGTTCGAACGGGACGGGATTTCGCGCCTATGAGAGTATCTACACAGGAGAGGAGACTTGGTTTGCTGGGCCGGACTGGGCATTTTTAGTTGCACTGTTACATGCGTCATCGGGGCCAATTGCGGCCTAAGTGGCGAGTGGCAGGCAGACCGTTGCCGCCGGTTGAATGCCTCTCAAGATGTCAACAAGTGGCATACTGCGTGACGGACTCAATTCCACTGACGCTCTGCTGTCTCCTAATTGGTTTGAGGAATCATTCGCGGCGAGGAAATTCGGCTGATTCGCCAATGAAACGTTAGGTTTCATCACATGGTTCAAGTTTGGGTTAAGGGAAAGAGGGTTGCAGAAGATCGGGTTTAGTTACGGTAGAAACTTGCGGGGGAAAAGAAAAAAAATGGGGGGATAGAAGTTGTGAAATGAAGGTTTTCAGCGTGGGTAGGGGAGATCCCAGACAGCAAATAGACGTCTATACTAGACGATCTATAGATGGGCTACGTGACAGCAAATCTGATGTCTAATAGACGTCTATTAGATATCTATAGACGTCTATCAGACGCCTAGTCCGTAGAAGTATTAGACTTCTACCAGTCGTAGACGTAGACATCTTATAGATATCTAATAGACGTCTATAGATATCTAATAGACATATCAGATTTGCGGCAACTTAGCTCATCTATAGATCGTCTAGTATATAGACGTCTATTTGCTGTCTGGGATGTCTTTAACAATGGAAACATTACTTTGATTAACATGGAAAATTGATCTAATTTCATTACTAGAGTCAAATAGTGTGGATAGTTACGCTTCGAAGTGTTTCTGCCAATAAGCTATCGAGATTTCTAACTTGACGGTGGGGCCTAACGACGACCGTTATGACGCGATCTTACTTACGTAGACACTGATATTCTACTCTTTTTTTTTAAGGGTTTTCTGTCTTTTCTGAAAAGCAATATAAAATTCAAAGGCGTGATCGTCAAAATTTTGGAAGTTGGCCTACCCCAATTCCAAGGAGACAGGGATATCTGACAATGAGTTATACACATCATTTTGCGAAAGATTTTAAGTTTCCCATCTTCCCTATCTCGCTCCACTGGACCTTAATCATGCTAATAGATTTCCTTAAGCAAGTAATGATTATTACAAATTTTTACATCGAAAATTATCGTCAAATTACCAATGTGTTGCTACTCATAACCGACGGCATTGAAAATCCCTTATTTATGCATAGTGCACATAAGATACACATGATAAACAAGGTGTGCATTCTTCCAAAGACAGTCTAGTCACTCAGAAAGTGTTAATTTATTTGAGGGAATCTCAGTTCGGAGTGAAAAAAAAATCTATTTATCTAACGCATTATGGACTTCTGAACACACGGTATCGGTATGAAGCAGAGTAGTATATGAGTCCGCAGATAAAATAGATAACCCAAGTATTCCTCTATTGTTAAAAAAATCATTTGATACATAAAAAATGAAGAACATCGCCAGATTGGATTGCATTATCACGTAAACGTGTCTTCGTCTCCGAAAAACGATCGATAGAAATCGATTAACAACGCTACTACGACGAAAAGACGTTTCTTAAATTCCCTTATCGTATTCAAAGAAATTAAGTCAATATTTAACTCGCGTTGGCAAACAGATAGCCACCCGATCTTGGCTCAACGTTTTCACAGACGAATTCCTATGCAGAATCAGGTTGCTTTGCTTGCACTGCAGAGCCTTTGTCAGGCGAACGGACCGACATTGTGCGTTGTACGACACTCCAAGAAGAAAAATCAGGCTTCCGGAAATCGTTACTGCCAAATTTTACAAAGAAATCGCGATTCATATCACGAAATAAAGCTTCTTTTGAAAATAGTTCAAGAAAAAAACGCTCACCAAAAGTTATTAGTAATTAAATGGCTTACGGGAGAAAAGTGTCGGAAAAAGATGACGTGTCTTGCGAAACGGTCGACGCAATTAGATCAAATCTACGGCGACATTTTTCTTTTGTCGCCACGAATAACCTGTTCAGGGAAAGGCCGCAAGTTTTTGCCCCGCACAGAGGAACATTAGCTTCCTGGAACTGCACTGTATACATTTATTTCAGAGGTTCTACTTGTTAGGTTGGGTTGGTATTTAAACAGAATTAACATCGTTAACGACAGAGTAACGTCATAAAACCACAGCTTAGATTATCAGCAACCTTGTAGAATAGGTTAGCCTAGGTAAGGTTAGCTCTCTTCGCTACCGCTTCTTTCAGTTGTCGCTACGCCACGCCTAATGCGGCACTAACTTCTCATAGGCAGTCACTGCCGCCGTAAAATAAGCGGCGACAGGCTTACGGTGACCGTTGGGCCCGGCTATGCACCTCAAGTCACGTGCATCGTTTTTTTTTTTTTGCTTTGTTTTTTTTTTTCTTTTTTTCCTTCAGGAAAGGCGAAACACATTAGGTGGTGCGGCAAATTCAACTTTTATTCTTTTTATTTTTTAAGGAGTGCGACAAGATGCAGTCTTCCCCACGAAGAACTTTGCTTTATCAAAACTTATTTTTAGTGTGCTTTATATAGGGCCGGTTTTCCAGAGCATGCGATAAGCTCGGAGAAAGGACTTAATGATTCTTCAGATAAAATCCCATGTTTCCCGCAGAAGAAACAAGATTTTAAAAAAGTAAATCATTTGCTTCAAAAAATGACGTAATAAAATATTAAAAAAAACAGGCGGAATTTCTACAATAGCAATCAGAAATACAGTACTTGAAAATAGACTTCCGAATACCATTTTAAAAAATCTGAATAAAACACTTTTTTTCCTCTTCAGAACGGACAGTCTATCCAACCGACGGTCCATTCAAAATACATACAATCTTTTTTACATGCGTTTAAGTCTCCCCCATAAAACTGCGTTCGTGTCATTTGCCGAGCGTTGAATTCTCTCAATGTAAATGCATGTCGGGTCAATATCAACACCCATTTTAAAAAGCCCTCGAGGGACTTTAATATACAAAGGTAAAAAACGGAAGAGTTTTCATCTTTTTAAAAAAAAATTAATTAATTGAAATCATCAAAGTACGGCTAAAACGAAAATAATCATTAGGACTAGCACAACATACGGTTATAAATTGTCACATCTGTAGTTGAGCCATAGTTCCGGTCATTCAACATACCACAAATAAAATTCATTTACAAGAGAAAAAAAATAATACCATGAGAGTATGGCCTCACTCTCATGATAATACCAACCATTGATAGTCTCAAATTCATATTTCTACTCTTGGAAGTCCCCAACTTGTTAAGCAGCAGAACCCAACAATTTAACATGGTGTTGCGGTCTGATTGAAAGGTGGAATGTCCTACCTTTTGGGTTCTATCCTAATTATTTTTTTTTATTAAAAGTTATGTTAAATTGCATTAGGTTAACCTACTTTAGGTTAAGTTCCATTTGCCTCGCTTTGCACGACTGTCATTACGCTTACAATAAGCATGTTATGGGCCTTGTGTATCGCTGAGGCTAGGAAATGAAAACATTCGAATTCACTTTCCAATGCTCATCCTGAACACTGGGGCGGAAATCGTTTAATCCTAACCCACCCCAACCTACCCGGCCTTGCACTATCCATAGCGGTAGGTTTGCCAAGGCGAAGGCCGCCTCTTCCCCCCTCCTCTGTCCCGTTTTCCCGCGCTTCGACGCTCTCCTTCCCACCGAGAGCGAACGAGCGACTCGGGCGGGAAGCGAGAGCGGGCGTCGCCGCCGCCACGCCAACGTCGCCTCAGTTGTTGGTCAACAGTTGCGGCACCAACATGCCGCCTCCGTGGTCGTTATTGCTCTTCGCGTGCCTCTTGCCGCTGGTGCTGTGCGCGGACAACCTGGCCGTGCACCAAGCCGCCAACGAGACCATCGAGCTGGCCAACAAGATCTGGACAAACGCCAGCCAGCCCAAGTGGAACACCGGCGACGCCGTCCTGGGCATCCGTCGGCTGGTCAAGCCCTTGCGGACGTTGCAACGGCCCCAAATATTCCCCGGGATGGACATGCTATACGGTTGGGCACGCGTGCAGAGCAAGTCGCACGGCGTCGAGTCCATGTTCGAAACGTTTTCGGCGTTTGTCGATCGTGACCGAACGTCGCGCGCGTCGGATCGAGCGTGGCTCGACATGGCTCAAGGAATGCTCCAGGATATCGACACGCTGCCGGAGATCCATCGACGGATCGTTGCCAACGAAACTGTGTACAGTGAAGCGCTCAAGGTCTGTCGGTGAACGGCGTCTAACAAAGAACCGCGAGTGAAAATGCTCCAAATGCTTAAACGTCCATGCTCCATGCAAAATGCTTTAAAACGCTTCTCTTTTACGAGAGAAAAGTGCTCTCGATGCTTGAATATCACATGCAACATGGTCTTTTGTCGCGAGTGACAAAACCAACAAAAAATCGCGCGTAAAAATGCTCCCAATGCTTAGCACGCTTTAAAAAAAAAAGAAAAATGCTCTCAATGCTTTAATATAACATGCGACGCGATCTTCGTTCGCGGGTGAAAAATGCTCTCAATGATACCACATGATAGGCAACTCTATCTTCTTTTAGTGTGCGCGTGAAAAATGCTCTCTATATGTGCAGCACGACCTTTTTTTGCGACAGAGATAATGCTTGAACACCATATGCAACAACGGTTAGTTGCGAGTGGAAAATGCTCTCATTTTTGTATTTCCTGTATGGCCACAGTCCCAGAACCAGAAAATATTCTTACATCTTTCTTAGACGTTATTATGGACGAACTTGCAAAAGTATTACCATATACGCCCATAAAAATCAAAATCTAACAATACGAACTGATGACATAGATTATATTCCTGTTCCATGGCTGAAAAATATTATTGAAGTCCAAATCAGGAATTCCATATATTTATTTCGCTGCAAGAGATTGCTGTATGGCCTTGGGATTCTGTTGGCTAGGCTTGCATTCGAGATTTCGTACCTGTACATGCAGGAAACAATACCGTGCGAAAATTCGCACCCTACATTTTATTTTGAGACTGTTGAAGTGTATTACACAAAATCACAAAGTTAAAAACAAAACATAACAAAGTGCCGACATTTTTTTTCCTTGTTGGAAAACGAAAGTATGTTAGGCTACCAGGAATCATTATTCGCTGATATTCAAGCAAATAAATAATTTCCTTGTGAGTTCATCTCGATAAACACAGAAAAAGAGTTGACCCTAGTGAAGATTTGGTAATTCTGGGATAAGTTAAAAAACTGATAGAAAAAATCTCAATGACTTTATTCAGGATGAACTGAAAATCAGCAAGCAATCCTGCTATTATAAATCTCCTCTTCACAAGACTTGAATATCAGTTTTAAGAATTTTAAAGAAACATGCAACACTTTGCTGTTTTATTCAGACCAGTAAGCTTAACAGGTCCATAGATGAAATTTCAGGCCGAATTTTTATTAAAATTATTACTTTTTACCAGAATTCTCTATCGGCTAGCAGTTTTAAGTTACTCCAGCTGAAGCTTGCCTACATTCAATTTTCTGAAGTTTCACTAGAATGTTGGCTAAAACGTCACAGACGTAGGAGAAAAAAAGAAAAAAAAACAATTTAAAATGGCGACAAAGATGGGATAATAGCTTGTCACGCCAGTAACACTTTAGGTGACCTTGGAGCTCAAAATTTATTAAATAGAAAAAAAAGTGCGGTTTTCATACATTTTGTTGGGGTCCGTTGAGAAGCTATTGTACCTTTTTTTCTCCTTTTTTTATGGGAAGAATACCGCTACTCGCTCATACGTCAAGAAAAATCAAACAAAGCCACTTTTTCAGACAGACAATTTACATTATCACGCGCTGCCGTGACAAGAACGCGCCTTAAGAAATACCCTCGCTGCGAAAATCGAAGGTCAACATTAATAAGAGTTATTTGTTTTCTATTCGCTAAAATAGTCGAGTTAAAATACATTTCATGCGTTGAGATAAATGATTTCCAGCAACGCCAGTTCATTTCTGTTAACATCACAGTTATGAAGGCTTTGGATAAGAGGAATGCGAAAGAGCCTCCATTTGAGATGGCTATTCCAAGTAGACACATTCCATTAAAGGCAGTTTATTTTCAAGCTGTAAGTTCGCTTGACGGTCTCTCCGTACTACTTGCCGTATTTTGGGCCACTTTCTGTCACCCCCTTCTACTGCCTTAAACACCACCAGACGCTAAATAATTTGAAAACTGCATTACTAATTCACACTGCTAGGATCTTAAACTATTTTCTGTTGAACAAAGACAACTATTTCCTGTAAAGCGTAGCAAAGGTTGAGAAACACTCTCTATTTCAGTTAGCTGGAAGTCTTGCTCTAGAGCGGATTTCTAAACAAAGAAAACCAGCAAACAGAAATCGAAGCCCGCGTTAGTCGCGAGAAATGAGGGAGTTAAAATTGAGTGTTAGCCTTGACATAAGCTCGTGGTCCAGATCAATAAGGCAGTGGGATTTCCCCTGGGCTCGACGGCAAGTTGGGACAAGTTCCAGTCGCGCGACAAAGGGAGGAAACCATAACAATGCGTCTTGTCGCGGGAGAAAAATTCCTTTCCTCGCGCATAATGGCTATGGTTTCAAAAGAACTATTAGCCATCTTTTGTGCGCCGCTTTCGTCTAGTTGGACTTTACCGCTCGTGTCACAGAACTGCGCTAAACTTTGGTTATGAACTTGAAATTTTGGCTTTATAATAATGTTTGATAACTTATAGATTGCGCTGGCCAGTAGGGGACTACATAAATTAGAGGCTTAAGGTAGTGGACTCACGACTGGCCAGACCCGCGATACGGGCTAAGAAATAAAATTAAAAAAGGCTGCTTTAAAACCCTTGAAATTTCTGGTGTGTGTTACAAAGAGTCTACATTTTCCTATTAAGTCTCAAAAAGTCATCCTGTCCTGCTAGCGGACGAGATCACGGGCTCCATAAACACGCATAACGCAAATTTTGGGGAAAATATGGCTAAAACAAGTTCTTCAAAGCTAGTTATTGTTGTTATTTGGTCGGTAAGACCCACATTTTATTTTTTCTGTTTGTTTCCCATCTAGAAAAGAGCTGAGGTTTTGTTTTGAAGAAAATTTTAATCACTCCAACATAGCGTAAACCTAATAAATAAACTAAAGCAAG
>Ga0058701_10004306_pt1 | contig 11527 bp, 10 predicted proteins | sample AgamicOrMae_FD_97039 | JGI IMG/M metagenome (GOLD analysis project Ga0058701, IMG submission 97039) | Agave microbial communities from Guanajuato, Mexico - Or.Ma.e | ecosystem: Host-associated > Plants > Phyllosphere > Phylloplane/Leaf | place: Guanajuato, Mexico | collected 2012-06-04 | reverse complement strand
TCTTGGCCTTGTCGAGACGCGCGGTAGTCTCCTCATTCTTGGTATTGAGTGCAAGTTGGTCCGGCAGGTTCTCGCTTTTTGGTCTTCTGCCAGGGCCGAGTATGTGCATAAGCTCCGACTTTTCGGTGCTTATCTCAAGACCTCTTTCTCGCATATATCGGTCAATCCTGTTTAGAGTCCTTTGTACAAAGGGAAAGTTGTTTGAGCCATGCGAAATGATGGTCAGATCGTCCGCGTATGCCATTAGAGATATGTCTAGGTTTTCATTGGCTCTAATGATCTGCCTAGGGCCGATCCCTGTGGAACACCCCTATGTAATGGCAAGCTTCCTGATTTCAGATTACCAAGCTTGACCCTAGTGCTTCTGTTGAGCATAAAGACCCGAATCCAGTGTCTAATTGGATTGTCATTGAGTTCTCGGTAAAGTTTGCCAACCACCTTCAATGGTCGCTGCGTGGTGAGGGTGAAGGTGAAGGTGAAGGTGAAGGTGAAGGTGAAGGTGAAGGTGAAGGTGGTGGCGGTTGTGGTTTCGGTTTCGGTTTTGGTTGTGCTGGTGATGGTTTTGGCCGCGGTGGTGAGGTTGGTCGGGGTTGCGAACGTGGCGGTTGGTTTGGTCGTCTGCTTGGACCTGCAGTCCTTGGCGGCTCTGACTTTGAGGTCGATCTGGCAGCATTGGATGGGTCTCGGGTGGCTTTGCTGCAAACCCGATTGATGAAATTGAGGGCTTCAACCCATTCGGCACATTTGTGCCCTCTGAAATCCTTTATCACCCCAGTTCGCCGATAGCTGTTGAAGCCCAATTCTGTTGATAGTTGGCTGTAAGCCAAGTTGACCAGAGACTGTGCTTGGGTGCTTATGTCTTTCTGGTCAGCATGATTCTTGTCAGGATGAGTGTTTACAGATGTTTTTCTAAAATTTGTTTTGATTGATGCTTTCAATTGCTCATACTGGGCAGTCTTCAATGAGTTTGGTGATATTGAAAGAGCCCTGAACAAGCAATGGCACTTTGGTTGCCTAGACATTTTCGACCGTTTAATTGATGAGCTAGCTGTGAAAGGATAAAAATGATTCAGATGTTTCGCTAATAACACAGCATTCGGCATCACTGCGAAAGGGTTGTCGTAGAGAACGACTTGCACTTGTGCGGCGACACTGTTGATGCTATCAACGGCAATGCGTGCTACTGTTGCCGCACGAGATGACAGCGAGTCGGTGCATGCGAGCGCTGGTATCAACGTCATTAAAAAAAATCAAAGTTTCATGAACTTGACCAAAAATCGTTCTCGAATACGGACAACAATGGACGACTTTCAGCTTCTGCCTGTTTTGATTTTATTGATCAAATTTTTATCATTTTTATCGAACTCAATGAAATTTTGTGTCGAATAATGACAGAAAAGATGCTCCTTTAAGGATGACTTGTGATAAATAAGAAGATCGATGAGAAAAAGGAAAGATTAAAATGGAATTGTGCAGGTTTGGTTTATTTGAAATCTCGATTACTGTTCGTCCAAAATGATTGTGTCGTCGCTATCTGCTCCATTTTCGTCCATCGATGGGCCGAAGATTTCCATATGTTTCCTCAGCAAGTCAGCTTTACTCTTTTTTGGCTGCTTGCTGAGATATTCGTCGACCTTTGGCTGGTTGACGAGGCGTACTCCATATGCTGGCAGCCAGACCGGTATCCCTTTTACAACCACCTTGAATTCGAGGTCTGGTTTTTTTCGGTGGCCCAATATCTGGTCGATTTCTTGCAACATTTTCCGGTTCTTCAACATGTCATCAACAGTGACTATCTTTTTGGAATTTTGATTTTTTTTATATGGCCCTCTCTTTGATCCTGCCGTGTCGCCACATCTTCTCTTAGGAGGTTCATGGGTGCTGGATGGGCCAGGAATTGAGCTATTTGTTGCGTTTGCTGGTTGTCGTTGTGGTGGTTCTGGTGAAACTGTTGCTGTCTCTGGTTCCGGCTCTACTTGTGGTGTTGGTGGTGGGACTGAAGCTGTTGCTGGTTGTTTTGGTGTTGCTGAGACAGATTGTTGGTTGCACTCAGAACGACGGTTCTGATCAGAATCAGTCCGTATGTTCAAAGCAACTAATCTTGACAAGAAAAACTCCAACTCGTCACTGGTAAATCCCAGCATCTCTAAGACATATTGTTTCTGGTCACTATTATAATCCGTGATATTCTGTTGAATATGGACTAGTTTGCGAATCTTGTCAGTCATCGTTTGCAACCTCTCATCTAAACGGCCTGGAATATTAGCGTAGAGGTCTCTCATGAGGTTGTAATAAGCTTCTTTTGCCACATTTTTTTCCAAGGGAATACCCTCGTCCAGATCTAAAATTTTTTCGATGGACATGATGTCAAGATGTTGAAAATTTGTCAAGATTTTATATGCTATTGTCATGTGCGCGAATGCGACTGAATGTAGCACGCAAATTCGTAGAAGAACTCTCTCTCGTGGTCTAGGCGCGTAATCTGACGATTGTTTACGGCGCGCAGTTGCAAGTTGCAGGCACGTGCAATGGATACCACGTGTGTCATAGAGCTTCAATGGTCTGCCGGCTCATATGTCTCGTCTGCATTCGCTGGTCCATCCGTTTGATTTGGCAAGACGAGTCGAAGAAAAAGTTGCGTGGGAAATTCATTGGTGAGATGGAAGTGGTCGGGATCAATGGTTTTCAATTAGTCCCTTCATTGATAACATCCACTGATGAGTGGACAACTTTTCCAGACCATAATTATCGGCTAGGTGGAATGCGGGGTTCGATTTAATTCTGCGATTTTTCTCGTCTTTTTTCAAAGTTCTATCCATTGCCTCTGATGCTCTTGGGAATTTTGGTCACGTGGAGATGCCAAGAAAATGAATAGAAATGATCAAAGTTGATCAAAATTGAGCAGCACTTACAGCGACGGCCGTGAACGTGCGTGATTTTTGATTGAATTTTTTCATCTTTGTGTCAACTTTGATCAATTTTGATAGTTTCTATTCAGACTCTACTACGATCGGTGTTCGAGCATAGTTTCCATAATGACGAGAATACAGATTGGTATGAGGTGTCCGATTCAGTTAAGTGATGCTCAATGGTTTTCCATCAGTCCCTTGATTGACAACATCCACTGGTGAGTGCACAATTGATGCGGACAAGGATCGTCGGCTGAGGTGAGCCACCTAGGCAGGAACACGAGTGGCAGTCGGTGGAATGTTGCAGCCGCAAGCTCATTTGCTTGACGATTGCAGCTTGCACATGTGATTCAAACATGGCGATCGCCAGCACAGAAGCCGACTGCCGCAAGAACCTGCTGCCCCATCGACCTGCCAGAATCAGCCCCTTGTTTCTCAAACGACCGCCGAGAACTTGTTGCCGCTTCTTTCTATGCACGAGCCACGCTCACGTATAGAGTGCTTCGCAATCTATGGCAGTATGTGGGCGAGAAATTGTGAGAGAGTACGAGTAGTAGGTGGCTTCCACAATTGGCCACAAATACTGATACTTGAAGATGACTTCCTCTTCACAAGACTGGAGAATGTTTTTCGGGTTAGTGTTCTGGTCCAATAAATCTCTGATGAATCGGGTAGCCTCGAGGGGATTCTTCTATGATATTTGGACAGCTGCACTGGATCTTTCGAAACTTTATCTTGTTGCACACTTGTGACCAATTTTGCGGTGTGCGCGTTGTCGATATGATCCCGCCTTTATGTGACAATCTTACCAACAATTTCGAGATATTGACACTTGTCGTCAATTGATTATCATACCTATGCTCATCTGTGATAGTTCTCTTTCATCAGCTACTGCTCATCATTGTTATATGCCCACCGACCTATAATGAGAAAGAATCCGAAAGTGAAACGTGAAGCTATAAGAGATCGCCTCGCCCTAGGCCAATCTAGTTGGTCGATAGCACATGAACTCGGTGTTTCAAAAATTTTTTATGACAATATTAGGATGACGATGCATTCTGGCACGCCGAAGGCTAAATCTGGTGCCCCGAACAAACTATCTCTACAGAGTAAAAACTAGAGTTGTCGGACGAATTGTGCGAATTTTAGTTTCGCACATCGGCGCCGTGCGATTTGGACTAGCACCGTGTGCTATGTGCTACTGTGCTAAAATGCGTACGTGCGATGGAGTGCCATTCACTATGCGGGGCGACTGTACACTTTTTTTTCCGTTTACATCTATGGACATTTTTCCCCCCTTTTGCCCCCATAAACAGCACACCATCGCACACGGTCATGATAGCACATAGCACACGGTGTTAGTCCAAATCGCACAGCGCCGATGTGCGAAACTGAAATTCGCACAATTCGCCCGACAACTCTAGTAAAAACTATGCCGTGAGCCCTGTAAAGAGGGGCCATGCCAATACGGCTGTTGAGGCCACGAGATTGCTCAACAATAGTCTAGAAAAGTCAGTAAGTGTGGAAACAGTCCGGTCTAAGAGAAGTTGGAAATCTTGTTGCCAAGAAGAAAATAAAGAAGACTTTCCTCAAATCTGCTCACCGCCTCGATCGTTTGAAGCGGGCCCTCGAGCATAAAGATTGGACGATCGACGACTGGAAAAACGTAATTTGGTCAGACAAGACGACTGACCAAATTACGAAAATTTGTCGATTTGGGTCCGATGAAATGGAATATGCGTGGGTCGAGCGAGAATCGCGGTCAATGAATAAGATTGTCAAGCCCACGCTCAAGTTTGGCGGCGGTTCCATAGTGATTTGGGGGTGCATGACATGGCTGGGAGTGGGTGCACTTATTAAGATTGTTGGCAACATGGATGCGACCCAGTATGTTTAAATTCTGAGCAACGGCTAATTGCCCACAATTGCTCATGTGTCTGCAGAACCAGATTTACCTCCACGCCACTGCATCACTTTCCAACAAGACAACGATACGAAACACACCTCGAAGCTTACGATGGAGTGGTTTGCTGATGAAGTTGTAAAAGTGATGCAATTGCCGGCTCAAGGCCCGAATTTGAACCCCATCGAACATCTCTGGGCGCATCTTAAAACCCGATTAGGGTCATATGAAGATGCACCTAGGAGCGTTATAGAACTTTGATAGGGAATGAGAAAAGAATGGATAAAAGTCCCAGCCCGAAGATTCCAAAATCTAATCGTGTTAATACCAAAAAGAGACAATGCATTCGTAAAGACTCGGAGCGACGACACGAGATACTAAGCTGCCAAAACTGCTGTCGATATAGCGACCAAAAAATCGGCCACATGCAGCCCGATATCAAACTTCCAAGAATATGGAGAGAAAGCTAGTCAATGAGTGAGAGAAGCGAGGGATGAGAGGATTCGAGCGCACCGCAGCTGCACAGTCAAAAAATATTCCAAAATAACTGCATATAAACCAGTTAGACTCAGAAAGTATGAAATTAATCTTTCTTGTGGCCAAATGTGAGAGGCGGTGTAGGTGGCTCGTTGAAACCAAGAGCACGACAGGCGAAGCAGAAACAACCCTGCTTGCTAGCCTAGCGGCGCAAGCAATGATGCTACAATTCAGAGTAGCCCTCAGAACTGCTTCAAGCTGGCATCTGGTACAGTCTACAAACTAATCTGGCTGCAACAACTAGCCACCTAGCATGCGACACGAGACTCAGTCGGTGGCGTTCTGCAGCCGAAAGGTCCTTCGCTTGACGATTGCAGCTTACACATGACATTCTCCATGACGATCACACAGTGCTCGATATTTCATCTCAAGCGGCTCTTGCGATGGTTGAGTGGGAGAGCTGGTGCCTGATCTCCTTCTTTGCAACAAGATTTGCCACTTCTTTGGAAGCTATGCGGACGATCTCGGCACTCACAGGTTTTGTGAGTCCTTGATTTACCATTTTGGTATCCTCAACTGCAGTTGCAGCGTGAGCTCGCTTGATGAGACATACAACGTAATTCTTATCGTGAATCTTGAGCTTTTGGGGAGCGCCAGCTTTCGGGATTGGTAGATTATCCGACCCGAGTATCCTGATTTCATCGACAAGGCTCTTTGAAACGCCAAGATCATCGGCAATCCTGCGGCTTGATTTACCATTTTCCAGACGATTTCGTATAGTTAGCTTAGTCGCTTCCGGTTTGGATCTCATTTTAGTCAGAAGTAATACAAAGTGTGTCAGACAACGTTTCGATTTCCAAAAAGCTGTGTTTCACAACATTGGCTACAAGAGCATGTCGCCAAGGAAGCTCGAAAAGATCCAGACAGTCAGAAAAAGTGCATCAATCGACTGTAACCAAAGAATCCGAGATTATCTTGAATGCGAGGTGAGTAAAATTCCGTATCCTCACCTATCTTTTATCAGTAGACTAAGATGGTCATCAAGAACAGGCACCCGGTGGCCAATTCAGCGAACCACTGTACAAAGCAGGCTTAAACAAAGATCCGTCATAGCTGAACACCAGTAAACAGTCTTGGAGAAAAGAACAATCCAACTTGTGTTCGTCTGTTCAGCTGTCTAGTACGTCTGACGCGCGAATAAAATCTTTACATTCTCTTTTCGACTACAGAGAAAGACACATTAATTTCCAACAAACAGTGTTCAGTGCATGAGCAACTTAAGCGCAGGATGGCCGAGAAACGAAAATGAGCATAATCTTCAAAACTTCGATCTCGTGTGCAAACCCGGAACACGATCAAGAATCAGGTTTTAGAAAGGATGAGCTTTCACCACCATTCCCTCTCAAAACTGGACCATTTCTGGATATAATTGACTTTCAGCGTGAAGACTACTCTGACTGGAAACCGCCATCACTCTAAAGATGGATTTCTTCACGGAAAATGAATTGATCGAGAACGCGATGAATGCTCAGCCCACCAACCAAAACCAAACCAAACCAAACCAAACCAACCAACCCAACTTGGTTACATCTCTGGTACACATACGGGGCATTATGGATCATTATTCCAAGTTAAAGTTTATAAAATATTTATCCCATAGATTATCCGAAACTTAAGGAGCAGTGCCAGGGATATCCGCACGTTTGTGTGCACATTGAGTCTGATGAATTATATTGGAATTAAAACGTTTTTAATTTGGTTGAAGTTCTTTTCGGACTTCATGACAAGGATAGCGCGGAAAATTGCATTCTGTAGAATAACGCCTCTGAGAATTTTGCTGAAGTCTGCCGAAAAGCAACAACATAGCATAATTGATGCAAACAACGATTAGAATCGATTTCGGGTCGGGTCATAATCGAGTTATAGGCCATATAAGGTACTCGATGATGTAAAACGATCTCGAATTTACCTCTCATCCGCATGAGACCAGGTAGGATTTGACCAATATGTTTTAATTGACCACAACTTGGACCATAGATAATCCGATTCAGAACTCATATTAATTTTGGGTTGGGTCTCAATCGAGTTATGTGGAAACTTACAACTATTTGGGGAACTAGATCGAGAGGCGAGACAACTCCGTCCATCGCGCGCTCAATTGAGAAGGAGATGTGCAGTTTTCGATAATTTGCGACCAGTTAGCCTTGCCAAAATTCTTGTTCTCAACCTGGTCTCCATGAATGCGAAATGAGTGGTATCGTGTCGGAGGTGCGTGATAGTCTCGGCCATCTCATTAACTGGACTCATAGCGGCGATAAAATACTGCCAATATAGCTATATACTTGAACCATAAATCCAGTCTGGATGCAATTTTTTATGCAAGTATTAAGCCATCACTCGCCTGATTGGGTCCGTCAGAATATATTCATAAAACTGAAAGGGTATCTCGGAGATAATTGCGGTGCATTTGCTCATTATCTATCGTTAAACCAAGTGAGCCCAGTTAGTATCCTGATATCTAGCGGAAATTAGAAATTTTCTGCGAACCTCACGCGAAATTCAAACTTGATTGTTTCTCTCTATCACGCGTCTGACAAGCAACTGCCGTAAACAGGCTAATTGCCCATAATGTCGACCGATCTACTCGATTGGATCCCCACTTAATGTCTGTGCTACTTAGGCATTTTTCTCTTGACTGCTCTGAAGCCCATTCTGGATGTACGCAGTTCCGAGTGGGGTTAGACTAAACCTTTCAGAGAAGGTATACGATAGTGGTCCTATCCCGCTTACAATAGAAGTCATTCACGACCGGTCTCATAAACTATCAGACATCTTTTGTCATATTAACATAAAAAATGCCGAAGTGCTAAGTTGGCTAGCCAAGTGCGGACACTGCGCTAGAGGAAACAAGCCGCTGGAAGCATGATACTCTCGGGTGCTCTATTCAACAATTCACCACTATAGCTAGGAACTTAATCAGACCGTCATTGCGAATACATATTGCATCTATATCAATAAATTGTTCATAAACAGGCGATACAATCCTAACTATTAAGTAAAAACAAGAACCGACTACATTACTTACCCCGAATACTTACGCCGATCAGTGCGCCAGTTGCCCATCACATCAACCAAACAACCAGTTCTCCAGGGACGAATCTCGAATAAGCTTTCTGCACACGCCGTTGTAGCACGCGTGCGGCCTAGAATATCTGAGGGCATCACAGACCTGTTGATGCCTCGTTCTTACGGCCAGAACACCGTATATCCCTCTGAAAAGTCCATTGACTAGCAGACAACAACTAAAGTTGGCACTAACATCTCAGATCTTGCGATACTCAACATTAGCCAATCCAACCCAGACTTTAACGTTCCACGGCGCACCAAACGACTAGTTAGTTGGAATAGGTCGCACTCGCTATCAAAATTAAGCAGATGTTTCGGAATACGAATCATAAACAGCCATGCATCACCATCATCTGTATCGGGAAAGAGCTATAATTCAGTCACTCATTCCTGACCTCCAATCTAGTAAGTTTCCGCGTGTTGATTAAAATCGAGCAACAGGCCTCACTCCAGGTCGCAGTTGGCCCTAAAAGAAATCTGAGCAAAAGATGAAAATTACTCCGGGAAGCATCGTGATAGATAAAAACTGGTGGACTGGAGAATCAATACATCGACAAACTCGCAGCAAGAAGCAAGGTTGACCTATTGAGAAAACACCCCGAGTTTGCCAATCAATCGAAAACTCGGGTTTGTTAACCCGAGAGAAATTGATCAGACAAAAATTAAATCAGAACAAAAGCTCGAAATTACTCCAGAAACTATCGTGGCAAACAAAGGAATATTCAGAAGAATTTCAGATATTTCCGGCAACAGAAAGCGACCTGATCTAGAATTTAGAGTTAGTCTGGACGACCTAAGGATGTGGCTCCGAGCCTTAGGCGTCAAAAGGGTGAAACCAGAGATGGTTGAGCAATACTTTGACAGGCTCCCGGCAAGAAGTAAAGCCGACCTTATCAAGAAGCACCTCGAATTATTTGCCCCAAGTGATAACGATGCCATCGATAGCGATGAGAGTATCGAGGTAGACTAAGCGCCAACTGTTGAGATCCAATCCTGGTTTAAAAAATGCAAACACCGAATGAGAAAAGTCTTCCGAAGCGTCAGACAAGAGAACAGGCGGTTATCTTTTCCCGGTATCACCTAGAAGTCTCGATAAACTAAAGTGTGCTGTTCCAACCATGAATACCAAGCGGTTGATAATCTTCGTGCTCGTATGATCCACTTTTACTGGAAAATCTATCGATATTTTTGAGCTAGAATTTAGAGTAAGTCTGGACGACCTAAGGATGTGGCTCTCAGCCTTAGGCGTCGAGAAGGTCAAACCAAAACTCGTGCACCAAAACAAAGTCGAAGTTTCAGTAGGGAGCGGCGCGTGACTAGTTCTGATTTTCGTCGCATCGTGGCGCTGCCAGCGCATGTGTGTAGTTACCGCGCCCGCCGCATAGTGGCGCTGTCGTCGCGCGCCAATAGTTCGGGCTTCTTCCGGCTGGTGGCGCTGCAATCGCATGTGTAGTTACCACGCGGGCCGCCTGGTGGCGCTGCCAGCGCATGTGATTAATTACCACTCCCGCCGCATGGTGGCGCTGCCTGCGTATGTGTGTAGTTCCAACGCCAGGCGCATGATGGCGCTGTGGTCGCGCGTCAATGGTTCAAGTTTTCGACGCATGGTGGCGCTGCCAGCGCGTGCGTGTTAACGAGACGAAATGATTATACGAGTGGCATCTTTATTTCCCCTGAACGGGGTTTATATACAGAAGTTTTACACAAAAAAAAATAACTCCACCCTATCAGGGGGAGGGGCCGTTTAGGATCCCTAACATCCCCCCTCTCAAATCTGACCCCTGCAGTTGGCGAAGTGTTGATAGTTACCTCTTCGAGAAATCAATTTCCCACAGGTATGGCAAGGCAATTTCTTTCTCCATCCACACTTTGCTAAGTTTACCGGGACCTCTCGTTCACTAGTTTCTTAGTGTGGAAAAAAGTCTCCAGTCTCCTTCGGATGACAGGTGAAGGGTGGATTTCCTGCGGAATATAATCTCGGCGGTGCCAGCTGATAAGTTCGATGGCAGCAGAGGCTACTTGGCTGCCGCAAAAATCTAATCTTGCTTGATAAGCGTATTTTACCGCTTTGATCGGCATCATTCCCTCGAGTCGCGCCAATTCTTGCTTCAGCGAGTTATTTGTTAGCCAACAATTTTCACTATCAAAGATATACCCGCGTTCGTCCTTCTGCCTGTAGAAGAGGCCGATGCAATGATTTGATGCGCACATTAGGAATATCTCATCTTTACCCGGTAGGGTCCGGGGTTGGCCAAGGGTCACTGTGAGTTCGAGCTCCGGAAATCTATCTTGAATAATTTGCTCGATCTTCGCTTTGATTTTCTCTAACGGGACCCAGTTGTTTGGGTTCAGCCTTACTCCTGGTGTTGTGGTCGCGCCGCAAAGTCCTCTGCTCACGTGGGCTATGGGTTCTAGTTTCTGAAGCCTTCTCGTTTCATTAACTAAATCTATGCAGTTATTCAAATTCTCAATTGGCTCGTAAGTTTTCTGCCGAAACCCACGCCATTGAACTAGATACTTGTCCTTGGTTTCGCAATATTTCAGTATTTTCTCTACTTCATATTCTGGCTCTTCAGGTAGGTTGTCTTTCGCAAGTTCAGATAGTGGTTGTCTCTTTAGGCTTTTTGAAGGCGATTCACCTTGTGAGAAGGGAAGGGAGTTCTTTTTCTTTGTTCTTTTTATAATTAACATTGTTTTGGAGTAGGAAGTGTATATCTTTTTTTGAATATGTTTGATACGATAGTGTTGTTAGTGTTTTTGCGGCCGATTCTTCTTTGCACAAATGCTCGCGTGTTCTCCTCTCTCTTTCTTCTTCTTCGAGGGGTGGCCTGTTCCGGGATGCTTGCCGCTGCGCAGTGCATTCTGCGCATCTGCTTCTAGTAAATGGCGGGAGGTTTGAAAGAGCTGTTTGGCCCAATCAAGGATTCCCTCGAATCCGCCAGCCTGAAGGACTCAGTTTTGTCTGCCCCTTGGGAGGTGAGCTGGACTGACAAGGAACACTACCTTTGGTGTACATCGCAAATAGAATTTTTTTTTATTTATTTTTACAGAACTCGAGCTGAGAAACAAGAATATCTATGTCTTAAACCCTACCTCTCAACCGTTCTCGAGA
>Ga0058701_10004305_pt1 | contig 11528 bp, 8 predicted proteins | sample AgamicOrMae_FD_97039 | JGI IMG/M metagenome (GOLD analysis project Ga0058701, IMG submission 97039) | Agave microbial communities from Guanajuato, Mexico - Or.Ma.e | ecosystem: Host-associated > Plants > Phyllosphere > Phylloplane/Leaf | place: Guanajuato, Mexico | collected 2012-06-04 | reverse complement strand
TCCCCGACCCACCCACGCGCTCCTGCCAACACACATTAGTTTACAAAAAAAAAGTCACCAGATTTTGTTTGGCTCATCACTTATGGACATCACTGGACATTAATTTTCCCGGGTAGCTACTCATGTGCCTCCCCCCAACCCCCAAAAAAAACAAAACAAAAAAAAAACATCGTTTCCCCAACAAATAAAAATTCCTCCCACAGGAAAAATGCCTAATTTTTTCCTCACTCTCTCCATGCCACCGTAGGCCAAGAGTTGAGGCAGCCGCCGCAAGATAGCATCAATGTCGTGATTGCAGTTCCCTAGTTTTTCCACAGCCTTCCGCTCAATACTCACATCCATGAGTAGTTTGTGTGCTTTGGGCACGTCCTTTGGTTTCATTTCCCTAAATCCCGGAGTTTTGGTCGTTTCTGGTAACCGGTACAACTTGAGCGTCCGCTGCATAGTCATGTTCCGCGTCAGATGCGAAAATTTCACGTCGATCAGCTTTTTAGGGTTCAGCGACCGATGCCAGTACCTTCGAAACAAATAATCAACATCTCAGACAGATTTTAAACAGCCAATCAAAGCAGCTTTCATATATTGCGTAGCGGCTTCAAGTCAAGGAGAGGTGGATGGTTTTTCTCATTTACCCATGGAATCAACCTCAGAGTAGTTCATAAGGAAAAGATTAAAAACGTGGTTTAGCTGCATATTTCGTAAAATCGTCATCTGGAAATGCTTAAATAATTGCTGCAGGCCATTTTACAGAATGTTTCTATATTAGTTTCCCAAACGAAAAAAGGTGGTAGGGCTTACAAAGCTAGGAAAATTTAGTCAAAAAACCCCTGTCCGGAAATGAACTGTTTAGCGTACAGACGCATGTAATGAGTTTTTCAATTACCCAGTACTTCGGCGTAGGTAACTAAGAGAAAAACTCTCGATAATTCAGTCGCTTTGCATCGTTTCAGGAGCTTTCATTTCGGACTTTTGTCATAACATTGAGATGGTGGTAGAGGCTAGAAACCTTGAATACGCAATTGGCTGCGTCAGATGGAGATGGCTCACTGTTTACCTTTTCTTTCTGGCTTCTACGGCCTTAAATCTCAAAGGTATGACAAAAGTCTTACATCAAAGTTTCCAAGAAAGATGCAAAGCGACTAAATTATCAAGGTTTTTTCCAGGATAATTGTTATTTATGAGAAAATGACGGGAAATTGAAACACTCATTACATGCGTCTGGGCGGCGATCGGTTCATCTCCGGACAGGGGTCCTCAGGCGAAATCCTCTTACATTTGTGAGTCCTACCACCCAATTTCGTTTGGAAGACTAAATTAAAAACACTCTGTAGATGCTCTTTCTTCATATACACAAACGTTATGCATGAAAATTAGATTCAAAAAAATTATTTATGTATACAATATAGGGATTTCTGTCGTTCAGTACATGTAAACAGAGCCGAAAACAGCCCTTACGGGAGGGGGTAAATGAGAGATGGCAGTTTACAAGTAGCCAAACTTTTGATATGTAAAATGTGAACGACTCTAGCGAATGAAAAGGGGTGTTAGACGTTTCACGATCAGCTGGTAATATAAGTTTGGGGGCAAGCAAAATGTTTTAACAGCATTGCCAGCTAACTCTGGAGTTAAGTCATGAGGAATTACCTGCAGGTGCCCACGGGTTTGGGTAACACGACACCAGCTGTATACACAGCTTGGAAAATTCCTTTTAAGTTGACTCGACGCGTGATTTCCCTGATTAAGACTGGTGCCACTCGTTTGCTACGTAGCTTCTTATGAACACACAAGAAGTTAATCTCCACCATTTTTTGGGAACTGGAAAACACCCAACATAAGCCACAAAATTTAACGATCTCCTTAATGCACGATTAACATCAAAAGTAGTTACTTATGAAACTTAACTGCTAACGACATAAATCTAAATTTGGCTCCAAAAATTTTTAAGGACTTTTTCCACATTGAAATTTGCAAGATATTTTATCGAAACGAAAATGTTACTTACTGTTTATATACACTCAGGGTGGCGGGGATCGCACTGATAAAGCCGACGAGGCGACCGCTTTTCTGGACACGGACGCCCACGTGCCAATCTCTTAGCCAACCTGGAGGCTGCAATGCCCTGCAAAAACACTCGACTTTAACTTTGGGACTCCGTCTCAAAATTAAAAAAATAAGCGAGGCTTTGTTGCTGCCTTTTTTGGTAGACATACTCGATCAGGGAAGGTTAGTTTAAACACTGAACAAGATGAAGTGACGTACGTTGAAGAGATACCGTATTCATCCAAATTTAAGCCTCAACATTCGGGTGCGGCTTAAATTCGAGACTTAAAAATGAAAATAAATAAAATTGTAAAAATGATGAATTCGGGGTGGGTAACCAGCCACCAGGATCCGGATCATCGCCAGCACTACAGAAACGCGTCTAAACCACGGGGAAAGCAAGAGCAACAAAAACACGCTTCTGTCAAATTGTCTTACGATTTTGTTTTGTGAATTAAAATATTGGTATACATTTTAACGGGCTTAAAGTCATAAAAAACTAAAATTTTACGTTACTAACATGGAATAAAAATGAAAAGGGGAAAAAAGGAATGTTTGAAGTTTGAATGAGGAGAGGACATAGCGGCTTGACACGCGTGTCTGTGAGTCGCTAGGCCTACTATACGTAGTATTATTAATGTTTAGCGCCGCTATCAGCGCGATCCGAATGACTGAATGTACGTCACAACACTGAAGGCGAAGGCACAAGAAAATGCCCTCCCGTGCAGTCCACTTTGTAGCCACTTGCATGAGAGGGGGTTACAGTGACAAAGGTGCGGCTTAAAATCGCGGAGTTGAATTTTTTCCATTTTAGGACCTCCGAAATCGGGGTGCGGCTTAAATCCGGGTGCGGCATAAATTCGGAAGAATACGGTAAGTTTCAGTGATACGAGCGGAAGGGGTTTTGGTCATAGTTCGGGCTGCTACCGCCAGATGACGCTCAAGTCTTGGTTTGGGATTCCACAGGTTTCCCATACCTTGAGAGCCTGACATGGAGAGACGCGACAAGTGCCACGTCATCCCTGCATCCCACCAATCACCGCACACGGCGGGCGGGAATAAGTCATCGCCTCTCTCCCCATGAGGTTCTCTATCCATACCCTATCGAAACTAACCATTTGAGGAACAACGGTTGGTAATCGAAGCGGAACATCGAATCGTCGTCCTCCACGTAATTTTCGTTGAGGAGCGAGTAGAGTTCCGTGAGGATCAGCGGCTCGTCTAAGTTGAGCGTGTCCCAGGCGAAGCCGTCCGGGAGGGAGTACGGCTCAGGCCGAATTTCAGACAATTTTTTGTCGGGTTCGATTGACTTATTCTCCGTGATTTCTTCGTCTGCCAACAAATCAAGATTTCAAAGTAACCTCCTAGCTCAGTGCTGTGATGCCAAAATTCGAGACTCCGTCATTTTTAAACGCGGCCAACTTTCGAATCGGTAAAGATGACCAATGATCAGTCCCATGTTTCGATAGCTCAGCTCGAGAGCGACCCATAACTTACCCGACATGATGATTGATTGCTTAACAGATCTTCTAAGATCTAATAATTAATCTAAGTTTAGTGACTCCAGTCACAAAAGTCACGAGAATTTTGTAATGTTGCACACGGTCCCTCTTTCGCTCTCCACCTTGCTCTTGCTCCTTGTCCGTCGCCGACATTTAAATACATCACGAGAAAAAAACTTACGCATTTTAGGAACAGGTTGGGTGTTCCAAAATTGGTATTGTCTTTGCAACGCCTCCTCAGTGGTTTTGGCTGGTTTATGTTGGAACGAAAGAGCCTCAACAACTTTTTGAAGTTCCTGAGAACAAAAATTGGCTTTATGACAGGAGACCCAGTGAGAGATGAGATTTTGGTAACAGTTAATCACTGTTGTTGAATTCCACTTCCGTAGGATGCACTTAAAATGTCAGGGAGAGAGATTTCCAGCAGGTCGCATTTCCAAGGAGCTCACCCGAGTTGCTGGGCAAAATCTTTATAAAAGCGGAGCCTTGGGACCCCATCACAATTATCAATTATCCTGAACCGTAGCTGTCTTTTTTCTCTTTTTAAGGGTCACCCCAAAAATAAAATGCTCCTAAAACTAAACTCGCACAGGAGCCGCATTAAATTTCCACGCAAAAACGTACAACAAAACTCCATCGTCAGGTGGTAGTGCCCTTGCAAGAAGTACAGCTTAAGCAAGGCTCTATGGGGTACTGTTTCTTTTTAAATTTATGAAAGTATTTCAGTATCCACTCCTCAGCCCATTCTACAGAGTACACACCACTTTTCTGGCTATCCAAACGATTTATTAATGGCAAAGTCAATGTTAAGACTTGATTTGTGACGTTTTCATGTAACTGCTCTTAGAAATATTGTTGAATAATTATGATAATAGAAAAAAGAAATATCACAAATTAGTTTAAACTGGTTCAAGTGGCAAGGCTGGGAAGTAATATATTAATTGGAAATAAGAATTAATGTGATGGCACTACGCAATGTACGGTGATTTAAAAAAAATAAGAACTTACTTGTACTGATATGTTGCAAGCCGCTTGGTCGTCGGACTGTTCCGGATCAACAATTTCAACATCGCGGGCGGGATCGGCACCTCCCTTTTTCCGCCGATTACGCGATTTGGAACTGCAAAACAAAATCATCATGTATTGCAAGTGAACTGCCATTATTTTTTAAGCACTTGTGAATATTTATCTGAAGATCCTTTCTAGCTTAGGTAAAGGCACACTGTAATAAAATGACTGACCAACTTTGTATGAAGGGCAAAAATATAATTGCCATAATTATTTACGATATGTTAATTAGCAGAGAGATTGACGATGAAAGTTGGCTAAATTATACTTATCAGTAGTCAAGATTTATCAATAATAAACATTTGTTGAGGCATGAGTAATTCAACTCTAAATAACATCAAGTAGGATATATCAAACAAAAAATTGCGTCTAAAATGGAAGTGATATAAGGATCAATGTCTCTTCATAGTCACTTTTAATGTACTAGCTAGTTACTTATCAAATGAAGAAAGCAATCTCCTCACAAGAATAGCACTTGTTCTAAATATATACTGGTGTACCAAAATTCTCAAATTTTACATTCTTAACACCAAGCCAGCAGTGGTCAATGGGCATGAAAATAATTTTCTAGGCAAGGTCTGGATGACAGTGTGGCAAAAATGAAAAGTCCACTTATAAATAAACCAAAAATTAAATTTAAAAAATATATATTCTCTTAATGCACAAAGGGTTTCCATGACAAGATCTTCAGTGTAAATACGGCATACCTAACCTTGTATGACGACTGGCTGTAAAGATAAACTCCCACAGAATGGGTTAATCAGATTTCAAAAGTGTCTACCAGTGTAGATGTAACTCGCGAAAACAAATAAAAGTTTTTAAAAGGGAGAAATTGAAGTCTTGCTCAACAAACGCGATCATTGTTTGAGGTTAGCTTCCTCCAAACTCGGCTGTTCAATAGCTTCTCAATTAAATTAATCTAATTTCAAGTCCACTGTTCTCAAGTTTCAAAATATTTCACAGCAAATGATCGACTGAATCATTTGAGATGTATATACAGGAAGAATAGTAAGTTCGCCGGGTCATGCAATGTGCACGACAAGAATGCTAGTTTGTAATTTAAATGTACCTCTTCGATTGAGCTCCAGTGGAAACATTGTCTTCGGCTGAAGCAGATCCTGTTTCATTCGGTATATCTGCCATATTTGCAAAAAGTTTTGAATAGAACACAAATTAAATTCTTGCTATACACTTGAACTGATGTCCAGGTCTCTCTCTTTTCCATGCCATGCCGTACCCACACCAACTTCGGTCATCTTCGTCCATCATCGGAAGACCCGACACAGCTGATGATTAATCACAGTTTCGAAAAAAAAAAAAAGAAATTACATAATATTTGAAAAAACTATCAATCTGGTACATGCCTACAATTCTTTTTAAACAAAGTGTTCACAATGGTATGAGCTGTTCATGTAATTAAAGCAAAATTATTGCTGCATCTTCGAAATAATAAAAAAGCCCTCGAACACCTTCCATGCGCATACTTCCTAATCCAATGCCTGAAGACTCATTGTGCCTGTTTCCAAAAATCTTTGTACCAGAAAAATATTCAGCGTGACATACGTCGTCCGACGGTTGACTTGAAAATTTGCTGAACTTGCAGCAATTTAAAAAAAAGGACAAAACGACCCGCTTACTGCATATAAATGAAATTATGGATTTTCTCCTCAGCCATGGTCATTTTTAACTAAACTATAAAGCCCTTAAAAAGCAGCTGCATTTCTTTTTTGTTGTTTTTTCCTGAACATGAGGGAGGGGGGGAGGGATTTGGATCGTCTGACATGCACCTTACGTTAAACTATTGTCTTGAACCCGAAAGAGTGACATTTAACAATAAAAAGATTTCACTCAGGCTGATGTGGCGCATACGACATGGCCCATGCGACTTCCTCAAGCGGAGCGTTAATTTACTCTGGTACTGCAAACGATAATTGCTCCCAGGGTATGGATCCTCATCGTTCACATGAATGAGAAGAAAAGTGAGATCAATGAAGATAAATTAGAAACAAGAATGCTACGCTCACGGAAAAGTACTACACGCTTAATTAAGTACTAAAATTCCTTCCAGGAAAACCCCTAACACACTGGAAAGGAGAACGTTCGGCATTCCTCGGAAAGTAGCCATCGTTGAGTTCACATTGAAGTCACTTCGTAAAAAAATTTATTTTTCCCAGACCACTGTCTACAAAACTCGGTTGGAATAGAGACGCTAAATAATTGGCAGCAAATCGAATACTTGCTGCTTCCAAGAGTACAACTAAAATTTCCAGTATTTCACGAGTTGAAACGCACAACATATGCGGGAGACGTAATCGCACTTGAAAGAAAAACACGAAACTGAAGAGCAGAGCACTTCAATGCTCTGCAACACTCCCACTTTGCAACACTCCCACAAATGAAAACTGCAACTAAATACAATCGTTAGAATTAGCATACAATTCTTAATTCCAACTCCCAATAAAAGATATGTTTACTTTGAGACAAAGAAGCTGTAATCAAACAGGAAAGGATAGGCTTAAGTGAAAACAATGTTATAGGTTTCAGCACTGTGTGTGCAGAAAATTTACTTGTTAACATAATAGCAGTCTATTTTGCACACAAATTATGGGTAGTAATGAAATCCTTCCTTAAAGTGGCCAGATTATCTGTTCAAAATTTTCTTAATTCTATATTGTAACACCTCATTATGTTAAGCACAGAGGCAAGTTCTCCCTGCTCTTATCCAACACTAAAGTCATTGCATCAGAGGTATTCAAAGCCTCCAATAAAATTCAGACAATACAAAAGGAAATGCCAATAGGTCATGAGGCCCTTGAGAAATGCGGCCATGATTACAGCTAACTTTGGATAGGGCATAGGACACAAATTACCCTCAATGCAAAATTAAAAAACTTGAATTGTCAAGCTGCAGAACTTATCCAATACTGATAAGAAGCTCAGAGTTGCAGCTTATCATTGTTAAAAATACAATTACGGAAAGGTACATACAGATGTTACAGGTGTCTAGGTGCAAGACAACTGAGGGTAAGAGGCCAGCAAGGCTATCTTCATGTCAGATATGACACTAGGAATGTGATAGTTGTACAACTCAAACTGTAGTTGTTTCGAGCGAGATTAGGGAGCCTAAACTGATTACATTTCACTGTCACAAGCTTGACATCCCCCAGTTATCCTAAATGAAATCAAAGACACTTAAATATAAGCCGCAGTGCAGAGAAAACCTCCTGTTTGTTCTTGATACACCTCAATTACATCATCATTTTCCATCTCCAACTGTAACAAGAAAAAGAGATTGGCAATGTTAAAAACAGTTTACACAATAAAGCAGCATTGTGTTAAAACAAATAAATGAATAACTGTTGGAGACAAATACTACCATGTAGCCATAACTTAGAGGAAAATGGCCCTGTTATCTCCAATTACTGTAGCATATACAACACCGCAGTTGCTTAAAACAAAACAACATTTGGGTGCCCTCATATGCATTTTAGAGAACAAAGACACCATGATAATTACCTGCTTTGGAGTTTCATCGTCGTTTATTCGTCTGCCATCAAATAAGAACCTTAGCGATGTAACAGGGACTCCCTGAAAAGAATAACACAGAGTAGTTACAACGATTCACAATACATAACCTTCCAAAGTGAACAGCGAATCATACTTACCAATCTTTCACTGTAACTCTTCTTTAGTTTGCCCATTTGTGTGGTCATTTTGACCCTGAAGTGGATTTCATTAGAGTCCTGAAAGAACACACAATGCATGAGCAATCACACTAAAGGAAAATCCATTGAACAGGGCACATCGGCCGCACGTTCGCTACCAACACAAACGAAAAAAACGCACTCATCAAACCTTGCACCGGAAGCTTTCAAAAGAGGCACAATCCCTACACCAAGTATTTAGTGTAGCGATAATTGAGCAAGATTTAATCAAGCACGACTGATATGGTCAAAGATGGCACCGCGTTAGGTTACACCGAGGAGTGCAACTAGACCGGCACCTACAGGTCGAAACGCGTCCAAGTTTATCCACGTGCTGGACAGTGACGACAAAACACCTGCAGGTATCAAATAACCTAACCAAATGGTGAAGTGTACTTACGTTTCCTACAACTTTCAATTTTATGTATTCGGAGGATGAATCTCCGGGACCGGCTTCAGGCTTTTGCTCCTGAGGGCACACCGAACAAAGTTTGGTTGGTTCGCACAGTAAAACGCCCCAGACCCTCTAGCAGATAACTAAAACCAAAATCTAATCTAGATAATATCTACTCACGTAACTCAAAACTCACCTGATTATCAGACATGTTTTAAAAGGAGGTTGGTAAAGTGAACGGCGTCACAACAGGCAGCTTACACAGCTTCGAATAAGCCTAGCATGCCAAAATGGCGCCAAGTAAGCTCACACTCCGCCTTGAAGATGTGAAAAATTTCATTCTACCCGCCCGTTCGTTTTTCATAGACTAAGACTTGATGACATGGGCTGATATCGCGCGAACATTTTGAATTTTGCGCTCTCAAAATGTGCATTTGATTGTAAATGTGTGAGTCACTAAGGTCCTAGTTCAAAATTAAGGCACATCTATACTTTCGCGCAAGCGTTACCAAGCCCTAAAAATCAAAAAAAAAATCACTATCAATGAAAAGGAACCAAAACCGTGCGACTTGTTACACAATATTTCTATAATTGACCAGAGAAAGGAATACGCGTCGCCCTAAAAAGAGAATGCTCTTTACATTTCTTTAACTTATTAGTATGTTTGATTTCAAGAATGGATCATTAGATAAGGTTTAGGTGGCTGTAGCCCTGGTCTTGTTGATTAGACCCTGCCTGCATTAGTTGGATGGGATTGCGAGCATGGAGGAATTCCTCCATGATTGCGAGATAAGTTGAATGGCTCTGAGAGCAATTCTTACTTTTTCCTTATACAGAATTATTACATATGTGCACAAAGTAGATCATGTGGACCCTTGGAACTGCAAAGACCCTTCAATGATTTTTTACTTGTTCATCGTCGGGTCACGCGAGTCGGGGGAAAGCTCTAAATAATGCTAATTTTTAGGTTCAACTGTTTAAATATAAATTAAAAGTAAATGAAAAGTAAAATTAAATGCCAATTTTCCAATGCTGCACCCGCATTAGTTATTTTTTTTCTGCTGACAAAGGAAGACAGATATTCATGAAAAAAGGAAATATTGTATTTTCAACGAGATGCAAGAATAAAGATAACAATTTCGGGTATCTTCTTAACACAATACACTTAAATACTTTGTACACAGCTCCCTCTTCAAGGTCACAGCAGTCAACTTAAAAGTATATTTAGCTAAAATATACACATCAGACTAGGTTCAACACATACATCCAAATTAAATAACAGAATACTAGATCTCTCATTGTGAGAGGGATATTTTAACTAGTTTTAGAAGATGGGCTTGGCTGCACTTTCTCCTTTGGCTTCCCATATTCATCATTTAAGTATGTTAAAAAGTCATTCAGTCCTTCGAACTCTGTTCGACCTTGAGGATTTGGGCTCTTCGGAATTCTTGGTAGCATGTTTCCCATTTTAATCCTAAACTCTTTCAACTGCAACAAGACAAACAATACCTAATATAAAAGTCAAACAAATAGGAAGGCAATGAAAAACCAGAGACTTACAAAGCACAAGATTTTAACACAGTAGCATTTAAGCCCCAGTTGAACAAACAACCATCTCACAAAAAATATAAACCCATGACTTTTAAACAAAACAGAGAACTTTGTGAAAACTTACATCTTTACAACCTGATAGCTTCCACAGACCATAGAATAAGATACTGCATCCACCAACTGCATAGACTGTTCCCCATGCAAGAGCTCTTGTGGCAAGAAGTGCACCAGATTCAGCTAATGCTTCTGCAGGCGCAACACCCTTACTAAAGAATTCAGGATCTTTTCTTCTAGCATAGCTTAATGTTGTTCCAAAGCCCATTATAGCAGATATGCCAGCCACAGATGCTAGAAATGCACCAGCTGAAACAAAACAAATGAAGGCATTAAAAATCAACAGAATGAAAACCTGGAAGTCCTGAGGCAAAAGATTAAATCCACAGTATAGTGTCCTGCCTGACAAAAATTAGGGTTATCCACGCTTAAAACAGAGGTTTTCTTTCATTACCAAAAACCTTGATGGTTACTCTGAAATCCAAACATAATAAATGACGTTTGTGCAAATGTAATATGCATACTTTTCACGTAAGCCACGAAAAAGACGTTGACTGGATCAACAATAATGAATTGGTCGGATTTTTTAACTCGATGATTACCATGATCCACAAGCATTTGTAACGATGATAACCTTAAAAAGGATTCATGCATTGAATATTTACCCTTGTATTTAAATGTAGGATCACGAGAGGCTAAACTATGGTTGGCCTTCTCGTCAATGTTTTTTTGAGATCCTGGAACATCACTCATTTCTAATTTTTTTAAAAACTATCACTGTTTATTAAGAGACATGAGGCTGTTTACTTAGTTACAAACACATGCTTCGCGTTCGCACTGCAGACGACAATAAGCAAGGCTTTAGCGTAGAGATGCGTCTGTTCGGACTTAAGACATGAGAGGAGTTTTAGAACACGGAGCATTTCTTCGCCTCCTCCTCCAGAAACGAAGGTTTTTAAGCGATTTCAATTTCCAGTGGTGTCTTAAATTTTATCTGAATGCTATGCAATAAATAAAGCTCTATATTTTTCAGTAAAACGAATAAAAATAACTAAACGGGAGAAAATGACGGGAGGTGGTCATCATCGCCTTTTTCTTTGTCTCTGGGACAGCGTGCGTCGACTCCCGTGTATTGGATCTCGCCCTTATTTGAAAGCGACACCAGCGCCACGAATGGCGGCCCCCCCGAACTAAAGGTCACGTGATCACCTCGGC
>Ga0058701_10004304_pt1 | contig 11528 bp, 11 predicted proteins | sample AgamicOrMae_FD_97039 | JGI IMG/M metagenome (GOLD analysis project Ga0058701, IMG submission 97039) | Agave microbial communities from Guanajuato, Mexico - Or.Ma.e | ecosystem: Host-associated > Plants > Phyllosphere > Phylloplane/Leaf | place: Guanajuato, Mexico | collected 2012-06-04 | reverse complement strand
GACTCGTACAAACGTCGTTTCTGCTGTTCTAGATGCCATGTGATTTTGAACCGTTCTCGTGCTTTCGCCACTGCTTGCTGTTTGCCGTCCAACAGCTTGTGCTATAGCATAAGTCCCGCGCTCGACTATACTTCACTGGTACATCTTCGTACCAGTGATGAAGTATATAGTAGAGCGCAGAACTGGTGTGCTAGCTCAAGCTGTTGACGGCAAACAGCAAGCAGTGGCGAAAGCACGAGAACAGTTCAAATTACGTCGCATCTACATAGCAGAGCAACGTTCCGTCAACGTAGCACGAGAACGTAGATTTCTCGTAACCTGGCTACGTTTCACACACGGTGCGGGGGAACGTAGCGGCAACGTGGATTTGGAACTTTCAGTTACGGTAACCGGATTACGTGGAGACGAGGTAGATATGGGACGTAGCGTCCACGTAACGTAGTTACGTCCATAGAACGTAGTTCTGCAACGTAATTTATACGTCGTGTGGTTACGTGGATACGACGTCGTACAGTTACGTAGATGGAATGTAGTGTGGTCACGTAGGTGGACCGCAGTGTGGTTACGTGGAAGGAACGTAGTATGGTTACGTTGAAGGAACGTAGAGTAGTTACATGGAACGCGGCATGGTTACGTGGATGGAATGTGGCATAGTCACGAAGACGGAACGTAGTATGGCTACGTACTTGTGGGACGTTTTCACGTAACTTGACCACGTAAGATCCACATAAAAACTACGTTGCAGCAACGTAACATGTCAACTTTCCAACTACGTCGAAGTTACGTTCCGTCCTGATGGGGTTGTTCCTTCTTAAGCACCTTATTGAGAATCCACTTTTTCGACGTCGGCTTCCGGTCAATACTCTTCACACATCTGCAGTGATATCCTATTTGAGTCGTTAAAAAATTCGCGAAGAATCTCCTTGATTTGCCCTGCCAAAGCTCTACTAAAACTTAGATGATTTTCTAATAGCGTATTCTGTTTTTTTTTTCTTTTCGGGCTATTTTTTATTGCATTGAAGCTTACAATGCAGCCTCGTGTCCGCGGCCTAGCACATACTGTACGGTACGAATGAACCCTGAATAGTGACTGAAGAAAACTGTAAAAAGGGAATCTTAAATTCAGATTCAACAAAAGTCAAATCACTCGGCTCTCAAAATAAATTCAGTCCAATTATGCCCTGAATTTCAGACATCGTTTCTCATTTCTATTAACTTCTTATTTCCAGAATGATACAACTAAAATTCAGTGGACTATTTTGTTTTCAGACCGGTAATTTGACTTTTATTGCATCTGAAATTAAGATTCTCATTTTACAGTGCACCATCGGTCAAGACGCTATTGCTTTACAGTCCCCTCTTCAAATTTTAGTCTAGGATGAGTCTCGGAATTTGTAAAGAATTTACTTGTTCGTATCTCTGCATTCCTATTTCCGAACCTCGCGAATCAAATGTTTTCATTTGCGTCCTTTGCTTGATGAAACACAAAACACAGCTTTTTCCGAGCATTACTTTATCAGCATCTTCAAAGTTCCCGCGTTAAATCGGTATGAAAGCGGCGTTGAGCGGCACAGATGTCTAATATATGTCTTTGTTCTACACCCTCTTTTACCGACCGCAAGACGTGAATATCCCGTCGACGGTTGTGTTTTATTGGCGCCATAAATACATCGGGTGGACCAATAAGGGAGACAGATGGAGGCTCCTGGACAAGACGACGCGACGCGACACGGTTCTGGCTACATTCTCCGCCCAACAACCTCTTCCCGTATGTGACGCAGTCTCTCCGCTTCTTTCCAACACTTGCACGTGCGAAAGCGACGATACGATATTGACTCCTTTTTCGTTTCGATATCTACGCATCGACAAAATATTCGACTCGACAGATTTATCATAAATCATGCTCACGAGAAAAAAAAAAGCCCAATCGAATAAGTAGTTAAATTTCCCACCCAGAGAAAACGCAACAATAACGGGGAAGACTTGAAATGTTACATTCTAAATTTCAATCAGTGAGAGTCTCTTGAGATTCAGTAAATATTTATCAAATCAACAATATAGCACCACTGATTTTTTTCAGTAATGCTACTGACTGGAATTTCGTGAATTTCCACTGAATCTTAGAGACTCTCACTGATTTAAATTTAGAGTGCAATGTACTTTGAGATTATCAGCCTTTTCCAATTTTTGAGAAATGAGATTTTGCTTCATTATATGAGCAGAATTCCAAGTTTGGGAGAATTTTGGAACTGAAAATCAGCCTATTCCAAACGAACGAATCCAATCACAGGCAGGGGATATACAGGGTTAATCATATAATTCAAAACTTCAGATATCATTTTCGGTTTTCTTCATTTTTTAAAATATATTGTCAATAACAATATTTTTGATAGTTCCAGGTCTGTTTTGGACTACTTCGAATCTCCCTCTCCCCTTGGGATGTTGGAACACTCTGAAGACGAATCAGTAGAAATCTACTGATTCTCCGTCAAAACCGCACCATTGACTCACTTCAGTCGTGTATGTTTAATTGAAAATTAGTGGATATCTACTGAGAATCAGTAGATTTCCACTGCTTCAAGTCGAACACGAGCAAAGGCTATTGAACTAAATAGGCCGATTGCAATGACTTCGGTCACCGCGGTGACAGATAGAAGAGAACGAGTAGAAAGTGTTTAAAAAATATAGTCAGGGTCAACGTCCAGAAGTGAAGTAGAGGTCCTTTAACGTAGCAGCGACGTCGACTCCCAATGCAGAGCGAGTCCTTGAGGCGTGCCTTCGATCCAGGACGCTTTAACGCGCACGCTGCTATCAAAGTGAATGTTGTAATGCGACGTACGGTGCGCTAAGTAAGACGACGACCGTCGCTGGCAGGATTCAAGGACCAGTTGGGAGGAAGGCAGCAACCCTTTAAGGCCTGCGACTTGTCAACCCGCGCAGATTCAAGGCGACTCGACGCGACGCAAAGTCACTTCGGCTCTAATCTAATTACTAGGAGTCGCGAACGCTACCCTATGCCAGTCGGACGTTCATTACTCGCTACGTGCGATATTTACACAACGAAACAGGTTAACACAAACACAAAACCTTCAGCAAGACCTTTAGTACATTCTTTGAGCAAATTTCGTAACGTTCAACATCAAGCATGATTGGTAAGCCTACATTCATAGGAAGATATCAGGCCTTCACTCTAGATTTGAATCAGTGTCAGTCTCTGAGATTCAGTGAAAATTCAGTGAATCCCAGAGACTCTCACTGGTCCAGATTTAGAGGGTTCACAAAGGGATCTGGCCTGGACGGGTATGTAATTTGTTTTGCTTTTGAGGTCTTGGAATTTTACGATACGCTGTTGATCTGTATAGGATCAGATATCAACCTAAATTAGTTAAATGCGTTAGGGTGGGTTACCTTAATGTCAATCACATAACCTGTACATCTATTTGGGTTAGGTGTTTGTAGGTTGGGAGAAATTCGACTAAGGTAGGTGAAAGTAAGGTTCAGAGTACTCTGTAAATTTCAATCCATGAGTGTTTCTGAGACTCAGTTGAAATTCACTGAATTTCAGTAAATATAAATGATTTTTTTCAGTGGTGCTATATTGACTGATATTCAGTGAATTTTTACTGAATCCCAGGGAGCTTCACTGATTCAAAGTTAGAGGGTAAGTGAATACAAATGAGGTTACTTTTGAACGGGTAAGCTCAGGTTAATAGAAAAAATGTAGTTTGGATACTGTCAAAGGAGACACTGCAATCGTCTTGCGGTTTTAGCAAACAACGTCTCGTTTTTTTCTTGGTCTAAATAGAATTCGGCGGCGTGGCGTCTGCTAAAGGAGACTCCTCGATATTTAAAAAAAACGAATATCACCTATTTTTAGCGGAGAAACTTTTGATGAACTCCAGAAGTGGGAGTGCAGAGACGACGAAGCCAGAAATCCGTCAAAGACCGTTTCTCCCCGTTTTACGTGATCAGACATAATCAGAAGCCGGCCTTCAAGTCACAAGAAAACTCGGAGGGAAAACAAAAGAAAGAACTGCAATGAAAACAAAAGCAGTTGATGCGAAACACGGCAGCAAGGTGAGAAACTTCGGTCATCAAATCCTTTAAATACATGATAATCTGTGGGGAGCTTACCCCTTAAGGGCCTCTGCACCTATCCTCTCAAGCAGCCTCCAGGAAGACGGAGTGGGGAGAAAAAAGTTCCTTCGAAGTCCAAGCAGGAGAAAAGCACGGTATTAGTTAATCCAGGGGCTGTGTCGGCTCAGAATCTAGAGCAAATGAGCTGCTTTGCTCTGGACTTCATTAGTTTTGGGTATTACGCCAGAAATTCATCTCCTCTGGGCATACGAGGAATTTACGCAAGAGCGTACATTTTATAGACGACTGTTTGAAACTTGCACTCTCTTGCTGACGTCACAAAAGTCATTGCTTCCCAAAAATTGAGAAATTAAAAATTAATGTTTGTCAAGTTAACCCACTACCGCCCAGCGATGCCGACAGAAAAAAAATGTGTTAGATGATCATTTTAGTTCAGTATTGTCAATTTTTTTTAAATATCACCTCTCTGGAAATCAAAAATTCAATAATTTAGGAATTTTCTGAAGCTTGAAATTGCGTAATTCAATGGGAAAAATCCTTCTAATTCCTCTCAAGCTAAATTTCACTCCAAATACTTTGGGCTGTTATGGATTAAAATGACGAGGCCCCTTATTACTAAGAGGTAATTCATATTCACGATAACTGATCATGATCATGACTGACTAATCATTTCGGTTAAGTTAGGTTAAGTAATATTAGGTCAGGTTAAGTTAGGTTAAGTTAGGTTAAGGTTAAGTTCGGTTAAGTTGGGTGAAGTTAGGTTAAGTTAGGTTAAGTTAGGTTAAGTTAGGTTAAGTTAGGTTAAGTAAGGTTAGGTAAGCTTAGTATTGCGGTTACGAAGTTTGACGTTTGCGACTTTTCTCGTTTGGCGGTTACGGATTGGCGCTTGCGGCGTTGGCGCTTGTGGTTTTTGGCGCTTATGACAGTTACCCGATTGTTTCACCACTCCACCTGGCGTAAGTTAGCGGCAATGGGAAATCCCACGAAGAAAATCAATCATTTTGAGAAAGTATCGAAAGATTTGTCAACCAGGTATATCATAAAAAATAACCACATTGAAAAATTCTCTTTTTATAAAACTTCCTCACTAATTTTGCTTTACTTTCGTTTTCAATAAATCTTAAGAAGCATTGTAGTTAAATATAGCATTGAGGTGACGTTCGGGATTCACTTTGTCCTCCCACGAGGCCTGTACTCAAGACTGTTCCCATGCGAGTTGTCGATTCACACCCTGTTCCTTAAATATCAGTAGAGCTTGAAAACGCAATGTAACGCGAGGATGGCAGACGAATGCACTTCGCACGAATCTCCGCGCGTCGGGAGTTTAATAGAATCGTCTCATAACATAATTCGTCTTCTTGAATCGTACAGAAACCTCCTCGGAGACGTTCTATTTTCGGTGAAGAAGACCGCCCCAGTGCAACTGTCGTAGACTTTATACAGCGCTGAATGAGCTACTCATGACTTCCTGGAAATCAGCGTAACCAGGCATACTGTTTCTAGGAATATGATATTCAAGACATGGCGTTGAGATATCGTACATCATGATTTCAGTGGATCACACTGACAATATGAGCTGAAGAAGATGGAATCAGGTGATTGAATTAGTCTAGACGTAATTTGGAAACTAATTCTACGAAATATATTAATGAAACTCATTTGCGCGGCTTCCTTGAGCACAGATAAGCAGGTCGAGACCACATTAACAGAAACCAAAACAATGACAATTCACTCTTAATTTGAATCAGTGAGAGAGGCTGAAAATCACTGAATTTCAGTAAATATAGGACCACTGAAAAAGTGGTACTATAGACAATACAAAAGTAGGACCTCTGAAAAAAATCAGTGGTGCCATATTGACTGCGAAATTCAGTGAGTTTCCACTAAATTTCAGAGGTTTTCACTAAATTTCAGAGGTTTTCACTGAATCAAATTTAGAGTGGAAAAAGCCACGTTTTCATTCGATTTTAATCGCAGGATGTTTGGTGGTTCCATCCACTGTTGAACGATATCCCCTCATCTAACCTTACTGAGGGCACTTCGGCTACTCCAGATAAGGACATCAAATACGTACTGAGCTTCACATTGGATCGTACATCTTAAAAATCAGAGTCCTCCACTACAAACCCCACTACAACGCAGTAAAGGAGAGCTCTAGGGCTGCGTTTTACAATTTTTGATGCGGCCCAGTGCGAGCAAACTGTGTTTCTTTATTTCACTAAGATGTCGGTATTCACTGTAAGGATTCCGCCAGAGATTGGGTCCCCAAGTGACAGCCTCCTGGGGCCGCACTTCTCTGGAGAAAGCAGACAAACGTACTTTCTTCATCTCAAACGGACACTTTTCTCGAAATGCACGACCAAAGAAATCGCCTAATTCTGCGGGTCTGAAGGTCCGCCTTAGAATTTCGGCTTATTCCACCGAGTTGTAAATCCCCTCTTACATTCAGTCTTGCCTCTGAAAGAACTTTGATAGTGCTCGTAATTTCGGTAAGTTTTAGCGTACGGTGTGATTTGAACTACAAGACTGAGTTTGAGAAACTTGGCATGTCTTGGTTTAACCCGTTCCTTGCTTTGTGCGAAATCTGTCTCAACTCCAGCGTATGGGTGAATACCCACTCCACCCAGGCCAATCTGTTATGCTGAACTAGGTCAAGGCAAAACGTGGTGCTCCAGTTTAATTTTTGATGCCGTGACACTTAAGCCCTGTACTCCTCTAAAAGTACGAGCGAGATGAAGAAAGGTGTTGACTTCAACGAGAATTTTTTGGACCGGATCATGATTGTATCATGAATTATTTTAGTCCTGGAATTCTGTCCAGCTTTATTTAGAGTCAAAAATGAGTATGACAAGAATGTTAAAATTTCGAAATAATGCCGCATCCCAAACGCAAACTAACCACAGCAACGAACCACCCCTGATGCCACATTCATTTATCAATCCACGCCATGTTCCCCCGAGTATCACATCATCCGGATACAGTGAAGTATACGAGGCCCCGCCCCGGCTCGCTTCGCCCAGCGCCCAGCGTCGAAATTGGAGATTCCGGTCCAGGTGAAAACACAACACGAACAAACCTCAAAAGAAAATCGAACTTATCCCAGGCGTATTTACGACACCAAGCAATGAAAATACATCCGATCGCAACGACGTTATTTCTTTGACCGTGAAGAGAGAGACACATTCATATCCGGTTTGTGACGCAGAAAAGGAAGGAAGAGGAGGAGAAGAATGCGTTCCGATTTTGTGACTCGGCGCTTGGCCATATTTTTCGATGCGGTAGTGTTCAGCACGCTTCACCTAATATTTCAACAAAATGTCCGCTCTGTATGCGACGCCCTTTCATTTTGTGTTGAGAAGAAAAATAGGGTAGCGTATTCGAAATGTATTCACGTCCGAAGCACAAATAGATTGCAAAGAGTTTACACGTCACTACGGTTGGATAGAAAGTGGAGGTAGCTACTCACCATTCGTTCCGCTGCACAACCGCACAACGCAGCACAACCCGCCACCGCCGCCTAAAACACAATCACAAATGCATGAAAAAATCGTTGCCGGAAACTACATACGTTATTCTGCTGCCAGTCGAGAAAAGCCGTCTACGATCGGTTAGGATTTGTCCTTGGAGACAGACTTTGAAAAAAAGGATGTCTGCTGAAAAATTGCTCTTCACCGTATGGAAAACGCCTTACGGAGCAATACATTTTAAATCACTAAAAATAAATAAAAAAATGACTTCATTTCAGATTTCTTTTAATCGGTATATAAATTCGTACCCCGGACTCAACTTGATTAACTTCCGTGTTTTTAACGCTGTTAGACTTCTAAAATAGTAGGTAAAAGGCTATTGGAGTGAATGACTTCGGTACGTCTAGATGATTGGTATCAATGTAATGATTGTACTTTTTAGGAATTATTAGGAACATGAACTGAGATCATACTTGACTTGGACAGTTGATCTGAGGTCTAACAAGACTTTAACCTAAACTTCGCATAGCAAACAAAAACTTTCTTCAACCTTACGGCTCAATTAGAGGGTTACATCCCGTCCATTCAACCCTTTGAAAATACATCTCGCAGGTAAAAAAAACGAATTTAAGAACAGAGAAAAAAACGCATTACAGGTAATTTGCTACTTAAGTTTTTGCTAGGTTCAATAGGATTCAAATAAAATAGATGCTGTAAGTCATGTCTGGTTAAGTTCATTTAGCCCACGATAGGTTAGGCTGGTGTTGTGTTTCCTCATAGGCAGTCAATTTCAAGTTCGGAAATCTACATAAATAATGTCAGGCTCTGTTTGATGGAAGACACGTCACTCGAAGGAATTTGTTTTTAATTATTTTATTCAAAAAGGTACGAGTTCAAAATAAGAAAATGGGAATTCTTTAGCGACGTGCCAAAAATAAATGGGCTTTAAGACAAATTTTACGCGTTTGTTGAAACAAGACACTTTGTATGAATTCAGAGTGAATGGACGAGTCCAGACAATAGCTCGTAAATAAACAAGATATACTGTCGTCGCACGACAGCCATTGTTAACATGATGTTGCAACTAACTTCAAACGTAACTTCGCTCTCCTGTCGAAAAAGTCACAAATATTCCAAGGCCCCGATTAAACGAAAACAATCCTCAGAACGATTTAATCTAACACAATCGTCGATTAATCCAAAGGTTATACCGTTTTAAATCCTGCAAGACCCTTTGACAAGACGGCATTAACAGGACAATAAATCTACTCAGAATAATACAGAATTATAAAACACGAGAGGGAATTATTGAGAATAATCAAATAGAGAGATACGAGTTGAAATATGGAGAGAAATACGGAAACCTCAGATGCTACACAGCTTTAAGCTCACAACTGTCGACGAATACAAGTTTTACACTGGAACTGACACGCATGATTCAGTCCTGTCCACGTCACGCGTCCCAAACTATAAACAGATAAAATACAGTACCAAACGTCACATCAAGTAAAGTTGGTAGATCTCCAGTCTGTTCCAATGTTCATTTCGGTGGTAGGAGTCATCATTTTAGACTAGAATATCCAGCGTAGTTAAACGTTGGAAGTCCAACATGACACACAATCGTCGCGCCACTGGATTCAACTAACAAGATCGTCCTGATATTTAGTTAGCTTATTGATGTCATCATCATCAACAATAACCAAATTGATATGCATGAGTTTCACAGAATCGGGTAAAAAATCAGGTGCTATCCTTCCATGATGAACCATTCGCTGATGCGACCAAAACAGTCAAATGGGGCCACTCTTCGAAACAAAACACTCACATGGTAAGTTACAAAATTTACCGGAGTAAAGTATAATCGATTACAGCTCAACGAAAACGATATTCCTTGCGAAGCACTCACAATTCTCTTAGAAAACTATCTCCAGGAATTTTTCACAGCAAACTGTTGAGGTCGTCCGTCAACACCCACCAATGACTATCCCTTTCCACGCAACTGACTCCGACTCCGACAACCACTGAGACAAGCGAAACCGCTGAAATCTGAGCAGTCAGGAATGGCGCATTTTCACAAGGCGATGCGGATGCAGTTTCGCACATCTTAACGGGCGGCAACATTTCAAAACGCGCGCGCATGCTGTTGTCGCGGCGATAACTTTCTCTCTCCATCATCGGCAAGCGCAACATTAAGATGAAGTGAGGTTAGGCTAGACTAAATGATATGAAACAAAATAATCAGACCTAACATCAAACCCTAATGAATAAATATGTAAAAAATATTGCATCAGAGGAATTTTTTCAGGGATACGAGTATCCGTAAAATTTCTTACTGTGAGTACCAATAAATTTTTAGGTTCTTCTGGCTCTGCGGTCAATCAGCGACCAGGAAACAGCTGCATCCTACAGTCGAATCCGTTAAAAAGCTCAACATTTAGGATGTCCTTAAATAACTATGTTTTCAAGGACTTGGACTGATCCAATTACGTTAAGCCCTCAAACTCCGGCGTAACAACGCAAATGATATACGCAGACAGGACCTCCGCCTTGAGTCTTTTCTTGGCCACACAATGCAGGCGGCCCAGCGCCCTTATTCCTTGTGGTCCTTGCGCATCCTCCATGGTCTTTGTTATCGGCACGCTGCCCTTGTTTTTGGATGAGTAAGTCTCAGATTTACACATATTCGACGCTCGCTTCGGTAAGAAGAGGTCACTCTGAAGCGGCCAGGTCGCCCTTTCATCCCGGCACTCAGGGTTAAGTGGTTACAGTGGTGACGATGTGGTGGACGGGTGTCAACTGTAATTTTATTTACAGGAGAGACGACCTACAGAGACTAATTCCCACAAGTTAGTTCTTCGTATGTTGCCCAAGGCCGTTCTCACGTGTTCGGATACCTTTGTTTCGGATTACTCGTAAAATATTGTTCTGTGCGATAACAAGTGGTAAAGCAAGGAGTAGAAATATCAATGTTCAGAAAGGCTAGAAAAATATCGCGATAACTTTGAGAATTGACAACGAACAGTCACCTGCTAAGCTGATGTGGGTCATCACGATTATCTCCGGTGAGCAGTTAAACGCGGCCTGTTAGATCCCTTTCAGGTGAAAAGTTGTCGCTTCTGAATGACTTGCGATGTCCACATCAAGGCGACAGCCCGCTTGAATAATTAATGAGGATACAAGCTTAATTTTAATCGATACCCCTGATAAAGTGTCAGATGTTGACGTCGATCAAAAGATAAAGCATGACTTCTGAAGAGCACAATATAAAAGCGAAAAAATCACTATGATAAATATGTCGTTTTCGCATTAGTTGAAAAACTCAAAAGGTATTACTTTCCACCAGAAAGATACTGAGATCCCAGCATCTGATTGCAGTACGTTCAGGAAACATTTCTGCAAGCACAAGATACTGACTTTGTGGCTGTTGCAAGTATCGAACGAGCACAAAATTTTACGTTTTGTTGGTGCGTCGTAAAATGTGGCGCTGTTTCTCGCCAACCTGCGACAGTATCTCTCCTTCTCCGGCAGGTAGACTAAACAAGTGGATAGAATCTAACTCGTTCATTGTTACACCAATACTAACCTGAACTTTTGGAATGCTCGCAACACACTGCTGTTTCTTCCCAACAATCCATAAGGGAACCGTATATTACTTATTTTCTTAATGCGTATTAGACCTCGTATTTTTACTCAGTTTTTTTTTCTTCTTTTTTCATGTTGGAAAGGTTGCTCTTTCTACTTTTCGTGTTCTTCCCTTGATTAATTTTCCATAATAAAATGAAGATAACGACATACACTAATAAAACAAACCCGTTTTGGGGAATGCTTTACCTGCTTTGGGTGTGAAACTAAATCGGGGGTAGTACGTATTTTGGTTATTTTTCAAAAAAGGACTATGTTCAGCCACATTAAAACGTCTCGGCGAGAGCTTTCCATTGATGTGGCTGACCATGAGTCTATCTT
>Ga0058701_10004303_pt1 | contig 11530 bp, 9 predicted proteins | sample AgamicOrMae_FD_97039 | JGI IMG/M metagenome (GOLD analysis project Ga0058701, IMG submission 97039) | Agave microbial communities from Guanajuato, Mexico - Or.Ma.e | ecosystem: Host-associated > Plants > Phyllosphere > Phylloplane/Leaf | place: Guanajuato, Mexico | collected 2012-06-04 | reverse complement strand
CGGCGGTCAATGTCTGGGAACGACAGTCAAGTCTAATTTTGTGCAAATGATCCCCGGAGCGAGGCGTGTCTGCACCTACAATATTTAAAAGTGGCTGTGAGTGAGAACGGCTCTTTCTACCCACACGGCTATCCTGAATCCTCACTTTCCTTCTGCGACTCTTCTTCAAGCGCCTCCCACTCATCAGATGTTGATCTTGAAACGTAAATACACCAATTAAATTTTCTTTTCCTTCTTTAGTCTCTTTCAACCAAGTTTGGAAGAACTTTGAGAAACCTTGTTGACCGAAAATAAAACGCGTGTCGCTACTTCTCGAAAGCTAGGTAACCTGCAGTGAGGGGCATGTTATACAGTTATGCTTCATGAATCGACCCGGAGAAGAAAACGCAGGTATCACATAGCTCTACAGATTTCAACAAGTACATCTGCAAGGACCTTGCTAATGCTAAATAGATGTTGTCCGCTGACCCTCATGTCCGATGCGGTTATGCCTTCCTGATTCAAGATTTATTTTAGAAGCAGCCTTAGTTACATCACTGATTTGCTCCCTTTGTCTTGAATTTTCCCCTTTATCCATAAGTTTCAAAATTTGGTAGGTAGCAGTGAAGTTGTGACACTTTTTCTCAACGGGTTCCAAAATTTTACGCTTACGAACTTCAGAGTCATTTTTTGGACCGGGGTAAAGCTTTTCTACAACCTCCTTTCTCTTTCCTGTTTTGTTTTAAGTCCGGTTTAAATACTTTGTGTACATTTTTTTCTAATACTCTGATAATCTTAATTCTTTGTGTATATCTTTTTATGTCTTTGCGAGGGATAAATCCTTGGAAGGGTCTTTATCATAGCATCACAAGGCTAATTTCGACTAACACGAGCCATTGAACCACACTCACCTTTCTATCCGATATGATAGTTTCCATCGGACTTCCACGTTTATTGGCCAAAGGTTTTCCGAGGGTTTGGATCCAAACCAGGACCGGAAGTACGTTCGCCAGTGGGAAGTTGTTTCGCGAACATGCTTCTTCGGCTAATGTCGGAAAATTTGAGGTCTCTCTCAATCTTTTCAACTGACCTGAATCGTCACACTGTCTCGTGGAAGTTATTAATTCCGTTTATTTTAGCATGTAGGTGGATTATGGACTAATCTCTAGAAATGATGACGTGTCTTTCTTTGAAGAAGTAAAAGGAAAGGGCTGCGTTCTGCTCGAATATTTTGTCTTTGTTGTTTTCATACTGCCCGTGTTGTCATTTTAACATTGCAATTAGCTTGTTTTTTTTGTTATTGTTTTTTTCCCCTTTTCCTGAGAGACGGTCTGTAGCCACCTTTGGGCACCTCTTTATGTTCCCCCTTTTATTGACCACCTGCTTTTGGGGCAAAATAATTTACATGTAAATTGTATATACCGTACAAACTCGACTCATTAGCACTTAGCTTAAAAAATAACAAACAAAACGGCTCATAAATGAGGAATTTTTTTTTGCAGAAACCTTACATTGGTTGTTTGAAAATCTTGTCAATTGTCAATACCAGAGGATTCACTAGCATCCTTCGCGTCCTAGCCATAAAGACAGAAGAAAGACTATACAGGATAAATACATTTTTTGGTTTCTTGAGCTGTCCCGCTTAAAGCCCCAGTATAATCATTCCTGTAGCCTCACTCCTCGAAGTTTGTCACACATAGCGTACCATCTGGGAAATTCAGTACCTGTTCCTTCACGGAAGATGGTGCGACAAAGATCTTTTGAAATTAGTTCGCTCGAACAGAACCTTTTTTTAATCTTCTTTTTTTTTAGTTTTGAGAGGAAAAATATTCTAGTCGAGGAAACAAGAAGTGTTTTTCCTTCTTGGCTGGCATATGAGCGTCCATGTAAAATTTATTATTCAATTATTTTTGTCCTCTTTTAGACGTGTGCAGTTTTACCTTTATTATCTAACCGGCTGAGTGTACGTTTTTAAAGTTCTTTTTTTGTTATTTTTTTTTGTTCTTGTGGCCGCCACGCTGTTCTTGTTTCTTCCTGCATTTTTAATACATCTAGAAGGATCTTACCGACAAATGATTAATTGCTGTAAAATTTACAAACACCTTTACTTTTCATCAGGCTATAAAGAGAAACCTAGTTGTTTGTTAATGTGATGAATATCGTCAACCACGATCCAAAATGGTATTTCCAAAACTGATATATTTGATCTTTGGCTTTGTAGCCGACACCAGGCAGACACATCGCAGAACGTCTACACTTATTGTTTTCAAGGGCACGGTCACAATGGAGAGATAATACATGTATCACTTATCACTTGTCCTCCCAACCATAAACTGATTATAAAATATTTTTTATGTACGAAAAGCATATACAACGATAGTAAATCAATCAAACTTGAAACTTAATTGAACAAAAACGACAAAAGTGCACCCATAATTTTTGCATACACCTGCAATCTTCACGTTATGTCAGAAAAATCAGTGGTAAGATTACGTGAAAGATAAGTTCTCCTAGTTAAACAATTATGTACTCATATAGTTCCAAAGTAGAAGGAGAAAGTAAAAATAAATACAGCATTAATATAGCTATGCAACAAATAGCTGAGGACATAGCTATTTGAACTGCTTAGCTCAAAAAGCTTTCAACTTTCGTCTTTGAAAGGCTTTCCTCGAAGGGAGATGCTCAAGCAAAGAGCGTGACTCTCAGATATGAAATATGCTTTGTCTGAGAGTATGTCGCTAAACAAATAGTAATGCGAAACTTAATGAACAACGGAGGCAGTATGTGACCTACATGTCGGTGGTAATAATGTAGAATGCATGATGTTACACAGATTGATTGTTATGCTTAAAGGGGTACAGCAGGGGAAGGGGGCACTTGTTCCTTTCGTTGGGTGTAGTGGTCTTGCCGGCCATATATTCGTGGCATGCATTTCATATTGTCGGGGAACGTAATTACAATCTGTTGAAGCACACCGGGGTCGTTTTAATTAAAAATATCAGAGTAAAATAAAAACGGTGGTTGGCCTACTTTTGCGTATGCCGGAAGAAAAACTGCGATTTTGAAGCGCAAGCGGAACAGATTTGTATGACAAAGATAGTACTTTAGGAGACAACCTTTGAGGTAATTCACAATACCATAGTTTAAAGCTCCCTTAGAAGTAATATCTTTTTATTTTTAATGTAAGATTTGCAGGTGTTGTTTTTGTAACATATAACATTTTAGCTTTATTAAAAAATATGTTTTTGACCTTTTCCGAAGTAAGTTGTTACTCTATGATAAATTGTAGGTTATGCAAGAACTTAGAAGAGAATTCGCAAGAACTTTTCCTGGCCTTTAACAATAACTTTAACTTGCGTTATTCGTTTAAACAATGTTGTATCTTGGGGGAACGCCGACGTATAAAAAAGAATGGCTCGAGAAAGTTAACGAGCCTCGCCCAATAAAAGACGTCATCTTTTGTCTGCAAATATTTGACTACATTTACGCACAAGTGTCCTCATAATTGCGAGGGCCTTCTATACAACCCTTTGCGTGATATACGTGCCTGACGTAATATTTGTCTTTATGATACGTCGCGTATTATATAGTTGGCTTTTTTATCTCGATTCTTTTGCAAAAGTGCTCCGCCCTTAGAATACACAGGGACATCCAACGACGCCCTTATGACCAGGCCTCGCCTCCTGACTGACTGGTAGTCCACACTCTTCACATCAGAGGCAAAACGCAGCCTTGCATAACTTGCGCTAGACGAAACTGTTTCAGGAAGTTTAATAAGGCTGCATCGGCTGATGTTTTGTCACCGAAATTCAACTGTATGATGCATTTATTATGTGAATATTGGTGTAGCTAAGATATGTATGAAATACCATCGTCCTTGATCGAGGAGGTTTTGTCGAAGAAAAAATTCTTGCGTAAGCTATTAGAAAGATGGAAAAACTAGACACTTTGCGTTCTACAATATGAAGAGGAAGTCTCAATACGTGGTTGGAAAGCTTTTTAAAATATCGTCATTAAAATGAAAAAAAAATGAAAAAAATTGAAAGTAAAGATGCACCATTCATAGACGCATCTCCCGTTTGTTATTTCCACCCAAAACAAAATGACCTGCGTTTCTCCATTACCCCCCCCCCCCTTTTTAAAAAAAAAGGCTTCATGTGAAATAAATAGCAAAGAAAGAGACAATGCAGATTTCTTGAGCATTTTTTATGCATTTTTTACTTAGGAACGTTTAGACACAAAACCTAACCTAAAAATTTTTCTTGTAATTGTTTTTTCTTCTTGTCAAAATCAATCAAATTTCTGTTTTTTTTAATTTCTTTAATGTAAAAATGAAACAAAATTTTTTGAGAATTGGTACTGAAATGATTCCGCAGGTCATTAAACACCTCTACCATTTGACAGGGCTGTAATAGAAATGAAACACTGAAGTGATGGTCGTTTTCGGTGCATACTCCTGATGGTTTTGTTTGTTGCAGGTACTTAAATTTAAGTTAATCCTGATTGGCACTGAAGTGTGTAAGTATTGCTCTGGCAGGGGCGTCTCCTCCTTCGGCTGGCAGCCCGAAATCTCTTTTTTGGGCTAAAATCTTTTCGCTTTTATTTGCAAGTCGCAGGCGCCCTTGAAATGTGCTTTCCGGGCAGAGAGTACGTCATTCGCACGTCTCAACCTTATTGCACTACGTGTCAATGTGGCCAATTGCATAGGGCCTTTCTGTAGCCACCGGAATATCTTCACTGCTTTTCCACAGGGATGCAATCGTAGTTTGTTTTCGTAATATACATGTGATTTGAGCTGCATTCCAAAAAAATTAAAAAATAATAAAATAACCGCACTATAAATTTTAAGCTGTCGCCGACCATATTACAATCTTTTCACCTTAAAAAAAGGAAATTTGTGTCAAAGAAAAGAACTTTTTATGAAATCATTTTTATCGCGTGCGTGAAGAAGGGTTTCCGTTCAGTGCCGTTCACATCTCAACAGCAGATGCGAGATTCACAGCTTTAAAGAGCGGATTGCGTTGCAATTTCCATGTTCTAATCAAAGTGTTCTGACTTGAGTATTTTGAGACCTAATCAAACGGACGTGGGTGCCCCGATCAAGGGCCTCAGTGATCGCATTAATCTAGAAAGGGTGCTTCTCTAAGTGATCCAGCCTTGTGGAAGGCTGTTGCATTATCAGTTCTGAAGGGTTTTCCACCTCTGCCTTCCACCTTTCATCTCCTAGTTGGGTGGAGTGAGGCACAACGCAGTAAATAAAACAACCTATAGATCACGGAACCTGATATCGTTTACTTAATGCTAGATTCTATCTAATATGTCGCCTCATTTACTTACTTACTTAGCTGCTGTAATAAGATATGTTTGTATTTAGCCATTTAAGTTCGTAACAGTGTCAGTCATACCTCTATTGGTTTCTCCGTATGAAAATCGACTAGACGAATCTATCGCTTTGAATTACCGACCAAGTGGAAGAATGCGTTTCAACCATCGACCAATAGTTGTGAGAAACTCTGGCGGCTGGTGGATTCTTAACGCTCATTTCCACATCGTCAATATTGAAACCTATCTTTTACTTGATTTGGATGATTTTTTTTGGAAATGATTGATCTGTACGGGTACTCGTTATCACCTACACAAATCCCTATAGCTGTCGAAGAACAACACCGTGCAGTGGGTCACAAAGGTATGACCCCAGTTACCATTGACAATCCATGATAGCGGGGTTCATGACTTTTGAAACTCATTATACATGTTGCTCGTTGCTCTATTACCAATCTGGTGTAGTCTTGCATGCATTTTTTTCTGTTTGGTAAAGAGTATCTTTTATTTGCCATCACAATGTTAAAGCACAACTTGATCACGTGGAAAAAGAGCTTTTCTAACAAACCTCGCCGGTATCGAAATGATATGCATAAATGATATATGCACCCCGTTTGCCTCTGTCGACTTGACCTCCAAGCCTGTGCTCATAACTTATCTGTGGGCTTCGCATTCATACAAGTTGTCTGTCTTCGATAAGGGCGGAGGACGCAGGACAGGGAAGGGTACTTTTTCTTTGATGACGGGAGTTCGCTGCATGCAACTGACATGCTTTTCCGTTTGCTTTATACAACTGGCAATGGCACAGGCAAAACGGTAGGCCAATTGCTGTAGCTTCGAATGTGAAGTTAGCCTTTTTCTTTTCCATTAAGCAGTGAAACTTTCTGGTTTCTCATTCCTTAAACTTTATGGACACATGGGACAAGGAATACCTGCCATAAATTTTGCATAGACTTCGTAAATAGAAGCGGTATTGAACCTATGAAATTTGTGGTGATCGAGTATCCTATTGCTCGATGTGAACGCGTGTAAAAGAGTTCATTCTTGAGTTATCCTAGGGTGTCTATTCGTTATTCATAGATGGGATTCAGATTCGGGACCTTTTTTAATAAGCTGTTATGCCATGTGGCCCATTTCGTTGCCTGCTTTACGGTGATGGTTATGCAACGCCTGAAAAAAGGGCATTTAAACAGAAAAGAAAGCCTCGAGGAATTCTTAATTGCTATATTTTTTGTCGTTTTTTTTAAAAATTTTTGTTTAGCGTCTCCATTAAAAAACAAGCAAAAAAATATTAGCGTTTACAGTCATACGTTCATGTTCGCCAACTGACCGCTCAGAGTTGAAACGGGAAGTCTAAAGCGCCTCTTACGTCAGTTTATTTATCCTTTGGATAGTAAAAAAACTCGAAAAAAGTCGTTAACCAGGCAGAAGGTTGTAGTATGCCATGAAAACAAAAACTTACTTCTCGATAAAAACTCCTCTTTATATGGAGTGATATTGACTTTGTCATCACTTTCCTATCTGGTGACATTTCCGTTGAATCATTGAATAAGAAGTAATCTCACGAAGGAGAGCCTGTCCGGACGGTAAGAATTTTGCAGTAAAGCGTAAACCCAGTTGTTTATGCCGCCGCCGGGTTGGGGTGGAAGTGAGGATGGCAGTTGCCGGACCTCGGTCAGGAGCACATGTGTCGGGCTTGGGGAATCTTCAGCACGGGGCCTCTCGTAAACTGGGGGACAGACAGAGACAAAGACCCCTCCAGAGCACTGAAAAAGAGGCTGGTGGGCTTGATATAGAAACAGCCCCAAATTGCTATGAAGGAACACACGGCCTGAAACTGGCCTGCATTTATTGTTATCTGGAGAAGATGGCGAGATGCGGAAGAAAATATTATCTATAACGCTGGAGGAGTTGGCCCTTGGAACACTTGTTGCCCAAAACTATCATGCTTAATTTTCAGTTTGGGTTTTAAAAAAATGCCCTGGCATTTATGCCACGAGATGTACGCGGTAACCATAGTGAATCTGCTCTTTCTGTGAGAAGTCGTTCGATGTTATTTTTTTGATATATCTTCCAACGCTATTGACGCGGCATTTTCCCCATCTAACATAAACCTTCTAAATACACTTAATAGTCGATGAAGTAATGTCGTTTAATTGTTTTCGTTGCCCGTTATTGTTAATTTTGTTGCATACATCACGGTTGTTTTGGGTTGTTCGGTGTTACCGTAGATGATGAGGTTGAGTTAGACTGCGCTTGTAATGTCTAGAAATATTCTTGGAAGGTGTTAGATGAGAAAAAAAATTCAAATTTTAAACTTTTGTCTGACTTAAGATATGCCATCCATCTCGAGAGCTTCAATCATGTGCTCCCAAACAAAATCTTTCGGAACGTTCCCAGTGATTACAAAGGGACTTTTTAAAGCCAGGTCTTTTTGGAAAGAAGGCGTTCCAAACCCCATCCCTACTTTTATTATAAGTTTGTAGTTTTTAGACTGTTATTTATTTTACTGGGATATCTTTCGCAGCTCAATCGTCCAACTTTTGGCGAAATTTTTTAAATCATCAAAGATGTTTTCGCATCAGGCTAGAAGTTTCCCATATCAACCGTGTACGAAGTCTCTCACAGAGGAATTCTATGTCTTCCCACACGTTCGCATCTTGCAGTGTCACTTCTCTTGATTCCGTTTAGGTCGGAATCTCAGTTCCCAGGAATTTCCTCCTTTCTCCGTGTAATAACACTTCATGTTATGTGATTTTCAAAAGTGCAACAAGCTTCGGGAGACATTTTTAATTAAATGCTACTCTCTCAAGCATCGTCGAGGGAGATGCTGGCATAACGTATTTCTGCGCTGATTGCGAATGCCATTTCTTCCCGTCTCGAGTCTTTGAGATTGGTACCGTAGACTTTATTTTATTTGAGATAAAGGCAAACATTGCATTCCTTTCAAAAACAAGCATAAACTATTTTTCGTAATCTCAAGCAGGACTTCATTAACTGAGCCATTAAAAAGTGCGCTCTCAAAAGCTGATTTAACATGAGTAATCTAGATTCGTAGATTCGTCGGTAAACAAAGTCGTGGCCTCCATGATATCTGTGAGTGGTTTACTTGAATCACGTTTTGGAAACATTCAGCAATACCCCTTTCAAATTTTTTACTCCGAAGACATTATGCATTTTGATGAGGATGGTTGAAAAAAGTAGGCTCCTGTTGTAAGCAAGAGATTTGGGAATCAGACAAGTAATCACAGCAAAATCCCCCTCAGAGTTCCTTTGCAAACAAAAATGGATCCCAACATTCGCAATCGTGTTGTTCGTTTGGATAAGCTTGTCTTGGTGTTTTGTCCGCGCATACATTATTGACTTCCAAATGTGAACCGAATCTGACCTTCTTTGAATCCAGCCCATAAGGAATAGCTATGGCTGAGCGTGGCTCGGAAATCCTTTATGTTGGAAACAGAATAACTTTAAGTTCTTAAATTACAATCACCTACAATGAGTAACTCAAGGGGAAGTTTTTTATGTTCAAAATATATCGGCCTCTTTTCATCCAAGTCACAAAATGAGCCAAAAGATTTCGTTTGTGCAAAACCCCTAGCGAGTTAAGAGAAATGATGCGCTCCTCGTTTTGTTCGTCCTAATTATTCCACCATTTGAGATTAAATAATGAGGTTTGGATGTTACATGACATTGTTTTCGGCTTTCGGCGTACGGACCTGATCCCTGTCCGGTAGCTAACCAACTAACACATGTTCTTAAAAGGACGGTAAACGTTGAAAAGCACTATTCTAATGAATCCCCGCGACAGACTACATTTTATCAAAATTAATGCCTTCTCCGCTGTTGTGTTTGTGGACGAAATTAGAGTTCGCAGAGTTTGGCTGGCGGCCAACTTAATAAGACTTTTCCTCCCGGCTCCCTCTTTTTCAATGCACGGATTTATCGCTGTTCATCATGAGCCTCGTTCAGGATATTTAACAATCTTTGGCTTTGCATTATGGCGCCGAGCAAGAGGTGGCAATGTGGCACCTGGGAGTGGCGGCACTCAGAAGTGTGACGCCACACCATGCACGCAGGGGACATTTTTCCGAGGTACTTAAAACATATTTGTCGTTGTCGATTCTGTTGCACTTCGAAACGAAAATATGATTTCGGTCGAACAGCCGGCTCGCCTGTTTTATTTTGTAAGAGAGAACTGAACTTCAACTCAACCGACAAATATACATTTCTTGCACTATATCTTTGTGCTAAACGAGCTTATTGGCGTGTCTTTAGTGATCTTACAGGATCTTTCGAAAACTTGTTAGTTTCAAAATGATACAGTTTTTTTTATATCTTTCTCTTTCCTGTGAGAGTACAAAATTCGGGGATATATCCGATTGATCAAATATTTTCGTTCCTGCTTTAATTTTTTTTAAAAAAGAAAAAAAAAACTTCCTGAGTTTTCCTGTTTTTTATAGTGCGGCGTCTGATTCTCTAATAAGTCAGACTATGAGATTGGTTCGGGTGGATGAGGTATGGGATTATTTTTGGGCACTGATGGAGCATTAATATCAAAATCAAGATAAAAATTATTGTTTTCCTCATGAAACTAAAATTTCCTATGATCCCAGCGTACGTTGGGGGCAATGTTTATTATTTAAAAAATTTAAGATTTTAAATAAATGAGATTACCATACGCGTTTGGATCACACTTTTTATTGATGATTTGTGGAATGTCGAAGCGTCGGTGATATGATCGCATATGATGGGATGTTTTGAGATAGAGCCACGAAATAGTTTCATTTTTACCCTTCTTATGATCCGACTTCAAGTCTAGCTACCGCGTACTTCGTATCTCAACCCCTTACGAAGCGAGGATAGGCAACATGCGATACGTTTGAGTTCTCCGTTTGCCTATGTCATTATTTTATCGAGCTTTGGCTGATGTACTAAATCGATATAACCTAGTAGCTGTGTTTACTTGCACTGCTGGATGCCGTGGAGTGACGCTCCGCAAAGCCCACAGCTGTGTGGTGGTAATCAGGGCTGCAAGTGAGTCACTTGTATCACTGTCAATTGAAACGATTTCTGTCAGCACTTGTCACATTTCCGTGAATTTAGTCACTTTTTCTCTCCAACTCGAAAATCAGCCTTATTGGTCGAGATATTGTATTCGCGCGAACCGAGGACCATCAGATGTGATAGTTGATACACGGTATGGCCTCTGAACTCGCAGGTCGCACAGCATTGTAAGTTACGCCTTCCCTATTTCAACCTCTTGGTCGTGAAGTGATCCCTCTCCGTGTCGTTTAAAATCGACGAAGTGAGCAAATAGGCATCGGTTCTAACCTTTTTTAGTGTTCCTAAATATGATTCAATCGTCAAGATATGAAGAGCCCACAAAAAATTTCGGGCCCAAAAATTGCAGAACAAAATACAAAAAAAAACCTAGGGGTACCCCTTGCCCTTTTTCCGAATTTTCACTCGTTTTTTTTAAAATTGAATTATCATATTTTTAGGTTAGAAATTAATTAAGGGGAACTGAAAACTGCGTTACTTCCATCGTTTGTTGTCCACTTCTTTCATATATCCTTCCGAAAATGGAGTGATATTTGTTGGGACTTAAAAGATTGCTAACCCTCCATCGTTGATACGGAAATGCTTCCAAGAAGCGATTTCGAAATCGATTTCAGCAATGACACCCTTTTGGGAGACGTTCGTCCCTAATAGCTGCGTCAGGTCGGGGTTAAAAGAGAGTTATCGGTAGTATTTAAAAGAAGGGAGTGTCTTCCTGACCGCTCTTTAGAAAAGGCAGGATTTACTGCATCAACCATACATTTATTTGAAAATAAAACCACGAAATGCGTCGCTCCTAATATTAAATTACCGGAACAGTCATGTTGCCCCTTCCGTTTGAGGTGTGCGTGTCCTTAAGGACCAACGCCTCTCACTCTCACGGAGGGAGGCTGCTGCCCTGGGGCTTATAAAGATGTCATTTCTCCTGACCTCCGACGGATACGTAACTACTTTTTAGATTCAGGCACGTTTTAGGGGTGAATACGTAGGGGAATCATGATTCCTAGTTCCATAACCCATTTCAACTCATGTATGGAATTAACTTACTTTCGCGGAAAATCAGGAGAGGAAAGGTTTCCATCAAAGCGGCCCGTAATTAAAATTCTGCTTATGATGGGTATTTTTAGGCCATTCTACTTCCATTATTTCGAAACAAGGACAGTCCGTTTTG
>Ga0058701_10004302_pt1 | contig 11530 bp, 5 predicted proteins | sample AgamicOrMae_FD_97039 | JGI IMG/M metagenome (GOLD analysis project Ga0058701, IMG submission 97039) | Agave microbial communities from Guanajuato, Mexico - Or.Ma.e | ecosystem: Host-associated > Plants > Phyllosphere > Phylloplane/Leaf | place: Guanajuato, Mexico | collected 2012-06-04 | reverse complement strand
GCATGGCTCAGCAGAACGTCACCGGCCATCTTTTGACAAGGCGGTGCCACGGATCATCCCGATCGTTGTGTTGGGGAAATTCCTGCTTCTACTCCATACGGGCCCTACTTACATGACCTAACTCACAAGTCAGTCTCTTGCCTACAATGCAGTACATAAAGTCCGCTGCCTGATAAGACCAACTCTTTCTTTCTGTACAAAAATCTTGAAAATTTCCAAAACTTTGCAAAGACTTTTTTTAATTACCACAGTTTTGACACAGGCATCTAGCCTAGTATTAGAGAAATCAAATTCGTACAAAAAATCAAATATAATCCAGTAGATTCTAATTTTCCCCCAGAGTCTGGGAAAGATTTTAGGATTGTGCAAATAGTTCCGATACAAGGGGCCTTTCTTGTAAATAAAGCTTTCTTCTCAGCGGCAACAGCCTCTGCCGCCAAGAAGTAAGCGGCATCAGGCTTGGCGACGGCTGAGCGGAGCATTAACAAAGCGAGACACAAGTCACATACCTAATGAAGCAAACCTTTGCGATTGTCATTAGTCCTCATAAAGTAATGAAAGTTTGAATCCCAGGTGAAATTCAAGAGATGCAAAATACAGACTTTAAATATGAAAACAGTGAGCACTAGGCATGAACTCGAAGTTATTCGCGAAATAATGATGATTATATCTATGTTTATGACGTATTTCATCGCAGAAGACATTTTTAAAGCCACCGAGGACGGTATGAGGGATTCTCAGCTCTCAACTTAAACCTCGTCTTGAGTAGCTTGTTAGTTTCACGAAGAAGTTCGTGCAGTGTTCCACTTTTGGCGCCTCTGTCAAGAGTGCCGCCGCATTGATGAGGAAGGAATGAGTCACAGGGAGGTGCCTCACCTCCCCAGTCGAGGAAGACTCACACAAAGTTGAGGAGGAGGAAATCGATAGTAACATTTTTGAAGTCAGCCGTTCTCTTCCACAACGATAACCACGAGAGGTTAGTTTGGAATGTACGTAATAAACTTTCGGACGTCGAAAAGTCGATACAGCGAAACTCAGGCATTTCTCCGTGGGTGAACTCTAACTCACCACGAAACGGTTGTTGATCAACGATTGTGATTTAGAACAGCGACTATGGAAAATTCAGTGGGCGGAGCTGATTTTTTTAAATAAAAGTATTTATTTAAAAGATTTGATTTTGTAAAGTCAAATAAAATATTCTGTGTAACATCGACACACGAAATATACCGTAGCTCAGCTGCAGCTACTCTCCTATAACTACCTTTTGAGATAGAGCAAACTTTCGCAACGCGACTCCCGAAGTTATATCAAGTCTACTTCGCGCTTCCCAGTTAAAATATTGGCGAAGAAACTCGTGTCGCACAATGGTACGTGGAGACAAAGATTCCTTTCAGGCAAGGAAATCTGCTAGAAATCCGGGATACCTGAATTAGTGCCTATAAGCAATATTTTGGAGTGCCATTTATATTAGGTCGTAGCTATTCGCCCGTCGGCGCAAATACATGGAGACTTGAACGCACGTAATGCATTTTTAATGGGAGGTGACTTGAACGCACGGAACCCAACCTAATACATTTTATATGGGGCAGGCGGGCGAATAGCAGTGGAAGTCTTGCTTTTAAAGGTTTCCTCTTCTACTTAAACTGATGTCGCCAATGAAACTGAAACGATAGCGGACCGAGGTACAAGGCACGTTTCTTAATTTTAAGCTTAATTGAAACCTATCCGAACTTAGATATTGTTTTATAATTCATTACTTTTCTAAAAATCAGTGAATCAAGGAAGGTACGAGAGGCACATTCAAAACTGAGAATAAACCTTCAAAATTGGGGTGATTCGGAAACTGATATCCAATGGGAGTCAAAACCTCTGTATCACTATCACTTCGCGCTCGTTATGACGACTAAAGTGTTATTTTGGTACCCGATGTACAGGCGCGATATTAATCGGCAAAAATACTTGATAAATCGAGCGCGTTCCTTTTATTGAGTAATTTCAATGCTTTTAGTCGTGCGTGGATCGAATTAGCCACCAGATGCTAAAAGCAATATGCAACACAACATTCTCATACCTTGGTTTTCAACTCCCAGCGCCTCAATCGTCTGAATTACTTGCCAGACGGGAGTAGATATGTACTGTATTACTTAAAAGTAAAGTGCGCACTTAATTCATTGAGTATTAAGGTACTACAAAGCGTGAACGAGAAGTACCAAAATATCCGATTTACATGGCGTCTGGAATCCAAACAGAAGGTGTTTTCTTGACCTCACATAAATGTCGCATTTTGTCTTGAATTTATCCCAGCCATATGAGGATTCAAGGCTTTACTTCCATAAATTGTGAAGTTCATTTGGAGAGTTAAATTACCATAACTTTATTTCTAATTTCAAACGATGTTACGAAACAAGAGTACTGATATTTCTCAGCTAAACTAGCAAAGCGGATGAGGTATCTTCCATGAGACTTGCCGAAATGCGAAAAATGGGGGCTGAAACCATGAGCTCTAGTCGTAAGCTTGAACAAACATGTTCCCGCTTGTGAATGGAAAGTAGCCAGGATACTACAAATAAATAAGGAGAAGATAATTCTCAATATCAGATTGCAGTTCTTAATAGGATTTTTCCTCCAATTTTACGACTTTAAATGAGTCGAGAATCCTTTAATGAGGTGAAGTTTTCCTCAAAGAAGGAAATCAGTTTCAATTCAAGCGTATTTATGAGAATGTTGGCAGGATTGTGACGTAATTAAGAGGTACCGCACCCCATTATTTCCGACACGGCTTCTAATTGTTCCCGAGGCATTCCAATCGAAGTCCCTTGTATAGAGAGTCTTGCCTGCAGTAATAAGATCATTGACACCTCAGACCCAGACAAGTGACAAATCGATAAGCTAACCAAATTTCGCCCTTGAAGACATTCCTGACGACTATATTGACAGAGCCGCCATGAAATCGGTGGTTTCATCCAAGATAACCCGTCAACCGCAACATTTATACGGCTCGAGGTGGTGTAATCAAACGGCGCGATGGACTTGAAAAAAACATTTCCAAAAAAATGTCTCGGGATTGGCGTATTTATACTTCAAATTCCGAGATTGCATTTATCGCATTCGTTGGGTTTGATCCACATCCTAGTTCAACGTTTCATTACAATATGAGAAATAAGGACGAATACATAACCGTGCAGGATAGGTTAAGCTAGATTGGGGTTTTCAGGGTAGTAACGTCCAGTAATTTCATCCAAACGCCGGGTCGGATCCTTTCTTTGCATTACTTCACAGTAAAAACTAACCCCTCTTTTAGGTATGAAGATTAAACAGGGGAAGAGCAATTCAGTTACTCATAAGAAAAACCTTATCAATGGAGAGCTCTTGACGAGACTTTTCGATTGATATAGTTGTTGATGTAATCTTCAGAAATAGCGAAATAAAGTTCTCCCTCTGTTTCATCTTCATACCTAAAACAGGTGTGAGACTACCTTAAAAAGGGATTAGCTTTTACTGTGGTTAATCCGGTAACTCCAGCCTTCGCTCTGAAGTTGGAGTGAATCCGAGGGAACCCAGGATAAACCTCACAATTCATATAGCTGGCCCCGGGGGTTGCCAGGACTTCCCGAATAAACGAGCGCATTACTGCTACACCACTGCTCTCGGTGGGATAGTCTAGGTTAACGTTAGTATGAGGTGAGCCCACGCAACATTAACCAAGGTTGGACTATAACGTATTATCGTTGACACCAGGTTACCCTAACAACGGTTGTGTTAACTCAAAGCGGTCGCCAAAACATAATTCCCTAACTGAATTCCGGAATTCTCTAACCATTTCAGTCAAGTGCTGAGACCTGTCAACACATGATTTGTATTTCTCTTCTAATTCTTTGCATATAACTTCCCAGACTTTTTGCCAAGTGTCATTTTTTTTTACATTTACAGGTTTCTAAATCCGTAGACACCTAAAAACGTACGTCAGATGCCCTGTGGCTCGTTCCGAAATCACTCCTCTACGAAACGCTTCGTTAGACGACGAAAGGTGGAACAAAACGAAGTATAAATTGCAAATCTCTCAATCTGACAGTGCAGAGAAAGACTTGGTCGACGTGATCTGCTTCAGCCCCGGTGTTCTGAAAATGGCCGTATCTGAAAGACTGAACGTATTCTACGGACGCCTCCTCTCCTTTCCCTCTAATCATACAAGAATTCCGGCATCAGATCAAGGACGCGATTCTGTGGTGTGGTGAAAGGGGGGGGGAGAGCTTAAAAACGACAGTCATGACTACAAACGATCATAATTTGTGACTTGGGAAGAAAAGACACATGGCATAAGAGAGGTTCGTTGTGTAAGTTTTAGAGAGGAGCTTAGAGTGAACTTGAAAGGTTAATATCCTCCTTGCATTCAAAGCTTTTCACACCAACCTGCATCTGAGCGAGGCACAAGCCACTCCCGTATACCCTACGGTCACCTTGCCTAATGCCACCACCTTCCCAACGGCAGCAACCAGCCCCCGGAGACTAGATATGCCCCGAAAAGAAAGTAGCATCAAGACGAAAGCCGAGCGAGGTGATAGCAGAGGAAAGTTACGCACCTAACCTAAAAAAGTAAGGGACAACGAGTCTAAGTAAGGGTTGGATCCGTTGCCGCTTCGCTCAACTTTGGCAACGAGTACATAACAGTGAAGTAGGTACTTAACACAAGAAGAAGAAAATGCAACCTTAATGTGTTCAAATACAGTATACAAAATGAACGATAAAGCAAGTCTACATGATATCTGATATCCATAAAAATAAGTTTAGAAATCAAATACGTCTCTTCCAAAAAATTTTCCCGCAACTGCGAGGCGCTAAGCTGTAGGTGTTACAGTGGGCCACAAAATCGTTTTGAAAGGCGGTGCATGGTGGAGAGACTTGTGGAGTGTATTTTTAGCGGCCCAAATTGCGGAAATTGGAAGTACAGTCGCTTGTACGAACTCGGGTAAGCTCTTTGGGATATGGAACAGAAAAGACTGCTGGAGGGTTACGAGTATGAGAATAATCCATTTACGAAATTGTAGCTCTTTTCGCAGTGTTTACCTTTGTAGCTTTCGGCTATTCCTTTAGTTTCATCACTTTTGCAGAGCTCAAACTGCTCCACATGATAACATAGTGAAACTGCCGGTGCTTCGGAATTTGTCATTCTGAGATCAGTTTGATCCTGAGTTCTTAGTTTCCTTCTTCTTTATTGTTTCCTTATTGCTTGAAAATTATTAATACTTTCATTAGCATCGAGTGAAGCAAATGAAGCAGGCATAGGGATGGAAAATGTTCAGAAAACGATTGGATTCTCTCGAAAAAGACCACAGCTCAGTAATAAAAAAAAAGAAAAAAAATAAAGATTAACGCACAATGCTTAAAGCGAGGTTTGTTGCAGAGAATAAGTAGAATTCGGTGCTACTTGACTGTCTTGCACTCTTGCTTCACTCTTAGGCATTTCATGCGGACGTTTATTTCCTCTAACACATGGGATAAAAATTGTATTGGGTCTGTGATACAGGTCTTTAATATTGTTGTCATACCCTTAGATTTCACAGCTCAATGATTGAAAAGGGTTAAATATGTGACCGATTATTGCAGTATGATTACGCTAAAAAAAAGCTTTGAGTGCAACGCTAGGTACACAGTCAGTTTGATTCTGAACGTTCTTTGCTCTTCGGTGATTTAACTTTCTTGTGTACTCATCACTTCAGCGTGATTTCCCTAGGAAGTTGATTTCTTTTTTCAGGCCGTCGTTGCAAAGAAATCAGTTTGATATTTGCGATTAAGAGATAATCCCTGAATTTGTTTGCTCGTAGTACGGACAAAATGATTACACGAATGGAATGCACAACGGCTCATACAAGCTTCTAGCGTAGAACCGCGCGAGACGAGAAAACACGAAAAAAAAAGGTTTAACTTGGGTGTGCTATTGGACTTGTTATCAAAATCCTAGCTGCTCGAAAATAACCTCGCCTTGATCGGTGGCGGCCTATAACCACATAAACCAAAATGGAAAATTCTTCATTACATAAGCCCACATTCCACTTTTCCCAATAGGATTCGCCATGAACCTTAGCAATGAAGAATCAGGATCTAACGAGGTCATGATTAAAATCTGGTCAGAGGCCCCAAACTTATCTGACTTCAATATTCGAGCCTTTTCAAAACACTCGCTATAAGTTCCCCGCAGTAAAGATATTAGTAAGAAAAAGCAAATCTAGGGTAGTTTAATTTATTGTAGAATCTGATTATTAGGTATTTAAGACGTGGCCGACTTAAAAGTAATTGGAAAAATTGCTTTTTATAACAAGAAAATGGCGAATAATTTACAGACGAAAATTGATTTCAAAAACTGTATAAAAATGGCTTTGAAATATACTTACAGATATTCGGATGCGCATAAAACTCCGACCAAAGAGAAGAAGACGAAGAAGACCTCATAGATCCACATAAAATTGCTCCCCGTGGGATACCATGTATTGGAGGTCTCTTTGACGCGTTGGAAAATCCGATGGGTTTCTGACCCAAGGGGTTTGTCTTTATGGGTCAAGGATGCGTTATATTTTTCCCAAGGTCTATCGAATTTCAAAATGAAATTATCGCTGTTTACAGCGATACAGCGATATTTCGTCAAAGAGACCGAAATTCATGAATATTGCTAATTATGATTATCGCTATTTCGATTTCCATATGGGGCAGCACTCGCGATATACTCTGGGAGGACGGGGAATGAGATCCCTCAGGGATGCGTTCGAACACACCACTCGAAGGGTATTCTGTCTTTCTCTCTTATGAGAGGTCCATGTGTAAGACATAGATAAAACATCCTCGAGTGCCGTTTTCGAACGCATCCCAGGGTGAATACGGTCACACGTTCGAGAAGTTACCACGCACTATATCGGAGGTACGAGGTAGGGGCAACGGTGGTAATAGTTTGCTCCGTATCACGGGAGCCATCTTATTTAAGTGGTATTTACAGTTCTCGGCGTGGCATAATCATAAGGTCAAAGGTAAACTTTTCATTTGATTAGAGGAGGCGGCGAGGTGGGCAGTGGACTAGGTAACACAAAAGGGTAAAAAGGCGCTCTTGAAAGTTTGGCACGAATGCAATTAAAAAGCAGAAAAAATAAGCTAATTATCAATTAGTGCCTCTTTTCTTCTCCTTTTTTTTGGCGGGGTGGGATTTTAAAGCGTTTGAGACATTAGCAAGTTTGAGAACATTCGTGTACACAAAGTCCTTTTAGAGCATGATCTATTCAGTTCGATTCCAACAAGGATACCGTATGTTCACCAACTCGAAAGTGGCCATCCTAAAAAAAATATTATTTTTTAAAAATGATATTACGGATGATTAACGATTGAATAGATTATCGAGATATTTTATAAGCCACGCCGAGTGCGAATTTCCCCTATGCCGAAAATTTGGCACAACTGCATCACAGGGAAAGAAACTTGCCAAATGTGGGGCATCCACACAATTTCCACCATGACATGTTTACAAACACACGCTTAAAATAAAAACAGTTTTTAATCTAAAATCAGGAGAATCAGTCACCTAAATACACAGACTTATCTGTAGCAGAGATAATGAGAGATTACATAAAGTCAGGTATGACGTCATATCGATGTAATTCGGCAAGGCAAATGCTAACAAAAACGTCTCTAACATCATGTCAATTATTTCTTTCATAAAAGACGCGTTACAGTAAAAAAGACCACGAATTTTCGGTCCTTAAAAGAAAAAAGGAAATAACGATTGTGAGGAAATAAGTGCTTAATTTATACCGTAAACGTTTCAAGGATTCGGGCTGTAACAACGAGCGAAATCGAATATCAATTGGTGACAATATGCCGAAATTAAAAATAGTTAACGTTTATAGAGAACTTTGGTTGGAAAACCAGTTCATCTCTTTTAAAAAGTAGAGAGGTCGACCGAAATATTTACTCCCCGACCAAGCAGGTTTTCTGGCCTCGTTTCAATAAGATTTCTATGGTCGACTTTTGATTTTTTTTAAGATGATAACATTTTAGGGGAAACCATTTTTATTGCTATCATGAATCGATTTTGAGTGTGTCCGCAGTAGATATCCCGAATACCGTTAAAAAAGGCGTAACTGCTCGTTTCCTGAGGTTTTGATTAAACTTTGGAGCATCAAAATAATAGCGGAAAACGCTTTTTTTTAGTCTTAGAGTTACATTCACGTCGAAAATCCACAACACATCGTACCATAACTGCTTTATATCCTAAGAAAATGGGAAGTAAATTGGGTCGTGTTCAAGAGCGCTTTCAATTTCGGAACGAACAACACAGATTCTGGGCCACCGCCTCGTGCAGTGCCATTTTTTGTTCAATCTAAACTCCAATTAGACCTATTCTTCAACTCGTCGCCGGTTCCACACTTCCGAAAACCTGATTCTAGACTTGCATGCCTTCAGCTGTCGTGTTAGAAAGGCAGCTGAAGCGTGTTAGCATGTAGTCGCATGATCATTCTGTATGTCGTGTCATACCAGATACCAAATGTGAATATTTAAGTCATATGATCTTACTTCAATCGAATACGGGAAATCATGAGACGCACGACAGAAAGAGATTTAGAAGCGCGATATTCTTGAAGTGTTTGAATGTTAGAGAAGAAAGTGTTTTAACGGTGAGGAGGATTCAATCAACGAACGTTTAACGCGGTAGAAACGACCGAAAGTGAGTGGGAGGCCTTTCCAATAACTTCCGTCACAGCCCTCGAGGCAACAGTGGAAACTGTATGGAAGTTTTAGGTTATAAACACAGATACTTCTCATCAGCTGAGTGGATGCAAGCCGGAGGTGCAGAGTGCTACGGTACTTTGAGCAGCGGGTCGTTTCAAGTTACCAAACCATACCAAACTCAAACACAAGTTTTCTGGGGCACAACACCTGGGAAAACTACCCCCGAAGCTAGAACTCGCGTGGAGAACGTCCTTGCATGTATTCTCGTCTAATTTGCATTTGTCAACAAAGAAAAAAAAGAGAGAATATTCAACGGCATGACACTTTTAAAACGGAAACGTGCTCCTCGCACTGCCTTCCGTAAACTATACGACAGCCGATGCAAAAAGTTGAAATGATCAGCCAGAAATCGAGGGCAGCTGCAGAGGTCGGTCTTGGTCGTTCATCTAGCAGGTGAACTATAGCGTTGCCTCGCCCGAACTTTACCACGGCCCGTTCATGTTGTTCGGTCTATCTGTCGTTTTTATCCTTTCAGGATAACTACGTGAGTCGAACAAAAACGTACTGACTATTAGAATGAGAAGAACTTACCGATCAAGGAGAAAAATATGGCAGTCGTGTACTCGGAAGCATTTCCCCGCAGCAGAATCTTATAGCTCAGATTTTAAAGTTGTTCTTGACTTCCCTGAAACAAAAAAAAAAAGTGTCTTAAGAAATGTTATACCTATTATACGAACGAGCGATACATCGACTAACGGTTGAGTCTATATGGACAGACAGATAGAGGTTGGGTGCCCATACTTGACAAAACTGTCTACGTCCATAACCTCCGACCCTACGGACTGTTTTGGCGTAGGTTTTTGTAGAGGGGTATCGACTGCAAGGCCTTAGGTCTCAACAAAACCTGGTCATCGACAATCATCGTGGTTACATCCATGGCAGAAAAGCTAGTTTCATCTCTTGGACGGAACGCAATGACCTTGATCCAATGATCGGCTGTTTTTACTGGGGGTCGATCCAGCGTGGAGGAAGAGCAACCAATAGCCCATAACGTCTGCAACTTTGGAAAATATGACCACATCTTTGTATCTTTACTAGCAAGCATTACTCCAGAGTTTTAAAGGTCGTATTTTTCACGTCTTGTGTTCTACACATTTCGTCTCTAGTTGTAAATCGAAGAACGAGGTATGAAACCTAAGCTACCTTGCTCTACTCAAATGGTTGAAGGTAGGAGGCCTGCCAGGCTTTGCTTGGCATGGTGACAATTTAAAAAGAAGAGGTAGAAAATACAAAATACAAAGCAGCTAAATTTTCAGGGCAGCTAGACCAATCATTCTATAGGAGCTGAGAGTTCACGCAGTTTCAGTGAGGGGTCCTCCTTCTGAGGCAAAAAAACTCTTGACAGAGGAACGTCCCCGCACAAACTGTTCCTCTTGACAATTCTTTTTCTTGAAATAACGCACTAGAATACCAGCGTGATTAGAGAATTCCCTTTGTCATGGTGAGAGTAGTGGTTAGGACTGAACAGCGATGCTCATCAGGACGTCCGTCAGGGCCACAGCGTCTGTCTCTGTTCAACAAGACGAGAAAAATAAACCATGCCTTTGCCTCCGTCGTCTTTCAGTCATACACACAGCAAAGGTTTTCTTTTGTACAACTGCGTCAAAAATAACTCTGTCTTGTATTTCCATTGTCATGAGCTTGATGGCATGTTATCAGAACTTCTTCTGTTAATACCAGGAGAAAAAAGTTTCTCTCGCGCGAGGCTGCCTACACAGGGGAAGAAGCTCCAGGGATCGCTTGCTTCAGAAGGTCGAGTACAGTAGCCAATATAGGGGTGCAAAATATAAATTTGGAAGGTGGAATTCTCCACTCATTGTGTTTAATACGTATCGTCGTAAATTTGAGCGAGTCGCCTAACCTAACTTTAACTAGAAGTTGGGTACTTCCAACGCGATGTACCAAAGTGAGGAACGACCAAACCAAATCTAGATTAACCTAATCCTACTTTGGTTTACCCGACCTTGAGTAATCTGCGCAATTATCGCTAATCCTCATAACGTGAAGAAATACTAAAAGCAGGGTGGAACATATAGGGTAAAAAATGCCACCTGTTAATGAATTTTGTCTCTATTCTTCGAATCCGGAACCTCAGAACCCACAGCTTGATAGGAAATAAAATGATTATTGCAGTTAGTTGCTGGAGAGACCTAAAAAATTTCGGCAACCGAATGTCCTCTCCTACTCTGACGATATGAGTCTGTGCGTGCATTTCCGTTCACTCTTCTCACGCAAGTTTGGTCAGTTACTGTGACAACATTCCGAAATCCTAATGATTTCATACAAATACAGGAAATAAGATTCCATCATTCCATCAGGGCTGTGTCCGACATATTCATTTTGGTACCTGGGTAAAACAATAAAATCCTCTCATTTCAAGTGGAAAAGGACAAACCGCTTCGTAGGCTCCTTATGTTCAAAAGGGGGCATCATGATAGCAACGTAAAAATTAATTTAGTTTGTCTGTACTCAGAACGCTCTTCGGGAACCATGCAGTACAAGAGATTTGCAGTTTGGCATCATTTGCTTCCAACTCATGGATTCGCCACAAGTCGAATGCCGACGACGTTATAACCGGTTGCCACCCCCTAGCTTCATCTATCAGTTCAAAGACCTCAGGGATGTTAACGTTACCTCTAAAAAAGTAACCGTTACAGTTACTCGTTACATTTTCAAAATGAGTAACGAGTACGCGTTACGTAACGGCGTTACTCGTTACTCGTTACTTACCGAAATTTTTGACAATTCATTCACTACAGGT